>JACKQG010004040.1_pt1 | contig 17330 bp, 14 predicted proteins | sample 8237621 | NCBI WGS metagenome assembly JACKQG01 (sample SAMN15677084, study PRJNA649215) | marine metagenome | biome: marine; feature: Black Sea; material: saline water; isolation source: suspended particulate matter (SPM) from the Black Sea western gyre | collected 2013-06-09/2013-06-10 | depth...
GCCGACGAGGTCAAGAGCCGGCTTCTCATGGCTGAGGGGCAATTTGATACCCTGAATGTCGACTTTGTCTTTAACTTTCCCGGACAGACAGTCGAGCAGTTCAGCGCCGATGTAGCCGCTTTCAAGGTATAGTAGTGGATTCCTGCAACATTGCTGTAGCTGCCGGAATGATGATGCCCCTGGAAGACGGCGAGTACTTTTCCGGAAGTTTCCAGAACTTGGCGGACCTGGGCCGCGTTTTTCACATAGACCGAGCCGGTACCATCGAGCAGTTGATGAATGAAAACTATAACCGCCCCGGGCGCTGCGGCGAGATCTCGTTTGAGCCAGTCCAGTTCTTTAGAAGGAATATTCGCATCGGTCCAGTCAAAATTACCGTGATCATAGTCGGTGCCATCAGCTCTGTAGTTGGCATCGAGCACAATGAAGTGCAGACCATTGGAGTCGAATGAATAATAACTGCAATTGGAATCTATATTTGTATTGTCCACCCGTTTTAAAAACTGCATTTTCGAAATGCTGTCCATATCATGATTGCCGAGGACATGATAGGTCGGGCCGTTAAATCGTTTGAGCACTTTCTCGGCGGTCTGAAGATATGAAAGGGTATTTTTCTCGGCCGGGGGTTTGTCCTGGTCTTTGAAATCACCGAGCTCGATGAGAAAATCAACCCTTTCGTTGTTCATCAGGTTTACACACTCTGAAAGTTTATCAATGGATTCACGATAAAAACGCGTACCCTGTGCTTCTGCATCGGCATAATGACAATCGGTAACGATACCGAAGCGATTTGTGCGTTGGTTGGTTTTCGAGCTACTATTTAAAGCACATGAAAGGGGCAGGATAGCCAATGAGGCTATGGACGATTTCAAAAATGTCCGGCGGGTTATTATCCAATTAGTACTTTTGTCCATTTTGAAACCGCTTCTATTTATTTCTTCACATCATAACACCACAGCGTGTCGTGATAGCGGAGGTAAAGCCGACCATCGAGCAGGACCGGATGCGCCCAGGCATCTTTTGTGCGTTTGGAAAACAGGCGAAAACTTCCGGCTGTTTCCAGAGAGTTATTTCCCCATTTTAAGAGTGCTACCGTGCCGCTTTCATCAAGGCAGTAAAGTCGTTCGTCGGCGTATATTGCCGCTCCGGTAGTAAAACCCTTTAGCTCATATTTCGTTTTACCTGTCTGCCAATCAACCCCGAACCACCATTTGGAATTTTTATATCCGGCGGCGAACAGAGTATCATCTACGAGTACCGCACCGCCCGTTACCGTATCCAGTTGTGAAGTCCAGATATGCTCGGCAGTGATGGCTTGCCCATCCGGAACAAGTCTGTATAACCTGCCGTTCTCGGCATAGGGAGTGACATAGTACACCTTGCCGGAACCATACACGGGGGTAGATGCGTTGACTCCGTGCGGGTTTTTCAGCGGAACGGTCCAGAGCAGCTTGCCGGTATCGGCATCAACACCAAAGCCATGTGCCTCCGAGCAATTAGTAATCAGCCTGCGTCCTGCGTATCTGAATAGAATCGGCGAACTGTGGGATGCCTTGTCATTGCCAAGTGATTCGGTAGTCCAAACCGTTCGGCCGTTGTATTTATCGAGTGCGGCCATGAGGGCTTTTTTACCTCCGGGCGTTACTATTATCCGCGGGTCATCTATCAAAAGACATTCACTCAAAGCCCATGTGATATTTCCGGCACCGAACCTATCGAGGATATTAACCGTCCAAATCTCATCGCCCGAAGCGGCATCAAGACAGACCAGACGGCCGTGCGCATTCAATTGATACAGCCTGCCCTCGGAGAAGGCGCAGGATGCGCGGGCTCCGGGGTATGGGTTTCTCCAATATTTTCCATTTTTTGTCTGCCATATCGGTTTGCCATTTCTATCGAAAGCGAAAATCACCAAATCCTGGCCGACATCTCCGGTGATATATAGCCGATTACCAACAACAATCGGCGAGGACCATCCTTTTCCAAGGCCGTTAATCTTCCAAAGCAGTTTCGGCCCTTCTTGAGGCCAGCTTCGCAGCAATTCTTTCTCATTTGAAATGCCATCACGGCGCAGGCCGCGCCATTGAGGCCAATCCGGCTCGGGCGAGGCAATCAGTCCATCGGCGGCAGACAGAGAAGCCGGCACCAAAGCAAAGATAGAAGTTGCCAACAGGCATATAATCACGAAAAATTCTGCATTCGATAGAGTTTGGCTTTTACGACAGCTTGGCATAGTAATGAAATGGCATTTCATAATCGGTTTGTCCTTTTTCAAATTTTTTGACCATGGTCTTATTGTAACGTGAGAGCAGAAAAACAGCAATAGTCCAGACCCACAAAAGCACACCGGCCTGGGAAAATCTGTTGGCATCAGGCATCTGATTCGAGTATTATATGCGTGGGAAAACTTCACGTCGGTATACTTTGCAGTTTAGGACTGTTGAGGTCGACGCTTTTTGCTCTGTTTGTACTTCTTAAGCTGAGGAACAGTAACATGGAAATATCAAAGATAATCTCCCTGGTGATAGCCGCCGTATATGTGATTGTTTTTATTTATGCGTTTACGGCTGATGAAGAGCGCGACGCGAGATGGGAGGAAAATTTATTTAGAGGTGCTATCAGCGTAATAATTTGGCTTATGGTGTCCCTTGGCTGCATATGGTTGGGTGATGAACTTGGGGAAGGTCTTATTGGTGCAAAGTTTGGATTGATTTCGTCATCCAGTCCCGGATGGGCCGTGAAGCTAATGGGGTGGGTATTACTTGCCCTGCCTGCTATTGTTTTCATTTTTTCTCGGATTCGTGGCAATTAATAAGCAAGATTGTGTTCTTCTACTTCGGGAAGCAACATATCAGGAGTCATAAAATCTGTTGGCATCAGGCATCTGATTCGAGTATTATTGTCAATTACAAATTAGTATTTTTTGTAATGAAGGAGGCGCTACAATGAAACGAATATATTATTTCCTTCTGATTATCGTAGTGGGATACTTTTTATTCACAGGCGGTACGAGAGCTTTACAAGCAGCTAATGAGAAATTTGTGTCTCTTTTCAACGGCAGGAATCTTGACGGCTGGGTGAATGTCAACTGCGCGCCGGAAACATGGAAGGTGAGGGACGGGATGATTATCTGCAGCGGGGTTCCGACCGGTGTGATGCGGACGGAAAAACAATATGAAAATTATATCTTGGAATTGGAGTGGCGCCACATGGTAAAAGGCGGCAATGCCGGCTTATTCATCCACTCTGAGGACTTGCCTGTCACGGGAAAACCATTCACGCGTGCCATCGAAGTGCAGATTCTCGACGGCCATAATAGTGAAAACGCCACAAGTCACGGCGATGTATTCGGCATTCAGGGCGCAACTATGACTCCTGACAAACTTCATCCGGGCGGCTGGATGCGCTCGCTGCCCGCTGAACGGCGATGCAATCCAACCGGCCAGTGGAACCATTATCGCGTCGAGAGCCGGGATGGCATGGTCAGCCTGGCTGTTAATGGAAAGGTGGTCACCCGCGCGTTTCACCTGAATCCGCGAAAAGGATATATCTGCCTCGAATCCGAAGGCGGTGTTGTTCATTTCCGCAATATTCGTATTTGCGAGCTGCCCGGCTCCAATCCGCCGGATGATGTGGTTGCGCAAAAGGCACGAGGATTTCGCCCACTATACAACGGCCTGGACCTTCGCGGCTGGAGGCAGGTACCCGGCAACAAGGGACACTGGAATGCGAAGGACTGGATTCTGGATTACGACGGCAAGGCAACCGGAGAAGACAAGAACCTGTGGACACAGGAGGAATTCGGAAATTTCGTTCTTATTGTTGACTGGCGTCTTCCGGACAAGCCGAAAGTTGAGAATGTCCCTGTGATTTTACCGGACGGCTCAGAGGCTGCCGACGCCGAGGGCAAGCAAGTCACTGTCCAGGTAATGGACTCCGGTGACAGCGGTATCTATCTGCGGGGCTCTTCGAAGAGCCAGATAAATATCTGGAACTGGCCGGTCGGCTCGGGCGAAATCTGGGGATACCGTACGGATGGTAATATGCCGGAACAGGTGCGTAGGGATGCAACGCCTATCCTCAATGCGGACAATCCGGTCGGCCAGTGGAACCGCTTCGAGATTACAGCCGTCGATGATAAGGTTACTGTGGTATTAAACGGCAAGACTGTAATCCGCCAAGCCCGCCTGCCGGGATTACCAAAACGCGGCCCAATCGCCCTGCAGCATCACGGCGACCATATTCAGTTTGCCAATATTTACATAAAGGAGCTTAAATAACGTATCAGGATTGAATTCTTCTGATGTTGTAATATGGCAGGAAGGAGAAAGCATATATGTTTGAAAAAAAGGTTTCATCTGAAAGGAACCGTTTGACATTACAGGTTGATTTTTCGCGGCGTGGTTTTATCAAGCGCAGCGGTTACGCTCTGGCCGGGACAATGCTGGTATCACAGGGAGTGTTAGCTGTTAACACTGCTCCTAAAAAAATTCGCATAGGTGTTGTCGGAGGAGGTTTTGGGACATCCTTTCAGTGGCATGAGCATCCGGACTGTGTTGTTCAGGCAGTAAGTGACCTGCGTGAGGACAGGCGGAATCGGCTGATGCAGGTATATAATTGCCGGAAGGCCTACAACTCGCTTGAGGAATTAGTACTTGCTAAAGATATCGACGCAGTGGCGATATTCACCGACGGCCCGCTTCACGTTCAGCACACCGTCGAGGCGATGAAAAACGGTAAGCACGTTATATCTGCCGTGCCCGCCGCCTGGGCCACTATTGAGCAGGCCGAGCTGCTTTTGGATACCGTTAAAAAATACGGCCTGACTTACATGATGGCCGAGACAGGCCACTTTCAGCAGTCCACGATTTCGGCGCGTAAGTTTTACCGGCAGGGCAAGTTCGGCTCTCTTTATTATTGTGAGGCCGAGTATCAGCATCCGGGTCTCGAATCGCTCTATTTCCAGGATGGCAGACGAACCTGGCGGCACGGTATGTCACCTATGCACTATCCGACACACAGCACTTCACAGCTTATCGGCGTTAGCGGCGAGAGGCTGACGGAGGCTGTATGTCACGGCTGGGGTGACGATGACCCTATCCTCCAAGATAACGTGCACGGCAACCCGTTCTGGAATGGTTCGGCGATGTTCAGGACAAATCGCGGCAATGCCTTCCGTATGAATGTATGGTGGAAAGGCGCCCACCGGGGCTGCGAGCGGGCCCAGTGGATAGGGGACAAGATGAGTTTCTATACGGCGCATCCCAACGGTACGGGGGCGGTTATCATTCGTTCAGGCAAGCAGATGGAGAAAGACGATGCCGGTTTTGTCCGGGAGGCGCCGAACTTCGAACATTACAAACAGCCCCATTGGTGGGAAACGGACATACTACCCGAGCCTTTACGACATAACAGCGGGCACGAAGGTTCGCACACTTTCCTGACACACGAATTTGTCGATGCCCTGATACACAGCCGCAGACCAGCGATTGATGTTTACGAATCCTTAGCTTATACTGTGCCTGGTATTATCGCGCACCAGTCGGCGCTGCGAAAAGGAGATTTAATTAAAATTCCTCAGTACGACCAAAAGACGTAAGTTGCAGATAAATGACAACCGAACAATTAAACTAAATTTAAGATGGAGAGCTGATTATGAAAAAGATTATTTTGCTAACAGTTTTATTAATTGTACTTCTAACGCAACCTTTTGAGGTCGAAGCCCGGGAAAATGTCTTTCGTATTGGTATGATAGGCCTTGACACATCGCATGTTACGGCCTTTACAAAAGTTATCAACGACCCAACCAATAACTACGGCTGCAAGGTTGTTGTCGGCTATTCCGGCGGCTCGCCGGACATTCCTTCTTCGGCCGATCGAGTCGAGAATTTCACAAACCAGCTCCGCGACAAGTACGGCGTGGAAATTGTTGATACTATAGAGGAGCTCTGCCAGAAGGTTGACGGAGTTCTGCTGGAAAGTGTTGACGGCCGGCCTCACCTCAAACAGGCGATACCGGTGATCAAAGCCCGAAAGCCTCTGTTTATCGACAAGCCTATGGCCGGCAATCTGGCGGACGTGCTCGAGATATTCAGGCTTGCAAAAGAAAACAACGTACCGTGCTGGTCGAGCTCTTCTTTGCGGTACGGTCCCGGCGTTATCGATATGAGAAATAATGACGAGGTCGGTGAGGTTCTTGGCTGTGATGTTTTTAGTCCGTGCAGCCTTGAAGAACATCACCCGGACCTGTACTGGTATGGTGTGCATGGTGTCGAGATGCTTTTTACCATAATGGGTACCGGCTGTGAGAGTGTCAGACGCATACAAACCGGAAACTGCGAATTAGTTACCGGTATCTGGAACGATGGACGAGTCGGTACTTTTAGAGGTGTAAAAAAAGGTAAGAGCGGCTATGGTGCGCGAGTTTTTGGCACAAAGAGTATTTCGCAAAGCGGCAGATATGGCGGCTATGAGCCCTTAGTAGAAGAAATCATCAAATTCTTCAAGACCGGTAACGTACCTGTACCGGCGGAAGAGACTATTGAAATCTTCGCTTTTATGTCCGCAGCCGATGAATCCAAAGCAAAAGACGGCGCTGCGGTTTCTATAAAAGAGACAATCGAGAAGGCTGAAAAGCAAAACAAGCTTCGCCGCAGGCGTCGTTAGAAAGGTAAACTCAATCGATTTAGGATAAACAAAATGGTACGTTATTACAGGGACAAAACGGAGTTTATATTAACTCCGTTCAAAGGATTGGTTATTTTATTGGTCGGATTGTTTTTATGCTGTTGTTGTCAGGCGGCACAACAGAATCTTACCGTCGATAACACCGTGATTTCAGTTACGCTTCATACGGAAGATGTGACTCTGTCGGTAACTGATAAACGCACCGGAAAAATCTGGCGGCAAAAACCTATAACCAAATGTAAAATAATCCAAAGCGCCGCAGCCGGATACGGTATTGAAATGACATGGCGTCAACCGGAGCTGGAGATGGACATCAAAAGCAGGCTGCTGCTGGATGAAAATCTGCCGGAGTTTACGCTTGAACTTTCAGCCGAGGGCGCACTTAAGCGGTCGTTGAAGTTTCCGCATCCGTTCGTGACCGAAACCGGCACATATCTGGTGGTACCGATGAACGAAGGGATATCATACCCGGTTGAGGATAAGACAATCAATCCAATGAGACTTATCACATACGGCGGGCACGGTATATGTATGCCCTTCTGGGGAGTGACTGATGGCCGGCAGGGACATATGGCCATCATCGAAACGCCGGACGATGCCGCCATACGTATTCAGCGGACGGACGAAAAGCTCTGCATCGCGCCGGAATGGGATTCGCAAAAAGGAAGCTTCGGTTATGCCCGTCGGCTGCGATATGTATTCTTCGATAAAGGCGGGCATGTCGCTGTTTGTAAACGATACCGCTCTTATGCCCAAAAAGCGGGTTTATTGAAAACGTTAGAGCAAAAACGAACAGAAAATCCGAACGTGGACTTGCTAATCGGAGCGGTGAACGTCTGGTGCTGGGAAAAGAATGCTCTAAACATAGTTCGTGAGATGAGATCTCTTGGAATCGAGCGAATCCTATGGAGTCACCGTGATCAGCCGGACGTTATCAAAGCGATGAACGAAATGGATGGTGTCCTTTCGAGTCGTTATGATATCTACCAGGACCTGATGGACCCGCAGGTCGTGAAGCAGCAGCTTCGCGGAGTGCATCCCGACTGGACCCAGGATGCATGGCCAGAAGACATTATGCTCGATCAGAATGGCGAGCCGCGCAAAGGATGGCAAGTGAAAGGCAGTGACGGCAAAATGTATCCGTGCAGTATTCTTTGCGACAGGCAGGCACCGAAGTACCCCCGGCAGCGCGTACCCGCCGAGTTGAAGACTCATCCTTATCGCTGCCGTTTCATTGATACGACAACCGCCTCGCCATGGCGTGAATGCTACCATCCGGACCATCCGATGACTCGGGGTGAGAGCCGATACTGGAAAATGGAACTGCTGCGTTTTATATCCGAAGATATGAAACTCGTAACCGGCTGTGAGACGGGGCACGATGCGGCTGTGCCGTATGTGCATTACTTCGAGGGTATGCTTAGTCTCGGTCCGTATCGAATCCCCGATGCCGGTCGAAACATGAGAAAAATTTAGGAGGAGGTGCCGGAGCGCGTGGCCAAATTCCAGGTAGGGCATAAGTACCGGCTGCCGCTCTGGGAGCTTGTCTATCACGATTGTGTTGTCGCGCAGTGGTACTGGGGCGACTACAATAATAAACTGCCTGCTATATGGGACAAGCGGGACATGTTTAATATTCTCTACGGCACGCCGCCGATGTTCATGTTTACCCGGCAGGTATGGAGCCAATACAAAGACCGATTTGTTCAAAGCTATAAAGATGTATGTAATGTCGCCCGCGCAGTCGGCTACGCCGAGATGACAGATCATCGCTTTATTACGCCGGACAGAAATGTTCAGCAAACCAGCTTTGCGAACGGCACTACAATAACGGTCAACTTCTCAAACGAATCATACCGTTTGCCCAACGGCGAAAAGCTCAAACCGATGGGCTACCATCTAATGGCTGAAAAATAACATTCGAAACAAGCTTAAAATCAGAATCGCTTAATTGTCGTATTTAAGCTCGCCCCCTCTTAGGCGCCTGAGCTGTTTGAACCTCTTGGGCTGTTCGAAATCGGGCACTTCTGCAAGGGTCTTTTCATAGATGGCTTTGATGCGTTTGACAACATCGGGATACTTTTTACTTACATCGTGCTGCTCAGCGGGGTCGGCTTCGAGGTCGAACAGCATTATATTTTTCGCCTTATCACCGCCAATTACGCCCGGATAATCTTTGGGCTGTGACTGTTCGTATGGAGCAATTAAAGTTACGCCGTCCGGTCCGCGCGGATCCACCCAGTTATCTACGAGCTTCGGCACACCGCCCGGTGAGCGGACGTGAAGTTTCCATTTGCCGCTGCGGATAGTTGCGAGATTCGTTCCCTGCATACCGAACAGTACACTGTGCGGACTCTTAGCCTGAGCCTCAGTCAGTAATGACCAGATGTCTCTACCGTCAATAATGCGGTCTTGTGGTATATCGACTCCCGCGGCCTTGAGAATAGTCGGAAATATGTCAATGGAGCCTGCCGGTGAGTTATTGATAAGACCGGCGGGAATCTTACCCGGCCCGCGGGCAATCATTGGCACACGAAGACCGCCCTCCCGGGGACGAGCTTTCATACCGCGCAGCCCCCCCGTGCTGGCCCCCTAACATGGCCCGCTGTCTTGGGTAAAAAAAAAAAACGGATTGTCGTCGGGCCCCCATTTTTTGTGGTTGGCCAAAAATTGTCCCACCGGTGAGGCCCGCCCCCGGGTTACATCTGCGTAGAGGTCGTCAGGCGTATCCGGCGTGTAGAAATCCTCCGAAGCCGCAAGTGGTTTATGCGGCATTGCATGGGGCAGGTATAAGAAAAAGGGACAATTGCGACTGAAACTGCACTCGATAAAATCAAGAGCACGCTGTGTATAGCGTTTGGTCAGCGTTGCCTGTATGACGGGATACTCGACAACTTTTTCGTTTTCCACAAGCTGAACCGGACGCATATCATTCGAGTACAGAATCCCATAGTACTCATCGAAGCCCTGCCTGCGAGGAAGGAATTTGGACGTATGACCCAGATGCCACTTGCCGATACAAATGCTGGCATAGCCGGCCTCTTTGAGCGCTTCGGCGATAGTAATCTCAGAGTCTCGCAGACCGACACTATTGATGCCGCCATCGGGGGCAGGATTAAATACGACACCATTACGGAATGGATACCTGCCGGTCAGAATTGTTGCCCGCGACGGGGCGCAATAAGGCGTTGGCACATAGTAGCTGGTCAGCTTGGCACCCTCGGCGGCCATTCGTTCCAGATTGGGCGTTTCGAACGGAGATTTTTTCAAACCGAAACCGCTGATATCTCCATAGCCTAAATCATCAGCGAAGATGAGTATAAAATTCGGCTTCTTAGCCGTATTGCCCCAACCTGTCGAGCCAGGCAGCATCATCGCTGCGATACCACCACCCATAAGTGATAAGAAATTACGACGGCTTAAATTGTTGTCCATAATTAAACTCCTCAACTATAATAAATCAGACTGAAAGGAAATAACTATTTTACTGCTTCTGCTGCCATTCATAAATTGACTTTACTTTTGGAACTGGTCTTGCGGCATCGCCGAGTGGAAAAGCTTTATTGTCTTCGAATACCGTCGGTTTGGCTTTGCCTGCCACCAAACGTCCATTGCCGCCATATAATCTGTTCCCTGTTATCTCGGCTCCCAAGCAGTCGGACGTGGCGAGCAATACCATCGGCGATTTGCCGTCCTTGAGGATGAAGACATTGTCCTTAATAATATGGTCGAAGCTTGCTGTTTTGGCTGATACACCCGGGCCGCTGTCGGCGATGAAACGGTTATAAAGAATCAGCCAGTTTTCGTTCATACCACCCATCCAAAGGCCCGCTCTCGGAGAGCTGACATCGCAGTTGTACACTACGTTTCTCGGCCCGTTCGGACCATGTGCCGTATCCTCCGGCGGTGACGCCCACATTCCATATCCATACCCTCCATGGCCCCGGACAGACTCAATTACACATTGTTCGATAAGGTTTTCATTTGTCCAGCCCGCGTGCCATTGGCCGTCGCTCTCGTGGAACACACTTTTTCGAATCACACAGCCGCTGGCGGCCCACTGGAAAAGGGGAGCGTGCCGCATTTTGAATGTCTCGACGTTTTCTATGAGACAATCCCAGCATCTGTCCCAGCCGGTATAGGCCGTACCGCCGCCACCTTTGAACCAGGCATCATCGAAAACGCAGTCGCGGATTTCGCACCATTTTGCCATCGAGCCGTACACGGGAAAGCGGCCGCACTTTTTTACAGTTACGCCTTTTGCCCAGCAGTTCCATCCGTTATAAAAGACTACAGCGCTTATCCAGAGGTTTTCTGTCTGTTCTATGCGAAGGGATTCAATTCCGCATCGCTGTATTGGTATTACTTTCTGTACATAAGAGCCATCGATAACAGGAAACTCGATTCGCAGAGGTTGCTTGATAGTAACAGTATTGTTTTTTATATCGCTGATGACTACCTCGTATTGACGATATGATCCCCACAGGCAGGCATTCTGAGTGAGCTTTTTCCATCGCTCCGTTGCCGGCCCGTCAATAAAAATACAGTCGCCGATCTGAAGTCCGTCGGTGCTTTCTAATTCCAGCGTCATATCGCCCCGTTTGCCGTCTCTGGACAACTTTATTTTTCTGCCAACCGTTCCCTTACCTGCAAAAGTAATAGCCGCTCGTGTATCGTCAACAAGCCGGGTGTCATTAAATTTCGAATCAAGGATGATTGAGATTTCTTTCGTACACTTTTTTCCATCCGTGTATTCTGCGATACCTTTTAATATGTGCTTGCCATCCGAAATTTTGCTAATAGCATTTCGGCCGTATATGGTAAAGGCGAATGTATTTCCTGAGTGCTGACTTCTACTCCACTGACCAATAACCGTATCGTCAACCATTACCGACATTTTCATCAAACCGTCGGGTTTACTGTGTATTTCAATCCGGGTATTCCTGCCCACCTTGCCGCCTTCAGACGGGTTGTAAAAGGCAACGCCGTTATCGGGAATCGCATATCGAAAGATTAAATTAGTCTTGCCGGAACCTTTGCCTCTGATAACCACGTTATCGTGGCGTACCGTCACCATACGGTCGAGATAATATAGGCCTTCACCAAGCAGCACCGCACCGCCGCCCATTTTGCCTGCGGCCAGACATGCTTTCGCCAGAGCTTCGGAGTCGTCGATTTGGTCGTTTGCTTTAGCGCCGAAATCCTCGATTGATACAGCCGCTTCGACCTCGGGAATCCCACCCTGGACACCGCATTTTGTCCAGTCAGGATACACGATTCCGTCCGGACCGATCACATCAGCAGCAGTAAGCCGGGCCTTCTCGCTCGGTTTGATTTTGTACTGTCTTTCCCAGGGTATTGCTGGTCTGGTTTTATTCGATGAGCTGCCGGTAGCTGATTGAGAGAGAAATCCGAAAAGTATCAAAAAAACAACAGCAGGTATTACAAGGACAGATATAGCAGGTCTGAGTAATCGCATCGTGAAATACTCCAATGATGGGTTATTGTGTTACTACAGTATGGCTTACTAATAGCAGAATCGAGGCGAAAAATCAAGGGAAAAGCATCTCGGGCATTGGAGAAGCCACAAAGAATTTAAGATAATTACTAAGTTGTCATTGGTAAAAGTATTTGGTATGATAATACCGCACCGAATAAATACAAAATCTTAGGTTTACATAAGGAAAGGCAGGTAAGGAATCTGAAAAGCCGAAGAAGCAAAAAGACAATCGCCCTAAGCCGCCGGCAGTTTCTTAAAAGCTCAGCGGCCGCGGCAAGCACAATTTTATTAGCCCCGACAATCGTCCCGTCTTCCGTGCTTGGTGCCAATACACCGAGCAATCGCATAACAGTCGGGATGATTGGAATGGGCAGGCAGGCCTTTTACTCCAATTTAAAATCGTTTCTGAATGCATCCGACACCCAGGTTATAGCTGTTTGCGACGTGGATGCATGGAGACTTGACAACGCAAAAAAGGCCGTGGAGGAACATTACTCCAAAGAGCAGGTTTCCGGTACTTTCAAGGGCTGTTCGATATACAAGGACTTTCGTGAGCTTCTGGCCCGCGCGGATATCGACGCAGTGATGATTTCCACACCGGACCACTGGCATGTACCGATGGCTATAGACGCGGCAAAGGCCGGAAAGGACATCTGCTGTGAGAAACCTCTGACTTTGAATATCGCCGAAGGTCGGGTTCTCAGCGATACGGTAAAGCGGTATAATCGCGTGTTCCGGACCGACAGTGAGTTCCGTTCGCATGAGTGTTTCCAACGCGCATGCGAGCTTGTATTAAACGGGCGAATCGGCAAGGTGCATACAATTCGTACGGGAGTGCCCGCCGGTGACATAGGATGTGAGCCTCAACAGGAAATGCCGGTACCGAAGGAGCTTGATTATGAGCTGTGGCTTGGGCCGGCACCATCGGCGCCTTACACCGTCAAACGTGTTCATACTCCTAATAGTTACGAGCGTCCCGGCTGGATGCGGATTCTGGACTACTGTGAAGGAATGGTTACTAACTGGGGTGCGCACCTGAACGACATCGCCCAGTGGGGCAACGGCACCGAACGCACAGGCCCGGTGGAAGTCGAGGGCTCCGGCACCTTTCCTACAGAGGGCCTTTGGAACGTTCTGCTAAGTTTTGAAATCAAGTACAGATACGCTAATGGTGTCCGTCTGTTTTACAATATCAGTCACCCTCACGTGCGGTTCGAAGGTGCTGACGGATGGATCGAAGCCGATTACAATACCCGCGCTCTAAAGGCTCATCCGGAGTCGATTTTAAAATCAACGATTGGCCCGGATGAAATCCATCTGCCTCTTAAAGGCGAAAAGAGGGACTTCATCGATGCCGTTAAAACGCGCGGACAGACATTGGCGGACGCCGAGGTAGGTCATCGCACAACCTCTCTTTGTCAATTGGGACACATTGCTATACAAGTCGGACGAAAATTAAAATGGGATCCCGACGCTGAACGGTTCACAAATGACGAGACTGCCAATCGCCTCCTCAGCCGGCCGATGCGCAGCCCATGGCGTCTTTAAAAATTTTATTGAAAACTTATTATAGGATTGGGATATGAAAAACAAAAAAGCCAACAAGACAAGCGTAATAACCCGCCGGCAGTTTTTGAAAAATTCGGCGGCCGCCGCGGCAGGAACTGTTTTATTAGCTCCGACAATCGTGCCGTCTTCGGTCTTTGGCGCAGGCGCACCGAGCAATCGCATAACATTCGGCTGTATCGGCGTCGGGCGTATGGGGCTCGGTGATTTGAGAGAAATTCTCGGATTCAAACAGGCCCGGATTATCGCTGTGTGCGACGTCGATTCCAACAGGGTAAAATATGCTCAGCAGCTTGTAGATAAGCATTATAGCACAAACGGTGATTGTGCGACGTACAAAGATTTCAGGGACCTGATTGCACGAGACGACATTGACGCGGTTTCAGTTGTTACGCCCGACCAATGGCATGCTCTGCCTTCGATTGCCGCCGCCAAAGCCGGCAAAGATATTTTTCTGCAAAAACCGCTGACTCTTACTATCAAAGAGGGACGCGTGTTAAGTGATACGGTCCGCCGTTATAACCGCATCTTTCAGGTCGGATCTCAGCAGCGCTCCGAAACGAATTTTCGGACCGCCTGTGAGCTGGTGCGAAACGGCCGCATCGGCAAGCTGCACACCGTCAAAGTCGGCTTTGGTACAGACCCGCCCACAACCCCTCAACCATCAATGCCAATCCCTGATGCGCTCGATTATGATATGTGGTTAGGCCCTGCGCCCTGGGCTGATTATACCGAGAAACGCGTCCATCCGCAAAAAGGCTACGACCGGCCTGGCTGGCTGCGCATCCAGGACTATGGCGCAGGTATGATTACAGGCTGGGGCGCCCACCACAACGATATCGCACAGTGGGGGATGGGCACCGAATACACCGGCCCTGTTGAAATTGAAGGCCGGGCCGAATACCCGAAGGACGGACCCTGGAACGTACACGGTGACTTTTCCATCGAGTACACTTATGCTAACGGAGTAAAGGTTATCTGCGCAGATAATAAAAAGAACAAACAAGGGATTCTTTTCGAGGGAACGGAAGGCTGGGTCGGTGTCATGCGAGGTCGTATCGATGCCGAGCCGAAGTCGTTATTAACTTCAACTATCGGCCCGGACGAAATCCATCTCTACAAGAGCAACAACCACAAGGCAAATTTCCTTGAGTGCATCAAATCGCGTACTGAAACTATCGCGCCCGTCGAAATCGGCCACCGCTCGTGCAGCGTATGTCTGCTGGGTGACATTGCGATGAGGCTTGGCCGAAAGCTGAAATGGGACCCGAACACCGAACAATTCACCAATGATGACGGGGCTAATCGGATGCTATCCAGACCAATGCGCAGCCCATGGCAGCTTTGAAATTTGACCCCTTAGGGGTGAATTATTGTATAACAGGAGACTCTTATGAATCACCGGATATTTGTTGCCGCAGTTTCGCTTTTAATTATTGGCGCCTGTTCTCTTTCTCCGGCAGAATATGACGCTCGAACACAGAAAGGCCCGCAGAAGGTAACAGCGAAAATCGAGAAGAACCATGTCGAAGTTATGGTCGGCGGAAAACTGTTCACTCGTTATAAATTCGATGCATCTTTGAAGTACCCGTATTTCTGGCCGGTATGTGGGCCGGCATCGAATAAGTCAGTCACTACCGAAACATCAGAGCCGTATCCACACCATCATTCGCTGTTCTTCGGCTGCGACCGTGTCAATGGCGCAAACTTCTGGCAGGACACCAACGAACGCGGCCAGATTGTCTCGCAAGGTCCCAAGCTCATCAGGGAATCCGGCAACCGGGTAGTTTTTACCGATACATGTTTTTGGAGGCAGCCGGGAGAAGAGCCGGTCATTCGTGACATGCGTCGAATCACCATCAGTGCGCCGAGCAAAGACCTTCGAATTATTGATTTCAGGATTAGCCTGAAAGCACTGACGGATATTCGTATCCTCAAGACGAACCACTCTTTGTTTTCGGCGCGCGTTGTCCCGGAGTTAAGTGTCAGGTCCGGCGGTACAATCATCAACGCCGAAGGTAAAACCACCGAAAAAGAAACATTTGGTGTTGCCTCGCCCTGGTGCGATTACTGGGGTACACGCAGTGGTGTTACCGAAGGCATCGCGATTTTACAGAATCCGGACAATCGCTGGTACCCGAGCGAATGGTTTACTCGTGATTACGGCTTTTTCTCGCCAACTCCGATGTACTGGCTTGAAGACGACCAATTCGATTTAGCTAAGGAGCACATACTTACCTTGCGATATCAAGTTGTTGTTCACGCAGGAGACGAAAAAACCGCTGGAATCCCGGAAATATTCGAGCAGTATAAAAAAACCGCCAGACGCTCCAGGGCGCAAGAAGTACAAATGGAATTTTTACAGCGTCAAGTTCTGTCTGGATTGCATAGCAACCGGTATGGATTTTAATTTTCAGTAAGACGGTTTTTTCATGACGAATCATCAGACAATCTGCATAAATATCTGAAAAGAAGAGGATTTGCAAAATGAGACACAATTCTTCAATAAAGCTGTGGATGCTGATACTGCCGGCTGTTTGCCTGTTCGTTGGTACAGCCCAGGCAGAAAAGATTGATGCGACAGCGCAGGCCAAAGAGATTATCGATATAACCGGCGTGCAGGGTGGCATCGTGGTCCATCTTGGTTGTGGTGATGGACAATTGACGGCGGCCCTGAGAATGAGTGACAGTTTTACGGTTCACGGACTCGAAGCAGACCCCGCCAGGATCGCACAAGCGAGAAGCTATATTAAAGAAAAAGGCATCTATGGGCCGGTTTCCGTTGAACAGTATTCAGGTTCGGTGCTTCCTTACACGGACAATCTAATCAACCTGGTTATCGTACAGGATGCCGGTGATGTCACCCGGGACGAAGTAATGCGGGTCCTGGCTCCCGGAGGTGTGGCCTGCGTCTGGCGCAGGGGCCAGTGGAACAAAATCGTCAAACCCTGGCCCGGCAATATTGACCAGTGGACTCATTTCCTGCACGATGCAAGTAATAATGCAGTCGCCGACGATTCCGTTGTCGGACCACCTCGAAGTCTCCAGTGGATTGCACCGCCGCTGTGGCTTCGAAGCCATGAAACACCATCCGGTATTCAGTCACCGGTCTCGGCTGCCGGTCGGTTGTTCTACTTCTTCGACGAAGGATTAATAGGCATTACCGACGAGAGGCTGCCTGACCGCTGGTCGCTTGTTGCTCGGGACGCCTTCAACGGACGGTTGCTCTGGAAACGCTCGCTTGATAAATGGGGCTGGCGCCAGTGGAGCCCAGAGCAATACGAGGGAAAAGACTGGACCACATTACGAGGCAGGCGAACCGATGTACCCGGTGAGAACCAGCGACTAATTGTTGCTGATGGCAACCGGCTTTACACGACTCTCAGCTACCGTGCTGAGATGTCTATCCTGGATGCAGCCACAGGTGATATCGTTGATACGGTCGAAGCGACTAAGGGCACGAGCGAGATTCTGGTTAGCGACGGTATCGCCGTAGCATATACCCGCCAAGTTCCACAAGGCATTGCAAAACGCAGAGGAGTTCAAGATGCAGGAGCTGCATTGGTTGCTGTCAATG
>JACKQG010004041.1_pt1 | contig 17329 bp, 4 predicted proteins | sample 8237621 | NCBI WGS metagenome assembly JACKQG01 (sample SAMN15677084, study PRJNA649215) | marine metagenome | biome: marine; feature: Black Sea; material: saline water; isolation source: suspended particulate matter (SPM) from the Black Sea western gyre | collected 2013-06-09/2013-06-10 | depth...
GAATCCAATAAGAATAAATACGGAAAAGAAGGAGATCCAACTAAAAGAGAAATAGAGCTAGAGAAAGAAATTGAAAGTATAAGAAAGAAGAATGTACGACTAAAAAAAGACAGAGAAAGTGCTGATTATAGAGTTTCATTAGAGATGAAAAGAGCAGACAAAGCCATTAATGAAAGAGATGAGATACGCTATCAACTTAAAGAGAAAATTGTCGAGAATGATATGTTAAAAAATAAAATAGAGAAGCATAAACCAAAGTTCGAAGAGATTAATGATGAAAAAAGTTTTTTTGGGGTTTTCGTTTCAATTCTAGGCGCAATTACATTAGGGAGCATGATTATGAAAGATTAATTCGATAAATTCAAAAGTCCACCAAAGAGGACAACTCCAAATATTGCGAGAGTTGTCCTCTTTGGTGGACTAACCCTATTAGGGATTGGAATATACCTTTATCGTAAAAATCAAAATCAAAAAAGATAAATTATTTTAGAATACAATTACAGCTCATTTAACCATGTGCTAAACTAAATAAATTCGAATAAATGCGGATAAAAATAATCTAAATAAAATACATTTAATCAAAATAGAATACTCCTGAATTTTTCCAGATCTAAGTGCTACTTTACCTAAAGTACAAATTGCGGTAAACCCCTATTGTTTTTCTCATTTATTTTGTTAAATTTTGCACTTTACAAAACTAAGGGTAATTTTATAATATTTTGAGAAGAACTTTTACAATTTCATTATTCATTTTTTGCTTGGCTTTTGCTGATAAAGTAATGGGGCAGTGTTTTAATTTAAACTACTCTAATTGTATTACGCTTAACTCAAGTCTTACAATATCTGCTAATAATGGGTTTGATAGTTTTTGGACTATCATTGATCCAAACGGAGTTCCAATCACCCCTTCTTTTCCTGCTAATTATTTCACTAATTACACCTTTCCCTTAAGCCAAACCGGCACATATACAGTAACTGCTGACCAATCATTAACTTCTGGCTCCTCCTGTGGGTTAGAAACTTTCTATATAACGGTAAATTTATCAAATTTTTCTATTAGTCCTATTTCTATAACAAATCCATGTGAAGGGCAAACAATTAATCTACAAAATCAAATTAACACATCTAATATTTCTGTACTTCCACTACAATATTCCTTTTCTATAGGTGGGAATCAAATTCTTAACCCGACAAACTACACGCTCCAAGCAGGCATTTCAGTGATAGATGTTGTAGTAATAGATGGTAGTGGCTGTACTGATAGCACAACATTAAATATAAATGCTACAACAAATGCAATTGGCATTCCTATTTATACAATACTTGATGCTGATTCTAATCAAAATATAATTAAACCATGCGGAAGTACTAATCTAACATTCAATATTCAAAACCCAGACCCATCTTTCACATATTCATGGTATGTACAAGGAAATACTAACATTGGCACAAGTTTCATCCAATCAATAAATGCTACAACTTCAAATCCTGGTTATATTCCTGTTACATTATCTGTGTACGACCCATTATCTGGCTGTAATGTTGATTTTTATGACACAATTGTTTCTGTAGGATTAGGTATGCAAATAGGCGCTGGAATGCAAACTGATATCGTACCTCTTTGTGTTGGTAACATAAACCTGCTTTGGGTAGAAAATGGAAGCAATCCAATTCTAGAAATGGGACCAGGAGATTCTATTTATTGGGAAATAAGTTGCGATTCATCCATTGTGGATTCTAGTAGTTGGGGACATTTAGATATACAAAATTATATAGTTTCACACCCTTTTATTGCTAATGAACAAATTGCAGGTTACCCAGCAACATTTCCATCAAATTCATGCGGTTGTAACGAGCCTGGTATTACAAATCAATTTAAAATAAAAGCACAGTTAACTTCTGCATGTTTAACAAATACAACAACAATTGCAGTATGGAAGACTGTTAATGATCCAATTCAAGCGAATCTAAACATTAATCCAAACCCCATTTGTGTAGGAACAGAAGTTTCATTTGGCAATCTTTCTCAATCTGGTTGTAATGGAAATTCATTTGATTCTAATGAAGATACATTATGGTACTATTGGGACTTTGGCGATTGCTCTCCAATTGTAGAATCTTTTGCAGTCTTACCTAATGACACATTTCCCGACATGACACATACTTATAATCAGCCTGGGGTATATTATGTAGAACTTTTGGCTAAATCTTATTGTGGAGCAGACAGTATAATTGATTCTGTAACTGTCCTACCTGGACCAAATCAAGTTTCATTTACAGTTAATGACTCTTTACTTTGCCCTACTTGTCCTATTTCAATTTGTTTGGGTGATACTATAAGTGTTTTTTCAGAAATTAGTGCCGATCCTGATACAATTAGGATTGACACTTGTAGCGTCTCTCCTCTTGTGATTGACACAATCAATGTGCCTGCTGGTGATACAAACTTTACTTATATTTGGTGCTTTGATTGGAATACAATAAATAATAGTTGCGGACCAGGGTCTCAAATTACAACCACAACAGCAGACACTATTGATTTTCTGTATGCTGAATGTGGAACTCATAATATCTCATTAGATGTAATAGATGGGAACGGATGTAGAGTTTCTTACGATCCTCCGGTCATTGTTTCTGCTCCTCCAACAGCATTATTCTCAAGCACTACTGTTTGTATTCCGGATGCAACAGATTTAATAGATCTTTCAACACCCGGTTATTGTATTGGTGATTCAACCGGAGATGGTCCTCCAATAGAGCAATGGGATTGGGAATTTGGAGATGGCTCAAGTGACACTTCTATATTTTTTCCTCACCCTTACTCTATACCTCACCTATATAATGCCCCTTGTATAAATACTGTATCTGAAAATTATAATGTTACACTAACAGTAACAGACACTTTAGGATGTGTTGATGACACAATAATACCTGTTACTGTTTTATGTGAACAAATAGCAGATTTTAATGATAATGGCTTTTGTTTTCTTGACGGTAATGGGAATATAAGTAGTCAAACTATAGTTAACACTTCAACACCTCTAGACCCTACAAATACAAATCCTAACTATGTAGTTTGGACAGTTTATGACCCACCTTCTAACCCTATTACTTACAATTTGATTAACTTAACACATCAGTTTAGCGGACCTGGAAATTATAAAGTAGTAATGGAGATAAATGGTCAGTTTTCTAATCCTCCTACAATTTGTAGTGGTTCTGATTCAGCATGGATAAACGTATGGGGTAATCCAACAGCTACTGCAATAACAACTGATGTAAGTTGTAATGGTGGAAATAACGGAACAGCAAGCCTAACACTAAGTGGTGGAACTGGTACGCTATCCACTAATTGGTTCGGACAAAACCCTAATGCTTTGTCTGCTGGAACTTACAATTATCAAATAACAGATGTTAATGGCTGCCTATTTAACGGATCTGTAACAATTAACGAACCATCTGCAATCACAGCTACTGCAATAACAACTGATGTAAGTTGTAATGGTGGAAATAACGGAACAGCAAGCCTAACACTAAGTGGTGGAACTGGTACGCTATCCACTAATTGGTTCGGACAAAACCCTAATGCTTTGTCTGCTGGAACTTACAATTATCAAATAACAGATGTTAATGGCTGCCTATTTAACGGATCTGTAACAATTAACGAACCAATTATAATAACTGGTTTTGATACTGATACGGCTTGCGGTTCGCATTTATGGCAAGGAACAAACTACTCTTCTTCTGGAATATTTACTAGTACATTAATTGCATCTAATGGATGCGATAGCATTGCAACACTAGACTTAACAATTGCTAATCTTTTAGCAGTTAGCGCCCCAACCCCTGCTCTGCAAGTACTCTGTCAAAATGCAACTATTCAAAATCTAACAGTAACTGCTAGTGGTGGTATAGGTACTTATCAATACCAATGGTATGAAAATACCACTAATAGTAATATTGGAGGAACAGCAGCAACAGGAACTGGAGCAAACTCAGATACATACACCCCACAAAATACAATAGTAAGCACTACTTATTATTACTGTGTAATCACACAAAATGGTGGGCAAGGTTGTGAAGTAACATCTACAACAGCAGAAGTGCAAATCGTTCCTGGACCTTCCTTTACAACACAACCACAAAATGATATCGTCTGTATTGGAGCAAATATATCCATGAACATTACATACATAAACGGAACAGGGACTCCTCAATATCAATGGTATGAAAATACTATTAACAACAACACAGGAGGTACAATAGCAACAGGTACTGGAGCAAACACAAATACATATACCCCACAAACTGCTACTGCAGGAACAACTTATTACTACTGTGAGTTAAATCTACCAACAGGAGGGTGTAGTGTAATTGCATCCAATACTGCAGAGATTATTGTAAACCCAGACCCAACTATTGATACACAACCTTTATCTACTGACACTATCTGCCTTGGAGGAACTATAAATATTCCATTGGAAGTAAGTTATACTATTGGAACAGGCGTAGGAACAGTATCTTATCAATGGTATTCTAATACAATAAATAGTAACACAGGAGGTACAGTAATTCCATCTGCCACTAATGCAACTTTTACTCCTAATACATCTTCACTAATAATTGGAGCATACTACTATTATGCAATCATCAGTTTTAGTGGTAATGATTGTGATGATGCTACATCCAATGTAGCACATATTCAGATTATTAATGACCCAATAGTTAGCGCCCCAACCCCTGCTCTGCAAGTACTCTGTCAAAATGCAACTATTCAAAATCTAACAGTAACTGCTAGTGGTGGTATAGGTACTTATCAATACCAATGGTATGAAAATACCACTAATAGTAATATTGGAGGAACAGCAGCAACAGGAACTGGAGCAAACTCAGATACATACACCCCACAAAATACAATAGTAAGCACTACTTATTATTACTGTGTAATCACACAAAATGGTGGGCAAGGTTGTGAAGTAACATCTACAACAGCAGAAGTGCAAATCGTTCCTGGACCTTCCTTTACAACACAACCACAAAATGATATCGTCTGTATTGGAGCAAATATATCCATGAACATTACATACATAAACGGAACAGGGACTCCTCAATATCAATGGTATGAAAATACTATTAACAACAACACAGGAGGTACAATAGCAACAGGTACTGGAGCAAACACAAATACATATACCCCACAAACTGCTACTGCAGGAACAACTTATTACTACTGTGAGTTAAATCTACCAACAGGAGGGTGTAGTGTAATTGCATCCAATACTGCAGAGATTATTGTAAACCCAGACCCAACTATTGATACACAACCTTTATCTACTGACACTATCTGCCTTGGAGGAACTATAAATATTCCATTGGAAGTAAGTTATACTATTGGAACAGGCGTAGGAACAGTATCTTATCAATGGTATTCTAATACAATAAATAGTAACACAGGAGGTACAGTAATTCCATCTGCCACTAATGCAACTTTTACTCCTAATACATCTTCACTAATAATTGGAGCATACTACTATTATGCAATCATCAGTTTTAGTGGTAATGATTGTGATGATGCTACATCCAATGTAGCACATATTCAGATTATTGAACAGCCAATTCCACTCTTTACTTTAAGTCATGATTCATTATGTGTAAATCACACAGAAAGTCCTGTATGGACAAACTTAAGTAGTGGTATAAATATAAGAGAGTATGTATGGGAGATAAAAGATCTTAATGGGAACATAGTGTTTAATCAAAGACTGGCAAGTTCAACACCTCCACCATTTCCTTTTTTACCTCAAGGTTCACAAATTAATGGTTGGATGCAATATGATATTACTTTAAAGGTTATTAACGATTGTGATTCACCCATTTACACTCTTCCATTAGTAATAGAACCTCTACCTGTTCCTAATTTTAATATCTTACCAAGTAGTTCAATATTTATTGGAACACAGACTATTATTGGTTTTGGAAATTCGCCACCGCCAAACGGAAACTTTTATGCAAGTCCAATATATACCGATACGGTTATAATTGATTGGGGAGATGCAACTCCCAATTGGACTGCAACAAAGAATTGCGGATTAGTGCAAGGTTGGATAGGATACAATAATGTATGTTTCCCAGATGCAATTCATAATTATGCACTTCCTGGGTTATACAATATATGCCTTACTGCAATTAATTCTTGTGGCGATTCAACAATTTGTGATAGTATTGAAGTTTATAGCACAAATATTGTCTCCTCAGTACAAATTGATACACCTTATGCATGTGTAAATGAATGCATTAATTTTACAGACAACTCTACATACACTAACCCATCATTAACTGAAATTCAATGGTGGTGGGATGTTGATCCAAATAATCTTAATAATTACATATTACCTGGAGGTTCAGTTGGCTCAGATTCAATATATAATCAATCAACATATTCATCAGGATCTACAATTTGTCATAAATACTCTACTCCAGGAGTATATTTTGTAATGCAACAAATGAAGTTTGGTCCAATAAATGGGTTGTATGATTATAAATATACTTTGCTTGATTCAGTAATTATATATCCAGAACCAATTGCAGATTTCCAAAGTCCATTAGATGCATGTAAAAACGATACAATTTCTTTCATCTATAACGCTAGTGCAGACACGACTATTACTGGAATTTCAGGTCAAATTATTGACTATGTAGAATGGACAATCACTGACCCACTTGGAGTATCTGCTAATTATCCAAATTATGGACCTAACAACTTAACACTTCCATTAAATATTGCTGGAGTTTGGCAGGTTGAACTTGAAGTTGTAAGTAATAGCGGGTGCATAGATACTGAAGTAAAATCAATTGTCGTTCATGACTTACCTACAGCAGACTTTTCAGTTATTCCTGATTCATCATGTGCTGGAGGAGATACAACACAATTTGATGGTAGTATTTCGGGTGCTTCAGATCCAAACAATCCTATTGTTTATTGGAGTTGGAATTTTGATGACCCACCTAATCAATGGCTATTAAATCAGAATCAAGGTACGTCTTACCATAGTTACACTACTCCCCGCGTATATTTTGTCACTTTAATTGTAGAAGATGATGAGGGCTGTAGAAATACAAAAACTGATAGCATTTATATTGTTACACCTATTGTAGCCTTTGCAAATTCTCAAGGAGATTGTATTGATAAACCGGCAACTTTTGATGGTAGTTTAAGTACTATTAGCACTGATCTTTGGGAATGGGATTTTGATATGGATGGAAATTATGATTCTGTAGGTGTAAATACATCTCATATTTATAATAGCCCAGGTTGGAATCTATTCAGGTTAAAAACGACTAAATATCTTGGTATAGATAGTGTAGAGTGTAATGGTTATTTTGAAGACTCGGTTTATATATACTCTTTACCACAACCTATTTTCTCGGTTAATACTGCTTGTTTAAATGATAGCACAGCATTCAATAATATCTCACAAGAAGGGGATGCTAAAATAATTAGTTGGGAGTGGAATTTAGGAGATTCTTCTCCTTTTAGGAATGACAGTAATTTTTCTCATTTATATGCAAATTGTGATACATTCCAAGTTACATTAAAAGCAACAGATAGTTTAGGTTGTGTTAATATTTCTAATCCAGCAATTGATGTAGTTGTGGCATGCTTACCAACTCCTTTGTTTACAGTTGACCCAGGTTGTGATGGAACTACTATTAATTATATTGATGACTCTTCTCCAGCAAATTTCCCAATTACTAATTGGAATTGGACTATTAATAATGGAACTTATGATAATTCAGCAGATACAAGTCAGAATCCAAACTTCCTGTTTAATAACCCAGGAACACACCAAGCAACATTAGTTGTGTCAGATGCAAATAGCTGTAGTGATAGTATAATTGATTATATTGAAGTTTTTATTAATCCTGTAGCAATAATCAACCCAATCTCAACTGTATGCCAAGGAAATACAACTTTCTATAATAATAACTCGTCTTTAGGTAGCGCCCCTATAAATAATTATCAATGGGATTTTGATGATGGTAATGGATCTAATCAATTAAATCCTCAACACAATTATTCAGCATGCGGAGTTTATAACATTCAACTAAACATTACAGATACTAATAATTGTACAAACAGTAACACTACTACAGCAGTAGTTAATTGTAATCCATTTGCGTCATTTGTTAGTGATATAGTATGTGAAGGTGATTCAACTCATTTTACAGATCAATCGACTGTAAATAATCTGATAAGTATAGGACATTCTATCTCCTCCAGAAATTGGTTTTATGGAGGTGTATCAAGTTCTCTAACAAATCCAGCATATATTTTTAATAATTGTGGGAATAATGTATTTAATGCAACGCTAACCATATTTGATGATCAAAGTCCAAATTGTTCAACTACAATTACAAATCCTGTTTCTATTGCTTGCAACCCTACTGCAATTTTATCGACAGATTCTGTTTGTCAGAATGAAGCAACTTGGCTAAAGAGTAATTCTCTACCAGGAGGAACTCATGCTATTGATTCTTGTTTTTGGAGTATTACAGGAGGAAATTATAATGTAGGGTTTACAAACATAATGTGTCCTACACAATATGTTTTTGATACTTGCGGACAACAAGCAGCAGTTACACTAAAAGTAATTACTTCTAAAGGATGTAGTGATTCCATCTCATCTTTTCCTTATGTATGGTGTAATCCTATTGCTAATTTCACAGTTGGACCAATTCAATGTAAAAACACACCACTTCCAATTATCAATCAATCTGTTGGGGTAAGCGCAACAATAGATACTTGGAATTGGAATTTTGGAATAAACTCAATCCCTCAAACATCAACAAACCAACATGACACAATATTATATACAAATGTAAGTGGATATCAACCTATTTATTTAGATGTGGTTGATACTAATGGTTGTTATGACAACTATGATTCTCTTATTTTTATTAATAATCAACCTATTGTAACTTTTGATTGGAAAAATGTGTGTGCCAATCAGCCAACAGAGTTTACTAACCTGTCAAGCCCTACTGATAATGGATTGTGGTATTACAATTGGATCTTTAGTGATGGAAATACCTCATCCGACCAACATCCTACATACACTTTTAATCTTAATAGTACAATAGGCGAATTAGCATCAGCCATATTAGTTGTTACTGATAGTGCCAATTGTAGAGATACTTTTAATAGTGGAAACACCATTGAAATACATCCATTGCCAATTGTAAGTTTTATTGCAGATGATATATGTGAGGGAGATATTTTTGAATTTATTGACAATTCTCAAATGTCTCCAAATCAAATTTTTACAGATGGATTATGGGTTGGTGATACTGTTTGGATTTTTAATGGAAATATACTTAGTCAGCAATTGCCTATTTGGAACTATTCAGCACCAAACCCTCCTTACCCTCCTAACATTTATGGCTTAACCTTAACACAGGAAAGTACATTTATAAGTGAATACAATAATCAACATTGCAGTACAACACATTCCGAGCCAGTTGAGATTCTTGTTATGCCTAAGATTACTTATTCTGAAACATTTAATCCACCAACTAAATGTGGCAATAATGTAAATTATAGTTTTGATGCTACACACCAAGATGTTAACTCTTGGATATATGAAATAAACGACCCTTGGCAAATAGATTTTATAGATTCAATCAATACCGACTTTAATTATACTTTCTTAAAACCATTTAACTATCCATTTTCTATTATTCTGAATAACTTAAATGGTTGTTCCGATACTATAACAGATTCATTACATATATTCCCAAACCCAATAGCCTTGTTTAATCCAAATGATACTGCTGGATGTGAGAAGTTAGAGGTTCCATTTAGAAACTTATCCTATATTTTGGATACAAACGCTTTATACTTTAATTCATTAAATACTGGCGATACAACATTTATAGAATCCTATTATTGGGATTTCGGAAATGGGAATTCAAATGGAACAGGCTATTTTGATAATCCTACTAATACATATATTGCTCAAAACGGAACTACTTCTACTTATTATCCAACACTAACTGTAACTACAAATGAAGGGTGTTCACACACTTATTTTGGTGATAGTATTAGTGTGTATCCTACTCCTATTGCTTATGTTATTCATCCTGATCAATACGGACCAGTAAACCCTGGTCAATATATTTTTAATGGTACTCAATCAACTACTTCTGATTTTTCTCCTGCATCAACTGCTATTTTTGATTATATATGGGTTACTGCTAGTGATTCAATTTGGAACAAATTACCAACTCCAGATTCAATCGCTTATCAATATCAATCTAATTCAGATTTTCAAGGAGGTCCTCAGCCAATCTTGTATGATGTCTGTTTAATTCTAATTGATAATACAAGTCAATATAGATGTGCTGATACTTTCTGTATTGCTCCAGGATTATATGTAGATTATTTTAAAGGATTATATGTGCCTAATGCATTAACACCTAATTCTAGTACTAATGAAACTTCTTTCTTTTTACCAAAAGGAAAGTCATTAAAAGAATATCATTTGCAAATTTTTGATAAATGGGGAGGGTTGCTTTGGGAAACAACTAAACTGGACAATACAGGGAAACCTGAAATAGGTTGGGATGGAACATCAAAAGGCGTTCCTGTTCCTCAAGGCACTTATGTGTGGAAAATACATGCAATTTTTTCTGATGGGACAGTTTGGCAAGGAAAGAATGGGTTTAAATCAGGACCAATTTATTTAGTAAGATAAAATGAAAAAAATATTATTTATATTATTAATCTCATTAATAGGACAAATTTCCTATTCACAAGACCCTTCCTTCTCACAATTCGACTTAAATATGATGTATATGAACCCAGCATTCGTGGGTTATGAAAAAGAATATCGAATCTTAATTCATAGAAGAAATCAATGGGTAGGAATTCCTGAAAAATTTAACACAAATATTATTGAATTTAGTCCTTTTTATTTGCATAATGATGAAAACGGAATATTAGGCAGAAAATCTGCATTAGCATTAGGATTTTTCTTTATTGAAGACCATGAGAATAAAGTTTTTAAAAATTCTACTTTTGGTGCTGCTATTAGTTATATTGGTCAGTTATCTAAAAGAGACTACATTAATTTTGCAGTGCAACCAATTTATTACACTAAAAGATTGAGTTGGGATGAACTTGTTTTCTCTGATCAATGGACCGATTATGGAGAATTCTCTCAACAATCATCTGCAATTCAGCCAAATACAAATTATAATGTTTTTGATGTTGGCTCTGGTATTTTATGGACAAGACATGGAAAATATAGCGGAAACTCTGACCAAGTCTTGACAATAGGACTTTCAGGGCAACACCTAACTAAACCAATAGAATCATTTTACAAAAATCAGAATGATGAATCGAGATACCCAATGAAACTAACATTCCATGGGCAATTTACTACTGGGATTCCCGATTACATACTAAAATCAATCCGTTTTGGGAAAATTATGTTTCGTCATCAAGTACATCTAAAAACATTCAATAAAACAGAAATAGGGGGTATGATTACCCTGGCAAATAAAGTACAATTAGAATCTGGTGTAATATACAGAAGAGCATCTACTTACGACAAAAAATATATGAGTGAGTCCTTAGTCCCAATTATCAGAATGCGATTAGCATCTTTTGGGAGAACCGGTCTTGAAATAAGTTATAGTTACGATTATACAATATCTAAACTAAGAAATGAAAACACCATGATGACAAATGAAATATCCATCAACCTTTATTTTATGACAAATAAAAAGCGAGTGTGCCCAGCAGCAGGCAAGTGGGGAAATAATAAAAAATGGGAGGATGTTGAATTTAACAGAGGGAAGTATAATCGATTTAATAAAAAGAATAGGGGAAATTGGTAATTCTACTCCTCAATTACTTCAAACTCAACTCTCCTGTTTTTAGCCATCCCATCTTCTGTACCACTAGTATCAATTGGTTGTGATTTACCAAAATACCCCACCTTTATTCTTTCATAAGCAATACCTCTATCAATTAAGTATCTCTTAACGGCTAATGCTCTATTTTTAGATAAAATAAGGTTATACCTATCAGTTCCAACATTATCAGTATGACCTATTACTTTTAATACAACATCTTGGTTCTCAATTAAATATTGTCCTGCTTTATTTAAGAAACTTTGAGATTTGAATGTTATTATTGCTTTATTAAATTCAAACTCTAAATTCTCAAAAGCAAAAACTAAAATTGAATGTTTTACCAATTCTTTATTTAAATCTTCAGGGCAACCAAAATTCTCAATAGGTCCAAATTCTTCAGGACATTTATCCAAAGCATCTTGTAAACCATCACCGTCAGAATCAGGACATCCATTTAATTCTTTTTTACCAGGAATATCAGGACATCTATCAAATTTATCAATAACACCATCCGAATCTCTATCAGGACAACCATTATTTTTTTCTAAACCAGGAAAATCAGGACATTCATCCTCACTATCTATAATTCCATCTCTATCTCTATCAGGACAACCATTTAATATAATAAGTCCTGGAATTTTAGGGCAATCATCATCCTTATCTAAAACTCCATCCTTATCATAATCTTTTTCTATTTGTTTTATTCTATAGGATAACATCAATCCATGAGAGCCAGAAGAAGGCATTGAAAGTGCATTTGTAGTTATATCATAACTATAAGCAAATCTATAATCTAAATAATCTATACCTAACATAATTACTACAGCATCTTTTGTTCTGTAAGAAATTCCTCCCCAAAGAAAATCATCATATACTGCTCGTATATTTAAATCCATTTGTAATGGAGTCGGTCCAGTTTTCTTAAACATTATTGATGGTTCTAAATCAATAGCCTGGCTAAAATCATAATGATATCCAGCATTAATATAGTAGTGATTTATTATCCTATTCTTTCCGCCATTTTTATTTACATTTAACTTACTGCTAATAATATTAGGGATTGATGCAGCAATATAATAATCATCATGAATATATTGAGTACCAATAGTTATGCTATGTTCCAATGTTTTTTCCAATCCTCCTTGCATTGCTGGATCAACAATTCCATCATTTTCTAAAGTAATTTGCGAATTATCAAATTTGTATTGACTAATCCTTCCGCTTGCTCCAAAAGAAATCACATTATTATTAAATGGAATTCTGTAAGAACCGCTCAGTATTCCACTTAACCTTGAGATAGGTCCTGTTTTGTCATTTACAATACCACCTCCAATTCCATAAATTTCATTATATTTCTTTTCTAAAGAAATTAATTGAGTTTTTGGTGCACCTTCAAATCCAGTCCATTGATCCCTTAACATAAGTGTTACATAGTCATGACTTTTTGTACCAACCACAGCAGGATTTATTATTGCATCATTAAACATATATAATGAATAATGTGGGAGTTGCTGAGAAAGTGCAGCCTCAGTAACTAGAAGAATCGATATGAATAGTAATAATCTCTTCATCATCTTTTTATCGTTATATTTCCATCAAATATTTTGCCTGAATCGGTTAATTCAATGATATAATAATAGGTAGCAATTGGTAAATCCTTTCCATTATGTTTTCCATCCCAAGGTACATCATACCCATCTGATTCAAATACTTGTTGCCCCCAACGATTAAACACTTTAACTATAACATTCGGGAAATTATACAATCCATATATAGCCCATTCGTCATGAATTCCATCTCCATTTGGTGTAAATCCTGTTGGAATTTCAATACAACCATCAAAACCATCAAACCCAATATTAAAAGTTTCCACTGGTAAACCACATCCACTTGCATCTTCCACATAAAGAGAATAAACTCCTTTTGATAAATCTAATAAATCTTTATCCTCTTCCCCATTACTCCACTGATAACTATAAGGCATTGTTCCTCCAGAAACAGTAGTATAAACTGCACCATCATTATTTTCTTCACATGTTGCTTTTATTACCGTATAATCTAAAGCCAATTGTGTTGGTTGTGTTAATGTGTAAGTAAAAGTTTTCTCACAATATAACGAGTCTCTAATTATAACCGAATAATCTCCTGCTATTAGATTTCCAATATCCTGAGTTGACGCATTATTATCCCAACTATAATTATATGGTGAAGTTCCTCCAGTTGGCTCTATTTCAATACTACCTGTAGCATCTCCATAACAACCTAAAATATGATTTAATGTAGCAGATGAGAAAATAGCAGATGGCTCATCAATAAAATATATAGCATCCATTTCACATCCATTCCCATCAGTTACAGTAACTGAATAATTCCCAGAAAATAAATTATTTATATCTTGAATAGTAGCACCATTTGTCCAACTATAAGTATAACCTCCAACACCACCAAAAACAGAGATATCTATAGCGCCTAAATCCTCCCCAAAGCAATCAGAATCTATAATTACTCCAGTAATAGAAATTCGTTCAGGTTGGTCTATTAATGCATTTGCTGTATCAGTACAATTATTTGCATCAGTAACAATTACATAATAATTTCCAGGAATTAAATTATTAATATCTTGAGTTGTCATCCCATTATTCCAACTATAAGAAAAGGATGGAGTCCCTCCACTTACTGTTAAGTCTACAGAACCATTATCTGCCCCAAAGCAATCAATATTTGTAATACTTATAGATGTATTTAATTGTTGCGGTTGAGTAATAGGAAAAGTAGTGTTAGCAACACATAAGTTGTTATCCATTATTGTTACCGTATAGGAACCAGCATCTAAATTTGGTATATCTTCTGTGGTTTCGCCATTACTCCAACTAAAAGTATAAGGAGTTATACCTCCACTAATAGTAATATCTATACTACCAGAACTATCATTATAGCAAAGTAAGTTTGAAACATTAGAAGTCCAAGAAATTGCATTTGGCTCAGTGATTGTAAGTGGCTGAGAAATAGTATCGCAACCATTACTATCAACAATTGAAACCGTATAAGTTCCTGCTGTTAGGTTATTTAAATCTTCAGTTGTTTCAGCATTGCTCCATAAATAGGTATATGATGGCGTGCCACCATTTACTGTTAAATCAATAGTTCCTGTTGCATCTCCATTACATAATATATTTGTTCCAACTAAATTTGGTGTAATTGGAAATTGTGGTTCAGAAATTGTGCCACTTAAATTGTATTCACAATTATTAATATCACTAATCAGCACACTGTAATTTCCTGCACCCACATTTAATAAATTTTGTGTTATTGAACTATCACTCCATAAATAGGTGTAGGGTGGTAATCCCCCAGAAACAGATAAGTTAATACTTCCTGTATGATAACCATGACAAAGCACATTAGTAATTGTTTTAGAAACTGAAATAGAATCTGGTTGATTAATTGTTGCAGAATCAGTAAGAGAACAACCTAGAGAATCAGATACAAAAAACGGATAACTATTTGCTAAAAGAGAATCTACATAAGAACTATCTGATATAATGTTTGCCCAAACAATTGTGTAAGGGGTAGTCCCTCCAAGAATAGTCAGATTTATTATTCCATCTGAATAACCATAACAATCTACATCATCCACACTCGTATAAACTTGTAAAGAATCATTCTGACTTACAGTATAAAAAGTATCTTTTGTACAAAGATTCTGATCTTGAATATGAATAGTATAATCATCTGCAAAAAGATTAGTTATATCTTGGTTAGTAGTGTCAATATAATTATTTGAAGCGGTCCACTGAGTTGAAATTAAGCCAGTGCCTCCTGAAATATTTAAAATAATAGAGCCATTTGATTGACCATAACAATCGTTATGTTGAATAATGGCAGTATCAAAAGATAGAATAGGCGGTTCATCTACAAAATAATAGAATGTATCGATACATCCTCTCGCATCTACAATCTCAATATTAATAGAATCCTTACACAAATTACTTGCAATACTATCTTGCTGTCCATCACTCCAATTATAAATAAATGGTGGTGAATTTGGATTTAGAATTTGAACCATGATTTGCCCTGTACAACTACTAAAACAACTATCATTTATTATTGATGGTAAAACCCTAAAAGAATCTCTTTCAGTAAGGATAATTTGTTGTATTTCCGTACAGGAATTTGCATCTGTATAAGTTATCTCATAAACATCAGGACATAAATCTGGAATAGTAATGTTTATGGTATCAAAAACAACTCCCAATACACTCCAAGAAACATTATATGGAGATGTTCCTCCTTCAATATTTACAAGTATTTCTCCATCACAAATATCAAAGCATGCACTATCTATCTCTATTCTACTTAATTTTAATGTATCCGGATTTTCAACAAAAACAGTATTGGTATCTAAACAACCATTTGCATCTGTGATATAAACTGTATAAAGCCCATAACAAAGGGTAACTGCCGTATCATTTGTTTGTGAATTTACATCATCCCAAAGGATAGAATATGGAAAAAATCCATTTGAAGCGCTTACACTAACCTCACCATCACAACTTCCAATACAAGATAAGGTATCAGCAGTTGTAGTGGAAGTGATTTCAAGTGGATTGGTTAATAAAAAAGTTGTTGTATCCTTACAATTATGCTGATCAGTTGTTATTAAAGTATATTGCCCACTAAAGATACTATCAATATCCTCACTATTAAATCCATTACTCCAAGAATAACTATAAGGAGATGACCCTCCATTTATAACAACATCTATACTCCCATCTGAATAATTATAACAGGTGGGATCTGTAATTATAGAAAAAATATTAATAGCAGAAGGTTCGTCAACAGAAATATCTTGATACATAACAAATAGCCCACCTGCATCTGTAATTGTAACACCATAAGTACCTGCACATAAACTATCCCTTACATTCAATCCAGCAACTGCAATCGTGTCCCAATTATAATTATATAAATTAGATTGAGGATAAACATCTATTTCTATTCTGCCATTACAATCATTATTACAACTAACAGAATCAATACAAATTACAACTGAATCTGCATTTAATACAGATGTAATAGTCGTACATTCCTGTCCAAAGAGACAGAATGGTAAAAAGAAGAACAAGAGTAAAAGTCGTTTCAAGTTTATTGCAAATTTTGGTAGTCGCAATATATAAACTTTTTTAAAAAGAAACTATGAGAACAAATTAATTTGTTAATTTCTTCTTTCTCAGACAGATTTTATTATTTCATATTTTCCATTAAACTTTTTAAATCTTCCTCAAAAAGGTTCGATATTTGTCCTTCTTGCTCCACCAAAAAGAAACCCACTTATTTAGTGGGTTTTTTATATATTAGCATCATGAATAATCTAAATGAAAAGATAGGAATCACCTCATCTATAATTATT
>JACKQG010004042.1_pt1 | contig 17326 bp, 14 predicted proteins | sample 8237621 | NCBI WGS metagenome assembly JACKQG01 (sample SAMN15677084, study PRJNA649215) | marine metagenome | biome: marine; feature: Black Sea; material: saline water; isolation source: suspended particulate matter (SPM) from the Black Sea western gyre | collected 2013-06-09/2013-06-10 | depth...
TATCCGTAGACATCCAGATATCCGCTGGAACAGAAGCCCGGAAGATCTGCCCAAATACCAGGCCATCCAAACGAGCCTCCTCCATGAAGCCTCTTTACTGCTTGCTCCGGGAGGCGCACTTGTCTACGCCACCTGCAGCACCGAACCGGAAGAAAATGAAGACGTTATTGCTCTCTTCCTCAAAGATCATAACGATTATTCTCTTGAGTCCCCTTCGGATTTCCCGCAAGCAACAAAAGAGCTTATTGATAGCCGCGGCTTTTACCGAACCCTTCCCTCGGAATGGCATGACGGATTTTTTGCTGCCCGATTTAAAAAAAATTAACACAAAGTCTCAAAGACGCTATGAAAAAAGAAAATGAAATAAGTATGCACATTGTTGATTGTGCAATTGAGGTTCATCGAACTCTTGGCGGGCCAGGGCTCCTTGAAAATGTTTATGAAGAGGCTTTAATTTGGGAATTGAAACAACGAAACATTCCCGTTAAAAATCAAATAAACTTGCCTGTCTACTACAAAAGAAATAAACTAAACGGTCAATATCGTCTTGATTTGCTAGTAGATGAATGTGTCATCGTTGAATGTAAAGCAACGACACAATACAATACAATTTATGAATCCCAGCTACTCACTTATCTGCGTTTAAGCGAACTGAATCTTGGTCTGGTTATCAACTTCGGGGAATCTTTAGTAAAAAATGGGATTCGCAGAGTCATTAACAGCAACAAAAACTTCTATAAAAAATAACCTTTTTTACAACTTTGATTCTTAGCGCCTTTGCGTTGTCTCTTCTATGGAACCTCAAGTCATATCTATCCGGGGCGCCCGGATGCATAATCTTCAGAATATAAATGTCGACCTGCCGCGAAACAGCCTGGTGGTTTTTACCGGCCTCAGTGGTTCCGGCAAATCAAGTCTGGCTTTTGATACCCTCTATGCCGAAGGCCAGCGCCGCTATGTAGAGTCTCTCTCTACCTATGCCAGACAATTCCTTGGTCAGATGGAAAAGCCGGACGTCGACAGTCTGGAAGGCCTTTCCCCTGCCGTGTCCATCGAACAACGGACCACAAGTCGAAACCCCCGGTCAACAGTTGGTACCATTACAGAAATATACGACCATCTCCGACTGCTCTTTGCCCGGGTAGGCCACCAGTATTGCCCTGAATGCGGCCAGGAAATCAGGTCTCAATCCATTGAAGACATGGTAGACACCCTGGCAGATCTGAGAGAAGGCACCAAGTGCATTCTGCTGTCTCCCCTGGTGGACAGCAGAAAAGGTGAGCATATTGATGTCCTGAACAGACTCCGCAAAGAAGGCTTCGTGCGAGTCAGAGTAGACGGTGAAATTATCGGCCTGGACCAGGATATACCCTTGACCAAAACGAAACGCCATACCATCGAGGCGGTCATTGACCGGATCGTTATCAAGGATGGAGCCAAACAGCGAATATCCCAGTCGGTTGCCACGGCGGTCAAACTCTCTGACGGCTTTCTTCTCGTCGTTTTCCCGGAAAACAATTCTGAAAAACTTTTCAGCGAACGGGCAAGCTGCCACCAGTGCGGAGTCAGTCTTGTTGATCTTTCGCCCCAGCTGTTTTCCTTTAACAACCCCAAAGGAGCCTGTGATGAATGCAGCGGTCTGGGCGTCAAACATTTTTTTGACCCCAGTCTGGTTGTTCCCAATCCAAAGCTCTCCCTGCGCAGGGGCGCCATCACTTCCTGGCGAAACAGATCGTCACAATCCTACTCAAGCCAGCTCCTGGCTGCCCTGGCACAGCATTATGACTTCAGCCTGGATACCCCTTTTCTCAAGCTGCCGTCAAAAATTCAAAAAATTATCCTTTACGGAACGGGAAAAGAAGCTATCTTTTTTCATTATGTCAGACACAGGCGTACCCTGACTTCAGAAACCCCTTTTGAAGGAATTCTTCCGCACCTGAACAGGAGATATCACGAAACCAGCTCCTCTGCTGTCCGTGATGAGCTGAGCGCCTATATGAATGAACAACCCTGTCCGTCCTGTCAGGGTGCCAGGCTGAAACCAGAGGCCCTGGCCGTCCGTGTCGGCAAGTGGACCATACACGACCTCACATCGTTAAGCATCGTCCAACTGGCCCAGGAACTCCAGGATATCACTTACAGCCACCAGGAACAGCTTATCTCTGAACGTATTGTCAAAGAAATAGATGACCGCCTCACGTTTCTGCTTGATGTCGGCTTAAGCTACCTTTCTCTTTCCCGCACGGCTGCGACACTTTCCGGAGGAGAGGCCCAGCGAATCCGGCTCGCCTCCCAGATCGGTTCCCGTCTTGCAGGAGTGCTGTATATCCTTGATGAACCAAGTATCGGCCTGCACCAGCGTGATAATGCCCGGCTCATAAAAACACTAACCAGCCTGAGAGATATCGGCAATACCGTCATCGTTGTCGAGCACGACACAGACACCATCATGGAAGCCGACCATGTTCTGGACATGGGGCCCGGTGCCGGTATCCACGGCGGCAGGGTTGTGTATAATGGTTCTGTAGCAGGACTTGTGGCCGATGAAACATCCATTACCGGCGGCTTTCTCTGTGGTCGCCTGGAAATCGCGGTTCCACAAAAAAGACGGCGTCTCAGGGCAAAAAAAGACTGGATCCATATTCAGGGAGCCACAGCAAATAATTTAAAAAAATTAAATGCTGCCTTCCCCACCGGGGTGATGACCTGTGTTACAGGGGTATCCGGGTCCGGGAAAAGCTCTCTGGTTATTGAATGTCTGTTCAAAGGGGTTCGTGATGGACTTGGCTCTTCCCGCTTTACCTCCCCGTCCTTTTCCCGCATTAAAGGCCTGGAACACATCGACAAGGTGATTGATATTGACCAGAGCCCTATTGGCCGCACCCCACGATCCAATCCGGCAACCTATACAGGCGTGCTGACCCCGGTTCGTGAACTGCTCGCAAGACTTCCCGAAGCCCGGGTCCGAGGCTATCAACCGGGACGATTCAGCTTTAACCTCAAGGGGGGACGATGCGAAGCCTGCGAAGGAGAAGGAGTGATCAAAATAGCCATGCATTTTCTTCCCGATATTTATGTCACCTGCGAATCATGCAATGGAAAACGATATAACCAGGAAACTCTCGAAATACAGTACCGGGGAAAAAATATTGCGGAGATCCTCTCCATGAATGCAGAAGAGGCCCTGTCTTTCTTCAAAAATATCCCCATACTCAAAAGACGGCTGCAGACCCTCTTCGATGTTGGGCTCGGCTATCTTTCCCTTGGCCAGTCCTCGGTAACATTGTCCGGCGGAGAGGCCCAGCGCATAAAGCTGGCAAGGGAACTGCAGAAAAGAAGCACGGGCAAAACCCTGTATATCCTCGACGAGCCGACTACAGGACTCCACCCGGCAGACATAAAGCATCTCCTTGCCGTCCTTTCCCGTTTGGTGGACAGCGGCAACACCATCGTCATTATTGAACATAATCTCGATGTGATCAAGACCGCGGATTACATAATCGATTTGGGGCCTGAAGGAGGCGACGGAGGAGGAGAAATAGTTACCGCCGGAACACCGGAGCACATTGCCCAGGCAAAAAATTCTTTCACCGGCATGTTTTTAAAACAGGTACTAAGTTAATTCGCAGGTTAAATGGTTGACGGGTTAATTTGTTAAATGGTATGACTTTGTGACTATCATGTTCCTATTAATGCGATAAAAAATGAATACGTAACACCCCTCAACTTAAAACTTCATACTTTCACCTTAAAACTTTCATACAAAGGAACCAACAATGGCTGAAGAAAACACCAACCAAGCTGCCGAGAATACCGAAGCTCCGGTATTCAGAATGCAGAAAATGTACATTAAAGACCTCTCTTTTGAAAACCCTAACTCTCCAGACATTTTCCTTGGAAAACAAGAGCCTAAGGTTGAAGTCAATCTGGGCCTCAAAAACAAGAAAATGGAAAATGATCACTGGGAAGTAATCCTGTCAGTAACAGCAACTGTCAAAAACAGTGGTGATGACGACAAGACTCTTTTTATCATCGAACTGGAACATGCCTCGGTGTTTGTCATCAAAAACATTCCGGAAGAGCATATACCTGCTGTTCTTGCCGTAGATTGTCCTTCCCTTCTCTTCCCCTTTACCCGCCAGATTGTCAGCCAAGTCTCAGTTGACGGTGGCTTTATCCCCTTCCTGATGGAGCCGGTTAACTTCATGGCCCTCTTTCAGAATGCCAAAAAGAAGAAAGAAGAAGCCTCAGCAGACCAGCAGTAAGCGACTCTCTGAGTCAGTAACGAAAAAAAGGCGCAAGGTGATTAAGTCACCTTGCGCCTTTTTTTATTTTGTAAAGGAGAGCGACCCTAAAAAAGAGCCCCCATACGGAACCTCAATAGTTTTTATTTATTGTCGCCAAAGTTTTGAATAACAGGCCTGAGCATAATAACCAGCTCTCTTTTACGGCTGTCAACGCCATCCTGTTTAAACATTTTGCTTCCGAAGGCAAGCTTTCTCAATCCTTTTATACCTGACTCTTCGTAATCCTTTATGCTGGAGATTAAACCACCGATAACCAGTATATCGTTGCTTTTCACCCTGACCTGGGTGTTCATTTCCCGTACTGACACAGTCGGCAGGGTAAGCGTATTACCTCCGATTATCTCCTCATTCCAATCCGTTACTTCTGATTCGATGGGTGTCAGGTTGAGAATCACCTCATCGTCAACTATATTGGCGATCACTCCCAGACCCAATCCAGAAAAAACCTGGGCAGTTGTCGGAGTTACCGTAACGGTTCCGTTATCACTGACTGTTTGAATAATCTCTGAAACATACTGGATGCTTTCTCCAACATTGATAAGGGCAGGCTGGCCATTCATAACGGTGATTTTCGGGTTAGCCAGAATCTCTGTATGGCCCTGATCTTCAATAAGATCAAGAAGTAACGTAAAATTCTTATCATCCAATGTCAGGAAACGTTTTTCTTCTGTAATCGCCTTATCAGCGATCAAATAAGGATTGAGTTTCTGGAAATCCAAGTGGAAATTAAAATCAGCCATGCTCAGCAGCGAATCCCAGTTAATACCGGTTCTGTTGTTTTCGGTCAGTTCGACTTCGACAATTTTCGCTTCTATCATGACCTGTCGATACAGCTCTTTTTTAAGATTTATGAAATAACTATCAGTTCGTTCCAAAACACCCCGAGGCGCTGTTACCGTAATAATACCAAGCGGCCTGTCATAGGTCACCTGGCCAAGAGCACCCTTGCTTTTCGTTCGAGCAAGCTCCGTTGTGCTCTCCTTACTTTTTTTGGTTTTTTCCGTCTTCGATTCTGCACTGTCACCTTGACTCTCATTCGTATCACTATCAGTTAATACAAGTGTATCGAGCCGTGATGTTTCTTCATACAGGCTCAGGATCTCGGCCAGGTTATTTTCAATATTTTTCCAGACATCGAAAACCTGATCATCCCGGCCTTTGCTCTTCAATGAAATGCTCCCTTCCAGGTCTGTAGCATTTTCATTGCTCCCTCCACCAAGAACATCTCCACCAACAGATATTTCATACGTCGGGGTCATGTAAGGAAGAGCCAGATGATATACCTTAGACTGCCGATATTTTACGATAAGACTGTTGCCATTAACTTCATGAAAATAATCAAGCTGTCGCAGCATATTATCTATCGATTCGAAATAATCATCTTCAGCCCGGATATCTACGTCAACAAGTGCGCCCTGATCGACATCACTTTCCCAGCTCACATTCATTCCCTTCAAAACTGCCAACCGTTTCATGATTTCACGGAGGGCAACCGGTCCGGTATTGGATGAAATGTCAGCACCAATGGGAATCGTAATAGCATCATCAAAGCCAGAGGTTGTCTCCATTTCATCAAGCAGGAATGTCGAGTTCTGGAACCGTGTCGGAAGCTCAACGGGCATACTGACTATAGCCTGACCATCAAAAGTCTCGGCATTCAATGCTCCTGCAGTATGCTTGTCTATAAACTGCTGTGCCTGTTGCTGAGACTGTTGATAGCCGGTATTGGTAGCCATACAGCCGCTAATAAAAAGCGACAACAGAAGAAGTGCACTCAGCCACAGCGAGGATAGCCTGTCGCCACTCTTTCGGTGTGTCTGGTTTTCTGCCATAAAGGCCGACTTAACGCCACTGTCTAAACAAAATGTTTTTCTTTTCATCTTTATTTCCATGTTTAAGAAAGAGACAGTAAAGGTTTACTATTTCTGAATCCTATTCTTGATAAATTTTTCGAGGTCGCCCGGAATCTTATAACCGGAAAGCAGAATTGCCTGGTACTCCTGATCCGCCTGTGCTGTATTGCCTAGTTTATCATAGATCCGCGCTTTGCTGATCATGGTTTCAACTGAACCCGAATAGATCTCTTCGTATCTTGCTAAAAGCGCCAGAGCCATCTCAAAACTGTTGTTCTGTTCGCTGAAAGCGGCATAGCTGGCCAATGCCTGGCGGGATGGACTGCTTCCAGCAACAGCTTGATCAAAATAATCCCGCGCTTCGCGAATCTGCTCCATATTTGCCAAACTGAGAGCTGTCAGCAGAGCTGCACCCGCATCTTCAGGATTAAGCTTGACCGCCAGGTGTCCATAATGCGCGGCCTTGGCGTTCAGCCCCATTTTAACAAGGGCAAGTGATGCAATCTTCTTGGCAAGATCACCATTTTCAGGAGAAGAACGAAAAGCCTTTTCATAGAGATCAAGGGCAGCCGGATAATTTCCTGATTTTTCCATTTCAGAAGCCTGGCGCACCAGTTTTTTTGATTCAACTCTTTCTTTAGGAACATCAAGCCTCTTGGTGACGGATATTGCTTCCTTTTTGATTTCAAGGTTATCCCGCAGCCTTATCGGCCACGCAAAGCTTTTGTCTTTCTTGGAAATGACAATCGTATTGTATCGCTCTTCCTTAGCCAGTCCCTTGAGGTTCATAATGACATCCAGCACAAAATCCCAGGGAACATCATTCAGGGCCAGAGTCAAAGATCCCCCAACACCCTGATCAACGACAATATTTCTTCCACTGATTTCACCAATCAGGCGAAAAACATTGTGAAGGTCGATTTTATAAAAATCTACCGAGATTCTCTCCTCGGTATAACCGGTAAAGATTGAGTCTTCGTTGTCTGCTTCTTTTGACTTTGCAACAGATGCTGCGGCTTTTTTCTGCTTCGAAGCAGGAAGAGACACGGGACGCTTAACGGCTTTTTCCTCTTTTACCGGAATCTCCAGGCCAACAATCTCTCCAAAAGGAACGCCTGTCATATCGGCAACCAGCGCTGCTGTATCCTGCAGGGGAGACTGAACCCTGATCAGCAGTCCCTTCTCGTAACTCTCAATAGTATAGGAAAAGAGATCATCATGTACTGAATCAACAGAAATCCGAGCTATTCCATTGAAAGGCATTGCCCGAACCAGAGAAACGTCTGCAGAATTCTCCCCAGGGACTGCAATCTCTCTTGTCTTTGCACTGTCAATATCAACAAGAAGTCTTGCCGGACGACCTTCGGCCTTTGCCAGTTCTGTTGTCTTGCATCCCTTAATCGGCTGACCGGCATTAAGATAAATATGTGTATAGCCGACGCCTGGTTCCACTGTGATTTCCTGTATCTGCGCCGCAGGCACAGACTCTTTCTTTTCCCCTACAGGCTCAGGAGCAGTCTTTTCAAATTGCACCAGGATATTACTGTCATCAACATTCACAACATATTGACTCTCTTCTGCAAGAATCAATTCAAACCGGAGTACCGCCGGGTCCTGACCGTTTACACGCACCCCTGTCACAGAGGAAAGTGGTCCTTTCTCAGGCTGCCAAGGCAAAATAACATCTTTACTCAGATCTCCACCGGCAATATCAATAACAATTCGGTGCGGATTGAAGAGTTCATACTGTGTATAAGTGGGTAACCCACTGCCCATAATATGTAACCCCCAACCATTCTCAGTGACCTGATCCTCAAGACCTGTAACCTGATAGATAGGCTGAGCTGCGTGAACAACGGTACTTGATGCGAAACTCACAACTAAAAAAGTGATCATGACACACGTTTTTATACGAGACATCAGGGTCATTTTACTGTTCCCCCTCTTTCTTAAGAAGCATTTCCACAAGCCTGTAACGTTCTTCCCCTGCAGTATTCTTATACTGCTGCTTAATAACGACAAGATTTTTAGAAATTTTATTAACTACACCGGATCTGCCCAGTGCATTGCCCTCACGAAGGACATACCCTATGCCAGCAGCATCCTGCACCATTGCCATGGAGCCTCCTTCGATCATTACTATTCCTGTGAGAGTCAGCTGGCCAGGCTCAAATCTTCGCATTCCGGTCAACTCCTCTTCCTCAACAGTCACTTCCTCCTGAACAACTCTTTCAGAGACAAACGGCATAAACGGATCAGAGCGTCCTTCTCGTTTATACACAAAGGGATCACTCTCTCCGCTCAAAAACTGAATCAGTTCTTTTACTTTTTCAGAGTGCTCTTCTGCCGATAAAGCCTTTGCCTCCTGTGTCGGGGCTGTCTCTCCATTGGTTTTTACGGCCATAACTCCCTGACCCCAAAAGAGACAGCAGGCAACCAAAGCAGAGCATAATGCCCAGGGCTTGGTGACATACATTTTTTTTCTGTAATTCTTGATCATAACTTTAAGGGTTGTTATTTGTGAGATATTTATTTTCTCTTTCGACCTTTTTTCTGGTTCGCCTGCTGGCTAGCGGCCTGCTCAGAAGGCTCTATAAAACGATACGTAACCAGTTTAAAACCTGTATTCAACATCATTTCCCCTGCTTCCTGCTTGGGGCCGCCCATTGTGATATTGTCGACATTAACGATACGGGGCAGTTTGCTTATCTTATCAAGGAAGACACCGACATTATGATACGGCCCCCGCACTTTGATATCCACAGGAATTTCCGCATAAAACTCCCGCTGGACTTCCTGTTTCGGTGTAAATGACAGAAAATCAAGTCCCGAATTTGTTCCCTGGTCAGATATCGAGGTAAGAAGGGAAGGAATTTCCTGCTTCTGGGGCAGCAGACTGGATGCCTGGGTAAAAAGCTCTTTTGTCTCTGCCATCTCAGCACGGTGCTGCTCGATCTTTGAGGCAACTTTTTCCACTCTTCTTACTTCCTGCTGCAGTTTACTCTGCTTTGTTGTGAGTTTTGTAATTTCCTCACTTTTCGCAGTATAAACAAAGAAATAAAAAGCAACGGCAGGGATAATAACAGCGGCAACACAAATTAAAATTTTATGTTTGGCGCTCAGCCCCGATGTTTTATCGACAAATTGATCTAGAGATTCCTGAATCTGAGCTATTTTTGGACTCATTTCTTTTCGCCTGGATCTGATTCATTTTTACCGGCTGCACTCTTATCAACAGCCAGGGTAAGGGTAAACGACTTCAACTTTCTACCAGCAACATCTGTTAATGCAGATTTCCCCAAAATGGCTTTAGAAAAATACGGTGAAGCCGTTAATGTGTTCATGTATTCTGCAAGCCGTGTGTTGTCCAGCGCTATTCCCGTAAGAGCCACTTGCGCTCCGGTCTGCTTGACAGACTTCAGCCATATACTTGTCTGGGGAGTGGCCGAGGCTATTGCATCCAGCAGACGCACTGAAAGCTGGGACGTTGTTTTTAGTTTCTTAATGACTTCTATTTTCGCATCGAGGATCGACTTATCCTTATCCAGCTGTTTAATTTCATTTAATATTTTGTTGTAACTTGCCTTTTTGGCCTCCAGGTTCTTGATGTTATCCTGCAGGGAAGACACTTTTTGATTCAAACCAAACAGTATTATTCCCAGGATAGCCAGAAATCCGAAAAAAGAGGCTATAAAGGCTACTATTTCGTTGCGGGATCTGGCCCGCTTTTTCATTTGCCGAACAGGCAGCAGGTTAATTTGTATCATTGTTTCAAATCACTAGAAGGGGATCGGCCTGGTTGCCAGACCCATGGATATTGCCATTTCCGGAGCAATATATTGTAAATATTCCGGATCAATCTTTTTATCATCAGCAGTCACTGCGACAAAAGGATTGAAAACTTCCACCGGGATTCCTGTATCTTCAGCAAAAAACGTATCTAAACCTTTCACACGGGCACCCCCTCCGCTCAACACGAGTTTCAGGAGAGGTGTTTCTGGAAAATTGGAGTTATAAAAATCGATCGCTTTTGTAATCTCCATTGCCCACAGGGTGGTTGTTGAAACAAAAATTTCTTCTATATCTTTTTGTTTGTCGCCAGGCTCTTGAGCCCCTGTCTTTAAAGCTTCGGCATCCTCAAAAGAAATATCAAATTTATCTTGAATCTGTTCCGTAAGCTGCCTGCTTCCAAAAGCGACATCCCGGGCAAAAAGTGATGCTCCACCGGAGATAATATTAATATTCATCTTCGAAGAGCCAATATCAACCAGCAGGATATTCCCCTCTTCCTTAGAAGTCACTTCAAAGGAATTCTCAAGCGCAAAAGCATCGACGTCAACCAGAACCGTTTTCAGGCCAATGGACTTCAACATTTCAAGATATCCGTCAACAACATCCTTCTTGGCCGCAACCAGCATCACATCTGTTCTATCTTCACGCTCTCCAGATGTTTTCAAATCCTGATAATCGAGATATACTTCAGAAATATCAAAGGGAATATACTGCTCGGCTTCAGAATGAATATGCTCCTCGAGTTCCTTGTCTCCCATAACTGCCAGATTGATTTTCTTCAAAATGACGGAATACCCGGAAATTGAAATGCCGACCTTCTTGCTTTTTATTTTTAAATTTTTCATTAAAGACTTTATTGCCTGCGCAACAGCATCTGGATCCCTTAATTCGCCATCATCAACAGCACCATCTGGTAATCTGGCGCTTCCCAGGCTCATCAGATGCAAGCCGGATTTAGTCTCCTTAAACTCACATATTTTTACAGCGTGGGACCCAATATCGAGTCCAATTGTCAGATTCTGTCCCTTCATTTTTTATTTCCTGTTTTGAGACCTTCTGTGCAGCATCTTGCAATGATGTTATTGCGAGAAATTCTTACTTCTTACTTTAATTAAAGACACAAAGAAAAATGGATGTCAACCGGTAACCCCCAAAAATATTTAAGAAAATGGTCCATTTTACTTGTAAATATTCCTTTTTCACTACACAAAAAAAGTTTCCTATCCACTATTTGGCCCCCTGTCGGCAATGAGAACACAATATGTGGTATAGAGGCAAAATAGTATCACCATCGATAATCATTTTTTATTTTTATTTTACACAGGAAAAACCTGCTTTAAAACCATGCCTGTCAACACAACAACATCCTGATATTACACATATTAGACTCACAAGTGAGCATGAACCCCAAAAACCTCTACACCCCCCTGCTGCATCCTCTCTGCATCTGTCCATCAGGTTTTCCCGTCGACACAAATAGTAATACAATCTTTTTCTTCATAAAGTATGAGACTACTTGTTTTTTACTCCGGTTTCGTTTACTTTTGCTTAGTTTTTCCACATGTCTTGTCTTAGAGAGCAAAAATCATTCCCATCTTCGAAGAAGACCTCAAAAAATCTTAAAATAAACACATCAGGGGGCCCTGTTTGGCGGAAGAAAACAAAAAATCTGTCGTTCGAGAATACGCTGAAGCCATTGTTATAGCGCTTATTCTGGCACTCTTCATTCGAACATTTGTAGTACAGGCCTTCAAAATCCCTTCAGGGTCCATGATACCTACCCTGCTTATCGGAGATCATCTTCTTGTAAACAAATTTGTTTATGGTATCAAAAATCCTTTTACAGGTTCCACATGGATTTCCCTCGGCACTCCCGACAAAAAAGATATTATTGTTTTCAAATACCCCGATAATCCTGAACAGGATTTTATAAAAAGGGTTATCGGTGCCGGTGGCGACCGGGTAGAAATCAAAAACAAAAAAGTTTTTGTCAATGACCAACCCCTTGATATCGAAGGAGCTGTAAACCTTGACCCTCGAATCATCCAGGGCCGCAATCCCCCCAGAGACAATTACGGACCAATAACCGTCCCTGACGGTAAGCTTTTTGTTATGGGTGACAATAGAGACAACAGCCACGACAGCCGTTTCTGGGGCTTCGTTGATTTACAGGATGTTAAGGGAAAGGCTTTTATCATCTACTGGTCCTGGAATAAGGAAGAATTTGGCGTTCGCTGGAACCGTCTGGGAGACTTGATCGATTAATAGAAATTCCGGAGAATATAATGGAAATGGAAACTGAATACTGTTTTCGACATAAGCACATTTTAGGATTAGAAGACCTGTCCTGTGATGATATTTCCTTTATTCTCCAGACCGCTGAATCCTTCAGGGAAATCTCCTCCCGGCCCATAAAAAAAGTTCCCATACTTCGCGGGAAAACAATCATTAATCTTTTTTTTGAACCCAGCACCCGCACCCGTCTTTCTTTTGAAATTGCCGCCAAAAGAATGAGTGCCGACACCTTTAACATCTCCGCCTCCACGAGCAGCGCAAAAAAAGGTGAATCCCTTATCGATACCGCACTCAACCTGCAGGCCATGTCCCCGGATGCCATAATCATCAGGCATTCATATTCCGGATCACCTCATCTGCTGGCAAAGCATATCAATGCCTCCATCATCAACGCCGGTGACGGCTTTCACGAGCATCCCAGCCAGGGCCTTCTGGACATGATGACTGTAAAGCAGAGAAAAGGAACCCTCCAGGGACTTAAAATTGCGATTATCGGTGACATTGCCCACAGCCGTGTTGCCCACTCAAACATTATTGGATTCTCTAAAATGGGGGCACATGTCTATGTAAGCGGGCCTGCGACCCTGTTGCCGCCGGGTATAGAGCAACTGGGGGCAAAGGTGTGTCGTACCGTTGAGGAGGCCGTGACCGATGCCGATGTCGTTATGGCCCTGCGCATACAAAAAGAAAGGCAGCTTGATCCTCTTATCCCCTCCTGGCGAGAATATGCCTCCTTCTTCGGCATATCCAGTCGATTGCTCGAAAAATCAAAGCCTGATGCAATCATCATGCACCCTGGCCCTATGAACAGGGGGGTTGAGCTTGACCCCGCACTCGCCGACGGCCCCCGTTCTGTTATCCTGGATCAGGTGACAAACGGTGTTGCTGTACGTATGGCCTTACTCTATCTTATATTAGGAGGTGATCGATGAAGGGTTCCTCTGTAATACTCTTTCAGAACTGCCGCATTATTGATCCGGCCAACAATATCGACACAGCAGGAGATATGATACTTTCAGAAGGCCGAATAACTGCGGTGGGCAAAGCCGGAAGCCTGAAGCTGCAGTCCTCCGAAGGCATCATCTTTGACCTTGACGGCAAATGGCTTGTTCCTGGCCTGATAGACATGCATGTGCACCTCAGGGAGCCAGGGGAGGAATACAAGGAAACCGTTGCAAGCGGAACCAGATCTGCGGCAGCAGGCGGGTTTACAGCTGTAGCCTGCATGCCCAACACATCTCCCGTAAATGACTCAGAGGCAATCACAGCTCTCATTCTGAGGAAAGCGGAACAGGCAAAAATGTCCCGCGTCTACCCGGTTGGCGCCGTAAGCAAAAACAGCAGGGGAACAGAACTGGCAGAATACGGGGAAATGAAACAGGCAGGTGTTGTGGCTCTTTCCGATGATGGCCGCCCTGTTGCCAACAGCCAGCTCATGCGGCGGGCACTGGAATACAGCAGCAGCCATGACCTGCTCCTCATATCCCATTCAGAGGAAATGAGCCTCAGTGAAAACGGCGCTATTAATGAAGGAGCCCTCTCCACCCGACTCGGGCTCCGGGGAATACCGCACGTTGCCGAGGAGATCATGGTTTACCGTGATATTGCCCTTGCTGATTATTTACGGCTTCCGATACACATTGCCCACATAAGCACAAAAGAGACTGTTGACCTGATAAGACGAGCCAAAAGAAATGGCTCAAAGGTGACGACGGAAACAACTCCCCACTACTTTTCTCTCACCGAGGAGGCTGTTGGCCGGTACGATACCCGGGCAAAAATGAATCCACCCCTCAGGACATCTGAAGATGTGGAAGCTATCCGTGAAGGACTCAGGGACGGAACTATTGATGCCATTGCTACGGACCATGCACCCCACAGCAATATGGAAAAAGATCTTGAATTTGAACTGGCAGCCAATGGTATCATCGGCCTGGAAACATCTGTCCCGCTCGCCATAGCGCTGGTCAGAGACAACCTACTGACCGCCACTCAAATGATCGAGCTGATGTCTGTCAGACCTGCCAGGATCCTGAGAGTTCCCGGCGGCTCCCTCAGTGAAGGAAGCATCGCCGATGTAACCGTCATTGACCCGGACCGAAAATTTATCTACACCAGGGATTCCATTGTTTCGAAGAGCACGAACTCACCCTTTATCGACTGGGAATTGCAGGGAAAGGCAGTATTAACTGTTGTGGGAGGAGAGATTGTCTTTAACGAACTGGGTTAATGTACAATGAGAAATTACGAATTTTTGGAATATCACGATCAGAAAAACCACCTATTCGCAATTTCTCATTCGTAATTCGTAATTACATCACCCCATCATGTCAAGCAGGTAGCCTTTCATCTCATCTTCTACCTGAAGCATCTTAATGTTTGCTTGAAAATTTCTTTTGTTAATCATCGCCTGGGGAATCTCTTCAACAAGGTCTACATTAGATTTTTCCACCAGCTGACTACCTTCCGCTGTCTGCTCATAAACCTGCGGGCCCGGAGTCTCTATCTTTTTCACATGAGGAGTAACAGTACTGTTTTCCCCCTCATAAAATGTAACCCTCGTCTTTTTGTAGCCGTCGGTCTCGACATTGGCAACATTGTTGGCAATCGATTCCTGTTTTTTCTGAAACCCCTGCAAGGCAGAGAGTGTAGAGTTTATTCCTGAAGAAATCATGAAGCTGCCTCCTTGTTCCAAGAATTTCTTAAAGGACTTTTATCCTTCGTCCTCTAAATTTTGTTTATAGCCGCACTCTTTATTGGGGCATTTCAAATGAACCCCGTCTCTTTTCGTGCTCTTTTCAAGTAAAAAGGCGGATCCACAGTCCGGGCATGGCTGATTTACGGGCTTGTCCCATAGGGCATGTGTACACTTCGGATACTTATTGCAGCTGTAAAAAACTTTTCCTTTTTTAGAAACTTTTTTTATTATTTCGCCGCCGCATCCCTCCTCGGGACAGGTGACCCCGGTAGTCTCAGCTCGAATATTTTTGCATTCAGGATACCCTGAACAGGCAAGAAACCTGCCAAAACGACCATTTTTGTATACCATGGCACGCCCGCATTTATCACAGGCCTCACCGGACTCCTCTTCTTTTTCCTTTTCTATTGCAATAATGTTGCCATTGGTATCTTTTGAGAAATCCTGGGTCTTTTTGCACTCCGGATATTTTTCACAGGCAAGAAACTCTCCCATGCGGCCCCATTTAATGACCATAATACCATCGCATTCTGAACATTTTATATCGGTAGGAATGGCACTTTTTTTCACCGATTTCATTTCTTCCTTAGCGGCCTCAAGTGTCGCCTTGAAAGGAGTATAAAAGCCCTGCAGGACCTTCTGCCAGTCACTCTTCCCTTCTTCCACCTGATCAAGCTGCAACTCCATTGAGGCAGTAAAATCAACATTCATAATTGCTGGAAAATGATTTACAAGCAACTCCGTAACCAGTTTCCCAAGGTCCGTGGGGAAAAACTTCCGCTGGAGAAGCTGAACATACTCCTTATCCTGAATCGTAGACAGAATTGCCGCATAGGTACTGGGCCGCCCAACTCCATTATCCTCCAGGGCTTTTACCAGTGTCGCCTCGGAATATCTCGCTGGAGGCTGGGTAAAGTGCTGCTTCGATTCCAACTTGAGAAGATCAAGCAGATCATCCTTTTTAAGATCAGGCAGCAACATGTCTTTATCATCATCTCCTGCTCCCTGCTGAGGATCTCCTAATGATTCCTCATACAGGACAATAAATCCAGGGAAACGAAGAATTGTACCGACAGCTTTCAAGTCGTATTTTCCAGCCCTTATGACAGCGCTTGTCTGGTCATAAACCGCCGGTTTCATTTGACTTGCAACAAATCTCTTCCAGACAAGAGCATAGAGGGCCAGCATATCTTTTTCAAGATACTTCGCCATTTTCTCCGGCGTATTCTGCACATCCGTAGGCCTTATTGCTTCATGGGCATCCTGGGCCGATTTTTTAGTTTTGAACTTCCTTGGCTTTCCCGGTAAATAAGTGGCTCCATACTCCCCGGTGATATGCTCCCGCACCTGATTTATAGCCTCATCGCTGCTGCGAGGCGAGTCAGTACGCATATACGTAATAAGCCCGGTGGGCCCGTCCTCGCCAATTTCAATTCCTTCGTAAAGCCTCTGGGCGAGCATCATGGTTTTTTTGGCAGAAAAACGAAGCTTTCTATTGGAATCTATCTGCATTGTACTGGTAATGAAAGGCGGGCTCGGATTTCGTTTTTTTTCTTTCTTAACAACCTCCGCAACTGAAAACGATGCTTTTTCCAGGTCAGCGACAATTTTATGGGCAGCGGCTTTATCGCCAATGGCATTGGCGCCCTTATCAATTCTTTTTCCAGAAATTTTTTCCACCCGGGTCAGAAACGGGGAAGATTCACCTTTTTTAAGAGATGCGGCAACAGACCAATATTCGACAGACTGGAACGCCTCAATTTCCTGCTCCCTATCGCATACCATCCTGACAGCCACAGACTGAACCCTGCCGGCGCTCAAGCCCCGCCTTACCTTATCCCACAGTAGCGGCGATATCTGGTACCCTACCAACCTGTCAAGAATGCGGCGGGCCTGCTGGGCCTCGAATTTATTTATATCTATATCCGTGGCATTTGCCAGGGCCTCGAGTATGGCCTTTTTGGTCAGTTCATGAAACAGGACACGGTGGATGGGCTTTTTGGCGACTGAAACCGCCTGGGCAATATGCCAGGCAATAGCCTCTCCCTCTCTATCAGGATCAGGAGCGAGATAAATGTCATCTGCTTCACGGGCAGCGCTCTTCAGCTCAGTGATAACCTTTCCCTTGCCACGTATGGTTTCATACTGGGGTTTGAAATCATTTTCGACATCAACCCCCAGCGTCTTCACCGGTAAGTCCCGGATATGTCCTACAGATGCTTTTACAGAAAAAGTTTTCCCGAGGTATCTTTGCAGGGTGCGAGCTTTAGCCGGTGATTCAACAATAATAAGTGACTTGGACATGATAATTTTTTTTTAAATTTTAAAGGTACCTTGAAAAATTAGGATTTTTGTTTGATAGCAAGGAATGACAAAATTAA
>JACKQG010002720.1_pt2 | contig 17325 bp, 15 predicted proteins | sample 8237621 | NCBI WGS metagenome assembly JACKQG01 (sample SAMN15677084, study PRJNA649215) | marine metagenome | biome: marine; feature: Black Sea; material: saline water; isolation source: suspended particulate matter (SPM) from the Black Sea western gyre | collected 2013-06-09/2013-06-10 | depth...
TGAGTAACAAGAAAGGTACCATCTCCAGTAGTGGATTCGTCACTATCATGCTTAAATGAAACTCGGATTCCCAATACAGTAATATCTCCAATGCTGGGAGCAAACTGTCCCGTTAATAGAGAAATAATAAACAGTATAAAAACGATTTTTCTCATTATTCGAAGTTATAAAAAATCCTGCAATCATACGACCGCAGGATAACAAAATGCATTAACGAATGCTCCTTTTAAAACTCCATGTTGAGTGAGAATCTCATAGTATTTGTGAGTGGATGACCGGGCTCGCCAGAAGTAAATCCAAAATCAAAACCGTATCCTGCAAATCTTAAACCAACACCAAAAGTAGGATTATTTATTTTCCCTGTTTTATCCCAGTAATACCCAGCACGGAGAGCAAAATATTTTGAATACCAGTACTCAATTCCAAAATTATAAATAAGTTCATCCAACTCGTTTTTAAAGCTTCTATCGTCACCCGTTCCAACCTCCAATTCACCATCTTTGTTATACTTACCATAACCATCCTCACTCCAGTCAATATCTTCTGTCGGGACAAAATCTCCATTTTCATCAAGTTCATATCCACCAATTTTTCCGTTGCCGTCCCAGTCAATATCCCCCCCTAAAAGCCAATCATCCAACCAGGATGTGAAAATACCCAGATAAATAGGATCTGTATGAGCCGATTCTTTCTGACCTTTTTTGTTATAGTCAGGGTTTACGGATGATACATGTCCATTTTCATCATATCCACCCACCTTGCCATCTCCATCCCAATCCATATCCGGATAAGCGGCAACAAGCATTTTATCAATATCAACTACAAGGCTAAACTTATTGAATTCGGTGTCCACCAATCTATAGTTAAGACCCAGCGTAAAGTTAGTTGGCATAGGATCTGCCTGAGCTTCATCAATAAACGCAACCTTTGGTCCAACATTCGTTAGAGTAAGACCTAAATCAAATCGAGGATGTAAAAATCCTTTTTTTAAGTAACCAATATCAAAAGCAAAATCTGTGGAAACTCCCTTTCCCTTTTCTGCTCCAGTAGGAATATCGGCAAGTTTCTGGTACATTAATTTTACATTTAACCCAATCGAGGAATTCCTGGAAATATGTGCACCATACGATCCTGATAAGGCAAACATAAAACTGGTGAAGGTCCCCAGTTCATTTCCCTCTTCATCCGTCCGCATTTGTTCACCCAGATTTAAGAAAATGATGTGACCACCGAGAGTTCCCAGCATAGGATAATGTCTCCGGAATGCTAAAAATTCATAATACATATCAGAAACCAAATTGGGTAGCCAATTAACGTGCATAGCTGCAATTTCAGTACCCTCTAAAAACGCCAAACCAGCAGGGTTCCAGTAACTGGCATAAGCATCATTTGCAACGGCAACCTGGGCTTCTCCCATACCTCCTGCTCTCGCTCCTGGAGATATCAATAGGAAAATAGCCCCAGCCTCGCTGACAGCCCCTGCTTGACTCAAAAGAAGCAAGAGTAATAGAAAAGGTCGTATAACTATTAATTTCATCTTTCTATACATCCAATGTAATCAATTATTATTTAAATGATTCTTAAACTAAAATTTAGTTTAACTGTTCCGAAGTCACCTACATTTTTTTCATTATAAAACACTCGGCGAATATATTTGCTTAGAAAGCATTTGTCAAGAAATAGAATGAGTTTGCCATATAAATAATGTACGGTTATCTACCCACAAGCCAGAGAGAAAGTATTGGCAAATATGTGATAGCAAGAACGGCCAGCAGTCGAATTATAAAAAATGGCAGAGTTGATTTATACACTTCTGGCATCGTCTTGTCAAATCGATACGCCGATAGAAACAAGTTCATACCAACAGGAGGAGTCAGGAATCCCAGTTCAAGATTAGCAATAAAAATCACCGCAAGATGTAAGGGATTCACTCCAAAATGAATACCAATCGGAGCTATCAAAGGTACAACTACAATAATAGCAGAAAAAATATCCATCAAACAGCCAACCATAAGCAGAAAGATATTCAGAGAAAAAAGGAATACAATTTTGCTATCGATATTTGCTTTAACCCAATTAAGAATATGCATAGGAACCTGAGCATCCACAAGGTAGCTGGTCAATCCCATAGCGACACCAAGAATGATGAGAACACCACCAACGAGAGTGGCACAATCAACAATGATTTGTGGTATATTGCTAAATTCAAGATCTTTGTATACCAACGTTTCGATAATCAGCACATAAATAACACAGAAAGCCGCAACCTCAACCAACGTGGTAATCCCGCTGAAAATTCCTCCAAGAATGATCACAGGAAGAATGGCTTCCCATTTTGCTATCCAGAGAGCGGTCATTGCCTTTCGAAGATTAAAATGTTTTCGCTTGTATTTTTTTATGACGCTTTGTCTTACTCCCCATATCGCCACTAAAAATACCAGCAGTAGTCCAGGGATGATACCTGCGATAAAAATTTTATTAATAGCAACACCTGCTGTGACCCCATAAATAATGGCTGGTAAACTTGGCGGAAATAACAAACCAAGAGAGCCCGATACAGTAATTAATCCAATTGAGAAAGGAACAGAATATTTCTCGGCACGAAGCAGTGGAAATAGCAATCCTCCTAATGCCAGAATCGTAACACCCGATCCCCCAGTAAGCGCTGTAAAAGATCCACAGAGCAATGTTACCACTACAGGAGTGCCACCGGGAATCCAGCCGAACCATTGTTGAAATACCTCAATCATCCGTTTTGAAGCTCCCCCTTCAGCAAGGAGGTACCCGCCAAGGGTAAAGAGAGGAATCGTCGGTAAGGTTGGAGATACAACAATGCGATAAGTTTCAGCAGGTATGGCAGCAACAGGAACACCAGCATGCCAGAATAGAAGTAAGGCAATTCCTCCCAATCCCACAAAAATGGGAGCACCAAAAGCAAGTGAAATTACTAGAGAGACAATTCCCAGCCACATAACCATACCACTCGGTGTTGTTTCACCCACTCCCAGAGCTGCCATTACAATAACAATTAACAACATGATCGATCGCAATACCCTGTCGGTACTGCTCTTTGCATATATTTGATAAGCAATCAATGCAAATCCTACTGGCATTATCACCTGAACCAGCCAAATGGGTACACCCGGCAAAATATTATTTGGAAATCTCGCTTCCACGAGTACCAACTGGAGACTTGCCCACGTCAGTGAAAGGAGAACACTTAATGATACAACGCTGGCAAACCAATACAATAAATTGGGTTTCTCTTTTCCTGTAAAGCCGTGTGGTCCTGTTAGTGCTAACAATTTGTTTTCACGAGCTGCCAAAATAGCTCCGAGAAAACCTGTCCAGAGTGTCAGATGTTGAACCACCACGGCAGATCCAGTTATCCCACCTAATTTGAACAAACGTAAAACCGATTCCAAAAACGGAAATATAGCCATGGTTAAAAAGGCTGCCATAGCAAGAATATCCTCGCCCCAGTTTAACCTCTCAACAAGGGTCTTTCTGTAATTATTATAGGAAACTTTCAAATTTAATTTGGCGGGTTCTTTGTCTTTGGTTTTAAGGTGGTAAATTCCTCTTTCAGCTTTATGGCTTTATCAAATATTTCTTCGGGAACCAGAGATCCACGAATATAAGGATAGAATGATTTCGTAATTCGAATCCACTCTTCTTTCTCTTCGGGAGAAAGCGAATGAATTTGAAGTCCATGTTCACCCATTACATCAAGAGCACGATCTACCGTTGGTATAATCTCACGAACCTTTATTCCCGTTTCTTCCGCAATCTCAAGTAACACGGATTGATACTCCACAGGTATTCTCTGCCACACATTGTTACTGATGACAAGGGCACCGATGATACATCCCCATTTCAGGTCAAGCATATGAGGTGTATGAGTAAACCATTGAGACGATAAAGCAACAATGGGATTAGTGGAAATAGCGTTAATCATTCCTGTCTGAAGAGAAGGTAAAATATCAGTAGCAGCTAGGGGAATAGGGTGATATCCAGCTTTCTTCCAAAGTCTTAAAGAATGGTAATCACCTGCCCAAGTGAAGAGTTTCTTTTTTTGTAATGCCTGAGGCAATATTATCTGTTCATCGGTAAACCAATATACCCATCCCACATCTGCCCAGGTAAGGATTTTAAATCCATTTCGCTTGACGTCTGTATTGAGTTCAGGTAACAACCCGGCTCGGATATAATCCAGCTCCTCAAGCGATTCCACCAACAACGGGATGAAAAAAACGTTCATTTTGGCGCTGATTACGGTCATTCCCTCAATGGTAACAGCTGCAGCATGAATCTGCCCAATTCGAATTTTCCGGATCATATCCTGCTCATCCCCAGCAACACCTCCGGGATAAATTCGAAGTATAACTTCACCATCGGTCACTTCTTTCCACTGCTGACCCATTTCCACGAGAATTTCATGCCACGGAGAACCTTCCGGTGCTAGCGTAGCCATTTTAATTACCAACTGCTTAGCAGTTAACAAATATGGAACACCAATGAATATCAAGCACAAGAATATCTTTTTAATAATCTTCAAAAGAACAATTCCTCCATTCTATCTTTCAACCACCGTGCTCGCTGCTGTGCAATAATATTTGCAAGACGGGTTGATGGATTTTTATCCACGTCAATTTTCAAAGCTTGATCCAATAAACTTAAAAATTCATCCCGATTCTGGGATTTTACTGCTACCGTTTCTGCAAATGAAACATAAACAGAAGCATTGTTGCCATAAGATATTTCAACTGCACGTTCAAAGTGTTCTCGAGCAATTTTTTCAGCATCATTCCCAGCATCTGGAAGGGACATAACATATGAAATCATTATTTGATGAAGAGCCCCATTATCAAAATCTTCATCCAACTCTAAACAGCGCTCAAGAAAATATCCGATGTTTGGGAAATCAACAATAGCTTCTGGATTGGCTTTTGTTGAGCTAATCAATCCGCCCCATGCCACTGCAGTCCAGTAAAGAAAAGGAACATCCTCAGATTTTATGCGGGATAATACTTTTTGAGGATTGATATTATATTCACGGTCAAAACCGGGATACTTAACTTCCAATCCTTTTAATCCATAATTCTTTGCTCTTCTATACAATATCTCTAATCTTTTCCTGATTATTTTTGCTTTATGTATATCTTTAACAGCCATCCGATCAGCATCTTGTTGAATAAAAGCATAAGCATACATGGTAAAGGATTTTGATGCCGTGAGCAACAGATCAGGATTATCAGGTGATTGATTCAGGAGCATTTCGATCATCTTCAGGTTAGACGGCATTGCTTCCCTAACAAGCTGAGGGTCATCTTCAGTGAGATAAGTATCCGCCAGATGTTCTCCTGATCCTACAAGACTTTTGATGGCAATTTGTTGAAAAGAACATCCAGACAGAAAAATTGCAACCGGTAAAATAAACCAAATTGGGATTGGGTACAAAGACCTACATATACATAGTAGTTTATTCATTACTATTATTAAGATGACATATTTCCAAATGTGAGTTTAACTTTCCTATATTTGATAATCAACAAAGTGTATTCAATGACAATTCTAAAAAAATGGAAGAATACAGATTAGATATATTTACATCTGAAGTTCTGAATAGAGTGGAAATTCTGAACATAGTTCGTTTACCTGGTGCCTTACCAACTCCAATACTTTCTCGTTTTTATGATCCTGGATTACTCGGTTAATTAAATCTCCGATTTCTTTCATTTCGTTAACTCCCATTCCCCGGGTTGTTACAGCAGGAGTTCCAATTCGGATACCGCTAGTGATCATTGGACTTCGTTCATCGAAAGGAACCATATTCTTATTCACCGTGATGCCGGCTTTTTCTAGAGCCCTTTCAGCCGCTTTCCCCGTGATATTCTTATTGGTTAAGTCCACAAGAATCACGTGGGTATCTGTGCCACCTGAGACGAGTTGATAATCTCTATTAAGGAGCGTCTGCGCCAGCATTTTTGCGTTATCTACAATGGTTTGACAATAAACTTTAAATTCAGGTTTCAGAGCTTCCCCAAATGCAACGGCTTTAGCAGCAATGATGTGCATTAGTGGTCCCCCTTGAATCCCCGGCATAACATTGGAATCAAGCAATTCGGAAATCATTTTGGTTCGTCCCGATTTTGGCGCCACAATTCCCCACGGATTTTCCCGATTTTTACCCATCAGAATCAAACCGCCACGAGGTCCTCGAAGTGTTTTATGAGTTGTGGAGGTCACTACATCACAATACGGCATCGGACTTGGATGTATTCCACACGCTACTAATCCAGCAGGATGAGCAATATCTGCCATTAAAAATGCTCCTACATCATCCGCCACCTCACGAAACTGCTCACATTCAATATTCCTTGGATAGGCACTACCTCCACATACAATCATTTTCGGTTTTACTTCTCGAGCTTTTTTCAATAATTTATCAAAATCAACTCTTCCTGTATCTTTTTCCACCTGGTAAGAAACCACATTAAATAACTTCCCAGAAAAATTGACAGGGCTACCATGGGTTAAATGTCCACCATGGGCAAGATCAAGTCCCATCATAGTATCACCCGGTTGAAGAAATGTAAAATAGGCAGCCATATTTGCCTGGGAACCCGAATGAGGCTGAACATTGGCATACTCAGCATTAAACAGCTTTTTCACACGATCCCTGGCTAAATTCTCTGCAATATCCACATTCTCACAACCACCATAATATCGCCTGCCTGGATAACCTTCAGCATATTTATTTGTCATCACGCCACCAGCGGCTTCCAGCACAGCATAACTGACAAAGTTCTCCGACGCAATTAATTCTAAGGTTCCATCCTGTCGCTGTACTTCCTTAAAAATGGAGGAATACAAATCAGGATCTGAATCTTTTAGATATCCATACAAATAATTATCGTTATATTCTGACATATCTCTGCATTCCTTATCATTTCTTATATTTTTCAAATATGGTTGTCAAACATAATAAAAAATTTCCCGCACAAAAGCGGGATAAAAAAATAATCAACAGTTTTTGATCACAACTTAACAAAACCTATTTCCATCCTGGTTGTTTTTTAAGAGATTCTTCGACCCAATCATAACAACTTCCAGAGGGTTTGACTTCACCTGTCTGCTTTACATCAGTATCGAGCATAAACCAGTCGGTTTTATCAAACACAAGTTCGTATTTCTCAAGCCATTCCCGATTAGGTTTCTTCTTAAAATATTCATTTTCTTCCGCCTTTAGCAGGTATTTATTGGCAAGCCCTGCGATTATTTTATCATCCAGATTGGGTAGGTCGCTTCTACACTCTTGAAAAGCTTTGTAGTATATTTCACCCTTAGCCGCGTATGTCTCACCATTATATGGCGCAATAGTAATTGCCTTATCAGCCCACGTAATCGCCTTCGCAAAATCAGGTATTTCAGAATTTATCTTTACGATTTCAAGGGCTGTTCGGAAATCCCGTCGATCATATTCAAATAACTTTTCATAAGCACTTGAAGCTTTTTTTAGTTTATCTACTCTTTGATATGCTTTTGCCAATTTTGTAAATACGAGTTTTCTTGAGACAGAATTGTTATCAGATTCAATCCGCATCATCTGAGAAAGAACCAAAATTGCTTCTTCATATTCATTGTTCGACATTAACTGTTCCGCCAGATCAAGCCCTAAAGAAAGATCACCGGGATTATCCTCAAACCTCTTACGATAAATATCCAGGGGATCTTTCCCAGTTTTTTTATATGCAATGGTAAGATCACCCTGTGCTTCCCGATTATTGGGTTCAATCACGAGTATCTTTTTAATTAAATCGATTTGATCACCATACCGATCAACTTTGGCATATAAATCACTTAAACTGGTCATTGATTCAATATCTTCTGGAACCAAATCAAGGATTTTTTCATACTCCATAATCTCCTTTTCAACATCTCCCTTTCGCTTGTAAGCATATGCAAGTCTCTTTCGCAAGTTGAGATTGTCAGGTAGTCGTTTTAAACCTTGAAGAAGCACATACTCAGAACTGTCAAAATTTCCTAAATTTTCATGAGCTATAGCCCAATATGGAAAAACTTCCTCCTCCTGACCTTCATCACAGCCCAATTCTACAACTTTTTTATACATAAGAGTGGCAGACTTCCAATCTCGGTTTTTATAATACTCAGCTGCACTACTCATTAATCGTGGACATTTCACTTTCCTGAGAGAGTCAAGATAAGCCTGCTCCTTATCTGCTGTTTCTTCCTCCGCTGCCGGAGGTGGAACACAAGCAGTAATAAAAAAAATAACTATTCCAATAATCCAAAGTAAAGATCTGACCATCGTATGAAACCGTAAACTTACTTTCATTTTATCTTCTTCTCCCTTTTACTAACCAAATATCTCCTATTGTTATTCCTGCGGTACCTTGTATTATTCGCTCTCTTTCATTTACTAAAAAACCATCCCTCTCTGAGATACGACATCCGATATCTAATTGATTGTGTGTTGACCCAAATGGAATACCCAATCCAAAGGAAAAACCACGTTCATATGATATCCCTTTAAAACCAAAAATGTAATGTTTTTGTTGAAATATTCCAAATCGGAAGTGTAGTTTTTCGAATATATTTCTAACCTTTGGATCACCCTCCTTCAAATAGCCGATGCTAATTCTTTCATCATTGGTAAAGCTAATGTTGGGCTTCTCGGACTTCAAAGTATGAAGATAGTCCCATTCCTTTATTCCCCCACACTTTCTCAATACATATTCGAATAAAACAAAATGTTTCCCGGACAAATTCCCTGTGTAACCAAATTTTATCGTCGTCGGATAAGAAAAATTGGTGTGTGTTTTTGTTATTGCATCTACATCAGAAGGATTAGGATTATCTTGAGATGAATGTTCTTTATTTCTATCGATATCCTCAAAGGGATGATAATCTGTTTCTGATAGTTTTGTCGTTCCAGCAGGAAGTTGATACATTAGAAAAATCGTAGATTTTATCGGTAAATATGTAAGCGTTTGTTTCAGAAACAACGACAAGAGAGTTCCATTAAATTGAAGAGAACGTTGATAAATGATAGGATAGGTAGAATTTGATAAGGTTGATGTAGTTACTTCAGAAAATGTCCCTAATAAAAAATCCATTTGAACAGCAATTGTACTGTTTTCTCGGTATTTCCAACAACCAGCGATATAAAAACTGCTGATTCCCCCACTCCCTTTTATATTTTTCGATACAGATATTGTGTCTCCTGAAAAGACATAAGGTTCCAAATCGCTATCGTTCAAATAGAACTTCTTCCGGGTTAGTGGACGAATACCCAATCCAAATGCATATTTCTGTTTAATAGGAACAATGAAAACACTGTTTATTAATCTTCCAAAATATGATTTACCACCTTGTTCCTGAAATTCAACCGCTCCCGTATTGTAATGAGAGGAGAGATACGTAAACATTAACTCTGACCAGGTAGATGGATTACCAATAGAAGAAACTGAATTAAATGAGGGTACAAATCCAGCCGTACCGAGACCAAAGCTGGCGGCATCAACTTGATCAATAAATAAACCATACCCTACAGCATTATAGGGCGTTTGACCAAACAATGATGAAACCGTAAGAAAAAATACAAACAGATAATTACGGAGCTTCATACAGAACCTCCAGATAAGGCCATTTTACAGTATCGGCTTCGGAGTATGTATAAAATGCGGCATAATCAAAAATTGAATGACTGTCCACTATTAATAATCCAAATCCAAAATTTTCTGATGCACCAACTGTCCAAGATTGTACTATATTTTTCACATTAAGAGTCAGTATCGAGTCTTGTATTGTTTCACTGGATGAATAGAGATCAATATCTTCGTAATAAATATCTTCTAAAAGCGTATCACCCCACCACCAATTTTCAACCGAGTCAGCAAGACTGTATGCGAGTACTTTGAATTGTGATGAATCAGATAAGTCGCTTTCTTCATAAGATACTGTCATAATTAAATTTGCTTCTACGATAACTGCTTCTTTAGGGATTTCAACGTTATCAATATCAGATTTTATTAAGGTTCTCAATCCGGCTCCATACCCAAGATAAGCATAGGATGAATCAAAGGCATATGAAATTGACGGAGGTTCTATAATGGAGACATCTGATCTTAAACCAAAACTCGCACTTGTATCGAACTGCGTCGTATCTGTATATGTGTAATGAACCGTAAGTAATGGGAAATAAGATGAACTTTCGCTAGAATAGTATGCATGAATTTTAGATGTATCCTCAGCTTGTAAAATAAATAGATATTCAGCTGAACTGGTGTCAATCAAAGAATTAATAATGGTCGTATCTATGTCGAAACGAAGACATTGTAAAATGGTAAGAGTATCTATGGTATCCTGCACGGCAGTAGAAGAAATGAGAAAATTGTCTCGTATCACCCAGTTATCATTTTTATAATTAGTGGAAGACTCAGAATAATTTGAGTCTAGCTGCATATAGTAAAGTGATAGCTGATCATCACTAGCATTCTCATCGGATTTAGAACTATCAACTGTAATTTGAAAATAAGCGCTATCAATTTTGTAAGAAGAATCATTAAAAGAAGTTAAATCACCAAATCTCAATAAGGTATATGGAACCTTAAAACCATCTCTGTTTCCGAGAAAGAGAGTTGAAAAAGAACCAACCGATGGTGGGACTTGATATGATGTAAACTGTTTTATAGTAATTGAATCACAAGATGGATTCAGGCGGGTATCATCAAGATTCAAATTGTATGGATCTTCCGTACATGACGCAGAAAGAAGCAGAAGAAAACCTATCCCTGTAATGGAAATCTGAAGTTTAGGATTAATTCTCAAGGCAAATGGGAGAAAATAATAATAAAATTATGAGTTGATAGGATATCAGGATAAGGTCTGAAGAAGCTCATGAATCTCCTCTGCTAGAACCAACAAATTATCTTCATTTGCTTCTTTTAAAGTAAGAGTTTTTAATTTTGGTTCGAGACTTTCAAATATTGGTTTAAAACCAGACTGTTTGGGTAATTCATTCGATAGTTTGGTTTCAGGAGTATCCAGGACAATAACCATATCAGCGAAAGTAGCTGCTACAGCTTGTGAGTTCACTTTTTCACCTGTCAATTCCTTGGGGAGTTTAACATCAAGTTTTTCATATGTTTCACCAGAGATATTACTAAAGTCATTCAGAGAATGGATGATATGTACTGTTTTAATATCTTTGTAAAAATCAAGACTTTCGAAATGTTGCTTGTAGATAATTGGGACAAATGCAGATTGCCAATCGTTGCAGATGATAATATCGGGACTCCAGAACAGGTTGGTTAACATTTCCAGTGCGATTTTCCCGAAAAAGCCAAATCTATCATCGTTATCATGCAGTGGGCGACCATTCTTAAACTTGTAAAGAAGAGGATTTAAGGGTTGAAACCACTCATCATGTTCCATAAAATAAACCTGCACCCGAGTTCTGGGAATAAAGGCAGATTTAGCTGATGCTTTGACGTCGTGATGATTAAACGTGCTATTGATTTCCCTGAGTCTAATCACTTCTCTCAGAATATACTTACGCTCACTGATAAAGCCATATTTGGGTGCTGTCAATCGAATATCGTGTTCCAGTTCTTGCAATCTGAGAGGAACATATTTTGAATATTGAGCCAGAAGTCCAGTTTCAGCAAAGGGGATAATCTCAGTGGTTAAAAAATACGTTTTCATAGGCATGTGTGGTAAACTCCTTTAATTTGATGTGATTGGCTATTAAAGCTGCTGAAGGTATTTCTCAGCTTTTTGGCGATATTCACTATCCGGGTAATTATCTAATAGTTTTATAAATTCTTCAGCTGCTTTGCTTTTATTGCCAATATTTTTATAACATAGACCAAGTTTTAGTTGAGCATCATCCCGTTTATCTGAATCATCATACTTTAACAATACATTTTCAAATTCAATAATGGCTCGTTTGTAATTTTTTAATGAATAATAACACTCCCCTAACCAATACTGACTGTTATCCCCAAGTTCATGTCCTGGATCAGAAATCACCAATTCAGAAAAGCCCTCTATTGCCTTTTGAAAATCATTATTTTGATAGAAACCAAGTGCCTGCACATAATTCTGTTTAAAGTCAGTCTTACTGATTTTTTGCTTCTCATCTAAAGAAGTTGAACTGCGAATTTCATAGAGTTCATTAAAACTTCTTGTTAACGTGACAATTTTATTCTCAATCATCACGAGTTGAGTCAAAATTTCAAAGTTTGTGCTATCCGAGTATAATGCTTTATCCTCCAGAATTTTAATTTTATTCCGAAGAGAATTTAATCGATCTATCACCATAATAGTTGCGCTATCAGATTGGGCTTTAGCTTTTACTATTGCCTCAAGTGTGCTATTAATATCAGGAATCAATTCTCCCAAAACCTGATTTAATTGATTCTCAAGTTCTTTGATTTTATCCCTCTGTTTAATCAATATTTGCACAATCTGCTCAACTTTATCAGACTCTGGTGAGGTCTTACTCTGCGATTTTGATGTTGATTTTTTCTCCTGTGCACTGATAGTGAAATTCAAAGAAATGGTGAGAAAAACAACTAAAATAGTCTTTAGGATAGTTAAGTATGATCTTTTCATAGATGTTACCTATATATGGTTTTTAACATTTCAAAACACTTTCAAATTTAAATTTTAATATGATGATATTCAATCATATTCTCATTTTTATGAGTACTTCATATAATCAGCAGTTCATAATTCACTAACGTTTTTTAAAATATCTGACTTCTATTCAATATCTTCTACAGTCATATTCATAGCCAGTCCAAGCATAGCGAAACACGATATAAGGAAGGATCCACCGTAACTTAGAAAAGGCAACGGTAATCCCTTTACGGGTAAAAGATTCACTGTCATCCCTACGTTAACGAATACATGGGAAAGAAGTATGGTTGCGATTCCAATAAGTACCAGACTTGAGAATCGTTCGTCAGCAACGAAGGAAGTTTTTATAATTTTCCAGATTAAAACTGCAAATAGAATTAAAATTAACACAACGATAACAAACCCAAATTCTTCTCCAATCACAGAAAATATAAAATCGGTCTCCTGTTCCGGTAAAAATTTTAAGTGAGTTTGAGTTCCATTTCCAAATCCCTTACCAAGAAATCCCCCCGATCCAATGGCTGTTATAGATTGGATTAATTGATATCCAGCTCCATAAGGATCCCGGGATAAGTCAATTAAGACCAACACTCGTTCTTTCTGATATGGCTGAAGTTGATTCCACAGAAATGGTGTAAAAAGACCAATAAAAACATTCAGAAAAAAATTGATCAACCCAATTTTTATACCTGATTTTGATAGGTAGAGCACCACTCCAACAGCTAAGATCCAGATGGAGAACGTATATAAATTGAAGGCGGTTACAACACTGATCACTGGAGCAATTACAAGGAAGATATGCAAAGGTCTTGCTCCTGCCCAATATAGAAGTGGAATTGTTGGAGCAAATAAAATAATTGCGGATCCTAAATCAGGTTGTTTTGCAACGATTGCTGTTGGAATAAGCACGAATATTATTGGAAGAAGCGTAGAGCGAAATTTGTCCATTTGTAGATTGTGATCTGATAGATACCGCGCTAACGCTATAATGATAAGCCATTTTAACAATTCAGATGGCTGAATAGTAAAACCTGACAGTTGAATCCATCGATAAGTACCTGCTATTTTACCCGTAACATAGGGTAAAAACAGCATAATGAAGACAACCGCCACAGCTAAGTAAGAATATTTGTGAATAATTCGTCTTGGTATAGAAAATGTGACAAGAAATATTAAAAATCCCCCGCCTAACCAAAATATCTGCTTTATAAATCTGGAAGTTAATAGTGAGGTTTCTGAATGGTAAGAAATGCTATATAGAGTTAAGAGCCCAAAACCCGTGAGAACTAAAGCAATGAAAAACCAGTGTTTTGGAACTTCCCGAATTTTAATGACGAAATTATTCATTGCAAAGTCAAGATTTCAGAATTGATTCCGTAAAAATATTGGATCATTTTACTTGCTATAGGGGCGGCAGATTCTCCACCATGTCCACCATTTTCTATCAAGACAGCGATAGAAACGGACTGATTACCTTTATTGGCAAATCCTACAAACCATGCGTGTGGTTTGCCCTGGGGATTTTCAGCTGTTCCTGTTTTACCATAGAATTTCACTGATCGATTAAAAACACGTGATGAATATGCAGTTCCGTTAGGATCATTTACAACCTTGTACATCAGTTTGTAAATTGTAGACCATGTTGAGCGAGATAGTTTTACTTTCTGTTCCATTCTATTAGATTCCGAAATTAGTGGTTCCGAAACAAGCCTTGGCATAACAACCTTCCCCTTTGTAGCCAGTCGGGCAGCAAATGTCGCCATCTGAAGCGGAGTTACCAGAATATCTCCCTGACCAATGGCAATATTTAATAGATATCCTTTTGTCCAACCCCTTTTACCATATTTTTTATTCATAAATTCTTTATCTGGAGCCAACCCAGAATATTCTTCTGGCAGATCCACACCCGTTAATTGTCCAAAACCAAATTGAGACGCAATTTTATACCATTGATTAAGTCCCATACGTTGAACTAACTGGTAAAAATAAATATTACACGACTCGGTAATAGCCTTATCCATATTTACAATACCATGCCCTTCAGGTTTCCAACACCCAAAGATTCGATCTCCATAAAAATATTCACCCATACATTCAATAGCCCAATTAGAATTCACCAATCCATTTTCAAGTGCAGCTATTGTTGTAATTATTTTCATTGCAGATCCAGGTGGATATAACCCCATTGTAGCTCTATTTAAAAGTGGTCGTGCAGGATCCGTGAGATATTGTTGCCACTGATGAGTATCTATAAATCCAGCAAAATTATCCAGTCGATAATCAGGCTTACTCACCATCGTTAAAATTTCCCCAGTTATGGAATTTAACATAACAACTGCGCCTATTTTGCGATTAAGAAGAGTTTCTGCATAAGCCTGCAAATCAGCATCAATCGTCAGAGTAATATTTTCACCGGGTTCCGCAAGTACAGGCGGTCGATCCTGAACCAGCCCTACTTCACAACCCATTGCATCTACCTGATAGTATAAGTGCCCTTTCTTTCCCTTTAAAGTGAGCTCATATTGTTTCTCGATTCCTTGAGCACCAATAAAATCTCCCAGCTGGTACTCTCCTCCATCCATCTTTTTTAGAGTTTCTTTATCTATTTCACGTAAATACCCGAGAATATGGGTCAAGTTCGGACTGGATGGGTCAGGATAAAGTCGAACAGGGAATTCCGAATACATCACTCCCGGCAGTTCATTTTTGTGTTCCTCGATATAACTCAATTTATCTATGGGAATACCCCGACAAATTCTCGCTGGTAAGAACCGACCGCGTCCATACTTTATCATATTCTTTTCAATATCGCTACGAGACAGGTCAAGATATGAAGAAAGTCGACCCAATACTCCATCCACTTGTACTAATTCAACCGGTATAACTGAAATGGTATATTCCGACCTGTTTGCTGCAAGTATCTTTCCATTTTTAGCAAGAATCAATCCCCGTGGGGCATTAGTAGTAACCAGACGGATACGATTATAATCAGCCCGCTCACGATATTTTTCATGTTGATAAATCTGAAGGTAATAAAATTTTCCTATTAGTAAGGCAAAAAGTACAATAATCACGCCATAAGCTACGTTTCGGCGAGAAACGGGGACATAATTTTCACTCCTGAGCATTAATCAGTTGGGTAAACTTTATGGATGGGATGGATAAGTTGAAAAAGACCAACAAACGCCAATGTGTAACAAAGTGCGAGAAACCAGGTTTTGAAGAAAATAAAAATGGATGATTCATAAACTGTCTGAAATCGAATATATATATAGATGAAAAAATGTGTTGAAATAATCAATATCCATAAAAGGTGGAAAACAAAGGGATTTAGTTTTGGATATTTACCATGAAGAAAACCTACTAAAAATCCAGTAATTGATTTAGTCAAGGAGGCAAGACCAAAGAGAGAACCAACTCCAACCAAATCTTCCACTAAACCAAAACAAAAACCATAAATGACTCCCGCGAAGCTACCCTGACTGAGTGCTACATAGATAATAAAAATTACTAGAAAGTCAGGTCGAATTTGTTGGATGGTAATATGTTCTGATAAAAAGTATTGAAGGAGAAAAATCCCAAAGCCAATTATTACTGTTCGCAAATGTGTATTTAACATCTTTACTTTTTCACTACGAAAACATGTTGCAGTGATGAAAAATCTGTGTATGTCTTAGCAATGATAATCTTATGGAGCATCTCACGACGATCGATGATCCCAGTTACCTTACCGATAGGGAGATTGGGGGGGAAAATATCGCTAAATCCCGAGGTTAGAACTCTCTCACCGATCCGAACCTCCACCGGTTTTGGGATTTCCCATAATTCAAAAGTTTCCCCCACTTTCCATCGTAATATTCCAATAGATCCACTCTCTTCTAATTTTGCACTGATCCTGAAATTGTAATCAGGCATGATTTGAACGATGGAAACTTTATCACCCACTGTGACTGTTTTCCCCACGGTCCCGTGAATACTAATAACAGCCATATTTGGCTCAATGTTGTAATTTTTCCCAACGTCAATAGTTATTGAGGTGGTCATTGGAGAAATGCCCATATTGATAACTCTTGCAGAAACCAATTCCATTTGTGTTTCTCGCTTATAATCCAACATCGATCGTAGTAGATCATTTTCCTCTTTATAAGTCAATAGTGATGAATTAACGAGTTCCAACTGCATTACTTTCTCATGAAGAATTTCATTGTCCACCCGAATTTCACTAATCCCTCTTACCCACATAACTGGTGAGTAGATTATGGAGAAAACCGTGTTGGCTTTTCCACGGAGAATCTGGATTTCTGGCGAACTATTGGAAAAGATAAAATATAAGGATAGAATTACAGTAAGAAGTAAGGCGACGTATTCTCTACGTTCATATAAAAAACCTAACAGTCTACGCATTAATAAGACTAATCCGAATTATTCACCCTGTGGAATAAACAATACCAACCAGCTCGTGCTGAATCCGTAATAAAGTGGAGGTTGGTAATACGGAAAACGTAATGAGTAATGCGTGAAACGTAAAGTGTTACAGATGATAAAAGATGAGGCACTGTATAATTCTTACGTAGAACGTCAAACATAGAGTGTATAACTTAAATATTACGGTTAATCATTGCCGGAGTAATAAAAATATCTGATTAATCCCGAAAC
>JACKQG010004043.1_pt1 | contig 17322 bp, 19 predicted proteins | sample 8237621 | NCBI WGS metagenome assembly JACKQG01 (sample SAMN15677084, study PRJNA649215) | marine metagenome | biome: marine; feature: Black Sea; material: saline water; isolation source: suspended particulate matter (SPM) from the Black Sea western gyre | collected 2013-06-09/2013-06-10 | depth...
CTTCGAGTGAAATTTCAGCGGACGGGGTGCCCGGCATTCGAACCCCCACCAATATGGCTTTTTGTATTGAGGACTGGGTATTTATATGAATCGTGTTTTCGGATTTCATGGGTAAAGTGGATTATAACGTATATGCGGAAGCGAAAGGGAGGCATTTTGCAGAAATAAAAATGAGAGGAAAATCTGAGGCAAGAGGGGAAGTTGTCAGGTTGAGGTTTTTTTTAACTCTCGTGAAGAGCTGGCTTTTAAATTAATGTATTTGGTGTTCATGTCATCCAGTCTCTGGACGAGAATTTGGATCAGTTGTGTATGGAATTTCTTTTGAATGGTCAGGTTGAAACTTTCAATGACTTCTTTGGTGATTTTCATGACCACCACTTCGGATGAGCTGGCATGAGCGCTTGTGTTTCTCGGGCGATCGCTGATCAAAGAGACTTCCCCGAAAATTGTTCCGGCCTTTAATTCTGCGATGGTGATTTTTTCCGGTTCTTGAAGGGAGATGTGTCCGTCTTTAACGCTGGCAACGGTTGACTTGGAAATGCTGATAGTGCCTGTCAGAACGACGAACAGCGCGGAGCCAGTGTCGCCTTCTGAAATAATGGTATCCCCATTCTTGTATTTCTCGAAAATTCCACTTGCTTTTACCAGTTTGGATTTTTCTTCTTCTGAAAATTCCTGAAAAAAGGGCAACCGTTCAATGAATTCCAGGATAGGATGTTTTTCCAAATCACACCTCTCTGCTGATGAAATTGACAAAGCCAGTCGGTGACGCTCGCCTACTATAAGAGATAAGTGACTCTCAGGCACTATTTTTTTCAGATTTACCCTTATATTTCAAGGTCAGCATTTCGATGAAGGCCTGCGTTTCTTTCATTCCCTTTGAATTATCGCGTTTTTTTAATATTTGCTGTGCCAGTTTTGCGTGCATGAGTGCATTTTGTCCATCTTCCATTTCGTCATAAATCTTTCCGATTTTGAGATGAGTTTCAGCACTTTTGTGATTGAAGGTGAGAGACAGCTTGTATGCCCATGTGGCCTGTTCATAGCTTCCCAGCAGTAGGTCCTGCTTGTCGGAGAGATTGAGTACTTTCTGCCTTTCCTCGTTGTCTTTTTGTGAACCGATGAAATGCTGAGCCGCCAGATAAGCGTCCCCCAGTTTAGCCAGCAAAATCCCAGGATTGCCGCTTTCATTTTTAATATCATTTTTTAAGCTGGTAATATTTTTACTGAACCGGGAGACCTTTTCCTGCGCAGATTCTTCGGGAATTTTGGCTGAGGCATCTGCGACCAGGACCCCTTCGTCTTTATCTTCCGCAATTTTCTTCCGCCGTGGTTTCTTTGCTTTCTCTTCAACTTTCTTAGTTTCGCCAAACTCTTTATTGAATGTCTTGCCCAATGCTTCAGGGGTTTTGTCCTGCCTGCCTTGAGAACTGACTGAATCTTCTTTGACAGCAGATCGAGATCGTTTAGAGCCCAGTGTCTTCTTAGTTTGTTTTTTTATTTTTTTACTTTCCAGCTGTTTTTTAGGCTTCTTCTCTTTTATCTCTGATTTTTTCTGCGTCTTTCGATATTCGGCCTTTCGTTCTTCTGTTTTTTTATTGCGTGCGGTCTTGGTTTTTTTCAGAAGAGCCTTTCGTTTTTCGACTTTTTTAATCTGTGCCCCTTTTTGAGTTTGTTTGTTTTTATGCCGGACACTTTTTTTCTTGTGCAATTTTTTCCGGTGCGAAGCCTGCTTTAATTCTGCCACCCGTTGTTTTTTAGCTGTCTTCAAGGCGGCCAGAACTTCCTGTTGGGCTTTTTCAGAATTCCGCTTTTGGGCTTTCTGCTTTTTTTGCATGGTTTTCCGAGTTTTCATCATATCGGCCATGAGTTCCTTGGTGATACTTGCGGAATTCATTTTGTAGTCGTTCTGGCTTTTTTTGAAGGTGTTCCCAGCCTCAAACATTGCCGCATTTGATTTTTTCCGGGAATCAGCCATGGTCATTTCCTTTTCCTTCTTAAAATCGCTGTTGGCTGTACGGCTCGATTTCAATACTTCTGCCGAATCCGCTTTGGCGGAGTTCATTTCATTCCTTGCTTCTACCAGTGAACCTTGAAGTGCAGCAGTTTCGTGTTTCCAGACTTCTTTTTGCTCATCAAGAACTTCCTTGATCTCTTTAGTTATGGTTTTTGCTTCCTCGCGCATCTTTTGCAATTCTTTCCGCATTTCTTCCTGGCCTTCAGCAAAGTCCTGTTTGGACTTTTCCAGAGCAGCCATTATTTCTTCCTTAATGCGCTGGGTTTCCCCTTGTAGCCCCTGGAGCTCGGCTTTCAACTTCAAAGCTTCCTCTTTCATGGATAACGCAATTTCCTTCATGATGCGTTGGATTTCCAGACGAATTTGCTCCATTTCTTCCCGCAGAATGGCCTGTTCTAAAAGCATTTCTTCCCGCAGGGCTTCCTGGTCTCGCAAAGATTCTTCGATGAGTGCCTTGTCAAATTTTTGGGGTACAAAGTCCTGGGCCAGGACAGGGGTGCTAAGAAGGAAACATTGCAAAAGCAGGAATCCGAAGAAAAAGCTTCGAGCTGTCACGCAGAGAACAGACGAACAGACAGGGCTTTTTGTTAAAGAGGTATTTCGCATTACCGTGGAATATAAGTTAGATGTTTAATTATAACAACTTATCGGCAGAATGACGGCGAATTTGACCTCGACAAGCCTGTTTCATGGGAAAAACATCAGAAAATATGAAATTATTGCGGAAATTTATACGCCATGCAGGGGTATCATGTGAAGCACAACAGGATATTTTTATGCAGGGGTTACTTTTAAGGAAAAGACGAACGATGAAAATCAGGATATCAGAACATGTGGGAACTCATTGCGCATCCATTGATGATGGGCAGAAGTTGTATCGTATACTGGCCCCGGAATTTCAGAAAGGCAACTCGGTAGAATTGGATTTTGGAGAAGTGCAGTCAATTTTGACTCCGTTTCTCCACAATTGTATCGGTAGGTTGCTGAGCGAATACCAAAAGGAAACCGTCATGGAACGATTGGTTCTGTGCAACCTGTCGCCAGAACATTTGCAGCTGTTGAACTTATATATTGACCGTAAAGATGAGGAACAATTTCAAGACGACTCCAGAAATTCCCTCAGAGAATTATTTGAAGAGGATGAGTTGGGAGACTCCGGTCTTTGAGAGGGTGAACGTGCGGGATTTTTTTAAGAGCAAGTAAAAATACTGAAAGCCTGGAGTGAAACGTGTGTTCAGAAAATTTTTTGAAAGTAAGGAAATCAAGGAACTAAGATCCAAGGTGGAGTCCATGCCCGATGACCCGGCGGCGCATTTTAACCTGGGTGCCGCATACGAAAAATCCGGTAGGCATGAAGATGCGGTTCGTGAGTTTGAGGAAACTTTGAAGGGCAATCCAAAGTCGGCAGAAGCGCATTATAATCTGGCCCTCTTGTATGAAAATATGAACGAGGGGGAAAAAGCCATTCTGCATATTCTTAAAGCGGGCAACCTTTTTAGCAATAAAAACGATCAGGTTAACAAGGTTGAGGCCAGAGGATTGTTGCGGGAGTACTATCGAAAGTTCAAAATCAAGCCAGAAGATTTCCCTAAAACCGACTCTAATATATAAGCCAGATTGTTATGGCGAACTCGTTTTGAGTTTCTTATACCCCCAATTGCCGGATGGCCTCATAGACGGCAACGCTCACAGCATTGGCGATATTGATAGACCGTACCCGCTCATCATATTGGGGAATGCGGTACGTCTCATCTTTGTTCGACTGGATGAGGTCACGGGGGAGTCCTCGGGTTTCACTGCCAAAAAAAAGATAGGCCCCTGGCTGAAATGCATGCTGGAAAAAATCTTTCTCTCCCTTGGTGGAGAAAAATACCTTCTGGGTGGAAGCGGGAATGCTTTGAAGAAATATTTCAAGCCCGGAGTAGATTTTGAGGTTGATGTGCTTCCAATAATCCAGACCGGCTCGTTTAAGCCGGCTATCAGTGATTTCGAATCCCAGCGGTTCTATCAAATGCAGGGTGCTCCCCGTTGCAAGGCACAACCTCCCAATCGTTCCCGTATTCATGGGAATTTCCGGTTCGACTAAAACAACGTTTATTTCGTGAGGCATGGGCAAGCTTTCCGTTATGTTGAAGGATTTATAACCCAAACAGAATAAATCAATAACTTCTTTAAATTCTATCAGTTGTGTTTTGTTTTTGCTGGTGTTCGCCCCGCCGGTGTTTCGATTCCATTAAAAAGAACGAATCCCCAGCCATCATACTACATCCAAGAATCGTGGACACTGATCAGTTCTTCATGATTTTGAAACCTTTTAATAAAGGAGCGGAACGTGGATGAAATTGGCGATTATATGATATCGACTGTATTGAGTATAGACATAGAATCTTCTGTTCAGGAGGCCGCCATGTTTATGTCGGCAAACAATATCGGGTCTTTGCTGGTGAAAAAGTTTGATGAGTATGTGGGTATTGTAACCGAAAGGGATTTTTCCCGAAAAGTTCTGGGTAAAGGTTTGGATCCGGAAGCCACAGGGGTTGAGGAAGTCATGACGAGTCCTGTTCTTTCATTGGATCGTTATTTGCCGATTGAAGAGGCGAACCGTTTTATGCATAAAAACAAGATCCGGCACTTGGGAGTTACAGAAGAGGATAAAATAGTGGGCATCCTTTCGGTGAAAGACCTGGTGGCCTATTTCTCTAAAGATTTTCGTATGCAGGAATAGTAAGTTTGAGTATGGAGCAGCATGAACAATTTTTTATTTGCCCGCATTGTGGCGAGTCCATTTCTATCTTGTTGGATTTGTCGGTGCTGAGTCAGAAATATATAGAAGATTGTGAAGTCTGTTGCCGCCCGATAGAAATAAGATATGCAGTGGGCGAGGATGGCGAAGTTGAGTTTGAGCAAGGCCGGGGTTAGTGGAGGAGGGCGTGGGTGATTTATTTTTTAGTTTTTTTCCGCTTGGTTTTCTTCTCATGCACCTTTTGCACTTTGAAGTTGTCATTGTCTTCCCATGTTATTTCGAGGTAAGGAGGAAGTTGAGTGGCCTTGTCTATTTCGGCGGACTCTATTTGTTCGGGTGTGAGGTTCAGCGCTTGAGACAGGTCGACCCCCTTCAAGCGCACATCAATCAGGTTTGCCTTGTCAAAATTGGCTCCGGTCACATTGGCCAGGGTAAAGTCGGCGGCGGCCAGGGCAGCTTCGGTAAAATCGGTTTCCAGCAGATTCGCTTCATTAAATCGAGCTTCGCTTAAAACGGCCCAACTGAAATCTGCCCAGCGTAGATCGGCTTCTGAGAAATCTGCCGCAACCAATTGAGCATCGGCAAAATAGGCATCATGCAGGTCGGCTTTTGACAGGTTGGCTTCCGTCAAGTCGGCTTCAATAAAATTGGCGTTGCTCAAATTGGCCCCGCTCAGATTAGTGTTGTTGAGATTCGCTTTTGCCATTTTTGCGCCCTGCAAGTCCAGCCCTTCCAGATCCAGATCAGTCAGGCTGGCCCCAAATAGATTGTCTTTGGCATCGAGCACCTTTTTTTGCTCGGATTTTTTCCTGCTCTCCAGGCGTTGAAGTTCTTTGAGCTCCGATTCACTGAGTTCAATTTCCTGAGAATCATCAGGTTTTGTTCGGCTTTCTTCTGCCATGAGTAGGTTTGCAAATTTAAAGGTTACAGGATTTCCCGCCCATCCCGGGATTAGGCCGTTGCGTAGTTTTTCAGGCTCTCTTCCAGCCTCTGAGGGTTCAGGTTCTGGCCGATGAACACCATTTTATTAAGGGGGGAGTCTGACCCCCAGGGTTTATCAAACCGGCCCTCAAACATCATATAAACACTTTGAAACAGGTACCGTTCTGTCGAGCCCTCTATATTCAAAATTCCTTTAGCTCGGAATACATTCATGTCTTCATTAAGCAGGAGCATTTGTAGCCAAAAGTTTAGACGGCCTGGGTCGACATAACCTGGAAAAGAAAGCGAGACCGAAGATATGGCCTCATCCGTTTTGTGATGGTGCGTATCGAAGGTGACGGTCTCTAATGCGGAATTTAAGTCAAATCCCCCAATATTTAATATTTGGTCCAAATCGATCACCGCCTGGGTGGTTTTATAGATTTTTGCTGTGGGGTTGATCTGGTGCATCTGTTTTTCCAGTTTATCCATTTCAGGCTGGGTGATCAGATCAGCCTTGTTCAAAAGAATGACGTTGGAAAAAGCGATTTGTTCCCAAACGACCTCCTGTTCATTCAAACTGCTCCCGATATGTTTTGCGTCAACCAGGGTGATAATGCCATCAAGGAAAAGGGATTTGGAAATTTCATCCTCAATCAGGAAGGCCTGGGCAGTCGGGCCGGAACTGGCAAGGCCAGTGCTTTCGATTAAAATATGATCGAATTTGTTATGCTTTTCTAAAAGCCGGTTCAGGGTTTCAACCAGATCCCCGCGAATGGAGCAACAGATGCAACCGTTACTCATTTCAAATATATCCTGATCAGCTCCGATGACGAATTCGGAGTCGATACCAATTTCTCCAAACTCATTTTCGATGACAGCGATCTTTTTCCCGTGGTTCTGTTTTAAAATATAATTCAGGAGTGTGGTCTTTCCCGAACCCAGGAACCCGGATAGCAGGGTCACTGGTAGTCCATTTGTAGAAGCACTCATAAGGTTTCCAGCAGAAGGTTTTTTTCGAGTTATAAGCTCGCTATTATAACATTGGAAGCGCGTCCTGGTGATTCAAAAAGTCTGATCAGGGGTTGAGAGACTCCAGGGTCACTATGGGAGTTTCCCATCGTATTTTTTAAAAATGAAGACGAGCAGGAGGTTACCTCCTGTAGCGAGGCCAAATATAGTTGGGGCAATAGGGCTCATATATTTTTCTATTTTTCAAATATCTGGAATAATAATGCTTTAAACTGAAAGTTCTGGAAAGTTTGGTTTTTAAGAGGGCGAAATCTTATGAGGCACTTTGATAAATTATATGTATGGGCCGCGCTGGGCATTATGCTGGTTCTGCCTTTACTGTTTATGGATTATGGTCCCAAGGAGCATTCTGAGCTGAACCGAGCTGTCAACGTTGTGCGCTATATGTCTGCAGACCGCCAGCTAAAGCGTACTGCTTTCAGACTTGCCTATCCTGAGGGGACTCCAGAGGCATTTGTCCACTGGATGTTTTCTCCTATGGGGGCAGCGATATGGCCTCCCGTTGCAGGAGGAGGCGAGTTCAGCCATGAAGAGGAGGAAATGCTACGAAAGGCGGGGGAGCCCTTTTTCCCTTCAGGTGTTTCCGTGGTGGCCAGAAATCCGGATGCGGACAAAGGTCGGCAAGTGGTTGTGCGTGGTGATGATGAACGCCAGATGCTGGTTGTGGAGGGTTATCTCGACCCGAAGTTTTCTCCGGTTCTGGTCAAAGAGTGGCGGTTTTCCCAGAAATAAGAAGGCAGATTTACAAGACAGGGCAAAACTAATCTGGTCGCCATATTCCAACGGAAAAAGACCGGTCTGGCCCTGTAAAACCCGATCAACACCTCAAAAAATATTGACAATATGGAGGTCTGAGGGGTACAAATTTAAGTTCTTTGCAAAAATAAGGGAAGCCAAGTATGGCGGTAGACATTGAAGAGGCAGTCAAAGACTGGGTAGATTCGCCCCCGCATGTGTATGTCAAGCTTAAGAAAACACTTGAGGACCCGAGAAGTTCCTTTAAGGAATTTTCCTCAATTATCGGAAATGATCCCGCTCTTTCTGCGCGGCTTTTGAAAATAGTCAACAGTGCCTTTTATGGGCTGGAAAGTGAGGTCGAAACCGTTACTCATGCTCTGGGAATAATCGGCACGGAGCAATTGACGCAACTGGTTTTGGCGACATCGGTGACGAAACAATTTTCCGGGATTCCTGAAAACCTGGTGAGTATGGATCTTTTCTGGAGGCACTCGATTGCCTGCGGAGTAACGGCGAAGATTATTGCTGACTGGATCGGGGAGCGTAACCTGGAAAATTATTATCTGGCAGGGATGCTCCATGATATTGGCAGTCTTATTATTTTTAAAAAATTCCCGGTGGAAGCAGAAAAAGTATTAACGCGCTGTCGAGATAAAAAAGAGTGTTTATTTGATGTGGAGCGGGAAATTTTTGGGTCCAGCCATGCCAAGGTGGGTGGAAAATTGTTGGAAGGCTGGGGTTTACCTATGTCACTCTGTGAGCCTGTGTACTTTCACCATCGTCCAAATAAAGCGAAAGACTATCCTTTGGTTACGAAGATCATCCATGTGGCCGATAGCATTGTCGATGAAATGAACCTTGGGAGTAGCGGAGAGGCTATTGCCAATTCGGTCAGTCCGAAAATTCTCGATGAATTAGGGTTTGATGAGTTGCCGATTGTAAAGTTTGAAAATCAGATTACAGATCAATACTATTCTGCCATGTCGGTTTTTCTTTAGAACTGACACTACCCCCGCCCTGCAACGGTATTATTTGCCGTCTGGCTCAGTCCTGCTTTTGGCATTGAAAAAATCACCACCCTTTAGTTTTTCATCATCGGTTTCCCAGTGAATGGTTTTATCCTTTTTTTGCATGAGAGGGATATGTTTAGAGCAGTGGATATAGGCCTCTTCCACCTCGACCTTGATCCATGAGGCGGGTTTTCGCGAGCCCAGTTTTTCAGGAGGCCATTTTATTTTTCCAGACAGGTCGAGGTCGGCCGCCAAATCTTCGTTGGAAAGTATTCCTGCTTTTCCATTGACGTGCAGCCCTATCGAGCTTTGGTAGAAATCAACAAAGAACATTCCGATGTGCGGGTTTTCGGAGATGTTTCCCATGCTGGCCAAGACCCCGTTCCCCCGGTATTCGGGAAAGAGAAGGGTTTTTTCATTCAGGACTGTCACAAAACCGGTATGTCCAGCACGGAAAGAGGCATCGCACTCACCTTTTGAGTCAGAGGTGGAAATGAAAACCATTTCCTGTTCGGCAATGAACTGGCGCATTTCGGGATTGAGATGATTGAGTAACTGGGAATTATAAAAGGCTAATGCTCGTTTTTCAGTGGCTAATTTTTTTTGCAGATCGTGCTCGCCTTTTGACCCTGGTTTTTTCATGGCGTGGGAGTTTTAAAGATTGGAGTTATGCGGAAGGGCCAGATTCAGGTATTTGTCGCGCTCTCCATAAAGAAGTCCTTTTTCTTCAAGGTATGCGATGGCATTTTCAGTCAGGTTGTCTTCAGGATCTTTGCCCATTTTTTCCCGGAAATAGTCGCGAATTTGTCCCACGGATTTGGGTGCTTCGTTACAACAGATAAATGCCCAGGCGTGCGGTCCGTCCAATCTTGTTTTTATGGATTCCAGTGATCTTTGATCATAAACAGTCACGAAGTCCATAGCCTTGGTGAAAATCAGGTAGGGCAACTGTTCCGACTGGTGCCTTTGTTTCCATTCTTCCGCAGTTTGAAATAATTCCTGCTTCAGTTGCGGGTCAATCTGAGTACTGGTTTCAAACTCGAAATCATAAGCAATTTTCAAATGATCGATATCGGGATGGTCATAAACATAGGGATAGGCTTCCCCCGGTCCTGTGATTTTTATTCCGTACTCTTCGGGTCGCTGGAAATAGGGGCTGAACCTTTCCAGCCACAGGCTACCGACACACTCGGGCGGAGGCAGGTGGAATAGTAATTTAATCAGGTCAATCTGCTGCCGGTAATCGGCATTGGTTTCGCCGGGAAACCCGATCAGTATATTCCAGTTTATCTCAATGCCATAATACATGGCCCACTTCATACAGAGAATGTTTTGCAGAGGTCGAACGCCCTTATCCATTTCCTGCAACTGATTCATGCTAAAACTCTCAATACCCGGTTGAATTACTTTTGCCCCACCTTGTGCCAGAGTCTTGATTTGTTTTTTGGTCAGGTTACTTTTGACCTCTATAAAAAAATGCAGGTCGTAATTGTTTTTGGCCAGGTCGCCAAAAACTCCATCAATATATTTCATTTCCAGGATGTTATCGACCAGACGGAAGCGGAAGGAATCGTATTTTTTTGAAAGCTGGGAAAGGTCGGCGTGAACCTGTTCGATAGGCTTGGACCGGAACTTCATGGTGCTGGCGTTCAAGCCACAAAAAGTACAGTGATGTTTCTCTCCCCACCAGCAACCCCGCGCTGTTTCATAAAGAATGACCGGGTTTTCCAGCAAGGAAGAATGAGGGTCGATTTCTCGCAACTGGTCAAAAAAATCGTCGTAATCAGGGGTTGCGTAATCCTGGAAGTTGCCGAACATGGCCTCGGGCTCATCATAAAGTACTTCCCCTTCACAGCGGTGAATCACGCCTCGAGGAACAGGTCCGTCACCGTGTTCAAGATATTTGACCAGTTGTGGCAATACATCTTCGGCTTCTCCGGGCACCACATAATCGATCCAGGGGCAGACCCTGAAATATTCTAATCCCATATCAGATTCAAAGTTGGACCCGCCAAACAGAATTTTTATATGAGGGTGCTTTTCCTTGATCCATTTAGCCAGAGTCAGGCTGGCGATGTTCTGATTGAAGGTCGAGGAAAACCCTACAACATCAAAGGCTCCCCAGTCGCAAGCTTCCCGAGACCATTGAAGAAATTCAGGAACCATTTTGGTTTTTACATCGATTAAAAACTCTCTTGGGCGCTCAATAGAACGGCAGACATCTTCAATATGCGCGGCAAAATGGTCCAGATAATCCTGGTTTTTGGCATTGTCCCCGAAAAGAGGGTGGGAAAACAGCCACTCGCCAATCAGGAAGCGTTTTTCGCAGAGTTGGTTGTAAACCGGCAGGCCAAGTTGATGCGCGAAATGAAGGTTCAGGTAGTGGTTCTTTACCTCGCAACCGTGGGCTTTCAGCAAGGTCGAGAGAGTTCCCAACTGGATGGATGGGTATATATGGAACCCGAAGGGCATATTGATCAATGCTATGTTTAAAGGCATGGCGGTATTGTATCAATAACAAGGCGAGCTTCCACCATAAAAAACTTCGTGGCTTTTTAAGCCCGACTTGTTCCTATTGAGGGGGGAAGATCAGCATCTAGATTAAACCTGAGAATCCAGGGGAGAGATTGGGAAGCGGCGACCCGGGCTTTTTTTAGGTGCGGGGAACTAATGTGGAAAGGAGGCGTGAGCCTCCGGAATTACCTTGTTGAAGCGACCTTTAGATCTTTTTCGTCAACTTTCCCCACCATAGGTTTGGCCTTACGGCCCTTCTTATTATATAAGGAGGGAGACTGGATCTGCTGGTCAGATCTTTTTGTCAGAGCTTTAACGGAAATAATTTTTTTCAAGTTGCCAGAACTGTCATAAACTTTTACTTCATGCATAGTCTTTCCTCTTTCTAATATGTCTTATGCGCAATTGGGTTAGTGACCGAAATTCTGCCGGCAGAGTAAAAACTCTGCCGGGGAAAGACACTTTAAATTATTTTACTTGGGGACAACCTTTGAGGCTTGTGGTCCTTTTTGACCCATGGTTTTTTCGAATTCCACGGCCTGTCCTTCATGGAGGGTTTTGAAGCCATCACCTTGAATCTCTGAAAAATGAACAAAACAATCTTCACCATCATCAGACTCGATAAAACCGTAACCTTTGCTTTCGTTGAACCACTTAACTTTTCCTTGAGCCATCTAGATACTCTCCTGCAAATGAGCGGGAACTTTGCTCTTGATCCTAAAACCAAGGTCTCCCAAATTTGAATTTAGGTTGCCATTATGGCCTTGTTCGGTGCAAAAAAAACATCAATGGTTGTGCTTGGGCGGTTGAGGAAATACAACCCATCAATTTGCGATCCGAACCATCCTGACAGTTTTCAAAAAACAGCCATCAACTAATGTCAACCCATTTTGCCAGAACTATATCATAAAGTGTGCCCAAACCCAACCCATTTAGCTGGAATATATAGCTCCTGAGTACGATGCCGAGGACTTGGGCTCTTGATTTTTGCAGGTCTATTTGTAAAGCCCCCTAAATTAGGCCCATGTACTTTTAGAGTTTTCCCGGTTTGAGTTAGCCATCAAGTACTCACGGGGTGTTAGGTCGCCGAGTGAGTCATGAGGCCGTTCTTCGTTATATTCCCTAATCCAGTTGTCTGTTATTTCTCTGACCTCAGATAACCGTTTGAACGCATACATATTCAGCACTTCAGTTCGATACGTCCTATTAAACCGCTCCACATAAGAGTTCTGAGTTGGCTTGCCAGGTTTGATAAACTCAAGCTGTATGCCGTGTTTATCTGCCCAATCCGCTAACGTGACAGAGATGAACTCTGGCCCATTATCCATCCTGATTTTTCCCGGGTAACCTCGCCAAGCCACAATGCGTTCCAGCACACGCACGACTCGAACGGATGGAAGGCTTAGGTCCACTTCAATCGCTAATGCTTCTCTGTTGTAATCATCTACCACATTAAATGTTCTAAACCGCCTTCCACAAAACAGACTGTCAGACATAAAATCTATTGACCAACACTGGTTCATATCTGCAGGAACAATCAACGGCTCAGGGTTTCTACTTGGCAACCGTTTTTTCCCTTGACGCCTGAGGTTCAGGTTTAATGCGCAATAAACACGGTACACACGTTTATGATTCCATGGATGACCGGCTCGCCTCACTTTCGTAAATACTTTGTTGAAGCCATACGCCGGGTAACGCTCAGCGATTCCCTGTATCGCTGATATCACAGCATCATCTTTGCTATCATCTGGCTGGTAGTGATACACCGAGCGACTTATCCTGATAGCATCACAGGCTTTGCGTATACTCAACCCATGTTCCTGTCTCGCATAATCGACCAGCTCACGTTTTTCGGCTGGCCTCAGAGCTTTTTTTCAATGACATCCTTCAAGGCTTCGTGTTGCAAACTCAAATCAGCGTACATTCGTTTTAATCTTCGATTCTCATCTTCAAGCTCTTTTAGCTTTTTGATATCCGAGGCCGTCATGCCACCATATTTCGACTTCCAGTTGTAGTACGTCGCATCCGATATCCCGTATTCACGGCATACATCCTTGACCATTCGTCCACCTTCAACCTCATGCAGGACTTTAATAATCTGACTTTCTGTATAACGGGTCTTCTTCATTATTATCATTCTCCTTTCCATCATATTATCCAGGAGAACTCTAATTATCAATGGCTCTAGTTTACGGGAGGGTTACAGTTTGATGAGATTCCTCCAAGCGAACTACAGGTCGCTTCACGCATTGTCAAAAGCGAAAATGCTGCATTGGGAGATGATGAGAATCTAAGGGATGTTCTTAGCTTTTATGGTCTTAAGAGAATGACATCAACGGTAAAATCAAATTTCATGGAAGCGATAAAAACGCGGTTCATACATGTGGAGGAGTATTTTGGTCAGAGCAACAAGCCAGGCGTTCCGGATTTGGAAAAAGAATTAGAAACAAGCAAGGTAGCTATTGATCAAGATGTGAAAATCCTAACAAAAATCCCTCACAATGAAACTGGGTATGAAATTGTCTTAAGGTCTACTGATGCGTCAGTAATTTGCACTATTACCATTAGCTCCCATATGGTTACAAACGAGGAGGAGAATTTTTATAACTATGACCATCCTTTTTCTCAAAATCTAAACGGAAAAGGCGTAGGAGATGAGGTTGCCCACCCTCTTTATGGTGGTAATTTCAAAATTATAAAAATTAGTACCAGCCAGCAGACAGAAAATAAAGATGATTTATCAGGCCCTTCAAAGTATTTTCCAAAGAGCTAATTCCCTCTATAATTTTGCGACGAATCTCCGGTCATTCCAAATCTTGCACCAGAATGACCATGCTCTGCAGCAATTTCATAATTATAATTTGAATAGTCATCATCTGGCTCAACCCCATCCCCAAGGTCATAAGCCAATCCTAGGTGGTATAGTGCAGCCGGATGGTCATGTTCTGATGCACGTTCTATCCATTCAATCCCTTCATCATGATCCTGAGAAACCCCGTGTCCTTTTAAATACATCAAGCCTAAATTAAATTGAGCGTCGGGATGGTCCTGATCTGCTGCAAGTCGATACCATTTGACCGCCTGTTCCAAATCTTGACCAACTTCATCCTCGGTGTCGCATCCCAACCACAAGTCTAATTGTTTCTCGGAAATTCTCTCTTTATCTGAAATATTTCTCCATTCAAACTCGTCTTGCTGACCGCGTTCAATTATTCCACCTTTATGATAAATCATTCCTAAATTGAATTGTGATTCTACATCCCCTTGTTCTGCCGCGCGCCTCAACCACTTAATGGCTTCTTGAAAGTCTTGCTTAGCAATAGGCCCTGCACGGCTATCTGAATAAACTAATCCTAGAATAAATTGCGCTTTGTAAACACCTTGTTCGGCTGCAAGTTTGTACCACTTGAAGCCCTCTTTATAATTTCTTTCAACACCATCACCTCGCATTAACATCCAAGCATAGTTATTTTGTCCTATTGCACACCCCTGTTCTGCCGAACGCTTAAACCACTTGACCGCCTTTCCATAGTCCTGTTCAATTATTTCACCTTTTTCATAGAACACTCCCAATAAGAATTGCGCCTCCGCATGACCTTGTTCTGCTGAAAGCATGAACCACTTCAATGCTTTTCCATAATCCTGCTTAATCACTTCTCCCTGCTCATATAGTAATCCCAGTTTAAATTGTGCTTTTGCATGACCCTGCCTTGCTGCAAGGAAATACCATCTGGCCCCTACTTGATAAGTATATGCATCGTAAAATAAATTCCCCAATTTATATTGTTCTTCAGGATTGCCTTGGTAAGCTGGAAGTTGGAGCAATTTAAAATGCTTTTCTTTTTGCCCTCTAATAAAGCTGATTGAATTGAAATATTTTGGTTTTTGCCCCACGACAGTGCCTGAGGAGTTGTCAGTTGCTTCGGTATTTCTCCCAAATATATATTCTGTCCATATATTCAGGATGCGAGTTGTTTCAAGTATTAGGCTTCGCATTTTATCCTCTTATATTCCCCCTTGTTTTTCAATCCAATCCTTCAGTGGTATTTGTGATTTAACACCATTAGTAGGTGTAGTTTTTTTCATTATGAACCATCACCCACCATCATTCAATCTCGTCCCGGTATCTGTAATATAGTTATAAATCGACTCCTCTACCGGTCTATTTAGCGTGAAATTTATTTTTACCACTGAAACGCTACCGCTTGACTCTGATGGCATCGTAGTTTCAATAAAGCTATCTTCGATTGGCTCCAGTTCGCCCATATAATAAAATTCCTTGCCCTCATCATTATTCTTTTTGACAAAGAGAGGTATTCGCAGCCCACTTTTATAGTTTTTGATAGCTTGAACATCGGGGCTGCTTAACTTTCGTTTGCTCTTAGACATCCATTCAAACTCAGTGTTGCTGATAAACTTATCCTCATACTTAGTTGTGTCCGAGATAGATTCTTCTTTATGGTAGTTAACGAAAATTGGGCAGTTTGATTTGTCAGGGCTTATAATATACCCGCCAACATTTTGAGCTATGGGGTTTTGTTGCCAGTTTAAAACTCTAAACACATCTTTTCTTGAGTATTTTTGATATAAGATAAATCCTTCTATAAAACTATCCCGACTGAACCGAGAATTAAATGATTTTATAGAATATTCTATATTGTCTTTCAAAAAACTTAAAAAAGTGTCGTTTTGCATTGCGCTTCTTAGCATTGAGTCTGCTGAAATTTGTTTATCACCAATTGACACTATGTTGAGGTTGTAAATCTCATTTAGGCTAATTTTTTTTGTTCCCTTTGTTTCAGTTATAAAATGAAAGTTGAGATTGTTAGCTGCAGATAAAATAGTTTCCTCAGATGGCTCGTAACCGTATTTTTCTCTAATAGTATTTTTTAATTGAGTGAAACTGATAAAACCTTGTTTGATTAAGCTATCTAATATAATGGATTCTTCAACCCGAATGTTGTTATTAATTTCTTTCGCAAAACACTCAAGGAGCTTAGCCTCCTTTGAGTTTAACTTGGTTGCGTACTCGACTTCTTGGGTTGATACAAAATTATAATACGATTTTGAATATTCTACGTATAGCTGTGGCTCTCTTGACCCATGGTCAAGAAAGTCGACCATTGTTGGGACATGACCAATCTTGTGCTTTAATAGTCTGTAATCGCTCACAAGATCTTTTCTTAATTTCAGGTTAGAGGAGTTAATTGAGTTGAAAATTCTTTCCCTAGAAATTTTGTCGAAATTTATAGTCGAGGATCCGGGGATGAGAGAGCTGCCGCTTGCCATGAGCTTTCTTAAGGTGTCCTTGCTGTAGGAGGTGTCGCCATATAATGCGATAGGTACTAAATAGTTTTTTTGGTAGTTGCCAATAAAGTCAATTACCGTCAAGTACTCTTTCTTTTCCGCTTTTCTTAGGCCACGCCCTAACTGCTGAACAAAAATTATCGCTGATTGCGTTGGCCTCAACATTATAATTTGGTTCAATCTGGGAATGTCCACACCCTCGTTGAAGATATCAACAGTAAAAATGTAATCAATCTTCAAGTTTGGATCATCTGACTCTAATCTATTAATGGCACTATCTCTCTCAACCTCATTATTGCTCCCCGATAATGCAATCGTTTTAAGATTCCTCTTGTTAAATGCTTCAGAAAGGGCTTCACACTCACTGACCTTTGAGCAAAATATTAATCCACGCGGATTGCCATTGTCACAACCATATAAGTTAATATTCTCGATAATTTTGTCTACCCGCTCATCAGCAACAAGAAGATTGAAGTCTGATTTGTCATCCAAGAGTTGTCCGTCAACACTTATATCCGTCACGCCGAAATAGTGAAACGAACAAAGTAAGTTATCTTCCATTGCATTATGAAGACGTATTTCATATGCGATGTTATGGTCAAACAAGCTAAATATATCAAAACCGTCTGTTCGCTCTGGGGTAGCAGTCATTCCCAATAAAAACTTTGGCCTAAAATATTCCAACACACATTGGTAAGTATCCGCTCCGGCACGGTGGGATTCATCGATGATGATATAGTCAAAATGGTCTTCAGCGAATCGAAGGCGATGCTCTTTTCTGTTGATTGTCTGGATGGTGCAAAAAATATAATCAGCTTCCGCATCCTTAATCTGACCAGAATACATCCCCATTGTTTTCGTGTCGCCAAATATACTCTTAAATGTTTGCATTGCCTTTTTGGCAATATTTGCACGATGTATAACGAATAGAACCCTTCTTGCCTTAAACTTTTCCACATCAAACGCAGCTAAATAAGTCTTCCCTGTACCAGTTGCTGAAACTAGCAGGGATTTGGATATTCCAGCCTCTCTTTGAGACT
>JACKQG010004044.1_pt1 | contig 17320 bp, 12 predicted proteins | sample 8237621 | NCBI WGS metagenome assembly JACKQG01 (sample SAMN15677084, study PRJNA649215) | marine metagenome | biome: marine; feature: Black Sea; material: saline water; isolation source: suspended particulate matter (SPM) from the Black Sea western gyre | collected 2013-06-09/2013-06-10 | depth...
AGACAATCAGGCTGGAATGTTAGTAGATAACAATTTTCAGGCTTTTTCGCTCTCCTTGGTTGGTTGTCAGGAAAAGCCAGTAAACGCCAGGGTTTAAAGCCTTTGCTGAAAGATGAAGCCGGTGTGTTCCGTTAGAGTGAAGCCTGTGCTCAATCAGTTTTGATACAGGTCGCCCGGAATGATCCACCGGTTTAGCGAAATGATCTTATCCTCAGGGAGATAAAAAGAGATGGTTGTTTTGTATGAAAATGGATTTGGGTAATTGCTCAAGGAAGATTAGGGCAGCAGAAAGTCAATTGATAGAGTCATTAAAAGTATGAAATAATTTTTAAATTAGTGGCGAATTAATATCACATCGAATTATGGAAAATATAACGATTTTAATTGACTATCTATCGAAGATTCTGGAAGCCATTGGAGTTATGATCATTGTGCTGGGAAGCATTTTTTTCCTGTTCAAATTCGCTGTCACGCTATTCAAAGAAGCCCCTGACAGATACAAATTATTGCGACAGGATCTCGGAAAAACGATCCTGCTGGGTCTGGAAATACTTGTGGCGGCTGATATTATCCACACGGTCATAACCGATCCAGAAATTTCCCAGGTGTTAGCTCTGGGTGTCATCGTACTGATCCGGACATTCCTAAGCCTTTCGCTTCAAGTAGAGTTGGAGGGTCGTTTCCCATGGCAGAAGATTAGTGTATGAATCCTGCTTCATAACTACAGGAAAATTCAGAAAAAAAACAAAATAATCAATTGCGTTTACTTGCATATTTTCCGACCAGCAACGCAACAATGATAGTCAGGTAAAGCTGTCCGGTTACACTGATCAGGATGGCTAACGACCTTGAAAATGATTGCAGGGGAACAATATCACCATACCCGGTTGTGGTCAACGTGATAAATCCGTAATAGAGATACTCTTGAAAATATAGAATTTCATCGTTGACATTATCTACCGATTTAAAATTGTAAAGAGCCGGATTGACCGATACAATGAATGCTACCATAATTGAAAAGACGATTCCAAGCATTAAATATCCGATGATCGCATCCATGATCACATTAAGATTCACATTGTCTGCTTTGGCAATTTTCCTGATAAAATGGAAGGTGAGGTAAGTGAAAAAGCAGAAGTTGATCCCTATGGAGATATATTCGAGCAGATCAAGGTTATAATGCGATGAAATCCATCCCATCGCGCTGGCAACCACAGCTATTAAAAAAATAGTCAACCGGCCTTTCCCCATAACCATGATGGTTGTCAGGAATAAGGCTGTGTATGCTATATTATACAGGATGTCGTGCCAGGCATTCGGGAGAATGGCGACGATAAACACCAGAAAAAACACCAGGAAGAGCAGGAGGTAATTCCAGAGTTCATTTTCCGGATTACCGAAAGTTTTTTTTAATACCATGGGGAAAAGATTTACGATGAGAGTTTTTTTCAACTGACTAAATTAAAACAAATCAGTAGCATGAAAAGAGAAACCCCCATCATCCTGATGGGGGTAACTCATCTTTTTAAACCATTGGTCTGGTTTCTCGCGGAGCAAGGGCGCCGCTTCTTTTTTCCATCGCTCGTGGCGTGGAAGTCTCATTAAATTTACATTCAATGTAAACTGATCAAATATACTACAAGAAGAGGAGAATTATTCAATTTTAACACTTTTTAAGAGTTATGTGAAAAACACAGCCTGACTGGAAATATCTGATCTGCATATTGCTTTTTCAACATTTAATTCTACCTTTGCACTCCCAATTTTGGGATACTCCTCTTTAACCCAGTTGGTTAAAAAGGATGAAAAATGATACTCCTCCTTAGCTCAGTTGGTTAGAGCATCTGACTGTTAATCAGAGGGTCGTTGGTTCGAGTCCAACAGGGGGAGCAGAATGAAAATGAAAGACGCTGTATATAAGTTTGTTATGGTGTCTTTTTTATTTTAGTTAAAACATGGTTAAAGTGGATAAGCCGACAATGTTGACCACCACAGGCCAACCGAATAGACCAGTTTAGATACATTATTATCAGACATATACGATGGTCAATTTAAATCGGCGTAGGGTGGTTAGAAGTTCCGGTTTTTCCAGTCCCGGAAGGATCAGTGTGGATGGGTGGTTCAAAACTAGTCATCGTAAGTGAATAACTCTTTGGATTAATTCAAGTAGAAATAGCTATTTTTGGATTGAACTTTGAAATAGCTTGATATGATCATACCCCTGAAAAGAACAATTCAGACAATCACTCTCTGTTTGCTATTTTTATTCCAAGGGCACTTATTAATGGCTCAGGACCTGGATCTGCGGGAGATCTGTACGATTGATTACCGGACAGATTTTGCTTCCTTGTTGGAAAAAAATAAGGACTCACTGTTCCCCTCTTCCTCCACGTTGGGTTCGGTGCACTTCTATCGTGGATTGAGTTTCCTGGAGAAAAACATGTATCCGGAAGCAATCCGGGATTTTAAGATCGCCCGTACAGATCCTACCGTGTCCCGAACGTTTTGCAATTTCTATATCGGGGTGACTTACATGAAGCTCAACATATCTGATTCCATCTTTGCGATCTGCAGTGAAGCGCTCAATGTCCCTGTCAGCCAGCTGAAAAATCCCGGTTTCTGGCAAAATGCTGAAATCACACAGGATCATATCTTCTCTGCCTACCTGATAGGTACCAATGAAGTAGTGAACCATACCACTACCGATACCAGTCTAATTGAAACCTGCCTGAAATTTGCTACACATGACCGTGATTTCCTGGAAGCATATATCAACTACGGATACTGGAATTTTCAATATGGCCACTACACGAAGACCATCGACCTCTATAAACATGCCCTGGATCTGGAACCTTCCTACGACTCGGCTATTATACTTTGTATGGGATATGTATATCGCCTTGCCGGAGATCCGGATCAGTCAATGAAATCTTATATCCTCCTGAAGTCAAAATACCCACGGTTTGCCGCCGGATTCAACAACAAGGGATGCCTCTATGCTTATATTGACCAGGATAACAAAGCGCTCAATACCCTGTCAATCGCCATCCGGAAAGACCCAAGATTGCTTGATGCCCGTTGTAATCGTGGGCTGGTTTACCTGAAATTGAAAAAATACCGGCGTGCTTTCGATGACTTTTCCGCTGCCATCCAGATCGATGTAAACTTTGCTGATGCCTACTATTACCGGGGCTTCACAAGGAAAGCTATGGGAGACTTGACAGGATCCATTCGGGACTATAGCAGGGCCATTCAGTTAAAGAAGTAACAATCGACTGTTAATAAAGTTTTTTTTACCCTCTACCTGTCATACTAATTTCAAAATATCTTTATGCCTTCATCTAACAGATCTTCATGCGAAGACCTCTTCTTTTGTATGCTCTCCTGGGATTTCTTTTGATTTCCTTTACATCATTCTCTCAAACTCAAGGTGTCTTAAGCAAAAAATGGTACGGCAACTGGTCGATCGGTGTCGGGGGAGGGCCAACAATATTCTATGGAGATTTGAATCCATACAGAATTGCTCCGGGTATATCAACGTTTGATGAAATCCGGTATGCCGGGTCTTTCTATCTGATCCGTCAGCTCAGCCATGTCTTTGCCCTGCGTGGACAGGCACTTTATGGTGAGATATACAGTGTCAGAAAGAATCATTCTGATGGCACCCCTTATAAGTCGGTATCTGATTGGAAATATTCTGGAATACAACCTCAATGCCACAATCAACATCAGCAACCTCCTGTTCCGGTACAAGCCCAAACGAACATTTTTCTTTTACGGAACCCTGGGTGTCGGGATGTCGAACTGGATCACCAAAAAGAAAGACTTGCAAACTCATCAACAGGTCGGGGGAAGTGGGAGCGTTTCCAACTGGACAACCGAATGGGTTGTTCCGGCCGGCGTGGGAGCCTACTTTAATATCCGGGATAAGGTAAACCTGGGCTTCGAGTGGACATTAAGAGGAGTCAATTCCGATAAACTGGATGCTACGGTAGGCGGCTTTCAGTATGATATCTATTCGTTCCTCTCCCTGAACTTAGTTTATAACTTCAACAAACGAAATCCGGTTGAGCTCAAAGGTGTCAATCGTACCATACCTCCGGTCATACTGCCCAGGCCAAAAGTACAAACTGCAAAACAACCCGATACCATCGGAATTGAATCCATTGATACAACACGCAGATTGATGCCGCCACCCGGAGTGGTGAACAAGTTGCCGGTGCAACAGTTCGATACCATTCAAGTTGAAGAATCCGATATTTTTTACCGTATCCAGATATTCTCTTCGTCAACCGGGCAAAAATCACCAACGAGCATTCGCACTTACTTTGGACTTACACAACCCGTAACAAAAGAGTATTCTGAAGGATACTACCGCTATTATGTAGGTGAATTTGAGAACAAAAACGAGGCCAATCAGTTTGTAACAAGCCTCCGCCTTAAGCGCGGCCTGAAGGGAGCTTTTGTTGCCAAATACATCAATGGCAAGCGAGAGCAGACCCATCCTAAGTAAATAGAATTTAGTTCCCCCAATCGAAACCCGGAGCATCTAATTCCGTATCAGGACTATGCATTCCGATATTGTGTTCAAAAATTTATAAATTTGACCAGTATTAAATCTAATCCAGTATGAGAATCAGAGAAAAAGGAAGCTCCAGGAATTTTCTGTGGTTAATTCTTGAGCTCATCATCATTTTTGCCGGAGTGTTTCTTGCAATCGTTTTTAACAACATACAGGAACATAAACGAGACATTGAAAAAGCCAGGTCAATCTTTGAATATTTTTTAAACGAATGCGAAGCAGAGAGAGGATTTATTGAAAAAGAGAAAGTCGCATTCGATAGTGTCACGAATGTATTTCTACATGCCTATAAAATCGGAGATATGCCTGATATTACAGGAGTGCCGGTGTTTTTCACATCTTCTGTGAATACCCGGGTATGGGAGGCGATCCTGATTTCCAGAGGAACAGATGTGCTGGATTTTGCAACCATCCGGATGATTGATACCTACGAAAACAGTAAAATGGGTCTGTTCAAATTGTTTGAAAAAGGTGAAATTTACTCCATGGAGTTCCTCCTTCCAAATATGGAGAAGACCAAATTTGAGTACTATAATTACCGGACAAAAGAGTTGAGACCGAAATATAGCTGGTTTATCAAATTTCTGTTGAGTATTCAACAGCAATATACTGATCTGCTCAATGCAAATATTGAGTTGTCGACCTACCTGACCGAAAAAATGTCGGAATCAAAATAATCCTTTTATCCGATCCAACTATGCTAAGACACAATTGTTGATCCGATGACCGAGGTCTCCAAATCCCGCAAATCCCAGCAAGGTTCGGTACTTGGAATCGATATTGGTTCAGTCGCCCTATCCATCGTGCAGATGGATTTATCAGGGGAAATCCAGAATACCGTATACCTTTTTCATAAAGGGAAGATACGGGAAAGCCTGCTCTCTGCGACAGAGGGGATAGATATCGCTGCTATTCGGGGAATTGCTTGCTGTGCTTCTCCCTGTTTCAACCAAGATTTCGTTCATTCGTATAATTCACAGTTGGCTATCATAGCGGCAACTAAAAAGCTAAGTCCGACAGCTCGATCCGTCCTGATGGTTGGCGCAGAGAAATTCATGCTGATCAACTTTGACCAGCAAGGTGTCTATGCCTCTACTGAAACAAACTCCTCCTGTGCCGCCGGAACAGGAAGCTTCCTGGATCAACAAGCATTCAGACTAAACCTTCCGGATATTGAGGAGTTGTGCAATACAGCCCAGAGAAACAATGGAAAGATCCCCGACATTGCCTCCCGCTGCTCCGTGTTTGCCAAAACAGATCTCATCCATGCCCAGCAACAAGGGTATCCACTTGAAGCCATCTGTGACAGCCTATGCAAAGGACTGGCAAAAAACATCATGGATACGTTGTTCACTAAGGAGATTCCAAACCAGCCTGTTCTTTTTACAGGAGGAGTTTCTAAAAACAAAGCCGTTGTTAAACATCTGGAGAACCAGTTAAATACGCGTTTCCTGCTGCATGAACATGCTCATTTGTTCGGGGCAATCGGAGCCTGTTTCCTGCTGCTGGAGCAAGAGGATCTTAGCCATGGGAAGGGAATCAAATTATTCGATGAGATCTTGCTGACCGGTGAGAATACGAGGGAATATTATTTTGAACCGTTATCTCTCTCCTTGTCTGAATATCCCGATTTTCGTAATGACGGTTCCTGGAATTTCATCCCCCTCAAATCATCTCATACAGCCCCTGTGGAGGTAGATCTCTACGATTCCTGCAACGGGAACCGCCCCACTCCGGTATTTCTTGGAATCGATATTGGCTCTTCAAGCACGAAGGCGATCATCACAAACGAGGAAGCTCAACCACTTGCCGGCTTCTATACCCAGACCTCCGGTCAGCCTGTTCAGGCGATTCAAGCACTTTTTGAGGCCATTCATGATTTTGGTGTCAGAAAAAATATCTCCTTTTCTATCCAGGGTGCCGGCTCAACCGGGTCAGGAAGAAAATTCATCGGAAAAATCATCCGGGCTGATATGATCATCGATGAGATCACCGCCCACGCCAGGGCTGCCTATGAACTTAATCCATCTACGGATACCATCATTGAGATTGGAGGTCAGGACTCCAAGTTCACCACCATGCATAAGGGTTCCGTAACCTTTTCTCAGATGAATACGGTATGTGCTGCCGGCACCGGAAGTTTTCTCGAGGAGCAGGCTAAAAAGCTGGCATGTCCCCTGTCTGAATATGCCGCCCGGGCCGAAGGAGCCAGAGCTCCCCTGGCCAGTGACCGATGTACTGTATTTATGGAGCGGGATATCAACCAGCTGCTGAACGCCGGCTATTCCGTGAGTGAGATCCTGGCAACGGCAATACACTCTGTCATGGAAAACTATCTCCGGAAAGTAGCTGCAGGCGGTTCGATCGGTGAGAATATCTGTTTCCAGGGAGCTACAGCAAAAAACAAAGCGCTTGTTGCTGCATTTGAACAAAAACTGCAGAAAAAGATCTTTGTCTCGAGATTTTGTCATCTGACCGGTGCACTGGGCGTTGCTCTGTTGCTGAAAGAGGAAAAGGAAAACACGACTTCATTTCGTGGACTGGACCTTTACCAGGAGACTATTCCGGTTACGACCGAGACCTGCCGGCATTGTATAAACCACTGCCTCATTACCCTGGCCACTCTTCAGGGAGAGAAAGAAGCATATGGATTTCATTGCGGCCGGGATTACGATACAGAAAGATATGTTGCCAAAAAGGATGTGCGGGTCAGCATACCGGAAAAACACCGGCAGATTTTCAACCTGCCTGAAGAACCTCATGTTAAGCACACCAGCACAATTGGAATCCCGGCCGCATTGCATCTGTTTGAAGAGCTCTCTCTCTGGAAACGCTTCTTTTACAATCTCTCGATCCGCGTAATTACCAGCGAACACTATTCCAAACCGGTTCAAACAGGCAAACGCATTGCCGGAGCAGAATTTTGTTCGCCCATCAATGCCACCTATGGTCATGTAGCCTACCTGGTTGATAAAGCAGACTATATATTCTTTCCGATATCACTTGAAGCGAATGGAAAACCGGATCAAATGGAGAGGTACTATTGTTACTATACCATTTACGCCGGCTCTCTGGTGAAAACCATGAAAGAGAAGAACATTGATGAAATGTGTATCTCGCCACTGCTCTATTTTTTCAAAGGCGAAACCTATGTTGTCAAGCAATTGATAGAGTCTCTGGGCCCGATCTTCGGTTCTGCCATCAACCAATTTTCAGTCAGACAAGCATTCAATGAGTCACTCCAATTCTACAAGAACCGGAAAAAAGAGGTGGTCAGGTTGTTTGACGCGGAATTCCGCCCCGAATCAGAGCTCTCGATTGCATTGCTTGGACGACCTTATATTGTGAATTCTAAAGCCATGAATAAAGGGATCCCGGATATCTTTACCGGGATGGATATCAAGACATTCTTCCAGGATATGATCCCGGTTGAAGATCAGGTTCCGGAGGAGGTTGAACGGATGCTGAAAAAAATTCCCTGGCACTACGCAGCTAAAATCCTGGAAGCAGCAAATACAATCGCCACAACAAAAAATCTATATCCGGTACTGATCACAGCATTTAAATGTGCTCCTGACTCTTTTGTGATTGAATACTTCAAGAAATTAATGAACCATTACCAAAAACCTTATCTAATTCTTCAGATCGATGACCATGATTCCAATGTGGGTTATGAGACAAGGGTGGAGGCAGCTATCAGGTCATTCAAAAATCATGCAGCTGCTGAAAAAGAGCTACAAAAAGGGAGGCTGGAAATCCTTCCTCAACTCGAGACAAAAATCAATGGTAAAACACTTCTTTTCCCCAGTTGGGATCCGCTGGTTGCACCCTTACTGGTAGCCAACCTTAACCGTGCAGGTATCGATACCAGGTTGCTGCAATCCAGTGAACAGATCATGAAAAAGAGTATGGTTCACAACACGGGACAGTGCCTTCCGATAAATATCATTGCACAGGAATTTATCGATTACATCGAGACGAATGGATTGAGACCGGAAGATACTATGCTTTGGATGTTGAAAGGATACATTCCATGTAATTTACGGTTTTTCCCCTATTACATTAAAAGCCTCCTGGAAGACTATGGAAAAGGAATTGAAAAGGCCTCCGTTTACTTTGGTGAGTTATCTCACCTTGAAATATCCTATGGGGCAGGTTATTACGCCTATTTTGCCTACCTGCTGGGAGGATTGATCCGGAAGGTTGGTTGCAGGATCAGGCCTTATGAAATCAACAAAGGGGAGACAAATGATGCGATAACACAAAGTGTCCGTATCCTTGAGGAAGCATTTTCAGGGAGCCGGAATATTGAGCATGCGGTTCTCGAAATCGTCTCCGGATTCGAACAAATCGAGAAGGTGGAGGATAACCGGCCGGGAGTAGCTATTTTTGGGGATCTCTATATTCGGGATAACGACATCATGAACCAGAACCTGATCCAAACCATTGAAAAGGCAGGGGGAGAAGTAATCACGACACCCTATACCGATCTCGTGAAAATCAACATCGAGAATACGCTACGACGCGCCGGTGCACGTGGTGATTATTACATGAGCGGGATCTACCGTGTCATGCTGGCTGCCTTGAAAGTGATGGAAGAGAAATATTATCAACACTTCCGGCCTTTCCTTGGAGATAAACCGGTCATCAATCCGAAGCAGCTTGAGAAACACCTGGAAAAATTCAATATTAACCTGTATCACTCCGGGGAGTCATACGAAAACATCCTGAAAATCTTCTACATCATCGAAAATTATCCCGATATCTCTCTTTTTGTGCAAACCAATCCCGCTTTTTGCTGCCCATCCCTGGTCACAGAAGCCATGACCCATGAGATCAAACGTATCACCGGAATTCCGGTGGTTACATTGACTTATGACGGAACTATCGGCAAGAAAAATGATGTGATCGAGCCCTATCTGGCCCATCTATAATATGAATATTATAACATTATTCTTTCCGGAGTGTTTGGATCAGGTTCCGTTTAAAGAGGAGTTGGACCGGGATCAGGATCCACACCGCTCCGCTGATCCATATCATCCCCAGTATCACTATGAGAAATCCTCCCGGCATCTGGTAGGCCGGTGAGATCAGAGAGGGAAGAATTCCAGCCACCGCTCCGATAATTCCCAGGATCATCCCGGCGAGGAGGATCAGGAGATATTCGATCATCAGCATTTTGCGGATGTAGTTCTTACGAAACCCAATAGCCATATAGAGCGCCAGCTCACTGGTTCGTTCGAGGTTGTTGCGCCAGAGGATAATGCCAAAACCAACCGTTCCGATCAGCACACCCAATGCACCGAGGAGCATGAAGACCGACAGATAGGTGTTCTCTACAGAGTTGAATTCAGCCAGGCGTTCGGAGGCCGGAACTGCCACCAGCCCATAATCCACAAACAGCTCTTCAAGCTGGTTTGTGATCTTCCTTCGATAGTCAAATGGTCCCTCCACCAGCATGATCCGGGTTCCACTGATAGAGGGGAACCGGTTTTTTAACAAGCTGTCGGAAACCAGGATATGCCCCTGGAAAATGGAGTTCGCCAATCCTCCCATCAGTTTTACCTGCAATACCCTGCCTGCTTCATCAAGGTACCGGAGGGTATCGCCAACCGTTTTCCGCAATCCCCAGGTGATGACCGACTGATCCGCGAAAGCCGGGATCACGCCTGGTGAAAGCTCCTGTCTAAGCGTCAGCCATGGATGTTCCGGATCTACTTCAGGGAGGAGATTCACAAAGTTAAATGCGCCCAATGTATCAAAAGTTGTTCCCGGTATCCCTAGCATCATAGGTTGTGGAACCTGGTTCAGGTTCAGGCAACTGGCGTCATTTCCATCCAGCCGGTGCAATTGAAGATACCGGAGATCCTGTAACAGGAGCTCATCGTCCAGCGTAAAATAGGCTTTCCCTGAAGTGGTGTTCAGGTCGTACAACAGGGGCATCGTCGTTTCGGCCCACAGGAGAAAACCCCCTGTTCCCGATTGGCGGTCTCTCTCTGCCCCAAAGAAGGTTTTTCGGTTGGCTCCGGTGATGATGACAGTAAATGTTCCCAGGGCTAATAAAGATATCGCAGCCATACTCCTTCCGCGTTTCATGGATCCGAGCCTCATTATCATGGACAACAAACCTGTGTGGCCGGTAACATGTCTCTTTGATCGCCAGATAAGGAACACATAAACAAGAGCGATCCCTCCGCCCATCATCAGTCCGCCTGCCGTGAGGTATAAGCCGGCATCAGGAACAATTGAGTCTGCCAGCAAGACAACCAGCAGCACAATGGAGATGATCACGAGAATGATCCCGGTTCCCATCCATACCCTTATTTTCCAGTGAAGCCCACGTCCGGGAGATCGTAGCGTCTCCTTCACCAGGCCGGTAACAGGTCTCCGGAGTTGTCTTCTCAGGGTCAAAAAGAGAACACATCCCGCCAGAATAAATCCGGCAGCAGCTCCGGTAGCCAGAGAGGGAAAATTCACCTCCATCCGGAGCATCGACGTTCTCACAGCATCCTGCCATAGTGTGTTTAGCCCTAAGAGTATAAGCTTATTATAGAGTATCCCGGCGATGGCTCCAAGGATCACACCCGGAATTGCCACCAGGAGGGCTTCAGAAAAGAGGATTCGCATGATTAACCATTTCCGGAATCCGAGTCCGGTTAACACCCCTGTTTCCGACATCCTTGTTCTGGCATGAAGGGAGAAGAGCAGTGCCGTAAGCAGGAGGGATGAGGCAAGGAGAAAAAAGCTGAGACTCAGGAAGAGGCCTCCGAAATCAGTCGAATTCGCAGCTGCCTGTTGTCCCTGATCCCTTACAGGCTGAAAGATAAACCGGTGCCAGGAGGGGCTGATCGCTGCCATGATGAGGGAGTCAACGGATACCGGATTAGATTTGAAGCGGAAAGCTGTGACCGTTCCGAAAGGGTTTTCCCAAAGTCGCTTACCATCTGCCATTGTAATGAACGCTTTCGGGGTTCCTTTGAATGTATTCCAGTAAGCTTCATCCTTGTCGCGGATTCGATCCAGCTCCACCGGCGCTCCTGTTTCCCAGTCCCTGCAATTACCGGCACCGCTCATCCCGGGAAAATCGGGCATCATGGCCTGGCCATCGGGAATATCCCGGATAGGAATGATACCGGAAACGATGAATCCGGCTTCTATCTCATTCAATCGTCTGAGTGATTCCATTACATAATAGGTCATGTATAGTGAGTCTCCCGGCCTGACATCCAGATCGGTAGCTAGCCAATCGGTTACCACGATCTCACCGGGTGATAATGGCATCGGTAAAATTCCTTCATCCACGGCTGCTACAAACGAATAGGGTGTCTCTTTACCGGTGGAAGTAAGGGTGTTGGCCAGGTAGGTAAAGAGGGGCAGGGCATCTGGAAGAGCAGTCCGGATGGCAAAGGCAGTTAGATCGTCGAAGAAGATCCTGTCTGTGGTTATCCGGGATAATCCGCTTTCATCAAGTGGATTAATCTTGATTCCGGCATCTGCCATCTGCCAGGTTGACTCAAGGGCCTGATCCAGTTTTTCTGCTGTCAGTTCATCATTCTCTTCTCCGGGGATCAGCAACAGATTGGCAGATCCCGGGAGACCGACCCGGGTGGCGAGCTGATCCATTGAGACAAACGCATTGTAAGGGGCCCGTTGATTGCTTTTCAGGCTGAACCTTCCCATTATGTCATCTCCTGCAATAGCTATAACCGTTAGCCGAATGGATGCTGCAGGCGTTTCATCAGCCACGAATGGTGCATTTTGAGGCATATTTCCTGGTTGAGGCAGACGGATCAACAGGGGATCTCCTGGTTCAAGAGCCAGACGTGATGCTACGTTTTCACTGATAATCACTTCGTTCGCTTGGGGTAGTACCGGAGATGTTTTCCATAAAGAGGAAAAACTGTTGTCGACTCCCACCACCTGGATATCCTGTAATCGATTGCCTGTCATGACATTGACCCCAATTCCTGTCAACTGCAATACCGGTACTACAGGTTGTTCCAGTTCCCGGGAGAGGTCAGCAGCAAGTGCTGACCTGAAATAGCGGTCGCCAGGTTGCATAGCCCATCGTGTATCGCCCAATCTCAGTTCAGCCAGTCTTCCCAACGAGCCTCTCACCGAATCCCCTACCAGGAGAGCTCCGGTCAGCACGGCTGTACTGACTATCACCCCAGCCAGGATAGCCAGATAGGGCCACCGGTAAAAAATTACATTCCGGAAGATCAGCTTAACAATACTCATGGTTGGTCAATTTTTTCGAGCCTCCCTGAGTGGAGTTTATAAATGACTTTCATTCGCCTGGCTATCTCCATCGAGTGGGTGACGACTACCATCCCCATCTCCTCTTCCCTGTTTAATTCTCCAAGAAGTATCCCAAGGGAGGCTGCACTCGCCTCATCAAGTGAACCTGTAGGTTCATCAGCCAGGAGGAGCCCCGGATTATTTATCAGGGCTCTCACTACAGCGGCACGCTGGCACTCACCTACCGACAGTTCACCGGGAAGGTGTGTCACACGATCGTTCAAACCAACTCTGTCAAGTAACTTGTAAGCTCTTTGTTCAGCCTCCTTCACGACAAGTTTATCCTTTACAGGAAGCATCGGAAGAAGAATGTTTTCCAGCAATGTAAGCTGGGGGAGCAGGTAGTGAAGCTGAAACACAAAACCGATGAAGCGATTCCTGATTCCGGCTAATTGATTATCATCCAGCTTGTCAACTACTTGACCATTAAGAATGACCCGGCCTGAAGAGGGGCGGTCAAGTGTTCCCAGGATATTCAGCAACGTGCTTTTACCGGATCCTGAGGGGCCGACGATAGCAATCGAATCTCCACGATGAATGGTCAGGGAGATCTCTTTCAGTACGGGGTGATCGTATTGTTTGGATATGTTTTGAAATTCTGCCAGCATAATGTTATTGTTTTTTGTCCAGGATCTGTTGATATATTACTACCATCTTCCGGGTGAGGTTCCCACAATTAAACTGCCTTTTAACAGCTTTGATTCCGTCAGTACTCATCCGCTCAATTTGCTCAGCAGAACCCAGCACATCTGCAAGTTTTGCTGCCAGGGCAGAAGAGGTATTTGGGCGGTAGACCACGCCACCGCCAGTGGCATCTATGATCTCGGGAAATGCACCCAATGCAGGTTGAACCAGTGGAACTCCCGAGGCCAGCGCTTCGAGCTGGTAGAGTCCGAATGCTTCTCCTTTCAGCACTGGAACAGATAGAAGTGTGATCTTCCGGAAAAAGTCGCTGAGTTGGTCCTGCCGAAAATCATGTATGATCTCCACCTGGCCGGAGAGATTAGCTTGCTTCAGCTTCTGCATCTGCTTGTTGATAAAGGGTTTATCATCTCCGGTCATCCCCCCGGTAGCATAGAGTCGCAATGGAGCAAACGAGTTATTCTGTTTCAATTCAATAAATGCATCGATAAGCAATTCAAATCCATTCTCTCCATTCATCCGGGAAAGATATCCGATGGCAGGTGGGTCGGTGGCCGGTGGAGAAGGTTTATACGCATCGGCGTTGACCCCGATATGGACGACATGGATCTTCTCATCAGGGATCTTCATCCGTTGTTGCATCACTCCGGCATAAAAGTGGCTGACCGCAATAAATCCATCCACATCCTCTCCTTTCTGAGCCATCAACTCCCAGATACCTTCCCGGAAAGATTCATGCATGGCATCCACCCAAACATCTTCATCCTGCAGAGAGAAAATCACAGGGATTTTCACCTCTTCCTTGATTCGTTTTGCTAGTCCAAGAAGCAATGCATTGGAAAGATGCACTACGTCGGGTTTTTCTTTTTTGAGAAAGTCAACCAGCTCTTCAAGTTCTTCATGTTGGTTTCCCTCACTCCCCAGAAGCATCGATTCGGTCATCTCCTCGAGTCCTGTTGCCCTCGTAGAACCTGCTTTGTGTGCTGCATAGCTGAGTATGGCTTTGGAGTTCAGGAACCGTTCCATAAATCCCGGCATACCCCTTAACCAGGGATAGTTCTGTTTGAGATATAGGTTCACAGCTCCGTAAAAAACCGGGACTTCTTCAGGTTGGGTTTGTCCGTTCAAAGTTAATGGCAGGTACATAAGAACCGTGAGTGCATCGTGTCCTTCTTTGCGAAGGGATTGCACCAGGGCACTGTCGCGAAGGCAGTTCCCGCAATAAAATGTTCCTCCAAAACCCGGTACGATCTGGATAATTTTCATGGTCCGAATGCATATAAAGTTCCATCGTGGGCACCTACGAGGATCATCCCGGAAGTGACTGCCGGCGTTGCCGTGATCTGACTTCCGATTTCGTAGACCCACACCTCTTTTCCACTATCTAATTCCAGCATGTGGAGCCTGCCATCGGAGGAGGCAACTACCACCAGGTTTTCGGCAATGACCGGAGAGGCATCTACTTTTCCCAGCGCTTTGTATTTCCAAAGCAGCTCCCCTGTCTCAGCCTGGTAACAAAAGAGGTACCGGTTCTGGGATCCGATTACTACCCGGTCTCCCTGAATAGCCGGTGAGGAGAGAAAAGGACCTCCCCCTCCCGTTTTCCATCGTATCTTTTTTTGTTTCAGATCGGCACAATAGAATTCTCCGTCGTAGTTTCCAAACCAGGCTTTATCTCCCCTGATCGCTGCCGAGGAGGCGATGTAAGTTCCCAGGTCAATCGTGTCATCTGCCATGCCAGTTATCGTGTTTACCAGATGCAGGTAGCCGTCACAACCACCAAAAACAGCCATCTCTCCGCTGATGGCAGCTGCTCCGTTGATGAAGTTGTTTGATTCGTATTTCCACAATGGAGTTCCTGTGGTGGCATCTACCGCATGGAGGTTATAATCATAGCTCCCTGTCAATATCTCTTTCCGTTTTTTGTCGGCCGACCATGCCCAGTTGGAAGAGCCTGATATTTGACCCTCTGTAGTGTATTTCCATTTCCTGTTGCCTGTATTAGCATCCAGAGCCAGCAGGATCCCTTCAAGCGTACCTACAAAGATGGTCTGATCAAGGTACAGCGGAGCCGCTTCTACCGATGTTCCCGCGTCGTATCGCCATTGCAGCTTTCCATCATGAGAGAGGGCATAGATAAATCCGTCGTCGGATCCAAAACAGATCAGTTCATCGCAAATCACCGGGGAGGAGTTGATGGCGCTATTGGCATGAAAGGTCCACAGAAGTTTCAGCGGCGGTTGTATCGAAACCGGCGAAGTGCCGGTAAGCTGCGGGTCTCCCCTGAACGAAGGCCAACAGTCCGGGTTTTTGGTCTGAGCGAGACCTGCTCCGGCCGTGATAATAGTCAGTAATAAAACACAGACTCGTACCGCAATGGTGCTAAGCCGCAAAGCACGCCAATTATACCAAAAATTAACTGTTATTTCGTTTAATCTCATCACATTGTTCATTAATATAAAACTTCACTATCTCACCAACTCACTACCTCACCATCTCTATCTGCCAACGCTCCCGTTGGACATCCCTCCACACAAACCTGCGCCGTTTTGACCAATCCTTCCTGCATGGTTTTGCTGAAAGGCACTGTGATCCTTACGTCAAACCCTCTGCCAATATAAGCCAATCCCAATGCTTCTCCATCTTTTTGTGTGATCTCCACACACAACCCGCACCGGATACATTTTTCAGGCTCGTAAACCACCAATTCATGCTGGAGGTTACGGGTCAATTGGTTCCGTTCGGATGCGGCAAATTTTCGCCGGTTGACATTATATTGATCGGAATAGATTCGCAGTTTACAACTTACCTTCTTCCGGCAGTCGCAATGCATGCACCTCCGGGCTTCGCGGATCGCCTCTTCCTGAGTAAATCCGGTCAGGTATCCCGGCCCGGGATCGGTTCTTTCCTCAGAAGAAGCCTCCTGCATATACTCCTTGTGTTCTACCTCTTTTAGCGGGCCGATGGATGAATTGAACATCGGGGTTCTATGAGGGATTGTTTCCCCGGAAAGATAGGCGTCAGCCTCCAGAGCTGCTTTTTTCCCCTGGGCTACCGATTTCACAGCTTGACGTTGCTCGGAGATGATGCTGCCGCAACCAAACACAGCCGGCTTGCCTGAAGTGAAACTTTTCTTATGGATAATCGATCCATGTTCCAGTACCGGCAGCTCAAATTCATCTACGGGGTGCTCCTCGCTAAATCCGGTTGCCAAGATCACGGCGTCGAAGCCTGCCAGGATCTCCTCTTCCCACCTCTTCCCGGTAACCGGATAGTTAAGCTGAAACTCACCTCCAAGTGAGCGAATGGATTCGATATCGGCATCGAGCATTTCCTTTGGAAGAAGATCATCCGGGACACGATTTCGCAGCGCTCCTCCGGCTTGTTCGTTTTTATCAAAAAGCGTACAGGTGTGTCCTAGCCGAAGAGTATAAAATGCGGCTGCCAGTCCGGCCGGACCGGTACCGATCACAGCTACCCGTTTTCCACTTTTTTCTGAGATCACCTCCAGGCCGGTTGTCCGAATGCCTTCATCCTGTGCTGTATATCGTTTCAACAGACAGATCGAGACCGGCTCATCAACCTTTTTCCTGCGGCAGGCTTTTTCGCATGGGGCCGCACAGATATATCCGAGTATCAGCGGGAGAGCGATCTCTTCCCTAACCACCCGAAGCGCTTCTTCATTCCTGTCAGCGGCAATCAGCCTATTCATCAGAGGTATATTCATGAAAGCCGGGCACGAGAGGCGGCAAGGGGCCTCGCAATCCCCTACATGATCACTGAGGAGCAGCTCCA
>JACKQG010004045.1_pt1 | contig 17319 bp, 17 predicted proteins | sample 8237621 | NCBI WGS metagenome assembly JACKQG01 (sample SAMN15677084, study PRJNA649215) | marine metagenome | biome: marine; feature: Black Sea; material: saline water; isolation source: suspended particulate matter (SPM) from the Black Sea western gyre | collected 2013-06-09/2013-06-10 | depth...
ATTAACAAGAAAACGCATTTTTTTCGTTTTTCTTTCCCCAAACTTTCCCCGGAAAAATAAAAACTATCGGACCTTGAAAAAGAAAAAGCCCGTAACTAATTAAAGTTACGGGCTTTTTTATATGGTGCCGAAGGCGAGAATCGAACTCGCACGACCGTTGGCCACTACCCCCTCAAGATAGCGTGTCTACCAGTTCCACCACTTCGGCAAATTCTATTTTTTATTACTGTTGAGCTGGTATTGCTTCTCCCTGTTTTTCCTGAATCTCTTCGACGACAGCCTCAACTTCTGCTGGAATCTCAACAGGTGCAATTTCCTCAATCATACCCTGAGCCGTTTCCTGGCTCACTGGAGCCGGTGCAGATGTCAAAGGTGCATCAGCGGACTGAAGCGGCATATCAGGTACTTTTTCCATGGCCCGTTCTATACCAACACCGGTTGGTTTTGGCACCTCAACATCACTCATGATCGAGCTGGTGGACCTATGTGCTGAAATATAGGCCAAAGAAATAGAGGTAACCATAAAAATTACGGCTGCAGATGTTGTCACCTTATTAAGTAATGGCAGAGGCCCTTCTGAGCCAAACATTGTCTGGCTGGATCCACCAAAAGTCGCACCCATAGCAGCGCCTTTACCGCTCTGAAGCAGCACAATCACAATAAGAAAAAAACATACAGAAATATGTATAACAGTAAGTAAAGTTGTCATATTTTATTTAAAATTGATAATCCGACTAAATGACGTACTGTCCAGAGCAGCTCCGCCCACCAGAGCACCATCAATATCCTCTTGACCCATCAGATCATCCACATTTTTTGAATTAACCGAGCCACCATACAATATTCTTAGTCCTGTAGCAATATTTTTCTCGTATAAATTTCTAAGAAGAGACCGTACAAAGACGTGAACTTCCTGGGCCTGATCAATGGTGGCGGTCTTTCCCGTCCCTATTGCCCATACAGGCTCATAGGCTACAACCAGTTCATCAGCACTTTTCAGAGATATGCCCTCAAGCCCTTTACGTAATTGCTCTTCCAAAACCTGGAACGTCCTCTCCGCCTCACGCTCCTCCAGCTTTTCGCCAATACACAGTACTGGCACCAAACCAAACTTCAAGGCACCCGCAACCCGCTTATTGATCAACGTGTCGTTCTCTCCGAAAATATGGCGCCGCTCCGAGTGTCCCAGAATTGCCATTACACACCCTGCATCTTGCAACATGACAGGAGAAATTTCGCCGGTAAAAGCCCCCTTCTCCTCCCAGCACACATTCTGGGCTCCAACTAAAATACCGGAACCGGCAACAGCCCCGCTTACAGCTTTCATTGCAGTAAAAGGAGGGGCCACCATCACCTCACGGTCATTCGGAATCCCATTTTCACAAATTGCCCTGGCCAGTTTTTCAGCCTCAGCAATTGTGGTATGCATCTTCCAATTTCCTGCAATGAGAGGTTTACGCTGCATTATTTTCTCCTAATTTATTAAAACTACCGTTGAGATCCTTTTATTCTTTAGCATCAAGAGCAACAACACCGGGAAGATCCTTGCCTTCCATGAGCATTAGAAATGCGCCGCCTCCGGTGGACATATAGGAAACTTCACTTGCCCATCCGGCTTTATGAACTGCGGCATTGGTATCTCCTCCGCCGACAATACTAAGCGCATGGGAACAGGCGACTTTCTGGACAAGAGCCATGGTTCCCCGGGAGTAGGCATCCATTTCAAAAGCACCCATGGGGCCGTTCCACAGTATGGTTTTTGCTGAGTCGACAGCCTCGGAGAACAGAGTCGTTGATGCCGGCCCGATATCCAGAACCATCCATTCATCTGGAACTTCCTGAATCGGAACAATCTTGGTTTCAGCATCGGCAGAGAATTCCTCGGCCACAACCGTGTCAACCGGGAGATAGAACTTAACTCCTTTCGCCTCTGCTTCATTAATCAGGGAAGCAGCTGTTTCCAGCAGATCTTCTTCAACGAGGGATTTCCCGACAGAAATGCCCTTGCTTTTCAAAAAGGTATTGGCCATGGCCCCGCCAATGACCAGGATATCAACTTTATCCATGAGATTTCGAAGGGCGGTCAATTTGCTTGACACCTTGGCACCGCCTATTATTGCGGCCAGAGGTCTGACAGGATCACTCACGGACCTATGGAAAAAATCCAGCTCTTTCTGCAGCAGAAAACCACTGGCGCACTGGTCGATATATTCCGTTACCCCAACCACCGAAGCGTGGGCCCGATGAGCCACAGCAAATGCATCACTGATATAGACATCTGCCAGACTGGCCAGCTGCTTCGAAAACTCCGGATCATTTTCCGTTTCCTGTTTATAAAAGCGCAGGTTCTCCAGCAAAACAACATCGCCATCAGCCATGCTGTCAACCATTGCCTGCACATCCTTCCCCACACAATCCGGCGCCAGCTTCACCTCTCTGGATATCAATTCCGCTAGTCTTTTCGCGACCGGTGCCAGGCTGAACTCCTCTTTACGCTCACCCTTGGGGCGGCCCATGTGGGAACATATAATTAATTTTGCACTTTCAGCCAGGGCATGAAAAAGAGTGGGCAGGGCACCGCGAATTCTCGTATCGTCGGTAATGTTTCCCTGGGCATCAAAGGGAACATTAAAGTCAACCCGGATTAACAGTTTTTTCCCTTTAATATCAATATCTCTAATATTCTTCACAGTTGGCACCCTATTGAATTACCGAAAGTTACACGTTTCAAGCTTCAAGTTAATGTAAGTGACTAATGATTTTTCCTACCCCAGCGCTTTGGCCATCATAACAGCATCTTCACGGGGTGAAACATAATAGTTTTTTCGCACTCCAGTTACAACGAAATCATTCTTTTCGTAGAAACTTCGTGCAGCTGTATTGGAGCTGCGAACTTCGAGATAGCAGGTGCGCACGCCCTTTTGAAAAACTTTTTCAAGGGAGTAGACCAACAGACGTGTTGCCACTCCCGTCCGGCGGGCATCACGCTTAACCGCAATTTTCACAATCTCGGCTTCATCCAATACAGATCGGCCGCATATGTATCCAAGAAGAGCAGATGAAGCTGCAACATACTGCCAGCCAATGGTCTGACTCATCTCCCCGGCAAACTGGGAACCAGACCAGGCTGGACTTTCCGTTTCCAAGGCGAGAATCTCAGGAATGTCAGCCCCAGACATTGGCCTGATAACCAGACCGGGTATCACACCATCTGCTCAGCAATAGAAACAGTGCGGTCTCCGAGCATATTTGTATAACTTCCCAGTTCGTTGTCATACCAGCCATAGATAACCGCCTGGGTGACAGGGACCTGGATAATATCATCGCCGCAGCCTTTCATTTTGCTGAGATTCACACGGATAGCCGCAGTTCTCGTGTGGGTTTCTGTCCCTTCTATGATCGCTGCCGCAAAAGGCATGCCGATAATATCAGAAGAAACATTCTGCTCATCTGAGTACTCCAAATAAGCTGATGTGTCGGCATAATCCTTATAGATTGCATTTATTTTTGCCCTTTTAAGGGGATCATCAAAATCATCCTGCAGATTAACCACCAGTATAATAAGAGAACCGGTGGAGGTTGGGATCCGGACAGATTCAGCCATAAAACCTATGTCTTTCATTTCCGGAATTACGAGGGCCAGGGCCTTCGCGGCACCTGTTGTCGTGAGAATAATATTATTAAGGATACTCCTGTTCTTCCGCAAATCCTTCGCGCCGGCTTTCGGCATGGCATCCAAAACTTTCTGGCTGCCGGTGGCTGCATGGACAGTTACCATGGAGGCGCTCAGAAAATTTTCAGCGCCTATCTGATCAAGAAGAGGCTTCATCATGTACGAAAGGCAGGTTGTTGTGCAGGACGCAGCGGAAATAAGGCAATGCTGGGAAGGGAGATAGTCTTCATCATTGATCCCCATTACTGTTGTAACAGCATCTTCCGGCATATTGAGGCCCTGTGCCGCAATTTTAAAAGGAGCCGACAGGAGAACCTTCTCAGCTCCGGCAGCCAGGTGACCCCGAAAAGATCCCCACTGGGCATCAGCCGGAGCAGTGGGATCAGTAAAAGCTCCCGTTGTATCAACAACCAGTCGAACATCATTCTCTTTCCAGGCAATATCCTTTGGATTCCTGGCGGAACGAAGAATTCTTACAGGAACTCCATTTACCGTAAGAGTGCCTTCAGCTTCATTGAGATTTTCAATAACACGACCGCCTTTATACCCATAAAGATAATTGCCCAGGCGCCCATAGGTGGAATCCCGATCTATTGTTGCAGCAAGATCCTCCAGGTTCCGTCCAATCTCGCGGCCAGTGTTAACAACTATTTCAGGAAAATATTTCCTGCCAACATGATGCCACAATGACAGTTTGCCGATTCGGCCCAGACCATTTATCCCTAACTTCATTTTTCCTCCTTAAAATGTACGGTTACCCCGTAAAAAACCTATATAATTAAACTCTGTTCTGCCATATCTATCATATCTACACGAGGGGTAACTATTCAGAAGTGCTCCATATTGGTTCAGTTGGGACTTCGAAGCATACTTGTGCTATTCGAGAAGGCCCAAATGGGACAAGATGGAGTGCTCCTGAATAGTTACTAAGATGGAATATAAAAAAGGCAGAGGCAGGAAGCAAGGAAAATAAACCCCGGCATCCGCATGCTGTTTACACACTGATGGTTTTTTCTGACTAACCGAGCACCCTGGCCTTTTTATCGATAGGGTTCAATTGCGGAATCTCTTTTTGAATTGTTGAATCCAGTTCATTAAATTTCCTGGCACTGACAAGCACTCTGCTTTCCAAAGATCCTACAGCGCGATTATATGAATCAACGGCCCGGTCAAGGTTCTTGCTGAGATCTCCAAAATGATTGGCAAAACTCCGCAAACGACCATGAAGTTCGCGGCCAAGCTCTCCAATTTTTGCAGCATGCTCTGCTATCTGCTCCTGACTCCATCCATAAGAGACAGCTCGAAGCAAGGCGATAAGCGTTGTTGGTGTTGCGAGAATTACACGCTGCGAAACACCATATTCAATAAGTTCCGGATCCTGGCTCAAGGCCGCACTGAAAAAATTCTCTCCAGGCAGAAACATAATGACAAATTCTGGTGACGTCTGAAACTGTTCCCAATATGATTTGCTCCCTAATTGAACAAGGTGGGTTTTAACCTGTCGGGCATGATCTTTAAGAAGTGCCTTCCTGACTGATTCTTCAGAAGCATCCTGGGCCTCAAGATAGGCTTGAAGCGCCACCTTAGAGTCAACAATAATATTTTTACCGTTGGGCAGATTGATAAGCATATCCGGACGCAGGCGGCCTTTTTCACTTCCAACTGGCTTCTGTTCAACAAAATCACAATGGGCAAGCATACCGGCCATCTCAACAACCCGCCGAAGCTGCATCTCTCCCCATCTGCCACGAGCAGTCGGTGTGCGAAGGGCCTTTACCAGATTTGCCGTTTCACCCTGCAGCCTCGTCTGGCTCACCGCCATTCCCTTTACCTGCTCAGAAAGACCCGCATATGCTTCAACACGTTCCTTCTCAATTGACCGCATCTGCACATTTACCTTCTCAAGGGAGTCCTGAAGTGGTTTCACCAGGTTATGAATAGCCTCCTTACGGGAGGCCATATCACCTTTTGCCTGTTCCTGGTATTTTGACAGGGTTTCCCTGGCAAGATTGAGAAATGACTTACTGTTATCGAGGAATATATCTGTCGAAACCGCCTTGAATGATTGCGAAAGCTCCTTACGGGCCTCATCCAACAAAGACAACTGTGCTTCAGTTTTTTTCTTTTCAGCTTCAAGCCTCACCTCCAGCTCAACTTTCCTGGATACGGCGGCCTGAAGGTCCCACCGCAGAATCTCAGCATCCCTCTTTCTCTCTAAAATATCCAACTGAAGGCTAGAAACAGTATCATCTCTTGACTGAAGCCTTTCCGCAATAACCGCTGCTTCGGATACACTCTTCCTGTATTTCTCATGCAGGCGAAACATCTTTGCCTTAAAATAAAAAAATGCTATAAGAAATCCTGAACCAAGAAAAATGACAGGAAAATAATAATTAAATTGGGTTGTTGATTGAATTTCCATACTTTGCTCAATATCCCTTTTTCTCAAAAAATTACGTAATTGTTCAACAGGTTGCGAAACTAAAGGCTATTTTATAAGCTTTTTCGCTGAATAGTTGCAAAATTTCAGATGCAAAACCACAAAGAGCTTGACCAAATAGTAATTATTACTATTTTAACAAACGACACACGCGCTCCGCGAGTTTACCGTAATTATCTTATAAGTATTTGTATTACATGAAAATACTACCATTTTTATACAATTTTCAAAACAAAGGAGAAAATTATGCTGAAATCAGGTGAAAAAGGTGCTGTCCTTCAAAAAGACGGAGAAAGTTATGCAATTGTTCCCCATTTCCCCCTTGGAATGATAACTGCTGACAACCTCAGGACACTTGCCGATGTTGCAGATAAATATAAGCTTCCTGCAATCAAAATAACAAGTGCCTCCCGTATTGCCATGGTCGGGTTCAAAGAAGATCAAATCGATGATGCATGGAAAGATCTGGGCATTACTCCCGGTGCAGCTGTAGGCATGTGCATCCGCAGTATTCAGGCTTGTCCAGGCACTGCGCTCTGCCGTCTTGGCAAACAGGACTCTCTTGGCCTGGGGATGGAAATTGACTCCAGATATCATGGCTACGAGCTGCCAAACAAATTAAAAATGGGAGTTTCAGGATGTGTCAACAACTGTGCTGAAACACCGGTCAAAGATATTGGTTTTGTCGGCAAACCTAAAGGCTGGACTGTCGTCGTTGGCGGAAATGCGGGTGCACGACCTCAACTTGCCCAGGATCTCATCAGCGATCTTACAACAGAAGAAGCATTGGCTCTAGCCGACAAGATTGTTAACTATTTCCAGAAAGAAGCGAAAAAGAGCGAACGAATGGGACGATTTATCGACCGTATAGGATTTGATGCTTTCAAGGACGCTGTTCTTTCCTAAAATTTTCAAGTTGACAATTCACGTCTATTAAGTATATTAGTTGGTTTTTCTTGTGGAGAATGGGCCTATAGCTCAGTTGGCTAGAGCCACCGGCTCATAACCGGTCGGTCCCTGGTTCGAGTCCAGGTAGGCCCACCATTTAAAAGCAAATACAGACAAAAAGTAACGTGGCAGGGTCAGTGAAAAAACACATAATCAGTCCAAAGAAAATTCCGGGGGAGATATTTCCCGACCGGAACAAAATAAAGAAATAAAAAAAAGGTGCAGACTCTCCAAGACTGCACCTTTTTTTTATTGTGACACACCCGCCGCCTTTCAGAAGTGACTTTAACAGTATTCATCAGGCTAGGCCTGTAACTAAAAATTGCACTATGGACCATATGGAGATTAATAAAGAGGTGATCCGGAAAAAATGGCACACTCGCTGAAATTGAAGGAATTTCTTGCCTTCCTGGACTCTATTGCCCCCCTCGAAACAGCTGCTGAATGGGACAATGTCGGTCTTATGATGGGAGACCCGCTCCAACATATCACCGGGGTACTTGTCGCTCTTGATCCGACCCTTGAAGTTGTGGAAGAAGCCATAGACTTAAGGGTCAACACCATTATTACCCACCACCCTCTTTTTTTTCATCCGTTACACTCCATCCGCACAGATACTCCACTCGGCTCCCTGCTCAAAAAAGCTCTCACACACGACATCTCCATCATCAGCTGTCATACCAATCTTGATGTCGCTCCGGGAGGAGTAAGTGATGCGCTTGCCGAGGCTCTGAACCTGCAGGATCTCGCCCCAATCACCAGGTCAGAGAATGAATCCCCCCGAGGTTTCGGAAGGATTGGCTCCCTGTCTTCTTTGATGGATGGCCCCATATTCCTCAAACATGTAGCGGTTCAGCTTGATCTTCCATCAATACCTGTTGCTGGCAGACTGCCTGAAAGCATCTCCAGGATTGCTGTCTGCGGAGGAAGCGGATCTGAGCTCGCCGAGGCAGCATTTCAGGCAGGTGCCCAGGTTTATATTTCAGGAGAAATCAAACACAGCACAGCAAGATGGGCTGAAGAAAATAAATACTGCATTATCGATGCGGGCCATTATGCGACGGAAAATGTCATAGTGCCCAAACTTGTTGAAATCATAACTGCCTTTTTCAACAGAGAAAAAAGTCAGGTTCCTGTGCTGGCATCGCAAAAACAGCGCAGCCCTATGTCCTATTTCCTTAAGGCCTCACCAGAAAAAACTTTGGAAAATTAAACATACTTTAAATTTTTTGGATATCACACGAACAAGAAAAGGAGCAAACATTGAAAACAGAGTTAACTCATCTTATTCAACTGCAATTAATTGATCTCAACATCAAAAAGATGGATGATGAATTGAATGCCGGGAATACAGATATAGAAAAGCGCCAGTCAGCAATAGACAGCAAAAAAGAAGAAATTATTGCTGCCACCAGCCGCATTGAGGACAATGAGGCGCGTCGTCGTGAACTTGAAGCTGAGGTCGAAGATGAAGGTGCCAGAGTCAAGGATCGGCAGACAAAACTCATGAATGTACAGACCAACCGTGAATACCAGTCTCTCCTCAAGGAAATTGAAGACAGCAAAAAATCCACCAAGGACAAAGAAGAAGAGACCATGCATCTCATGGATCAGGCTGAAACCCTCCAGAAAAACATTGATGAATTAAATAACCTTGTCAAAGCAGAAGAAAAGCTTCTCGCTGAAGAACAGGGCAAAATTGATTCCCTGGAAGCTGGTATTCAGTCCAAAAAAAATAAAATAGAAAAATCCAGGGTTACCCAGGCTAAAAAAATACCTGTCACACTGAAAAACCGATACGAGCAACTCCGTAATTCAAGAAACGGTATCGCAATCGTTGGAGTCACCAATGGTGTCTGCCAGGGCTGTTTTATGAATATCCCGCCACAGCAATACAATGAAGTTCTCCGTGGGGACGATCTGATTTCCTGCCCTACCTGTCAACGGATGATGTACTTTCAGGCTGAAGCAGACTCAGAGTAATCGACACAACAATGAATTAAAACCATGTCCAGTATGAGTGATAAGATCAAACTAAAAAGAGCTGAAATACTTGACGGCCTGAGCTCTCTTTCGGATCAGCTGCTCCACGAGGCAATGCCCTACTATTCTCCGGCCTTTGTCAGAGAAACCCTGACCGAGGCTGCGAAGATATTCAGAGAACCTGGCGAACAGCCAGAAGATGCATCGACTCTTCAGGAGGAAATGGACAATAATGCTGCCAGCGGCTCAACCCTCTACCTTTATTCGGACGGAGCTTCTCGCGGCAACCCCGGAGAGGGCGGCGCCGGTGTTGTCATTACAGACAATATGGGCAATGAAGTCTTCAGCAAGGGCTTCTATATTGGCCATTGCACAAACAATGAAGCCGAGTACAAAGCGCTCATCATCGGACTGGCTGAAGCTTCCGGCGGCGAATGCGACAATATAGTTATCTTCCTGGACTCCCAGCTTATCGTCCGCCAGATTACCGGTGAATACCAGGTTAAAAACAAAAACCTTATCCTCCTCTACGAGCAGGTCATGGATCTGTTGACTTTTTTCCGGAGATACAGGGTCGAGTATATTCCCCGATCGCAAAATACACGGGCTGACCAACTCGCCAATGAGGGACTAGATTCTAAAAACAAATAATGTTTGTAACGATTCAGCAGCACCCCATCTACACACGATCAGGCTTTCTCACATATGATTATATGGTTCGGCGGCCTGCTTGCTCGTATCTGGTGCACTGTTGAACCGTTACAGTTCGGTGGTTTTCGAAACTATACGTTTTTTTGCTATATAATTACTTTTTTTGTCTTCCGCTTCTGGAGTGGACGCATGATCGCCGCTTTACAGCGGAGGAAAGTCCGGACTCCACAGGGCAAGGTGGTTCGCAACACGAACTGGGGGCAACCCTAAGGAAAGTGCCACAGAAAACATACCGCCTGCCGCCTGCATTGCAGGTAACAGGTAAGGTTGAAAAGGCGGGGTAAGAGCCCACCGCTTTCATGGTGACATGGAAGGCACGGCAAACCCCACCTGGAGCAAGACCAAATAGGAAAGCGTTTAAGGGCTGCCCGTCCAAAGCTTTCGGGTAGGTTGCTAGAGGTGCCGGGCAACCGGCATCCCAGATAAATGATCATGGCCCCGTTTTTTGGGGTACAGGATCCGGCTTATAATCCACTCCAGAATCGGAAGACAAAAAAATCACCTCTCACCAAACATGTCAGCAACCGCAATAATCCCGGCAGGAGGAGCCGGCCTCCGAATGGGATTAAATATCCCGAAACAGTTTCATCCTCTCGCCGGTCGGCCTATTCTGATCCACACCCTGGAGGCCTTTCACCAGGTTGAGGACATTACAGACATCATAGTCGTTGTTCCAGAAGACCATATTTCCGCAACCGAGGCCATGGTGAAAGAACACAACATGGACCGAGTGAGTGCCGTTGTTGCCGGCGGCATACTTCGTCAGGACTCTGTAAAAGCCGGCCTGCGTGAGGTGCAGGAAGGGACTGAATTTGTTGTCGTTCATGACGGAGCCCGCCCCCTGATTACACCTGCCCTCATACAGGATTGCCTTGATGAAGCCCGAAGAAACGGCGCTGCCATTGCAGCAATCCCGGTGAAAGATACCCTGAAGGAAATCGACAGCAATAAAATGATCCGGCGCACCGTTGATCGCTCAGCACTCTGGCAGGCACAAACCCCCCAGGTTGCCCGAACCGAACAACTCATAAAAGCATTCACAACCGCCGAGAAGAACTCCTTTGTCGGGACCGATGACGCTTCTTTTCTGGAAAATATTGATCAACCGGTAAAGGTCGTAGAAGGGTCAGAAAGAAACCTGAAAATAACCCGACCGGAAGATTTACTCATAGCCGAGGCAATACTTATGGATGAAAGAAAAAGCTCCTCGCCCTACCCCCTCCAAAAAATAGGTCACGGGTATGACGCCCACCGTTTTGCCGAGGCACGCCTACTTATACTGGGGGGCGTCACAATTCGTCACTCCATGGGACTTCGCGGTCATTCCGATGCTGATGTGCTTACCCATGCCTTCTGCGATTCAATCCTTGGCGCCTTGGGAGAAGGAGATATTGGTGTCCATTTCCCTGACTCTGACCCCCAGTTCAAAAACATCTCCAGCATCATACTGCTCGAACATGTTGTACAGCTGGCTGCAGAAAGAGGCTACAGGATCTCTAATGCAGATATCACTGTTATTGCCCAAAAGCCAAAACTAACACCTTATTTTTCCGCCATGAAAGATAATCTGGCCGCAGCCTGCGGCATTCCCAGGGAAAGCATCAACCTGAAAGCAACAACCACCGAACATATGGGTTTCACCGGCAGAGAAGAAGGGATCAGCTGCCATGCCGTTGTTCTCCTTCATAAAGACGAGATAATATGACAACAAAAATATGGACAACACTCTTTATTCTCTCCACTTTTCTCATATCCGGCTGCGCCGGCCTTCAATTGAATTACGAAGAGCCCTCGGTAAGCGTAACCTCTTTCAAAGTGCTTCCATCCGACAGCATTGCACCCCGTTTTGAGATTGGCCTGCGCGTCATCAACCCGAACAGAACAGGACTCTCCCTCCGGGGGCTTTCATATTCTGTTGCCATTGAAGGTCACAAGATTGTCTCCGGGGTGTCAAATGAACTACCAGACATTGCAGGATACGGCGAAGGGGAAGTTACCCTGGTTGCAACGGCAAACCTGCTGAGCGGTATACGATTAATAACCGATCTTTTACAGGAAAGACGGGATACTTTCACCTACGGGTTTGATGCGAAACTGGACACAGGCTCCTGGAGACCGGCAATTCATGTTCAGGAATATGGGGAATTCTCTTTTTCCAGGGGCTCCCGATAAACATCCTTCCGCAAAAGAGGATAGGACGTCTCAATCTGGTGCAGAGCACCCTTGGGCGTCAATACACTGGAGTAAAGATGAAAATGAGTAACAGGAAAAAGCGGCAGAGAAAAAAGCCCGTTTCCTGACAGGAAATCAGCAACTCTCTGCAAAGAAGGTTTTTGCCTGAAACGGGCAAGAGTGATGTGAGGAGAAAATTTTCGTTTTTCCGGCTCAATCCCCACACGCATTAATCGTGAGTCAATCTTCTTCTTCAGCCCCAGCATCTCCCCTGAACTTTCAATACCCGCCCACAGAACCCGAGGATCCTTACGGGGCGGGAAACATCCGAGTCCTTTTATCTGAAGATTAAATCCTTCTGCCTCAATATCCTCCAGAACTGCTCTGATATCCCGAAAAATCCCGCCATCCACCTCACCGATAAAGCGGAGGGTCAGGTGTACCTGTTCCATATCCACCCATTTGGCACCGGGCAGTCCATAACACAGAGAGGACAAATTCTTTTTTACATCTTCAGGCAGATCAATCGCCACAAACAACCTGTACATGTCGCGCCTCCATCTCTTGATATGTAGCTGTTGACAACCCCAAATGGATAGAATAGGGTATTTTCCTTGTATCATTGGACATATTAATATAGTAACAAAATACATAACAGTGTCATTTCGACCTACGGGAGAAATCTTTGCCTCAACTACATCATATTTCTCACATTCGCATGAAATGACAGTAAAAATTATAACCAGGCAACTCATTTTCCCCGAAAGAATACAATAATGCAACACGCTGACCAGAAAGAGAGAAAAATCTGTGTCTCCATAGCAGAAAATGATGTCCAGACAGCCATTGGAGCCGCCCGGAATGTGCTTAAGCTGGCAGATGTTATTGAAATTCGACTGGACAGCCTGCAGGAGCCGGCAGTTTCACCTTTCACCGAATCCATTTCCTCTCCCTTATTATTCACCAACAGACCCGTGTGGGAAGGCGGCAGCTATTCTGGAGAAGAAGATGACAGAATACAACTGCTCCTCGATGCCGTTGAGAACAAAGTCTCCTATATCGATATTGAGTTGGAAGCTGCAAAAAAACAGCAGCAGAAAATTATTGATGCTTCCCGAAAAACAGATACCAAGGTTATTGTCTCCTGGCATAATTTTCAGGAAACTCCGGACTATTCTCAACTTGGGGATATCCTCAACAGGCAGCGTGAATCAGGGGCACATATCGGCAAGATAGTGACAATGGCCCATGACTACAGTGATGTCCTTCGGGTCCTTCATCTGCAGATACTGGCCCACAACATGAACTTCCCCCTTATTGCCTTCTGCATGGGAAAAGCCGGCATGATCAGCCGCCTGGCAACTCTTGAACTTGGCGGTTACATGACCTATGCCTCTCCTGATCTGGGCGAGGCAACAGCACCAGGCCAGATTCCCGTAAAAAATCTTCTTAACGCGCTGGAGCAGCTGCACCATGGAGATTAACGGCAAGACCATTCTTCATGGCATCATGGGAAACCCGGTGGCTCACAGCCTCAGCCCGGCCATGCATAACGCTGCTTTTTCAGCTTCAGGACTGAACTCCGTCTACGTACCATTCCCGGCATCTGATGTGGCCAATGCCATGGCAGGATTTCGTGCTCTTGGCCTGAGGGGTGTCAGCGTCACCATTCCCCATAAGCAGGCAGTCATTGAATATCTTGACGAGATTGACCCGGTTGCAAAAAAAATTGGGGCCGTAAACACCCTGGTCATTGAAAACGGCACCATTAAAGGGCTCAACACGGACTGGATCGGGGCAAACAGAGCCCTCGAAGAACACATCTCTTTAACCGGAAAAAAGGTTCTTCTGCTCGGAGCCGGAGGTTCAGCCAAGGCTATCGGATTTGGGCTGATTGAGGCTGGCGCAGAAGTCTCCATCGTCAGCCGCACTCCTGCCAGCGGCAAAGAGCTTGCGCAATTACTTGAATGCCCCTGGCATTCTCTGGATGAGATCACGCACTTGCAGGGCGACATCCTTGTCAATGCAACATCAGTGGGCATGTCTCCTGATGACCACTGCACTCTTGTCCCTCAGCAGATGCTTGAAGGTTTTTCGGTGACCATGGATATTGTCTATTCACCTTTGCAGACACGACTCCTCAAAGAGTCTCAAGAATCTGGCTGCGCTGTTATCAATGGGCTAGCCATGCTCCTCTACCAGGGAGTTGCCCAGTTTGAACTCTGGACCGGCCGGAAAGCCCCTGTTGAAGTAATGCGAGAAGCCCTTCTCCTCGGCCTAAAAATCAAAAACTAATACCTTCATACATACACTTTTAACCATACATATTGCTCTATTATGAAAGAAATACAGCCCCTTCAAAAAATCAATGCCACGGTTACCGTTCCCGGTTCAAAATCCATTACCCAGCGTGCCCTTATTGCCGCATCTCTTGCTAACGGAGAATCCACACTCATAGGCCCCCTTGCCAGTGAAGACACCGCCTATACCGCTAATGCCCTCAGGTCCATGGAGATCGAGGTGCATGACAATGGCGACAAATGGCAGATAAACGGGACAGGCGGCATCATAAGAACGCCACAAAAAGAAATTTATCTGGGTAATAACGGAACAGCGACCCGCTTTCTTACTTCCGTAGTTGCCCTCGGCAAAGGAACATTCACCATTGCCGGCGAGAACCGGATGGAAGAGCGGCCAATTGATCCTCTCATGACAGCATTGTCCGGCTGGGGAGTTGACATCAAAAGCATCAAGGGAACAGGATGCCCTCCGCTGGAAATAAAAGCCAACGGCATCAACGGCGGAGAGACAACACTCCCCGAAGGAAAAAGCAGCCAGTATCTCTCCTCGCTTCTTCTTGTGGCACCCTATGCAGCCCATCCAGCAATATTGAATGTCAAAGGCGCGGTTCCCTCCAAACCCTATGTTACCATGACCCTGGCAGTCATGAAGTCCTTTGGTATTGATGTCACGGCAACTGATACCCTGAATCATTTTTCCATCCCCAAAGGCATGTACCAGCCCCAAAAATATCACGTCGAAGGAGATGCCTCGAGCGCCTCCTATTTTTTTGCAGCTGCTGCCATAACCGGAGGCCAGGTAACAGTGAGCAATGTCCCCCGGGAATCTTTACAGGGAGACACTGCCTTTATCGGCATGCTCGAAAAAATGGGCTGCACAGTGTCCTACAATAACGGCATTACTGTCACAGGTCCGCCTGAACTCCGCGGAATTGAAGTCGACATGGGCGACTGCCCCGATGTTGCCCCTACCCTCGCCATCGTGGCCTCACAAGCCAAGGGGCGAACAGTTATCAAAAATATTGAACATCTGCGCATTAAAGAATGTGACCGCATTAATGCTGTCGCGACCGAGCTCACAAAAATTGGTGCCAGGGTAGAAGAAAGACCGGATTCCCTTATCATCGAAGGCATTGACCCCAAATCCCCCTTACATGGCGCTGCAATCGAAACCTATAACGATCACCGAATTGCCATGTGTTTCGCAATAGCCGGACTGGTCGTGCCAGGCGTTACAATAACCAATGAGAATTGCGTATCAAAATCATTTCCTGATTTCTGGGAAAGACTGTCCTGGTTATATTAAACCCAGAATTCCCTAACTCCACTTTACTTCATCCCGAAGTCTGTATAAAATAACATCTGATGGTGCCGTAGTTATTTATACACAGCCCCGCAGACTTTATACACAATCATCAAAGCAACTTTTTACCATACCGCAGGAACGAAACAACATGTCACTCCTTGCTTATAACGCAGCACAGCTCTATGAATGGATTTCTTCTAAACAGAATATATTGATTCTCGATGTACGAAACCAGAAAGATTTCGGCAGGTTTAAGGTCGAAGGACCCTTCTCTGTCAATATGATAAATGTTTCCTACTACGACTTCATGGAAGAGGAAGAAGCCTCCGTGGCACAAGTTCCCATCGGGACACCTATTCGAATAGTGTGCGCCCAGGAAGGATCTGCAAAGTATGTCGGGGAAATTCTCGAAAAACATGGCTACCCTGATGTCGGCTACCTCCAGGGCGGCATCAAGACCTGGGGAAATCTCCTCATCCCAAGGCTTATCAATCCCGGCCAGGAATTTGAACTCTATCAGTTTATCCGGCCTGCTAAAGCGGCCTGCGGTTACGGCCTCATTTACAATAATGAGATCATGCTGTTTGATCCAACCCGAGACATTGATTTCTACATGAGTTTTGCCGAAAGCAGGGGTGTTGCAATAATCAAGACATTCGAGACCCACCTACAGGCCGATTATATTGCCGGAAGCAGACTCATTCACGAAAAGACCGGTGCCATTTTCTATGGTCACGATGATTTCAAAAACTCTAAAATGCCATATACCCCCCTTACCGATGGCGACACCTTCTCCTTTTCTTCAGGGGGGCCCACGGTCAATGTTGTTCACACTCCCGGCCATACCCCCGGAAGCACAACCTATATCATCGATGACAGGTATATGATTTCCGGAGATACCGAGTTTATCAACTCAATAGGCAGACCCGATCTCGGCGGCAAAGCCGAAGCATGGGCCAGCATGCTTTTTGAAACGCTGCAGACAAAACTCCTGCGTTTTGACGACAGCCTGCAGGTTCTTCCCGGCCACTTCATGGACTGGAGTGAAGCCAACGAAGACCTTATTTTCATAAAAAGCCAGAAAGAAGTGAAAAAAAGAAACGAAACAATATATTCTATCGATACCGAAGCCGATTTCTTTCAATTTATTAAAGACAACATGCGGCCCCAACCGGAAGAATATGCCACTATCAGGCTTATAAACGCAAATCTTCGTCAGGAAGATGACGAGCAGCAGGAAATTCTCGATCTTGGCAAAAATGAATGTGCGGCTACTGCCTACGCTAAAAGTCAGGAAACAGCTTGAGCAAAAAAAACGAAGCCCCTGCACCTGAAAAATGGGTTGATCTCTATGGTGATACCCTTTTCAGATATGCATATGGACAGACTCTCAATCGTGACCTTGCCGAAGATCTTGTCCAGGAAACTTTTCTGGCAGCGTTGCGCTCCAAATCATCATTCGAGGGTATCTCTTCCCTGAAAACATGGCTGATTGCTATCCTGAAAAACAAAACCATTGATCATTTTCGAAGAGTTGCCTTTGAACAGCCGGCGGCAGGATTCCCTGACAGCTCAGACCCCATCATTGACCTTTTTGACAAACAGGGAAAATGGCTTGCCGAACCGCCCAGATGGGAGGAGGATCCTCAGAAAATCGTTGAAAACGGCCAATTCTGGCATACCATCCAAAACTGTATCGCAGGATTCCCGGAGCGCCTTGCCCACATCTTCACCCTGCGGGAACTCAATCAAATGACAACCCGGGAAATTACAGACCTCATGGATC
>JACKQG010004046.1_pt1 | contig 17319 bp, 10 predicted proteins | sample 8237621 | NCBI WGS metagenome assembly JACKQG01 (sample SAMN15677084, study PRJNA649215) | marine metagenome | biome: marine; feature: Black Sea; material: saline water; isolation source: suspended particulate matter (SPM) from the Black Sea western gyre | collected 2013-06-09/2013-06-10 | depth...
AAAATGCGCAGGGAGTACTCCATATCTTTTTTGCGGATACGGCAAAAGCCCTACATAACTGTATGCTTGAGCAAAAGAGATTTGTGCTACAATGAAATTTGCCGGGATTATTGTATGTTGGTGAGATTGATTCACAAAGGAGATGATCTATGGATAAAGAGAAAATGCTTAACTTAATGCGATACTGGCTGTTTGGTACCTTCGTGATTGTCTTTGTTGCAGCAACTGTTTATGTAGGGGTTGCCCTGGGAACTGGCCTCGCCATCTTTAAAGAACCCTTCTTTTGGCTGGCTATGGTTATCACTGGGGCTTTGTGTGCAGTATGGTATTACATTTATAAGTGGTATCTCGACAAGAAAGCATAATTTGGTCGTTCTCCCCGGTATATAAACTGACGAAGTCAATCATGCGACTTCGTCAGTTTTCTTTTAAGTTCAGGGTTTTCGCTGTCGCACAGGCGCTACCCCAAATGTGAGCTGTTATCTAATCGCTGCCAGCACTTTGCGAGCAATAACCATGCGCTGTACTTCGCTGGTGCCCTCGCCGACGGTCATCAGGCGAGCATCACGGTACATGCGCTCAACGGGATACTCGCGGCTATAGCCGTACCCACCGTGAATCTGAATCGCATTACGGGTGACGCGTTCGCCCATCTCGGAGGCAAAGAGCTTCGCCATCGCCCCTGCTTTCGTGTATGAGCGTCCCTGATCCTTGAGCCAGGCTGCGTGGTATACCATCAAACGGGCCGCATGAATCTCGGTCGCCGCGTCGGCCAGCATCCACTGAATGGCCTGATGTTCGGCAATCGGTTTGCCGAAGGTTTGACGCTCTTTGGCGTAGCGTATGGCTGCTTCCATCGCCGATTGGGCAATCCCCACCGAAATGGCCGCGATGCTGATGCGTCCGCCATCCAATGTGCGCAGGGTTTGCTGCAACCCATACCCTTGCTCGCCGAGTAAGTTCTCCGCCGGGACGCGCACATTTTCATACGTGATGGCATTGCTATGGCAACTGCCCAACCCCATTTTTTTCTCATGGGGGGCAACGTGCAGGCCGGGCGTATTTGTGGGGACGATGAACATGCTCATTGCATCCGAACCACCTTCGGGCTGCGTTACCGCCAGCGTGATGATATAGTCGGCATCTCCAGCGTTCGTAATCCAGGCCTTGCTGCCGTTAATCACCCATATTCCCCCATCCAATTTTGCTCGCGTGCGCACCGCTTGTAGGTCGGAGCCTGCGCCGGGTTCTGTCAGAGCCAGGGCGGCCAATTTGCTTTCGCCGCTGACGGCGCGCGTCAGGTATTGCTGCTTTTGTTCATGAATGCCAAACTTGGCAATCGGCGCGCAACCCAGGCCGGTATGCGCGGCCACTGTCAGCGCTGTGCCGCCATCTGCCCAGCCCAATTCTTCGATGGCAATTGCAGCACAAATCGCATCCACACCAGAGCCGCCATACTTTTCTGGCGTAGTGATTCCCAAAATGCCCATTGGCCCCATTTTGCGCAGAGCAGGCCAGTTGAGTTCGCCGCGCTCGCTGAATTCGGCCGCGAAGGGTTGAACTTCTTGCGCCACAAAATCGTGGACGGCCTTGCGCCACATGCGTTGTTCTTCGTTCAAGTCAAAGTTCATTGGATCTCCTTGACGAATATAGAATCTTTAGGGATTGGGTTAGAGCTTCATCGTGTACAAATCTTTAAGTGCGTAAACATGTTCATTCCAGACAGTTTGATAGCGCACCTCATCCATACTGGCCTTGCGAATCATGCGCTGGCATAATCTCATCTGGCGCGGCGTGCTGCTGGGTTTGCTGTAGAGCTGCAAGGCAAATTTAGAAAAATCGCGTACCATAAAATCGAAAATCTGGTCTATTAATGCTGCGTCGATTGCATAAATGCCTGCGTTTTCGAGAATGAGTTGCGCATAGACAACCAGGGCGAATAACTCACCTAATGCGAGTAGAAAATCAACATCTTTGCGCTGGTTTTCATTGGGCCGCGCTGCAATAAGAAATTTCTTCAGGGTAGCGGTTTGCTTGCGGAAAATTTGTACATTGGGGAGGTCGAAAGCCCTGAAGACTTTCTCGTAATCGTGGAAGCGGATCTGACTCAGCCCGCGGGTCGTTCCCTGGTCAAAGAGAAAATCGTCATTCCGGGGCTGATCCTGCCTGGGCAGGTCTGGATATTCGGCGGGGTTAAAAAAATAATTGGGCATGAACTTGACGATCAGGGCGATATTGACATGCACCGTGCCTTCGAGTTTGGGCAGCGCCCGGATATCGCGTGCCGCCATCTCGAAATAAGTGTCGGCTTCGAAGCCTTTGGCGGCAATGACATCCCACAACAGATTGATGACTTCTTCGCCCTGGGTAGTAACTTTCATTTTGACCATCGGGTTATAGAGCAGGTAGCGGCGATCTTCAGGTGAGGCCGCGCGCAGATAGTCGGCAGCTCGCAGGGCGAAGAGCTTCATCGCTACCAGTCGAGCGTAGGCATCCACAAACATCTGTTTGACGTGGGAAAAATCGGTGACCGCCATGCCGTAGAGATGGCGGTTGGCGGCGTGGTTGATGGCCTCGTAAAACGCGTGCGTGCAAATGCCAATCGAAGCCCAGCCCAGATTATATTTGCCAACATTGACGGTGTTGAGCGCCGAATCCCAGGCTGCTTGCCCTGTTGAAAGTATCTCGGCCTCGCTGATTGGGTAATCGTGCAGGGCGTATTGCCCAACATAGTTTTGGCTGGCGGTCACATTTTTGATCAGCTCGTAGCCCTTTTTGCGGAAATCGGCGTTGAAGAATACATATTCTCCGTTGTGGCTGAATTTGCCAAACGTAGAGACCATTGGGGCAAGATTGGCGTTGCCGATATAGTATTTTTCGCCGTTGGCAAGGTAACTGCCATCCACCTGAGGGGTAAGGTTCATCTCCGTTGAATAAATATCAGCCCCGTGGTCACGTTCCGAAAGTCCAAACGCAAAAACGGCACCCTCTCTCAGGAGATGCGCCGCTTTCTTTTTCAGAGTCTCATTGTCGCCCATCCAGATCGGGCCGAGTCCTAAAATGCTGACTTGCCAGGTGTACCAGTAGGCCAGGCCATAAAACCCCAGAATTTCGTTGAATTCACAATTGCGCCAGGTGTCCCAGCGGTAGTTTTCGTCGGCTCCATAGGGCGTAGGTGTGAGCAGGGTGGCGAAGAGTTTTTCTTGTTTTACAAATTCGAGAAAGTCGGCATACCAGATGCGGGCATGGTCGTCGGCTTTGATTTTGGCCTTCCCCTGGCTTTCAAAGAAGGCCACAGTTTTTTGCATGATCTGGCGCGAGGCTTCGTCTGAGTAATTGCGGGTGAGCTTGTGGGGGTTGAGAAGGATCATAAGTTGCACCTTTCGGGGGGACAGTAATTGCATTATAACATTTTCGGGAATACTCTTTATCCGTATATCTACAGATGGATTTGTTTGATCATTTTCTTTTTGCTAAAAGCACCTTCATTTGTGCCGAATTTCCTGATTGTTAGGTCATTGATAACTATAGTACTTGAAATAGCCATACGTATTGATAGAATATGTCGAATTCTAATTCTTTCTGGAGAAGTATATGCCTTTCGCCCCGCACCGATTTCCGAGACGAGTGAGTGCCCGCATTGTTTTAATGGTTATGTTGGTATTAGTGACAATGTTGATTCCTGGGACGCTCATCGCGCAGGCGCGCCCGCTCCAGGCCGCAACACCTTCTACCTCGGCGAGCATCCCTGGCGAGGTGATGTTGGGCGAGTCATTTACTTTTGATATTACCTTTAAGAATTCCGGCGGCGATGAAGGCTATGGCCCATTTATCGATGTTGTATTGCCTTATAATAATGGGGACGGTGTTGACTTCAACGCCAGCACGGGGGCTACATACCTGGGGCAAAAACTGGATTGTTCAATTGCCACATTCAACAATCAGAATAAGTCAACACACCCTTTTGCCAAGGATACCTCCGGCAACCCGATCGTTGTCACAGGCCCAACCGGTTCTGAGGGTGATAAATTGGTTGCCTGTAAACTGCCTTTTGGCTCTTTTGTCCCCAGCCAGCCCGATGTGAAAGTTACCTATAACGCGACCATGAGCGCTTCGGCAGACCCCAGCACTGCGCTGACCTTTCGTTCTCGGGGTGGTTTTCAATTTGGCGAAGACCCATTGGATAACTGGTGTTGTGATGCCGTAAAACTGAATCCGTCCCAGAATACGATTGTCGATTGGCCAGGAAGCAATGTCAACCCTACTCTGATAAAAGCCAATAAAACCATGACGCCCAGCATAGGGTCTGAGTTTGAAACAGCCACTGGTCCTAATTATATTAGTCAGTACACAATCTCGGTCGATATTGCCGATGGGCAGACCATCGATAGCTTGCAAATCACTGAGACACTGGATGGCCGTATTCAATTTAAAAGCGTGGGATCCATCAGCCCTTCTGGCTCATGTAGTACCATCCCCAGCACAACGATCCCGGGGGGGACTCTGGTTTGTGATGTGGGTTCTGTCACTGGAGGATCAGGCAGCAATGACGCTTCGGTGACGTTTTCATTCTACATTCCAGATAAAAACGCCAGCAGCAATGATATTTTGACGCCCAATGTAGGTGGCTGCAATGGATTAATTCCCAATACCATCTCGGTTACAGGAAACTGGGGGAGCACTCCCCAAACAGCTAGTGATACAGATACCACCGATCATGAGTTTTATGCCTGCGCGGCTGCATCTCAAAAAGGCAAAAACATCGTCAACGATGTTGCCCCCACAGGGGTTTCGCCGGGGGATACCATTGAGTATTCCCTGAATTTCCAGATATCCGATTACTTTTCTGTGGAAGATATTACGCTTGATGATGTTTTCTCGGATGGTCAGCTATGGGATGCTACTTTTACCCCGACGATGACGCTAACCGAGCATGGCAGCACCACATCGGGCAATATGGCTGTGAGCAGTTATTCGATCACCCGAGATACAGGAACACCTGGGACCAGCACGGGGGAGACAACAGTAATCTTTAATATAACTGATGAACTTACAGCACGCGGCTTGGATATCAAAGTGCTGGGGGGTTGTGTTCCCGCAGGAGGCGGGACCTATGATTGTAGCGGGGCGAATAATAAAGGCAGCACGACTGGGGTGATAACCTTCCGCACCGTGGTTCAGGATGAATTCACCGATGCTCACTTGCTGGCAGGCAATTCCGGCGATAAGAGTATCGATCAGGGGGATGTACTCAAGAACGAAGTTACCACCGAAGCGGAAGTGCTGGATAATACCACCCTGCTGGGCACGACCAAAATAACCAAAGATGCCAAGGGTGTCAGCGAAGTGGAAGTTACCCTGGAACGCGGCACAGCTACGAAGAGTTTTTATGCCATCAATGGTAATACAGCCTATACCACCCCCGTACACGTCGCACCGGCAGATGTGATCACCTATAAGTTGAAATATGATTTGGCGACCAGCGATTTTGAAGATTTATATTTCACAGATTTTCTACCCTTGCCGGTTTTGGATGTTGATGATCCCAAAGCGGATGGCAGCGCGGCCAACTGGCCCGCAAGCGTGACCAATACGTGTGCGGCGGGTACGGTGCCAGTAGCCGGGAATATCTGTTTTTCATCTGCCGACACATTTTATGCTTACGCCAGCATAATCCCAACCGTAACCCCTGACAGTGGGAATAACACCCTGAAGATCGATTATGGTGATTTTGATGATCCCCGCAATCAGGCTACAGTCATCGAGTTATTATTCTCGATTGCCGTCAATACTCAACCCTTCACCGATGGGCTGACCCTGACCAATCAGGCCACAGTCCATGAAGGCTCGACTCAAAATTCTACCAGTGATAGCAGCGCCATTATCGATTTTGTACTTGATGAGCCGGTGCTGGTGAGCAAGAAAAGCGTTATCGCCACCGATAACGCTAATGCCACCATGGATCCGGCGCTCACTGCTTATACCTTTACGGCTCCTGGTAGTGCAGGCGCGCGTTGGACATTGCCATCCAAGATTGATTCAACGTATCTTAAGAATAATCCCATCAACAGCAATATTAACGGCGCCGACGGTGGCGATATTATTACCTTTGCCATTGTCATTGAGAATCAGGGGCATAGCAGCGGAGGGGCGTATGATATTACCATTCTGGATTCGCTGCCATCCGAACTCCAGATTCCCTCTGGGGGCTTGAATCTTGATATTCGGTTTGGAGATGGAACCGGTGGTATCACCTATACAAAACCCGATGGCACTGCGGCAGCGGATGTCGATCTATTCGGTGGCGGCATCAAACTGGATGATCCCGGGACAGGTCTTTGCCAGACCCATGATCCCAATTTGGGCAATAATATCATTATCATTACTTATGACTTGCAGGTGAAGCCTGCTGTAGCGTCGAGTGTGGAAATCACCAATTCTGGAACCATTACGAACTATTCCAACAAGGAAGGTGGTGACGATTTCACCGGTTCGGGGGGTTCTGGGCAAGAAGGTGATCTTAAAGATCAGGCCAAGATCAAGATTTCCGACCCAGCGATTGCCAAGTCGATCACAACAACATCGATTGCAGCAACCGGAACCGCCGAGCATCGGGCAACCATCGAAGACCTGACCATCGGTGAGGAAGTCACCTTTGAAATTGTTGTCACCCTGCCTGAGGGCAATTCAACAGCTGTGACTGTTACCGACAACTTGCCTACATCACCTGCGGGCATCCTCAGCGTATTGAGTTCCTGTGTAACTTCCGTTGGTTCGAATTTAACACTAACCAATAATCCGACAGGAACCTGTCCGACCAGTTTTGGAACGCATAATAATACCGACGCAGATGCCTATAACGATCAGGTGGTCTTTGATTTTGGGGATGTGACGAACACGGTAGATGGGGTTGAGAATGATAAAGATCAGATTGTCCTGCAAGTGGTGGCAAAGGTCGAAGGTGAGGCTGCCAATCAGGATGGCGATCAACTCGCCAATGAGGTCTCTGCCAATACAGGCTCAAATACCCAAACCGGTAGCGCCGATTTCGATATCGTTGTCCCCATATTGGAGATCAGCGGAAATAAAACGGACGGCTCGGATTATTTTGCCCCGAGTGGTTTATTGGTTTACGGAATATCCTATCAGAACACAGGAACCGGCCCGGCAACCGGGGTGGTTGTCACCGAGACAATTCCTGGTAACACAACTTTCGATTTGGCGAATAGTTCTACTGGCTGGGTGTTGCCAGGTTCTACGAATGCTTGCCCCGACAATGCGGCTGCCGGTACGGTTTGCGAATATCCGCTTGGACAGGTCAATAACGGGGCTGGCGTCCAAACGATTCATTTTGCCGTCGAAGTTGATAACCCCTTAGCCACTGGTGTTACACAAATAACCAATAACGCTTCCATCGCCGATGAGTTTAATTACAGCACGGGTACAGCTACAGACACGAACGAACTAGCAAACTTAGGTAAAAGTATTTTGGATACCAATCAGACCTTTACCGCGGGGAATGACGTGGCTATTGGCGAATTGGTTACCTATCGGGTGGTACTCTATATTCCGCCGCACGATGCCGGAGGTGGCGCCTGGTCTGGTTTGATGCCCAATCTAACAGTGACGGATGACCTGGACGCAGGTTTGGCTTTTGTAGACTGCCTCAGCGTAACACCTTCATCACTCAATCTCACAACCGATTTGACCGGCGATTTTGCCGCAGCTTGTACCCCCGATACAGCCAATCCACAAAATGGCAATCCCGCCATCTACCCAATTCCCCAAACGGGCACAGGCAGCAGCGACGATGTTAATCAGGGGCGGCGGGTTCTCTTTGATTTGGGCAATGTGACGAATAGTGGTGCAGTGAACGAAACCATCACCATAGAGTATCGCGTTGCCGTGCTGGATAGCGTGGATAATCTGCGCGGGGTGGGTTTGAATAATACTGCTGTAGCAACATGGAAGCAGAACAGCACCCAAAATGAAAGCACTGTCCTCGCACCCGATGTGACGATTGTTGAACCCTGGTATTATCTGATTAAGCGCGCCGATCAAACCGTCGTATTCAAGGGCGCAACCATCACGTTTACGATTGAAGTCGGTCATCGTTCTGAAAGTGATGCAGATGGCTTTGATGCGGTGCTCAGCGATCCGCTGCCGGACGGATTGCATTACTTGCCGGGAACACTGCGTATCGCTAACGGTTGGGATGATAGGGGAACGGCTGTGATTAACGACAATGATCCCACCAACTTGCGCGTTACCTGGAATAATTTCCCGTTGGGACAGACTGCTTTTGTAGAGTTTCAGGCTTTTTTGGGACCTCGGGTGCGAGAAGGTATTGAGAATACCGCGTACCTGGCCTGGACCAGCCTCCCCGGAGATGTGACCGCGGCGCAATCGCCATTCAACCCCCTCTCCACAGAACGCTTTTATGACCCGCCTTCATCCATTGATATTTATGGCGTATCCAGCTCATTGATGATTATCATCCGGGGCAACACCTTGCCTGAAACCGGATTTGCACCCGGGGAAGTAACCGTAATCGAGCCTGATGTGGGTTTCAGACCCTATACACTGGATGACGCGATTTGGCTGGAGATTCCTGCTCATCGGGTTCATGTTCCGGTAGTGGGGATTCCGCTCACCGAGCAGGGCTGGAATCTGACCTGGCTCTCAGAGCAGGCTGGTTATCTTGGGGGCACAGCTTACCCCACTTGGCTGGGGAATACCGCGCTAACTGCCCATGCCTATTTGTCCGATGGTTCGCCGGGTCCCTTTATCGCGATTGATCAACTCAAATGGGGCGATCCGATTTTGCTCCGCACGTCAGATGCGACCTATGTTTATGAAGTGCGCCAGAGTTACTACGTCGAACCAGACGATCTTTCTCCGCTGCGTGTCAACGATGGTTACGACTGGCTGACCCTGATTACCTGTCATCAGTATGATGAAGCGCAAAGCGCATATCGCTGGCGCATGGTTGTACGGGCAGTCCTTGTAGACGTAATTGACAATATGCTTGACCGACCTTCACCGTAATGGTATAGTTGCGCCCAATCTGCAAAATTGGTTTACCAACGCCCCGAACTAACGGGGCGTTTTTTATTATCCTTCTTCCTGGTTTGTTAAGTGATTGTTGGAAAGTAGCTTTAATATGGCTTCCGCCGCGCCGTAAGAAATTGCCGAAAAATAGGGGTGTGTGGGGCGCTCCGCGCCCCACACACCCCTATTTTTCGAAAGTCTTTTTCAAAGTTCTTTCCAAAATCTACTTATTGTTGAGCTATTTCGTCAACGCTTCAATCGCAGCGTCTAGCACCGCATCGACAGTCCCCAGCGCGCTTTCTTCTGTAACAGGGACGAGAATATCGGGGACTACACCCACGCCCTCGATGAGCAGTTCACCATTCGGGGTTTCGGAGCGTCCTGTGGGGAATTGCAGGGATAACTCCGCAGGCAAGTCGTATTGCCCACGGCCTACTTCGCCGTAGGCCCCCGCGGTGGGGAAGTGCCCAACGATGATGGTGTTGTCCCGATAGGTCATTGAGTGTGAGAAACCCTCACAGGCGCTGATGCAGTAGGGGCTGACTAACACTGCCACTGGGCCATCATAATACAGCGGTCCTGGTTGAATCCGCCCTGGGTAGTCTTTGTACTCAAATTCAGCCAGTAATTCGTTGTAGTATGAGCGGCGCGAGATTTCAATCTCCTTATCATAGAAATAACCTGCGAACGCGCCCGCCAACCCGGAACTGCCGCCGCCGTTGACGCGCATATCTAAAATGATGCCGGGAACTTCGAGATCGATCAGCGTGCTGATGTAATGCTCCCACAATTGCGCCATCAGATTGTAGTCATCGGAGAAGGTGTTAATGCGGATATAGCCCAGCCCGGAGGGTTCCAGTATCTCGCCAACAATTGCCGGGCTGACTGCGTCTTCAGCCAGGGATGGAATCCAGGCGAAGAGTGAGTCGTATTCAACTTCGGCTTTGAGGGTGATGTCGCGTTTACTCTCGCCGGGATTTTTTGCGTTGATTGTGACTTCTCGGTTGGGGGCGACGCGCGTCAGGAAGACGAGTTGCTCGAGGCGTTTGTGGTGTTCGGTGGAGTACGGCCCGAAGAAGGGTTCGATGGCGTCAACCGCTTCGCCAATGGGCATAAAATTCCATTGGAGGATTTCAGCGCCCACCTCCAGCCCCGCGCGTGCCCCCGGAGTCTCTGGCAGCACATCCACCACCAGGACGCGGCCATCGATCAGTTCGGTCAAAATCATCCCAAAGCTGCCGCCATAATTCTCATAAAAAATTTGCCCGACCAGATCATTGAAGCCGATGCCGATATGCGCATCGGGGATCGCCAATGTGAAGGCTTTCAGCGCCCAGAAAAAATCTTCATCGTCGCGCGCGGCGGCGACTTGAGGAGCATATTCGTCGTGGAGCGCCTGCCAGTCGAGATTCTTGTCGGGTGTGAAGGGGTATTCGCGGGCAATTTTCTCGTACAGGGCATCGAAGGCCTCCGTGTAGTTCAAATCTGTATAATCGTTGACGGCAGTATCGCCTTCAAAAAGCGTGATGCTGGGCTGGGCCTGTTTGTGAACGCGGAAGGGCTGTTCGTTGAGATCAACAATACTATAGCCCGCCGGAATAAGCGCAATAGGGTCGTCGGCTGTGAAGAGTTTTTCGTCTGCGCCGAAAGTGGTGGGGAAGCCTTGCTCATCGTCAGGCGCCCAGACGATCAGCGTGCCGCCCGTGATCTCGTAGTCGCGGTCGGAATCGGTAATTGTGCTGGCATATGCCGTCGACCAACCGGTGCCGTCGCGCGGTTCGAGAAATGGGCCTCCCCAGGTGTTTGACCAGTAGGCCACGGCAAAAATCTGCACGCCAGGGTCGCTTTTGCCATCATTGTCCACGTCGCTGGGCGTGCCCTGCGGAATGGCGGGCAACGCTAGTTCGTAGAGCAGGGTGTCATCGCCGACCAGTTCCACCGGCCCGATAGCTTGTCCTCTCAGTGGAAACTCAAATTCGAGATCGCGGTCGATGAAACCGGCCTGGTCTTCGAGCATCACAAAAGCCTCGGAAACAGTATCCAGGAAAAAGGGCGAAGTGAAGGGGATTTCGCCGTGGATATGTACCGGCTCGTCGGGGTGTTCTGCGCCGGGCAGTACCGGTATGGGCGGCAGGGCGGTTGGCGTTGGCAAGGCTGTGGGGATTGGCGTGGGCGTGTTTGTGATGCTGGTAACCGCGCTGCACGCCAACGTAGCTGTTGCCAGGGCCAGAAGAATACCAATAAATAGGTTTTTGTTGCTCATCGTGTCTATCCTTGTGGTTGGTGTATACTTGAATTACTCACCTTCTTTTGGTGAGAATCTCTCAACAAAGTATGCCACATTCCCAAACTCGGAGCAAGCGATGGATTTATTTGAGCAGATCCAATCTCAGAAACAGCTTAGCCAGAAGGTGCTATTGGCAGTGCGCTCTGCTGTTCGTGATTTATATTATCCGGATACGTCCGCGGAAAACATCCAATGCGGCGATATGAGTTCCTTTGCGCGTGGCACAAATACAGATGCGTTTCCGGATATGGATTTGATCTTCTTCAACGCCCCCCACGATGAAAGCCGGGGATATAAGGACTGGACGGCAATCGGGACCCGGGAGTTGGTCGGCAAAAAAGAAGGCATTACCAGCATCGAAGAGTTGCGTCTCTATGATGCGCGCCTGACCGAGGCCGTTCTAAAAGTGGGCGCTGCACTAGCGAAATGTTTTGAGCGATCTCGCGGGACGGCGCAGTTTAACTTTGTGCGTACCTGGCCCGGATACCCCGGTGTGGTTTTCAATCTCTCGCTGCCGCACCCGCAATATGGCGAACTGGCTTTCGATATCGATATTGATTATTCGAACAGCCACTACGGGGTGGAGCATGCCCGTCGCTTTGAAGAATACTTTCAGCGGGTAGTGAGTGAACTTGGCGCAGTGCGTGCTGTTCAACTTGTAGAAGACATCAAACGGCTAAAAGTGCAGGCCAAAGACCTGGCCCGCGATGCCAATGGCTGGATTGACCGCGCCAGGAAACTCCCCGGTTTCGTCATCGAGGGCTTATTCGTACAGCGTTTTCCACCCAATACCTATGCCGAATTGATGGCCCAGGTTCTTGCTCATCGCTGGAATCCGGGGCGTGAGCCAATTGATCGCTGGGTTGGCGATCAGCGCAATCAAATTATTGATGCCGGGTTCTCGTTCTCTGCTTTACTGGAAAATATGGCCTGTGACAATGCATCCCTCACCAAAGGTGCCTGGGGGATTCTTTTGGAAATTGCACAGGCACAGCGCGCTTGAGTCGCTTTGGCGAAGCACTCAGGTGCTTGAGTTCATTGTTGGCATTTGATACATTGGGGGTATTCTAACCATATGGAGGTAAACCATGACCTACCTTGAGAAAGTTCGCGCCTCCAGCGCTGACCCCCAGGCGTTGGAAAAATTATATCAAGCGGCCCGTGAGCAGGCTCAATTGGCCGAATTTCGCGCCGGGTTGCTGGCTAGTTACGAAGATAGCCCTGAAAATGTGCTGCTCGCTGCCTGGTATTTTCGTCTGCAGCAAGGCGCACCGGAGGCAGAATCCGCCCCGAAAAGGGCTACTAACTGGAAGCTCGCCATCCCGATGAGCATCCTAACCGGCCTGACGCTCTGGCTGATCACTACCGAAGATGGGCCGATGTTTCTCGATCATCTGCCCTATTTTGTGCTCTTTTGGTCACCGATAGCCGCGTTGTTCAGTGTGGTGTTTTTGGCGAGAACTGCCAAGAAGAATTACACCCGAGCTGCCGCGCTCACTGCGGCTTTGTTGTTGTCAGGATTATATGTCTTTTTGATTTCCCCTGGTCTAACCGAAAAATTTCAGACGCGTTATCTGGATTTGATGGCGATTCACTTGCCGCTGCTGGCCTGGATTACGCTAGGCATCACTGTATTGGGGCTGAAATCCAGCTTTGAGGATCGCTTTGCCTTTCTAATTAAATCCATTGAGACGATGATTACCGCCGGGTTGTATCTCATCTTTGGCATGGTGTTGGGCGGAATCACCTTTGGCATGTTCGCTGCCCTCAATGTGGATATTCCCGAAGCAGTGATGCGCCTGATCTTGATTGGCGGTTTCGGCTTGCTGCCCACCTTGTCGGTTGCTACGATTTTCGATCCCGTGCGCAGCCCCGCTGGGCAGGATTTCACTCAGGGATTGAGCAAGTTCATCGCGACCATGATGCGCATCCTGCTACCCTTGTTGCTGGTTGTGTTGGTGGTATATGTTTTCCTGATCCCCTTCAACTTTATGGAACCCTTCAACCAACGTGATGTGCTTATCGTTTACAACGCCCTGCTCTTCGCTATTATGGGTTTACTGATGGGTGCAACGCCGATACGAGCTGATGAACTGGAGCCAAGTATGCAGCGTTGGCTGCGCAACGGCATTCTGGCTGTGGCAATTTTGGGCACGTTGATTAGCATCTATGCTCTCGCGGCTATCGTCTACCGAACCTTCGATGGCGGTATGACAATCAATCGCCTGGCCGTGATCGGCTGGAATACGATCAATATCGGCATCTTGATAACTTTGATTGTTAAGCAATTCAAAGATGGTCAGGAGCGTTGGGTTGAGTCGCTTCAAAAAGTTTTTAGCCTCGGCACGAATTTCTACGTGGCCTGGGGTGTGTTTTTAGTCGTGGCTATTCCATTGCTGTTTCGGTAATTTGGTTAGCATTGAACGGCTTCATATTTCACCGCGAAGGCGCAAAGTGAGCGAAAAAAAGCTAAAAAGCTTTGCGCTTTTTGGGGTGAAATTGATATAAAATCAATACTATGCTCAAACTTCTCCTTGTTGAAGATAACCCCAAACTGCGTACTGCTCTGGCAGTTGGCCTCGACGCCACTGGCGCGGTGCGAACCATCCACACCTGTGACAACGGCGAAGAAGCGTTGGCCTATTGCATTCAGACCTGTCAGGTTTCCGAATACCTGACAGGTCTTCTTGACATCATCCTCATGGACGTTCAGCTTGCGGGCGAAATAAATGGCATTCAAAGCGCCGTTGCCATCCGGCGCGAGTTCCCTCGTTTGCCGGTGGTTTTCTATTCAATTCAGGATGACGATTCCTTCTACCGCGACTTCCTCCATTCTGGTATTCTCAGTCACTATGCCTATGTACGCAAATCCAACTATTTACTGCCAGAGATGATTGTTCCATTGCTCAAAGACGCGGTTTCGGGGCGAGGGTTCATTGATCCGGAAATTGAAGCCCGCGTCCATGAAGTGCGTCAGCGCGATCAGAACGACCCGATGGCCTTGCTGGAACCTAACGAGCAGGCCGTCGCTCACCTGTTAGCCGAAGGTCTGACCAACGAACAAATAGCCGTCCGTATGGGGTATAAAGATAAACGTACCATCAGCCGCGTTAATGGGCAAATCTACGCTGTCTGGGGACTCAAAGACTCACCCACCAACGAAAAAATTGCCCGTACCCGCGCCGCGCTCATCGTCCAAAGTGGGCGTTTGATGGAGTGGGATGACTGACAATTGGTTGCTGAATACGGCCCTCCTGGCCGTCTCTCTCTTCAATACCATTGTGTTGCTCTGGCTGGGGCTGACCGTGGCCCTCAATGCCGAGCGGCGCGATTGGGGTTTGTGGTTGGTTTCCGGCGAGTTGATTCTAGGGGGTATTTTCTTTTTCAGCCACACCATCATCATCGATCACGGCCTGGATTATTTCAGTCGTAACCTGGATTTTTGGTGGCATGTGGGTTGGGCGCCGGTTGTTACCATTCCGTATGCCTGGTACGTGGTCATGCTCTGGTATGCTGGATTCTGGAACGCGCCCAGCACGCGTTTATACCGCCGTCATTGGCCCTGGTTTGTGGCTTCAACGCTGCTGGCGGTTGCGGTCATTTCCTTGCTGTTTTTCGCCAATCCGCTGCCCTCTTTTACTCAATTCCCGCAACTCGATCTTGCTGTTGCCCCCGCGGTGAGTGGAATACCCCTCTTGGTGCTGGCTTATTTTTTCTATATCCTGCTCAATTTAATACTTGCCTCGGATGTTTTGCGTCACCCTGGGCCGCCCTCTCGTTTGATGGGAGATACAGCCCGACGGCGCGCCCGGCCCTGGTTGCAGGCTGCCACCTTCACCCAAATTCTGGTCTCCCTGCTGGTGGGCTGGGTCATGCTCTGGGCGGTGCAAAACCTCGACGGACAGAGTTTCAGCCAACAAACTACAAAAATCATTGCCAGGTTTGATCTGCTGATTGCATCCCTGATTGCGCTGTCGGTGGTGCTCATGGGGCAGGCTGTGGCTGCCTACGAAATTTTCACCGGGAAGACATTGCCACGCCGCGGCCTGAGGCGCTATTGGCATCGGGTGATGATTCTGGCGGGGGGCTATGCCGGGCTGATCGCCGCAGGCATAACCTTTTTCTCGCAGCCCGTGTATAGTGTGCTACTCAGCGCCCTGGTGATTGTGGTCTTCTTCGCCTTGCTCAGTTGGCGCACTTTTCAAGAGCGCGAGCTTTATACAACTAACTTGCGAGCCTTTGTCTCTGGCCCTGGCGTTTTCGAGCGCTTCTTGGCTCAGTCGCCGCAGGACGCCGATATTGCCACGCCCTTCGTGGCTCTGTGCCGGGATATGCTCGGCGCAGAAAAAGTTTATTTGGACGCGGTTGGCCCGATGGCATCCTTAACGCCGGAGCCGATGATCTATCCTGCGAATGTGGATATGGGAGAAATCCCCGATATTGAGGAAATTTTCGCATCCCCAGAGTTGGCTGGCGTGCCCCTGGAGCGCGCCACAGACGCGGCCTGGGCGTGGGCTGTGCCCCTGTGGAGTGCCCGCGGCCTGATCGGAATCCTGTATTTGGGGGCCAGGCTCGATGGCGGCCTTTACACCCAGGAAGAGATCGACATCGCCCGTACGATCAGTGAACGCCTGCTCGATACGCGTGCCAGCGCCGAATTAGCACGCCGCCTGATGGCCCTCCAACGCCAGCAGATGGTTGAAGGGCAAGTGCTCGACCGTCGCACACGCCGCACTTTGCACGATGAGGTGTTGCCGCAATTGCATGCCGCCATGCTTGCACTTAATGATAAGGATGTCGATGCGATTGATACCCTCAGCGCTTTGCACCGTCAAATTGCCGAATTGCTGCGCAAAACTCCCGAATTCATCGCTCCGCAAGTGATACAAGTTGGATTGGTGGCGGCCTTACAGCAAACCCTGGATAGCGAGCTTGGGGGCGCATTTGATGCCATCAAATGGCAGATCAGCCCCACAGCCGAAACTCGCATCCGCACCTTGCCGCCGCTTTCTGCCGAAGTGATCTTTTACGCTGCCCGCGAAGCAATCCGCAATGCCGCCCAGCATGGACGCTTGTCGGATCGTCAGCTTGAATTGTGCATTTTCATTGAATGGGCCAATGGTTTAACGATAGTGATTGAAGATAATGGAGCGGGCATGGATGGCGATTCTCGCTCCGCAGGCAGCGGGCAGGGCTTGAATCTACACGCCACAATGATGGCCGTTATCGGCGGCGCATTGACCATGGAAAGCCGGGCCGGGGAATATACCCGGGTGGTATTATCGCTTCCCGGAGAAGCAGAGGGCTAAAAGCAGCCGGGGCAAATTAGTGCCATATTTCACATATCATGTGTGACGTTTGGTATTGAGTAGGGCGCGTAAATTGTTTACCTTTTTGGTAAACAATTTACGCGTTGAATCAACCAAATGTCAATATTTCATATCAATCGCAAAACAGACTATGCCGTGCGAGTAATTGTTGCTCTTGCACGGCACCCATTAGGTACGCGCCTTTCTGCGAAGCTATTGCAAGAAGAGACTTTGGTTCCTCAAGCGTTTCTGAATCGCATCATTGCTCAACTATCCCAGGGAAATTTGATTGAGTCATTCCCAGGCCCAAGGGGCGGGCTGCAGTTGGCGCGTTCGGCTGAGGAAATTACTTTGCGTGATATTGTTGAAATTATGGAAGGCCCTATTCTACTCTCGGAGTGTCTCAAGGAAAAAGAGACCTGCCCGCTGGCTGAGGCTTGTCCGATTCGCAATCGGTGGGGCGGACTGCAATCAACAATTACTCAAGCACTCGATCAAACGACGATGTCTCAGCTTGTCAGTGAGTTGTCATCGCTTTCCTAACTTTGTGCTTTTCTCGGCCAATTATTTTTAAAGCTGAGCAAGTAAATGATTGTTGGAAAGTAGCTTTAATATGACTTCCGCCGCGCCGTAAGAAATTGCCGAAAAATAGGGGTGTGTGGGGTGCGGAGC
>JACKQG010000516.1_pt1 | contig 17318 bp, 10 predicted proteins | sample 8237621 | NCBI WGS metagenome assembly JACKQG01 (sample SAMN15677084, study PRJNA649215) | marine metagenome | biome: marine; feature: Black Sea; material: saline water; isolation source: suspended particulate matter (SPM) from the Black Sea western gyre | collected 2013-06-09/2013-06-10 | depth...
AGTAATGCCTGCATATCTAAATTTTCAGTACCACTAGATTGCTGCCATTGTCCATGCAATTGTGTGATTAAAATTGCACAGAGCATGGTTGTATAATTAATTAAGTTTTTTTTCATAAATACTACTACCTCTTTATATGATTTTAAACAAGCAACAATAAGAAACCTATATAAATAAAAAGTTAACTCAGTTTTTTATAGTAATTGGATTAAAATACAAATTAGATTTCTAATATTATATTAACTAATTGATATTATATTAACTAATTGAACTATACCCAAAATACTTATAATCGTTCAACTGTACTAATCAATTACCCACGATAACCTGCACGATGGCAACAATATCTAAAATATCCACATTGCCATCACTGTTGTAATCTGCATTCGAATTATTAGTCTCTCCAGCTAAAATCATATTCACTATCATCACAATATCTAAAATATCTAATGAACCATCACCGTTCACATCACCATTATCACTGCCACTCACCCAAAACATGGGTGCCCATGCCCCAGCATAATCTACAATTGTTATCATACTATCTGTAACCGTATCATAAACATAGAGACCAGCAGGAGAACCCCAATATCCGCCGGTGAAATCCCAACCGGTAATTGTAATCTTTGATTGATCAGGAGACCATGCTTGAGATAACAAATACGCTTCAATTTCACCATCGATATCAATATATGACGTTTCATTTGATTCAAGATCAATCGTCCAATATTCATATGTATCATTTATATATTTTACATAAACTAATTTTTCTAAAAAAGAATCATCTGCTGCTGATAATGTATACCGTATTTCATTTTCTACTTGTTGAGCGGGTTCACCATTTGAACTATGTATTTTTAATAATTGTTGTACCCCTTCGCCGTCACAAATTGTAAAATATATATAATCATCTGCTCCCCAGTAGGTCTGAAAACCAGGTAATAAACCAAAAAAACACTCATTCCCTAAACTGGGGAATGATTCTAATATTGACACTTCGCCACTCTGAATATCAGCAATCATTACATCAATACTATCTCCCTCGCCAAAAATATAATCATAACTTAAAAAAACCGCTTTCTGATTATCCGGAGACATGGTAAGATCTCTAATACTCCCGCCCATATCAGGTATTATCAAAGTAAATGAACTATCTATGAAAGAATATTTATACAATTCATTCCCACTATCAGTAAAGAAAATTGTATTTTCATCGTACGCAAAGTGTATATCCTTTGGACTAAGTCCATACTCCGGAAAAAAAACAGATTGAGTCTCCATTGTTTCTATATCCACAATCGTAATCGTATGCTCGCCAAAAGATACTATTTTAGACTTATCTAACGACATATCCATCATCATCGAGAAATCGTCTACAATTACCTCATTTTCTGTACCATCTGGTTTTACTTTGCTAACGCCTTCAGAACTATTGTAATAAATCCACTCTTCTGCTTGTATAAATCCAAATGCAATAATAACGGTTAGTAGTATTTTTTTCATTTTTCCTCCTCCTTTTTTAGTTTATTATTCAGCCAATATGAAATCAACCATCATTACTACATCTAAAACGTTTACATCACCATCGCCATTATTATAGTGAGTGGTTTTAAGGTTTTCTGACATCCACACTTGCTCGCCTATTTGCACCGTTGCATAGCTGTTGCCGTCATAGTCCACACATGTATTGATAGCGTCATCACAGACATCATCACCAACTAAAATATCATCCACTAAATTGACAACATCTAATACATTCTTAACACCATCTCCATTCATGTCCCCAAGGCATTGCGTATATCCCATGGTACATATAGCGATTAATATAAATATATTCTTCATTTTTCTTCCTTCTTTTTAACTAATTACCCAAAATAGCCTGAACGATGGCCACAACATCTACTACATTTACATTACCATCACCATTATAATCTGCACTGGAATTAGATTCACCTGATAAAATCATATTTACGATAATCACAATATCTGAAATATTCAATATACCGTCACCATTTACATCGCCAGCCAACGAATCAGTAATCCATTTAATGGGTGATGCGGCATAATATGACTCAGGATCATCTGTATTAAGGTCATTCCCCACAGTATCAATGCTTTCAGTGACGGTATCATATACTCTCATATATCCTGGTACCGCTATCATTCCTCCATAAAGCCATTCAGAAAATGCAACTTTGGATCGATCAGGTGACCAGGTTTGATCCAAGGCGATTGACACTCCACCCTCAGGGTTAAAACTTCCAAGATAAGAAGATTCTCCAGATTCTATGTCATAGATCCAATGTCCGTAATTATCACCACAGGTCGTATATATAAATTTGTCTAAATTAGTTTCATGCGTTCTTAAAATAGAAGTAACACAATAAGCACCAATGCCTGAACATGGATTGTCAGTCAATTGCATTACATACCCCATTGTACTATGGATTGCAAAAAGCTCAGAACAATTACCTGCAAGAAATGATAGGTAAATAAAACCATCATCGCTCCAATACGGATTATTATTAAACATTCCACCCGCATTTGAAGCAATATCAAAGTAAGGGATAGTGGTTAATAGGGTTGATTCACCGCTTTGGATATCTGAAACAATTACATCTACATCTATAAAATCATCTTCTGTATTTTCATCATGAGTTACCTTAAAAAAGACAACTTGTTGTCCATCGGGTGACATGGTCATATTATCAAAACCAATGCTCAATGAGTCACTTAACATGGTGCTGGAACTATCACTAAAAGAATATTTATATAGAGTTTGGGTTGGACTATATTGAGATCCTTCCAGATATAGCACAACATCTTCATCGTGAGTAAATTTTGGAGTTGAGGGTTGAATGCCCGTTATTGAACTGATGGTTTCCATAGTTTCAGTATTATAAATACTAAATCCTACTACTTCATATCCTACCCAACTTGGCCCTTCAAATTGTTCATATTCAAGATATAATAATCGTGAGCCATCATTTGATATATCGGTATAGCTCACATCTTCCAAGACAGTTTCACTAATTTCTCCATCGGGTGAAATTCTACTCACGCTAAAATCCATTCCCACCCCCCATTCGTAATTGGTCATGTTATTAAAATAAATCCATTCTTCAGCCTGTATAAAGCTAAATGTAATAATAATAGTTAGTAGTATTTTTTTCATTTTATAGTTTCCTTTAGTTAAATTATTTTCGTGAATGCATTATTAGATTCTCAACCATTTTCATGGCACGGCTCTCAGCCTGTGGATCATTTAACAAATGCGCTGAAAAGTGGTGAGATTGTAATATGGCATGGAATTCAAATGCAAATAATTGCGTATCTAAATCATCTGAAAAGTGACCTTCTTCAACAGCTAAGCTGGCAGCTTTTGCAATAAAGTCTATCCAATATCTTTGATGGAAGACTAAAAAATCTCTTTGGGGTCCAGGTCTATCCTCAAATTCTATGGAGGCTGTATGCAACATACAACCACCAGGCATAAAACCAGAATCATCCCATTTTATTAAATTTTGTGCAAGCACCCGGATTCTTGCTTCGCCTCTGGGTGCTTCCAGTGAGGGCGTGATTACCACATCATTAAATTTCTTTTCAACAGCTTTTAATATATCTACTTGCATCTGCTCTTTAGAATTGAAATGTGCAAATAATCCACTTTTTGACATTCCAACAGATTTTGAAAGCTTTCCTATTGTTAATGCTTCAAAGCCTGTCTTGCTGGCAATGAAGATTGCTTCATTTAAAATGGTCTCGCGTGTATTTAGTTTTCTATTCATGCAGTAATAATAGTACGAACGTTCGTTTTATCGCAAGGATTATTTTAATTAAATAGGGAAATATCTTATAAAACTTTATTCACTTAACTCTGTAATAATAGCTTTAATTATATACCAATGGGATAGAAAGAAAGGTATTTTATTTTGTTAATGATAGAATGAACTTACAAAACTAATTTGTTAAGAATTGCACACCTCAAATTGCAAAAATGGAGTTGACGGTGCTGGGTTATTGAAAGATTAAATATTCTGAGATCACCAATTTAAAATCCCAATTTCCTAACTCCGATTCCTAATACCCGAATACCGATCACCGGACTTTTACCTACATTTCAAACCAGTAGTCAATTTTTACCATGATAGATTGATCCCGCAGAGTTTCAATCCATCTACCTTCAAAATTATATTGGAAAAAGTCACTAAGTTTTGAAAACTTTTTACCGTTTACCGATTTACGAGCGGTATATACAATATACAAATTGGACCCATGAGCATAATTCCATTTTAATACTCCATTAAAAATAAAACTGGTATAACGAGGATATAAACCAATATAGTAATTTGGGTCTAATATTAAAGAAGATGTTGGTGATTGAACTTCATTTTCATCGGTAGTGTATATTTCTTTTCCAATTAAATCACTATAGGATTTTGAAGCATCAAAATATTCACTATAATTACTATAGGTATCATTATTCTGGAAGATTTCTGAATAGAGCTGAATTGATAATTTTCTTCCAATATTTCCAGATGCTCTAAAAGAATAAATTTTTAGGTTTTTGTCAAAATCAGAAAAGATATATTGAATATTACCATTATCCTCCTCTAATTCTTCAAGCCAGTAATACTTTTTGTTTAACCTGTAATTATCATACGATCCGGAAAATGTTAAAAAAGTATTTGGCCGGTAGGTCAATTCAATAAACTTTCCCTTCTCCAAATCATCACGAGTATTTGTAGCAAAAGTCCATGATAAATTGGCAGATAATTTTTGATATTTATCAGAGGAAATATTAAAATGATAACCGGAAATTTCAGGTATATTTATAACTGGACCAAATGCATCCATACTATAATAAGAGAAAATTTTACGATCATCATTGTGCTCTTGAATTCCATAGTATCCACCGCCAATTTTCCAGAAATTTGTAAACATTGCATCATAACTAATTTCAACAGTTTTTCCCAAATCAAGTTTATCAGAATTTTTCTCCATGTCCCATTCTAAAATGATGGCAGAACTACGGATGACTCCCCAAGGCTCCTGATTTTGAAATTTTACCCCCGTTTTAAATTGACTATAGTTATCCCGCCACAAATACCCTAAATGTTCTAAACTAAGTCCCGGTTCATAATATTGATAATCCAACCAAGTACTGAAAAATCCCAGTGGAGAATAAGTTAGTTTTCCTAGCATCCCCATTTTATTATGAGAACTCATGACAATTTGACCATCTATCCCAATTTGATTATCCAGCAAATTAACCATGCCATCTACAGAATAAATATGGGCAGAATCATCAATGCTTGATGTGGTCATAAACCCCAAGAAGGAATTACCGGAAAAAAGATCTTGCTTAACTCGACTGATAAAATATTTCTTGGGATAGCTGTAGGGGTGTAAAATTGAATCTGGATTAAAATAAGAATGCCAGGTGCTACTATCTGTTTCATTGGTTTCAGCGCCTAAGAACCCATAGGATAAACCCTGTTCATTTTTACCTGTCAATTTTCCAGCAGCATTAATTTTCACCGGAATTTTAATATCATAAAATAAGGTGTCGCCTCTATTTTCCTCCATGCCCAATCCCCAAGAATTTTCTCCAATTCTTCTTGAATAAAAAAGTTCTATGGGTGTTTCAAATATATCTGAGTCCTTAAGGAAAAATGATCGCTTTTCAGGAAAATAGGTCTCATACGAAGTGAGGTTAATATCAGCAGGGTCCGATTCTACCTGACCAAAATCAGGGTTTATAGCCAAGGTTAATAAGGAATTGGGGTTAATTCGATATTTCATATCCAGTCCAATATTATAATCCGATTCATCCATATACCCAGTTTTATGACTGAATGGTTCATCCACATCCGTTAATTTTAAGTCGCTATAGTTTGTAAATCCTCCCAAAGAATAAGGTGAAAATTCGAATTTAGCTGGTGGGAATATACCCTTTAGCCCTGAAAGATGACCAAATTTTGAAGCGATACCTTCAATTTCTAATGGGAAAGCTACCCAGGTAATGGTTTCATATTTTCGTTGAATAAAACGCGTGATGTTCAGTCCCCATGTAAGTTCTTCTCCCTCATTAAAGGGGAGCATTGAAAAGGGAATTTCCACCTCAACCACCCAGCCAAAATCCGTTATTTGTACTGCAGCATCCCAAATAGCATTCCAATCGGTATCGTAATCTTCATCATTATAGACCATTTCATCAGACATAACCCCAGAAGCATTTACTGCAAAAGAAAAGGCAGTTTGATGGTCATGCCGGCTATCCAAATCAATACTGAACCAGTCTGCCTGGTCATCAAAGGCACCGTACCAATCATCTCTTGGGGCAAGTTGCCGGGCAATTTCAGCTGGATTTGAATCGTATAATTTTGCTCCTACATAAAGATTCCTATCATCATACCCAAAATAGACTTCCATTTTTTCTGTAGGAGCTGCCATATTTTCTGGCTCTTCTTGAACAAAATCGGTTATGGGGAGAATTGATGACCATTCAGATGGATTTAATACACCGTCTATAGTGGGAGCTTCGGAAATTGATTCTATATAATATACTTTACTGGACTTTTCATTTGAGAATGGTTCTCGACTAGTTCCTAAATATTTTACAATTTGGCGAGAAGGTTTTTCAGGGGGAATAATTATTTGGGAAAGCATTTCATTATTTGATTGGGATATTTCACAAATTTGATGTGCAATTGAAGTTACTCCATTTAAAAGTAAATCTTCAATACCATTTTGTGTACTGTATTCAGCACTTACATAGGCTTCTCCCGATTCAACAGATATAAGCCTTGAATCTAACGAGTAAACAACCCCTAATTTACTTAAACTTCCAACAACGATAAAATCGGTATTGAGCAACTGTCCAATTTCAACTGCACACTCACTATCTGTACAACCCGAATGTTGAAATTTCTGTTCTTTCAATATTTTATCCATATTATTTCTTTCAACTACTTGATATTTATCAATAGAAATAAGTTTTGTAGTTAACCTTTGGGTTAATACTTTAGCCTCTTGTTTGCTTAAACCAATTTGTTCTAACTCAAGAATAGCAATAATTTCATTTGCTAAGATTGGTGTTGTTATTAGATATAATATAAATAAAATATATTTCATTAAAATATTAATTTACTCTTAGAAGAATAATACTTCGCATTTAAAAATCAAATCTTTTCGATTGATTCTTTTGAAATTTTCTCATTAATTCTTGTATTTCTTAAAAATAATCACTTCATTAATGAATTAACTTTGAATTCTCAATAGATGAAAATTACTTGTATTATATTATTAAAGCAAAAATGGAATTGCATTAATTTTAAAATCCTAATATAATCTAATTTTTTCCACCTATTTATAATTCCTAATTATCGTAATTTTACTGATTAGAAACAGACTGTTTCTTATGAATTTTAATTTTAAACTAAGGAAGATTAATGAAAATATGTGTATTAATAAAACAGGTTCCGGATAAGGATTCGTCTCTTAACATTTCCGATGACCACCTCACTCTGGTTGAAAATAATATTACATGGGTTTCCAATGAAAGTGATAATTATGCACTAGAAGAGGCGTTACTATTAAAAGAAAAACATGGTGGTGAAGTCATTGCCTGCACTTTAGGTAAAGATTCTGCCAGGCAGGTTTTGAAAGATGCTTTGGCTAAAGGTGCAGATCGGGGAATTTTTATTTCCGATAGCTCATTTGACAATTTGGATGTCCTTTCACTGGGAAAAATAATTGCATCCTCCTTGGAGAAAGAAAATTTTGACATCATTATGTCGGGACTTCAATCTGACGATCAGGGGAATTCTCAATTAGGATTAATTTTAGCTGAACTATTAAACATGTCTCATGCAACCCTGGGAATGGGAACTGAAGTTGTTGATGATTCTACTATAAAGGTGAAAAAAGAACTGGAAGGGGGTTGGTTTCAATGGACAAAATTAAGCCTTCCAGCCTCAATAAGTATTCAATCAGGTATTAATTCTCCTCGCTATGCAACCTTAAAAGGGATCATGATGGTAAAGAAAAAAACGGTGGATGAAGTAACATCTGGGGATGTAGCTGCTGATGCATTGGAATCCAACGTTACTATTAATAAAATTTATGTACCGGATAAAACAAAAGAAACGCAATTTATTGAAGGATCTCCAGATGAGATATCTGAAAAATTAGTAGAACTATTTAGAAACGACATAAAGGTACTCAATTAATCATGAAAATACTCGTTTATATTCAACAAGATGATGGTAAATTAAACTCCGTTTCACTTGAAGCACTGAAGGGGGCACAGGAAATTGCAGCTCAAACTGGGGGGACTGTTTCAGCCATTTGCTTTAATTCTGATGTTACTACTCAATTAGCCGGATACGATCTGACAGAAGTTCTTTTGGCTGAGGATGACAAATTAAATACCTTTAACCCCTTATTTTACTTGAAGGCAATGGAGGACATTGCAAAAGCTGAATCACCGGATATAATTGTATTTGGACATAGTTACGAAGCACGGGATTGGGCACCCCGCCTTAGTGTTCGATTGGATATTCCATTAATTTCTGATTGTATCGGATTTAAAAAGGAGGATGAACTCACTTTTATTCGTTCTATTTATCAGGGAAAACTCAACTCAGATTCCGTTGTTAAAAATGGTGCATTCATCGTGTCTTTTCAATCTGGGGCATTTCGGGTAGATGGTATTCAATCGGGATCAGCAGAAGTTCGTAATGTCACGGTAGATTTATCAGAAGTGAATGATTCAATATCTCCTGAAGAAAAATTCCAGGAAGCAGAACAAGCTGTTGATTTAACCCAGGCAGAAGTAATAGTTTCCGTTGGCAGGGGTATTGGCAAGGAGGAAAACCTTGAGATGGTTCGTGAACTTTCTAAAATACTGGGAGCAGAGATTGCTGCTTCAAGACCGGTAGTTGACGCTGGCTGGCTGGAATCTTCCCGTCAGGTAGGAAGCTCTGGTCAAACCGTATCCCCAAAATTATATCTGGCATTGGGTATTTCTGGTGCAATCCAACATGTGGTGGGTATGAAAGGATCCAAACATATCGTAGTTATCAATAAAGATTCTAATGCTCCTCTGTTCGAAATTGCTGATTATGGTGTAGTGGGTGATATTTTTGAAATCGTACCACAATTGACAGAAAAACTACAAAACGCTTAATTTGTTGATAGAACATTCTTTCACAATTATAGAGAAAATTGTTCTAATTTCAGGGATTTGCATATCCCTTGGCTCATTTTGCTTTGAAGTATGGAAACGCCTGAGAATAGTTTTAAAAGGCACAGGATCCCTCCCCCTTGACAGAATTGGTGAAAGACTTTGGCGAGTGTTCAGAGAAGTTTTTCTTCAGGAAAAAGTTATTCGTGGCCGCCTGCTACCTGGATTGATGCATGGCTTTGTTTTCTGGGGTTTCCTTGTCTTTGGTTTAGTAACGCTTGATCACTTCGCAATAGGTTTCGAATTTCCCCTTATGAGCCTTGAAACTCGCCATTTATATTCTTATGTGGTAATTCCATTCTCAATATTGGTGTCAATTGGCATTTTATATCTGGCATATCGTCGATTCATTACCAAACCCAAGATCTTAGGAAAACTATCCCCCACCTCAGGATTAGTGGCTTTATTCATTCTATTACTAATGGCTACCTATCTTTTAGGCGAATTGGAATTGCAACCTTTAGTCTGGAAAATTAATTGGTGGCTCCATACCCTGCTGATTTTGGCATTTCTCATATTGGTACCCCGATCTAAGCATTTACATCTAGTATTGGGACCATTTAATATTTTCTTTAAACCATTCCATCAACCTCACCATACCCCAGTGAAAATTGATATGGAAGCTTCGGAAGAAGAATTAGATGAAATGCTATCAAATTTGACTAAAATGACTCAAAATCAAGCATTAGACATCTTTTCTTGTGTAGAGTGTGGGCGCTGTATGGATGTCTGCCCTGCATATCGTGGAGGTGGCATATTGAACCCAAAGGATCATTTTATCTTAGATTTACGTCAACCATTGCTGGAAACGAGAGATGTAGATGTTTTATCACAAATAAATGTAGAAGCTGGTTGGGAATGCACTACCTGTCAGGCATGTTCAGAAGTATGCCCCGTGGGCAATCAGGTGGAAAAATCCGATGAAATCCGTCGATTACAGGTTTTGGTTGAAGGAAATGTCCCTCAAGAATACCAAAAGCTATTTACCAATCTCCAAAATACGGGAAATTCTGAAGGGGCAACATCCAGCTCTTTAGTAGATAGGTTACCCAAATTCACTCCCGATATGGAGTATGTGTTTTGGCTGGGCTGTTTTGCCAGATATGAATTAGACCCTAATTTTACCAAATCAGTAGAAAATTTTACAAAAATTCTAGATACTGCTGGTGTTACCTATGGAATTTTGGAGAATGAACATTGTTCTGGAGACCCTGCCAATCGTTTAGGGGATAAACTTACCTATGCCATGCTCAGGGAGCATAATATGGAACAACTGGAAAACTCCAACAAAGTAGTTTCAATGTGCCCTCATTGTGTGTTAAACCTTGGTAAGGAATATACAAAATATGGCGATATTTCATACAAGGTAGAACACCATAGTCAATTAATAGGGCGTCTCATTGAAGAAGGGAAGATTGGTGTTAATATTGGAGATAACGGTAAAGTCACCTATCATGACCCTTGCAATCTATCTCGAATGTTAAATATAGTTGATGCACCGAGAACTGCCATTCAGTCGGTAACTGATAATTATTTTGAACTTCCAGAATCTGGTAAAAATACACTTTGCTGTGGTGCAGGTGGTGGATTGTGGTGGAAAAAAGAAACCGTAGGTAAAACGCATTTGGTTCGTGCAGAACAGGTGGTAGAATCGGAAGCAGATACTCTAGTTACAGGGTGTAATTTCTGCTATGGTATGATGAATCAGGGCTTAGATCCATTAATTCCTGAGGGTAGACCAAAGATACACGTTAAGGATATTTCAGATATTGTAGCAGATAATCTACAATGATTGATTATAATGAGATTTGGAACAGCTTACCCCCTTGGCTATTGTCTAAAATGATGATTGTCGTCGGTCTTATCATTATTTTTATAAGCCTTAATTATGCTGCTGTATCCAGCAGACGAAAACGAAATAAGTGATCTACGTCACTTTTTTCACCCATCCTATAAATATTTCTTGATAGACATCACAAACCTGTATTAATTTCATGGGTCATAGGTTACTTCTTTTATTAAAGAAAACACAAATTTATATTAAAAGAATAACTAAACAAAACGAAACTAAATAACTCGACAATGAGGAAACTAGGAGGAGTAAAATGAAAAAGACAATACTAATGTTATGTGCTGTTTCAGCGCTTATGGTAGCACAGGATGCTGCTGGGCAGTATAAATTAACAGGGGTTGATGTGTTATACACATTTATAACCCGTGATGCTGAAACACTTACAGTTTCAGATGCGTATGGTTTGGGTGTAACTGTTGCAGTTGCAGAAATACCAGCCGCAGTACCATTTACATCTCAGGCAATGCAATTAACCGATGCTGCACTTGGAGCTGTTGGAATTAACCTGAATGTAGCCTTAAACGAAGATGGATCAGGGGCGATTGCTGAAGGAAGTTATTACCCAGATGTAAATACAATTACAGATGAAAATGGTAATTGTGTAACAGTACAGCAGGTTCTGCCTGTGACAGATGAGTTTACTTATACTTCCATGGGGAATATGATGGAGTATGTAGGTATGGCTCACCCTGGTGTGAATGTTTTGGGACTTCCAGGAATTTCTTCTCATGCTGGTACACAGATGGGAGGGCTTTCACTTTCCAGCTCACTAACATTTGAGAACTTTCCTATGTTCCCAGCTAACCCAACATTATGCGATCCTTCAGGAACAGATTGCTTTCCATTCACAGTAGGTGATATAGACCAATCTGGAACTCTTGAAATTTATCCTGATGTAAATGCGTTTGGAATTCCTGAGTATGTACCAGGTGGTGCACCTTTGACTGGTGTTACTGCTGGATACTTCCTTAAAAGAGGATTAAATACAGATAACCTGTCTTCTGTTTTTCCAGGTAATACAGAACCTGATTTCATATTAGAATGGCATGGTGTTGATGGTGCTGCTTCTACCCTTGGATTTGGCGATGATGAAGAAGCCGATGAAGATGGTGACGGCACTTGGTTTGACCGTATTGTTGGAATACCTGGAATCACAGCAACCTATATGAACCCTGCCTGCGGATTTAACATGCCAATTTATGGTGATGTATCTGAAGTATTTGAAGCAATGGGTATGGGATTTTGTGTAGATCATGTAGATGCAGCTGCATCTGCATATCTTATGGATCCAGCTCTTGCAACCTGGGGTGGTTTCATGACTGCCAATGCGGCTCAGTTTAATGGCTGTTTAGCTGCAACTGGTGATGATATGGCTTTCTGTGGTGCATTATATGGTGCTGACGATAGTGATCATGACTTTAACGGTGTTGATGGTCGTTTAACCATGAACTTTGATGTACCATGTGTAGGTATAATAGAATCACGTGAAGTTATTGCTGAGTTTATTGAAGTTGGTGGTGGCGGTTGTGGTACTGGTGACATGAATGCTGATGGTGGTTTAAATGTCCTGGATGTTGTTGCTCTAGTTAATCAGGTACTATCTGGTGGTAGTGACGATTGTACTGGTGACATGAATGCTGATGGTGGCTTAAATGTTCTGGATGTTGTTGCATTGGTAAACATTGTATTAGGTGGCGGGAGAGCTGATGAAGCTACATCTGCATCTTTTGAAGTGATTGGGAATGAAGTAATCATGACAGCCAACGGTTTTGTTGGTGCAGTTCAAATGACCCTTTCACATGGTAAGGAATTCCAAATAGACCTTACAGATAATGCACTTGTTGCTGATTACAATACCCAAGGAAATACAACTACACTAATAGTTGTAGCTCCTGATGGTAGTTCTCTATTTACAACCAATGGTGACTTCACTATTGAATCAGTGCTTGCTGCTGCAAATGCAGATAGTTATATGGATACAAAAGTAATTGTACCTAATGACTTCGCTATTTCAGCTGCATATCCTAATCCTTTCAATCCAACAACTCAAATGACTCTTGCATTACATACTCAAGCAGATGTTTCTGTAAAAGTATTTAATATGGCAGGGCAATTGGTTGATGTTATTGCTGAAGGTCAAATGGATAGAGGATCTTATTCTCTTACATGGGATGGAACAAATGTATCCAGTGGTGTTTATTTTGTAAAAACTGAAGTTGGCTCTGTTGTCCAGAACCAAAAAATCATGCTTATAAAATAAGCTCTCACAAAGAGACTTGATATAAAAAACCCGCACTTAACAGTGCGGGTTTTTTTGTTTCATCCACTTTAATTAAATGGGGTAGATTTAACGATTCACTTTTTATACAATCAAACACTTTTTAACTAACTAATGAAAACAAACTCCATTATAAAGTTATACTTAATACTTATATTTCTTACAACTGTGTTCGCTGGCAGTAGTACCATTAAAGGTGAAATAACTGATAGTCGGAGTGGTGAACCACTCATAGGTGCCAATATTATGCTCAGTGGCACAATGCTGGGCTCAGCTACGGATGAAAATGGTTTCTATCTTATCTCCGAAGTGCCAATTGGTTCTTTTACCATAATGGCAATGTTTATCGGTTATGAAACATTTGAGAAAGATATCCAGATTGCAGCTGATCAGGAATATACTGTAAACCTTGCACTTAAGGCTTCTGCTATTGAATTGCAGGAAACAAAAGTAACTGCCGAAAAACGAAAGGAAAAAATAACCACCGCCCCTGCCTCAATGGAAATTATTACAAGTAGAGATATCAAAGGTAAAAATACCACCAATATGGGCGCTTATCTTAAGGGGTTAAAAGGTATTGACTTTACATCAAGCGGGATAAATAATTACAGTATATCAGTGAGGGGGTTTAACAGCAGTTTTAACACGCGCTTACTCACATTAAGTGATGGTCGGGTTGCCAATATCCCCGCTCTCCGAGTTATAAATTATAGTACTATTCCCCAATCCATGGATGATGTGGAGAAAATTGAAATTATATTGGGACCTGCAACTGCACTTTACGGAGCCAATGCTCATAGTGGGGTTGTAAATATCATTTCAAAACCACCATCTACCTCTGAAGGGTTCACCATGAGCTTATCTGGCTCAAATGATGAGCGTCAATTTCGCAAAATAAATGGACGATTCGCCAAAAAGTTAACTAATTCTATAAGTATAAAAATGTCCGGCCTATACCTACATGCCTATGACTGGCCCTTTATTTCTGAAGAAGAATATAAAGCGCATCTTTACCCGTGGTCTCTTACTCCAGGGCGAACTTTAGATGAAAAAGATAATAACCCCTGGAATGTTGCGGGTACAGAGGATCAACTAATTTGGGGTTGGGCAGTACATGACTTAGACGGAGATGGAGTTTTTACTGATAGTGCTTATGTACGAATTGGCAATGGCGAAGCTATGGATACTGGCGACCCTGATGGCGATGGAGTCATGGGTGAAGATTGGTATAATGGTTATGATGATGATGGAGATGGTCTCATTGATGAGGATTATTATTTTTCTAATCAAATCGATGATAATAATAATAGTGATGACTTTGGAGATTTTGGTGTTGACGGAATAGAAGCTTATGATTATAATAATGACGGCGATTATGATGATATTTGTGAAGGAGCGACGGTAGGTGGTGATTGTGATATTGCACCTGACTATGGTGAAGGAAACGGCTTACCGGATCCTAATGAACCAGGTGTTAATTCAAATGGTGTAATTTTTTCAGATGGGATAGATAATGATAATGATGGATTAACTGATGAAAATATTGATGAAAATATAGATGGAATATATGATTTAGGATTTGATGGTGTGGACAATGACCATAATGGTATAATTGACGATGAAGCAGGGGATGCTGTTATTGATAGCAATATTAAAGAATGGGGTAACAATATTGAAAATGATATATTAATTCCATTTGGCAGACAAGACTCTCTAATTAATGGCGAAGTAAATCCCTATTATATACCAAACCTCTCATGGGAAGGGAATGGAATGCACCTATTTGGCAACCATCGGTACAATGAGGGAGAAGTAAAATTAGAATTTGATATATTCACCTACGATTTTGGTGAAGATAGAATTCCGGGGGATCCATTTGTTGACTCAGCAGGAGATCATGAATATCAGCCTGGTGAATCTCTTTACCTTGGCAATTTCAATACTTATTTGTCTGATTGTGGATTAGATGGTATTTGTGAGTATTTAACTATGCCTTATGATTTAGATGGTGATGGTTATTTTGAGTATGGCGATTTAAATCCCGATTGGCCAGGTCCCGATTCTGATGGCACAGAAAGAGATGGTATATTGCAAGCAGGAGATACTTTTATTTCTGATGATGGAGACGGTATTTGGGAAGAAAATGAGTATATCGATGTTTGGCCTCCAGCAAATGGTGTATGGGATGAAGGTGAAGATGTATTAGGCGATTATGGTCAAGATGGTATTGCTGACACAGGAGACCCTGGTGAAGGAGATGGAATATTCATTGCATGGGATTCAGGAGAGAATGATGGTGTATTTGACACAGGCGATGGGCTATATGCATTTTCCGGAGAACCATTTTCTGACGATAATGGAAATGGTATCAAAGATCCCAACGAATCATTTACTGATACGAATAGTGATGGGTTATATAATGCTCCAGACCTGCTTGATGATTTTCAGGTAGTTTTAGATACAAATGGAGATGGAATGGATGACTACCCCGATTTTGAGATTGATAACAGAAAAGTGGAATTTCGTATTGATTATGACCCTAATCCTGATTTTAACATGACTTTACAGACAGGGTATTCTTGGACAAAAACAAACCAGGTAACCGGGACTGGTCGGTATATTGCTGATGGATTTGAATATAAATTTTATCAACTTAGAAGCCGTTATAAAAATTGGTTTTCTCAATTTTATATGAATGAGAGTTTCTCTGGTGATACCCGTGGTTATAATTTGGGAAATAGAATTATTGATAAATCAAAAAATTATGCCTTTCAAATTCAAAATAATTTTAATCTCAAATCCATGAATACAAAATTTGTATGGGGAATGGATTACTTTAGAACAGACCCGTTTACAAATGGTACTATTATTAATGATGGACCAAATGGATATGATAATGATGGTGATAATGTAATTATTGGTTATAATGGTTTTGATGAAGATGGAGATGGTACTCCTGATGACCCTTATTGCCCTGACGGTCAAACTTCAAGTTTTAGAAATGGAAAATTATGGAGTTGCGGTGAAGGAATTGATGAACCGGATGAATTTATTGATCCTCAATCCAATGAATATGGTATTTATTATCAAACTTCAACCGAATTATTTGGAACCAGTCGTTATGAATTTATAACGGCGGCTCGATTAGATTACCATGATTTATTGGATGAAGGTTTATTATTTGCCCCTAAACTTGGGTTCATTTATAAACCTGATTCAAAATCATCCATGCGCTTCACTTATGGAAAGGCTTATAATACCCCAAATTCAATCTCACTCTTTACTGACCTTTTTGTTGGGAAAAGTAGTGTTTTTGAAGTCTATTTAAGGGGAAATTACGATGGTACAGTTTATTGTCGGGTTGGTTTACCATGTCTGGGAGAAAATTACCCCACCAGTGTAGCAACTCCCGGATTTTATGGTGAAGATGATAGTACATTTTATACATTTGGTCCATCTGACAACATAACTTATTTTTCTGGTATTACAAATGATAATGGTTCAGGATATTCATGTTCAAATGATAATTTTTTAAATGAAGAATCATGTGAATTTGCAGGACACAATTGGATAATGAATGTATCTGGGTGGGAAGAACTTCCTTACTCTTATAGAGTGGATGGAGCACCATATTATTTTCAATTTGACGGAAATGATCTTATTTCTGGAGATAATATTCCATTAGACACCTCAAAAAATGTTATTTTTGTGCCTGAACTTAATGGAGATGGTGTTTTATATACAGCTGAAGAATCTATGAATATCCCCGATGTAGACCCCATTAGAACCGAAAAAATTCAAACTGTTGAATTTGGCTATAAAGGATTCTTAGGTAATCGAACCCATTTTTCTCTTGATTATTACCTTAGCTATTACGAAGATTTTTTCAGTCCTCCAACCATTATAACTCCATTGATTGTGAGTAGAAAGTTCGATGA
>JACKQG010004047.1_pt1 | contig 17316 bp, 10 predicted proteins | sample 8237621 | NCBI WGS metagenome assembly JACKQG01 (sample SAMN15677084, study PRJNA649215) | marine metagenome | biome: marine; feature: Black Sea; material: saline water; isolation source: suspended particulate matter (SPM) from the Black Sea western gyre | collected 2013-06-09/2013-06-10 | depth...
CTTGGCGGATAATCTCACTCTCAGGTTGAAGAGAGAGCTTGAGAGAAGGCATGGAAAGGTAGTTTCTGAAGATGCCATAAATAGCTTCTTAGATTCTTCCGTCCCTCCTCCTCAATATCAAGCTACTCCTTCTTCTGCAAATATTTCAGCCCCGTGGGAAGGGGACGAATCATATTCTTCTGAAGAATCCAGAGAATCAAAAGGTGGATTAATTAATGCTATTGGTGTAGGTCTTTGGTCTGCGTTTGATACAGCAGCTTTTGGAGTCCCAGGTGCCTTTGTAGAAGAAGAAGATTTTTTAGATTTTGAAGATACCGCTGCTAAATATACAGGAGCTATTGGTGGATTAGCAGGTTTTGTAGCGGGAGCTCCCGTTAAGATTGGTGCAAAAGCAGTTGGTATGATTGCAAAGCCTTTTATAAAGAAGGCTGGGTTTGAGTCTCTTCAATCTGTATCTAAGAAAATGGTGTCTAGGGGGATAAGAGAGGGAGTCTCTAAGAAAAATGCGAAACAAGTCGTTGGTCATTATAAGAAGCTTGCACATAAGGCTCAGATTAATAAGGACTTTGCTAAAAACTTTGACAAGCATGCGACTGACTTAATTACTCGATATACTGATGATGCTGTTAAGATGGGAGACATTAATCCGAAGGAAGCCATCGCTATAACTAAAATGTTTGGTGATAATTACACCAAGAGACCATTGCAAGACTTTATTGGATTAATGGCAGAAAGAGGGATTGCTAAGACGAATCCACGGTTTGCAAGAGTTCTTGGCCATGCAATGAATGACGCTTTAATGTTTGGTATGATTGATACTGTCTTTGAAGGCGTTTCTATGGTGGAAGATAATCATTTTGATTGGACTGCCCCAATTTGGGGAGCTGTCACTGGTTTGGCTTTCTCTCAAATATCATGGTTGAATCCCGTTGGTAAAGGCTCTAAATGGTTCCCAGATTTTAAGCAAGGATTAAGGGCTACATTCGCAAAGGGTTCTCCATATCACAAAATGAACAAAGAGCAACTTGGTGCTTATGCTAAATTCTTTGGTGAATCCCTTCCTAAACTTGAAGGAGGGGGGAAGGTAGTCTCAATTTCTAAGGGAGATAAAAGTCTAAGGATTAACTTAGCTTCGGATGATATTTGGAGTAGATTGGATAATAGGTTTGGGACTGTTGAATCAAAGAATATATTAGCTGATTTTCTCGACTCTCAAAGGAAAGAATTTGGGAAGAGCATGATAAAGTGGTCAACCCAAGAAGGTTTCCAAAACCTTAGCAAGAATTGGATGAGGATGGCTTTTGGTGGAGTCCTTTTCAATACAAGAACATTAGCAGAAATGGCTATACATGGAGCAGAGCCAGATATACATGACATATTACCTCATTTTCTTATAGGCGCCTTCTTGCAACATGGAAAGAACCCAGCAAGATTTGATTTAAACTCAACTAAGATGAATGAAGTTAGAAATAATCTTAGGACTCTTGGTTTTGAAACAAGACAATTAACACATATACCATCTTTTAATAGGACTCAAAGTAGATTCGGAGGCGGATTAGACCCAGTTAAGAATAAAGAGACTATCAGGATGATGGATGAGATGACTCTTGGTAGTGAAGTTCTTGAATTAGTGCAATCTCCATTGGAGAAAGGACAAATAAGCGTCCAAATAAAAGGCAATTCTAAGTTTCTCTTGATTTACGAAAAAATGGACAAACATTTTAAGCACAAGAAAAGCAAAGATGATATAAGTGTAGAGCAGGCTGATTCAATTGTAAAACAGTTTGAAAAAGAAACTGGATTAAAAACCTTAGAAGAATATGAAAGACATTTTGATGAATTAAGCGTCGAAAGTACAAAGGGATTTGAAGAAAATTTAATAGAGGTTATTGAGAAGGTTCGTACTTCTGATATTGCTCAAGAAATTAAAATTGTTAAAAATGAAGATGGTTCGTATCAGATACCAAAGGCAATAGAAGTCCCAGAGTCTGTGTATAAGATGGCTGAAAATGGAGAGTTAAGTTTTGTAAAAGGGGCTGATGGAGAAGTTTTAAAGGGGCAATTAGCAGTAGAAAAACTACAAGAGAAGATTGATGGATACGCTGCCATTTCTACAACCACATCTGCTATTATGCAGAAAACGAAGGATATGCCCTCTGGTCAAACTATTAAAGAGGTTAAAAACCTTGATTCTATTGAAAATATATATAGGTCTATTGAAGAATCAGAAAGAAATGTAAATGAAACATTTGCAAATAAATCTTCCAGTGCAGACCCATTTACATTTGCTGGTTCATTCGGGGACTATGTTTCTATTATAGGAAGAAATACTGCAATAAGGTCTTCTCAAAAGATTACAGATATGTTTAGTCTGAATCCTACTTCTATAAAGAGAAGTGAACTAATAAGTCATTTACATTCTTCTGGATTAATTTCTGACCTTACTGGTGAGTCAATGAAACTTAGGTCTGGGGTCAAAAATATTGAGATTATCTGGGAAGAAAATACATTGCAAACGTCTCAAGACAAAAGAGGCCCAGAACTTAAAAGAGCATTGAAGAAAGTATTAATGTTGCAATCTATCTCTGGTGGGTACGAGAAGTCTCAAGATGTTGATAGTGTCAAAATAAAAGCTGAGAAAGTTGAAGAATTACTTGGTTTCTTAAAAAGAAATGGATTAGATATAGAGAATATGCCATCATGGTTGCATGAAGATACCATGACTTTTATTATGAGAGATAAAATTGGTAAAAGCAATCTTCTTGTTGAGGAAATGGATGCTTTCCATAGAACATCTGAATCTGGTATGGCAGAATTTGACTTTAGTTTAAAGAAGGGTTCTCAAGGGTTTAGAATGTCTCTTATTGATGAAAGTTTTGTACCAGAGGGAAGCAAATCGCAGGCTTCTGAGTATAATACATGGGCAAGAAACATGATAAAGAAGAGCGGTGGTCTTATACAGGATGGTGGGAAAAAGAAAGTAGTAAATAGAAATGAAATAGACCTTCTTACTTCTCTTATCCCATTTGCACCTAAAGATGTTTCTGCTAAATCAAGATTATTAGATTTCATTACCGCTTTGCCAACAAATAGTAAGTTAAGCAATACGATAGGCCAATATGTCATGGAGGGTGGAGCCCCAGATGTAGAAAGTTGGTTGATTAAGCAGGGAATTATAAAGTATAACAAGAAGTCCTCAAAAGGTTGGGACTTAAATATGAAAAATTTCACAGATGAACTCAAGAATAGGCTTGTTGGTAGAATTAACAAAGAGGGATTTACTCCAGAATATGTTAAATCAATGTATGAGTTGCATGAGCAAACAGCTAAATCTGCTTATGACAAGGCTTATGAAGTTGAATCAAGTGTAAGGTTTGGCCTTAATAATTTCTTAGAAAAATATAACTTTGATAAATTAGACTTTTCTCCAGAAAGTAAAGAATCAAAAAAGAATTTAATGAAAGAGCTTTTGCTCCAGACTCATTCAATCCCAGGCCCAGAATCATTTGCAGAGTTAGGATATGATAAAACGGGAATTATAAGGGACAAGGTTGTTAATGAGGTTCTATCAAGAATTTCTGTAAAAAACTCAAGTGGAGAATGGGTTGAGTATAAGAATCTTCCAGAATTAGAAAAACCATCTCATAAGAAAGAAATAGTTAGGGATATTTTAAAACTCGTTCCTTCTCAATATACTTCTATAAGAGTAAATTCGTTTAAATTTGATAATGGGATTAAGGAGTCTGAAACATTTCAACAACAAACAAGGCAAACTTCTCTTTATGCAGAATATGATTTGCCATATGTAATAGTTGAAAGAGACGCTGTTGTTATGGACTTATATAACGGTAGGGTTCAAAGAAGGTTCTTTGATATATTTGGAGAATCAAGTGATTTACCAAGGTGGGAAAATGATTCAATAAGTGGACATAGGAAAGTATTTGAACGTGAAATAAAAACTAAAATGTCTGCATTTGGTTTAGAGCATAAAAATGGATTTGTTTTAATGCAAGTGTCAAAAGATACTTCACCGATTGCTATTGCAAGAGACCATTTATCTAAATTGCACGACCCTTATACAAAGTTTGCTGAAAAGGTTATAAACAATGAGAATATTAGTGGGAAAGTAAGAGACGAGATTAGAAAACTGTCTGAGAGAATGAAAGATGAAAGCGCGGTTGTATCTGATGCTGAATATAATGTTGCCTTATCTCAATTGACATTTGCTGATATGTTATCTGGTCGTAAAGGTATAAAGACGTTTGAGAAATTTTTAAATTCAGAAATGGATATGGACAAAGGGATGGGTCGTATAAAGTTATATGACTCCAAGAATTTCTTTAAGGCTGATAGGAATTTACTCCACAGTATGATGAATATTTACAGAGAGTCTCTCCAAGACCATAGGACTTATGATGCTATTGGCAAAATATTTCAACAGAATGGGTTTGGAGTGGCAATCTGGAATGATAGTAAATACTCGACAATTAAAAAAGAAATTACTGAAATACTAAAATCTCTTAATAAAAAGGGAGAAGATTGGGATTTAAGCAACCTTGTGTCTAATGCTCATGGTGACGTTTCTTCATTTGATAGTATAGCTTATGTTAGCAAATCTATGATGAGATTTGGTCATGCAATGATGGGGAACGACCCAAACTCGACTAACCCTTTTAAACCTATTATATCTTCTGGTGGTCGAAAGGGGCCATTGTTAATGGGTAAAACTTTATTTCTTTATAGTAAATCTTTAGACACCTTCTTTGAAACTAATTCTGGAGTTGATATTCTACTTGCGTCTTCTGGTGCTAAAATGTTTAATGAGGGCAAAATAACAAAAGATGGTTTAGATTCAAGCCTTATTAACCAACCGTACAATAGGATTAATTCTTCAAGAAAAATAGGCTCTCAGAAAATTCGTAAGATTCCAATTGACGCTCTTGGTCTAAGACCAGACTCGGATAAAATTATAAAAACCGCTGTTGAGTCTCAAGGTGATTTTAATTATATGAAAAACGATGAATCTGGCAAGGTTTTTAGAGAGTCTTATGAGAAAGAATTAAAACAATCATTTGAGTCTATGCGTTCAATAATGGAAGACCCAATTAGACTAAGAAGGTTCATTGAACTTTCCTTTGGTGAGGATGGTATGGGAATAGACCCAACGACTGGAGGGGGAGCCCATTTGAATAATTTAGCCTTTTTTGCTTCTCTAACTAAAGATGCAGACCCAATGTCTTATAGTGATTCTATTGTTAAAAATAAACTTCTCAATGTTTTTTATAGCTCCCTTATGAATGGTAGAAGGTCTTCCATTGAAGTAGAAGATGGAAGGAAAGCAAATTATGGAGGACAGGCATATTTAATCCAAGCCCCAGATGCTCGTTATAGATTAAAACCCACCATAGTCGATTCTCAAGGCAAAATGAAAATGCGAGGAGAGATGATGATTTCAGAGCATGAAAGAAATGCGTCTGTTTCTGATATGCTTAAAAAAGGTAAGGAAATGAGGTTTGTAGAGGGAGAAAAGATATATACAGGCGAAGAATTATTTGGTAAGGAGACGTGGGCAGAAATAAAGAATGAAATGGATTTGGGTACTTTATTTGATTTTATTGAATATGAGCGTTCAGCTGGGAATATTGGTGAGGACGTGCAAATAGGGTTGATTGCTAATAGGAAGCCAAGAACAAGACCAAATGATATGATGATATTGGGATTAAAGGGATTTCTTCCAAAGTCTTACGGCAGGTCTGCTATTGTTAATAGCCTTGATGTTGTGAACATATTTGAAGGAGATTATGATGCTGATAAGATTGATTATTTTTATGGCCACTCAAAATCAATGTATGACCATGTAGCTCGAACATCCAATATGTTTGTTCAAGGTATAGACCCAACACAGTTTAAACAAAAGACTGATTTTAGCTGGGGAAAAGATGCGGTTTCCATCGTAAAAGGAATAAACGAAATGGCTGCTAATGCAATTATATCTAAAAAAGCAATAGGAGCTGTCCAAAATATTCCAAGAAAACTACAATTTCTTGAGAACCTGTCGTCAAAAGGCCCAGAAGACCCAGTTTTAAAAGAGGTATTCAAAAGTGAAGGAAGAGAAGATTCTCCCAATGTATTACTATATACTCCGAACCCAGGTGGAGGTCGGTATCGGATAGTAATAGATTTTAATAATTTAGATTCTTATTCAAGGGGAGCGTTGGAAACTCAGTATATGATTGACCTTGCGGGGGGAGCTAACTCAGAATTGATGGGGGATGTTAGGCAGTGGAGCGATAAATATTTATTTCCATCCGAAGGAGAGAGCGTAACCTCTGGCCAACTTAAAAAGATGGGGGTTGGATTCGTAAAAGAAAATATTAGAAAAAATAAAAATTCAAAAAGAATTAGAATCTTTAGAAAGTTCGATGAAAAAGGAAATGAGCAATTTGTTCTGACTTCATTAGAAAAAGATATTATCAAGACAATGATGTCTGAATATAGTAAGATTTTAAATGTTTCGGGTGAGAAGACATTTGCAGAAGGCGGTGAGAATAGGTCTCTTGGGTATGAAGATTTATATTCAGCGGCTGATGGGTTCTTTGAGTTTAATAAAAATATAAGTAATTCATTATATTATAAGCTTAGGTGGAGAAAAGATTTTTCTGGTAACCCTTATTGGAAAGATGCTCAATTTGAAGCAATGTTTAGGCCAAAAGGGAAACCATATAAAGATTCATACGGTAAAGATAAGATGTCTTATTCACCATCGAAAGATATGTTTGATGGTCTTGGACAAGGGATAAAAGAGAACGCAAACCTTATATATAAAGGAGAAAGAGGGAGTGTATTAGAAAGGAGCCTTAGACCACTTTGGGAAAAAGATGTCTTTGAAAGTAAAGAATCGAAGAAGTTTTTGAACAATAGCAGTGTAACGGTTCTAATGACTGGCAAAATGGATAGTTGGTATCAGCAATTATTGTCTGGCAAAGTTAGTGAGTATTCTGGTTCTGTTGATGCGATGCAATCTGATATAATGAAAACTGTTACTGATTATAATTCAGCTGCTTATTATATTTCTAAATTGAAGAAAAATGTTAACCGAACTAATTATAATAACAACCTATCATATAGTGCAAAAAAGGCTATCGTTAATAAACTTAATGAGACTATAAGGAGTGTGGAAGATAGGATAAGAGATATTGCCCCCGATAAATATTGGGAAACCAAATCTTCTAAAGATTTAAAAAGATTTACATTCACCCCAGTTGTTGGGAAAGATGTGATTGATGGAGTAGTACAATATAATACAATTGACAATCTTCTCCAGTTTGCTGGTCGTTTAGATTCTAAGGGAAGAGAACACTTGCAGGCTATAAAAGATATTAGGAAGATGTTCTATGGCAACTTTACTACACTTGGAGACATGAGAAAGTATGGGGACAAAACTGTTCTAAGCAGAGCTTCTCTTGACTTTTTAGCTAATAAGCCAGACATGACGACATTTTATGAAATAGAAGAAATGATGTTGAAAAAAGGGTTTGCTGAATATGGGGATGCTTCTTTTATCCTTGAGTTTATGTCAACTGCGAGAAATGATTTTAATATTGGAATACACAATGGTCAATTAATTCCAATGCCTTATGGGAAAAGTGGAAGATATAAAAGAGGATTGCAATTCCTTACAAAGATGGCCAATGAGACTGTTTATGATGATTCAAGGATTCAATTTACAGAAGGAACTGGAATTTCATCCCAATCTAAGCAATTATTAAAGATTCTTCAAATTACAGAAGCAAATCATAGAAGGTTTGCAAATAATAAATTTGATATGAGGAATTTATCCGACCCAAATTATACAGTTGATATTGGAGAAGGACAAAGGTTTTCTCTTGAGCATATAAAGATTCCAAGCTTTGGAAGAAGTGTTGAGAGAGTAGTTGGGGATTTTGATGCTATTAAGTGGGCTCGTGATACGAATAGAAGCGGAGCTGGCTTCAGTCCAATAAATGATTCTTATCTAAGATTTTATAGTGATATAATGGAAATTTCTGGGAAAACTAAAGAATTTGAAAAGTATATGGATACTATGAATGGTCTAAAGTCAGATATGATTAGCAATAGAGTCATAGACCCAATTGAATATTTATCCGTTAGGTCGACAATAGAAAAAGACTTAAAAAATATGGTTAGCGATGTAATAACAAGTGGTGTTTTAGAGAATGGAAACAAGGTTCTCGTTAGCAGAATTAAAAACAACCCTGTGTTTATATTAAATGGAGGGGATTCTTCCTCTGGGTTTTGGAGTGGAAGAAGTTTAGAGCCAAACATACAATACAGTATAAAGAAACTCAGGGAAGTAGTCAGGATTAATAAAGAATTAGGTGAATCAGAAGAATCTTTTAGATACAAAACTGAAAAAAGCGAAGATTCTATCAACCGATTTATAGAAAGATGTGGAGGGTAGTAGTGGCAGCTGTTGGAAAATGCTTAATTAATGCAAAGAAACTTGGTGATGAGATTATAAGATGGTCTAAATTGCCAAAAGTTAAAGCAACTTTTAGGAACCCCTATGAGGCTGCTTTTAGAATGGTTGAAACTGAATTTTTAATGGGATTAGAGGAGGTTGGTTCCAGAGATACAGATATAACCAAAGGTCAATTAAATTCTTTTAAACATAGGCTTAAAGAGTTAAATAAGTCTATTGACAATGGAAGTTTGGATAGTAAGTTTGCGGTTACGTTTTGGCAAACATCCCATTATGGGAAGAAAGACCCTGTTGTTGGAGCTGTTCTTAGAAATATGCAACTGTCTAACTTTTATTTTAGAGCCCATGAGACAAAAGATAAACATTTAATGGGGGAGATGCTAAAAAGTTTAGAGAAAGAATCGATTGAAAAAGGACTTATCAGCAAGTGGGGATTAACAAAAAATTCAGCACAAAAGAAATTTCAGAAGTTAGACGATATGTTGCAAGGACAAATAGTTAAGTATAGGAATGGGGAAGGTTCTACCGAAGCAATATCCAAAATTAGAGGAGAAATGGATTCTCTTATTAATAAAACATATTTAAAAGTATATGATGATTTGTTAAATATAGTTGAGGGAACTTCAAGGGAAGTTGGAGGGAAGAAAATATGGACTCATGGTCTCCCGAAAATAGAACAAGACAAATTTAATTCCCTTCCAAAGTCTGAGCAGTCTAAAATACGAGAAGGCAAGTCTGTTTTAAAGCTAACAGAGAATGATTTAGTTGGGGCTGTCATGGCTGATGGGACAAAAATATCTTCAAATATGTATAAATCCTTGATAACATATAAGACATTAATGGATGGATTATATTCAAGATTGAAGAATGGAGTAGATGCTCGGATTGATAGCATTACATCAAGAATGCAACAATCGTATGGGACTGAATTTAATTCACAAAAAATTAATAATATAAAAGACAAGCTTAGAGCTAAGTTGATGCCGTCATATAGAAGTGGGTTTTTCCCTCATTATACAAGAGATTTACATATTGATTTAATGGATGGGCTTATGCCTTATTTTGATGAGATACATACTGCTTCAAATCCATATTCAAAAGGCAAAAAGTCAAGGAGTATTAACCAAATACTTGATTCAATGTCTGGATATATTGATGGTCATACAATCAGCAGGGGGGATAGTTATAGATATAGTAAGAACTTTTTAAATTCTGTTACTAATTATATATATGATGTTAACAGATTTAATTATACCTCCTTTATGGATAAACACATGATAGATGGTTTGATTTCTGTTGAAAAAATATACAAAACGGATGGGAATGCAAAGGGATATGGTCAGTCTATTGTAAATTATATTGAAAGCTTGCATACAGCAGCTAATGGTGACTCCAAAATATCCCCAAAAACGAGAGCATTAATGAGAACGGTACTTGCCTTTGAGTTTATATCAAAGCTTGGAATTAACCCAAGAGGTGCGGTTCGTAACTGGACTCAGAGATTGCTTGACTATGTAGAATGGGGGCCAGTCCAAGTAAAAAGGTCAAAGGAAATTATAGATAGATTAAATATTAGTGAAGCTGATATTAATGAAGAATTGAAAAAGGTTGGGTTGTTGTTTGAAGATATATCTCCACAATTGCTCGAAAGTGACATATCAACTCAAGCATCTTCGTCAAAAAGAGTTGAATATGATGAAGCTTCTAATAAACACAAGTTTATCAAAAAAAGTCGTATAGAAAAAGTTGCAGATAAAATGGGGTGGGCAGCTGGAAAAGCTTCTTTCCTTCACAGAAGGGCAGAGAATAGTAATAGAAAGCACACATTTAAAATTGCTTTTGCTCAAATGTATGATTGGTTAGATAGTCCAAGATTCCGTGAATCACTAATAGAAAAGAATTCTAAATATACAGAAAAGAATATACAAAACGTTATTAAAAGGAAATCTCGTAACTATGCAATTAATATGGTTGTATTAAACCATTTTGATTATGCAGAATACTCTAAAAGCAGATTGTTAAGGTCTAATGTTGGTAAGTTTTTAGGGCAATTTCAACATTATAGTTTTGAATTTTTTGAACGCAATATGAAAATATTGAGAGAAGCAAAGCACGATGTTAAAACAGGACATATATTGCCAGGTCAAGATGCTCAAGGGCTGTCTAAGGCTTATAGAATGGGAATTGCTTATTTTGGGGCTCCCGTTGTTGCATCTATGATAACAGGTTTAAACTTTTCTAATTTAATAGAACATGATTCCGCTACAAGATTACATCAGCTTGCTATTGCTTTAACTGGTGATGAAGATGAAATAGAAGATGCATTTTATGGTAAAGGGCCTATTATATCTACATTTGGAGGCCCAATTATGTCTGATTTAATTGATATTGGTACTATGCTTGATTTAATTAATTTGGATGATGATTCTACGCTTAATTTAATAGGTGGTTTTGAAAAAAGAGCTGAAGGAAATGATTCACAAGATTTAGCAAGAAAAGTTAGACTCTTAAATACATTTGCTGGCAGAGCTGTTGGGAGACATATTCCTCAACTTATCAAAGGTAGAATAGGATGGGCTTTGCAACAAGAACTTGGATTATATCCGACTGCTGAATCAAGAAAGATACAGAAAAAAGCACAATCAGTTAGAAAAGATATTTTGCCAAAAACTTTAGAAGATGCTTTGGTAATGTTAGAACAAAGAGACAATAAGGGAGGATGAGAAAAGTAAAGGAAACCCACCCTCGTTTTTCTTATTGTAATTACTTTATGATTTAGCTATTTGGGAACTCCCAAGTATAGATTCTACCATATTCTTTAATCCAATTATGACTGAATAAGTTATTAATTCTTTTTCTTTTTCGGTTGAGTGTTTTGACATTTGTAATAGTTTTAAGTTTGATTCTAATACTTGGGTGATTGCTTCATGACTATTTCTCATTTGACCTCGCCCAAACTGCCATGCAAATTGCATCTGAGTTATATAGTGTTGCTTTTGGATAAAAAGCCTTTGCTATTGTTTTCAATTCATTTTTCCTTTCTTTTTTTACCTTTGACAAATCATACTCTGATTGCCATTTTTTAGGTGTTACTAATTCATATTTTAAATTATTTGCTTCAAGTATTCCAATCCATATACCATAATTCATTCCAAACTTAAAAGCAAAACTTCTTGCATCTGTGGGAAATGCCCATACTTTTTCCATTATACATACTAATTTGTAATTATCTATATATGCATTATTCACTATTTTTCTAATTAATTCAGACATTCCATTGAAAGTATCTGGACATTTGTAAGCTTTTACATTGTCATTATCAAGGACTGCAATTCCCCCATTACGACCTGGGTCAATTGTTAGATACCTTCTTTCCAAACATTTTTTCTTCTTTTTGTTCTTTGCGATAGAATTTACCTTGTGTTCCTTTTGTCCCATAATATTCCCTTATTGCACATTTTTTACAGACTATAAACTTATTTGGGGACATAATAGATTCATATTGAAAGAAATCTAAGTGTCCCCTTAACCCGCACATCCGACATTCGTTATTTCCTATTTTCCCTAGTGGTTTTATCTTTGGTATCATTAAATGCAAGGTCTCTATTGTTGTAGAATTTACATTTATTACCATTAAATCCCACTATATAACTTCCTACATTTCCATACCTTGCTTTGGCTACTATTATCTTATTTTCGTATTTATCGTATGATTCACTATCGTGGTTATATCCATAAAACATAAGCATTGCAGTTTCAGAAGTATGTTCAATTGTAGCTCCTTCTGCAAAATCACTCATCTTAGGTTCTGGAATAATTCGTTTATCTGATTCTCTGTTTAATTGGCTAAGTAACAATGCACTTGCATTTTCACTTTTACATATCCATTTATATTCTTGCATGATTCTTTCAATTTCAAATCTTCTACCTTCTTTTTCTCCATCGACTTGTATTAATTGAATGTAATCATCAATAATTATATCTGGCTTATGTTTGGCGATTTCTGACATTGAATCTGACAAATTTCGTACATCGTCATACATCATCAAATTTTGATATTTATCTACAATATCTTCCATTTGCATTTCCATAACTAATTGGGTTGTCTCATTGTATTCGTTTTTTCTTACATCACCATATAAAAGCAAATCATTTTCAATAACACATAACTTTTTAATCATTTCTGTGTTACTCATTTCACGATTAAATAACATTACTTTAAATCCTTGTTCTATAAGACTTTTAAGAATGTTTATCATTAGTGTTGTTTTGCCTGTCCCAGGTCTTCCACCAATAGCGGTTATTTCTTTCCTTGTCATTCCACCAGCTGGATAGTCGAGATATTCCATACCAAAAGGTATAATATTATTACCTTCTTTTATGTTTATCTTAGCTTCTGTTACTATTTCTTCAATAGTTTGAACCCTTGAAGGCTGTATTTCTTTTAATTCATTGATTAGTTTTGTATGCTCTTCAAGTATTACTTTAACATCTTCATAATTGTCAAAACTTAAACTGTACAGTTTATTAGCACTCTTAGCTGTTTCTCTTTGGATATACTTTTCCCAGATGATTCTTGCGTATTCTTCAACATTAGAAGACGATGGAATTTTGTCTGTCAATCCAGTTAAATAATATCCAGTTATTTCTGTATCTTTATCTAATTTTGATTTACATTTATTTAATACAGTTATAGCATCTATTGGGCTATTCTCTCTGTATAGTTCTCCCATCGCTTCCCATACAATTCTATGGTCTTTATGATAAATTGCTTCGGGGACTCTTATCCACGGTTTTACTTTTTCATAAACAGATTTTCCATCAAATAAAATACAACCTATCATTGATTCCTCTGCTTCGAGGTTGGATGGAAATGGTTTTGCTGTATCCATTTAATTTTCCTTTATTAAGTTTATTTAAAACATTTCGACTTGAGATATTGGTTCATAATTCATTATTACTAATTCAATAAAATATTTAACATCATCCGCATTTCGACCTGCATACTGTGTCTCTATTTCTACGATATTGTAATCTGAATACATTTCTCTTATAACCTCTCTATCATCATAACTAATCATAAATTTTCCATCTTGCCTATCAATTAAGTCAGCACATTCTCTAAGGTCTTCATGTTCATTTATTCCAAAGTTATGCATATAATAATCACCACGTTCTGTTGCAATTATGTATGGTGGGTCAAGATACCACATATCACCTTTTGTTGGTTTGTAATCAACTATAAGTTTTCTAAAGTCAAGATTTTCAATTGTAGTCTTATCAAAATAAGTTCTTGAATATTTTAAATTCTCAATTATCTCATTTGTATTCCAAGTTGATGTTTTTGAAAACGTTCCGTATGGTATTTTATTAAAAGCATTACGAATTAAGTAAAAATACATAGCCGCTCTTTCTACATTTGGTATTTCTATATCCTTATGTTCAAGCACGGATGACTTTGCATCATTAAAATATGTTCTGCTCTTAGGAATCCATAGTAAGGTATCAATTAATTTATCGAACTCTTTGATAACACAAGTGTATAAGTTCACAATATCATTATCTATATCATTTACTACGCTAATCTTTGCTTTTTTCTTGCGGAAGAACGTGCTAAGCCCTCCCGCAAAAACTTCAAAGTATCTTTCATGAGTTGGGAACATTTTTATGAGCTGTCTGCTTAGTTGAAACTTTCCCCCATAGTAAGGAAAAACAACTGGACATTCATAAAACTGTATATTTGTCATGCTGATGCTACTTCGTTAGCCCATTTAGTAATTTTAGGATAAATCTTACTTTCTAACTTGTGAGTTGTTTCATAGTTGCGTTTCATATTATGTGTTGCAACCCATGTAGCAGCGTTTAGTAAGTCCCAAAATGTTTTAGGCTTATTTGTCAATAGATATTGAGTTAAAGCTTCCATTGTGAAACTTGGGAACATTTCAATTAATTCCTTTGTGTATTTAGGTTTTATTTCTGTTCCCGTAAGAATTGGAAAATCATTTACAAACACATCTTCAACTGTATTAATTGTATCTGTAATAGATTCTTCTAATTTATCAAGATTTACATTATGTATAGAATGTTTATTCATCTTGTTACTTATTGTAGTTCCAATAACTAATCCATTGGAGCATACGATTCTAAATGCACCAGCAAGTATATGCAATTGCAAACTTCCATCGTAGCTATTTTTCAATGTAATAGTTGGGTTAACCATGTCTCCATTCCCAACATCGACTGATACATCTGGAATAGTCCAAGTCCACATTGTTCTTGCTCCATTACCAAATGTTTTGCATTCTGTCAATTTAGCATTACAATCTTTAAGAATTGGATTTGCTGTTTCTATTATGCTATCATTGGAAACTAGCTTGTATTCATTAGTCATACAACTAATAATTTCACTTGTATCTGACCTTACAATAAACTTATAAGACTCTGGGTTAACTATTCCTTCCATTTCAATTGGTACTTCTTGAACTGGGAATAATGTGTTTGTTAAATCAATCATTACTTTTCTCCTTTGTTGTTATTTATAAGCCCATTCTTGAACTTAGTTTATTGATTTTTTTTTGTTGTTCACTTAATACATCAAGACATTTTTCAATCATATTATAAATGTTCTTAATGTCTTTTTGCAACATTTTTATTTCATCTGCTTTTTTAGTCATTTTACCTCCGTTATTATTGTTTCGAGACCACTGTTAGTATGTGCAAGTTCTCCGTCTGACCACATTCCTTCAATTTCAGAATGAACTTCATCTTCATTTTCTGCATATATTTCAATTGTAGCATAATTTAAAGTTTCTATTAATTCTACTTGATATTTCTTTATGCTTTCATTGTAATATTTTCCAAAATTAAACCTCTCTGTGTTTCCGTTGGGAATGATGCCTGTTGCTCTTTCATTGTTATTTTCAATGTATTCTATGTCTTTACCAGATAGGTTTTTTATAAACAACCAGTCTGAAAAGAATCTTCCAACGCTATAATAATCATTACTAAAATTTATTGAACCATCTTTTTCAAACATTCCTTGTTGTTGTTCGTATTCAGTCCCATCTTCTCTTTTTATTAATGTATCATTAACAAACCAATCTTTATCCCATACTTTCTTTTTTTCTTCGTATCCATGATGAATTTGATTAAAGTCAGAAACCATTTCCTTAAATGTTTTAACATTCGTTACTTGATTCTTTAACATATCAAAGGCAGTGTCTCCATATCCCTCTGGATACATATCTCCATTAAATTCAATTGATTCATATACTTTTTTCTTTGTTATTAATATAAACGTTCCTCTTGTCATTTTTATTTCCTTTCATTTATTATTAAATCAAACATCTACAGTTTCCTTTAAATATGTTAAATATATTTTCCACATACCTTCTATTGTTTTTTTGTCATATTGACGTAATTCAAATACCTTTTTACGTGGCATTAAAGTTAATGGAACATCGGCAAGACTTGGGTCTCTGCCCCATTCATCTACTGTTACTAGTTCTTCTAACCATTCTTTTTTAGTCATTTTACCTCCGTTATTATTGTTTCGAGACCACTGTTAGTATGTGCAAGTTCTCCGTCTGACCACATTCCTTCAATTTCAGAATGAACTTCATCTTCATTTTCTGCATATATTTCAATTGTAGCATAATTTAAAGTTTCTATTAATTCTACTTGATATTTCTTTATGCTTTCATTGTAATATTTTCCAAAATTAAACCTCTCTGTGTTTCCGTTGGGAATGATGCCTGTTGCTCTTTCATTGTTATTTTCAATGTATTCTATGTCTTTACCAGATAGGTTTTTTATAAACAACCAGTCTGAAAAGAATCTTCCAACGCTATAATAATCATTACTAAAATTTATTGAACCATCTTTTTCAAACATTCCTTGTTGTTGTTCGTATTCAGTCCCATCTTCTCTTTTTATTAATGTATCATTAACAAACCAATCTTTATCCCATACTTTCTTTTTTTCTTCGTATCCATGATGAATTTGATTAAAGTCAGAAACCATTTCCTTAAATGTTTTAACATTCGTTACTTGATTCTTTAACATATCAAAGGCAGTGTCTCCATATCCCTCTGGATACATATCTCCATTAAATTCAATTGATTCATATACTTTTTTCTTTGTTATTAATATAAACGTTCCTCTTGTCATTTTTATTTCCTTTCATTTATTATTAATCCAACATCACTTAATATTCCATAAGCAGTTATATCAAAAGGTCTATCAGGCAATGGTTCTTCAACTTGAGGATTTATAAGAACACCATCTTCATCTAACCATTTATCAACAACAAAAACTTTTAACCATCTCATTTTTAATGCAATAAATCTAAAATTAGATATACCTTGTTTGGGAGGTTCTTTTTTCTGTTCATAATAACCTGAAAAAGTTGTTAGCTCTTCATAATTAATCGTTTTCCCATTCTTATTTACATTAGTTTTAATACCATACATACCTATATGTCCTAAATCATAGATATGTTTTGATATTAAATTTGGCATAGCTGTATTCATTAACTTTCTATCTTTATCATAAAGAACTTGTGTTACATTTTTGAATATTTGCATATGATTTTTTTCACCCATTGATGTGTAAGTCAAATTATCTGAAAATTTCATATTGTTCATTGCTTTAGTAGCAAATTCATATTCATTCATCTTCTTTATTCTCCTTTTCCATGCTTGCTGCTATTGAAATAAATACTACTGTAATAAATAATCCAACACCAAATACTCCAAGCATAGGTATTTGCATTAATATGAGACCAGTCATTAATGCTAATGCTATTATTAACTCTTGTATTGTTCTTTTCATTT
>JACKQG010004048.1_pt1 | contig 17314 bp, 12 predicted proteins | sample 8237621 | NCBI WGS metagenome assembly JACKQG01 (sample SAMN15677084, study PRJNA649215) | marine metagenome | biome: marine; feature: Black Sea; material: saline water; isolation source: suspended particulate matter (SPM) from the Black Sea western gyre | collected 2013-06-09/2013-06-10 | depth...
GCGCGGCCCCGGGAGGCGGCCCCGGCCCCCCCGGCTCCCGGGCGGATGGCGCGGCTCGGGCGCGAGGGGGACCGGCGCCCGCCCCGCGGGCCCGTGCGAGAGGCCCAGCCAGTCCCCCTCGGCCGGCCCGCCAGCGGCCGACCAGCGGCCGACCGCCGCGACCACCAGGGCCAGGGCCAGCAGCCGCTTCATCGGACCCCGTCCCCCTGGACCAGGAGCTGGTAACGGCCGGTCTCGAGGCCGGTGAAGGACTCGCTGCTGCCGTCGGGCCAGCGCACGGTGAGCCGGTCGACCGCGTCGATGGCGCCGAGGCCGAAGTGCAGCCGCGGGTCCCCCTGGGTCAGGTAGCCGCAGCGCGGCTGGTGCTGCTGGATCCAGCGACGGCCGCCGGCCTGCAGCTCGACGGTGGCGCCCCAGCCGGCGCGGTTGCCCTGGGTGGCGGCCAGGCTCACGCCGATCCAGTGATTCCCGGCCGCCGCCTGGTTCTGCAGCAGCAGCGGCCGGTCGCCGATGTGGGTCACCAGCAGGTCGAGGTCGCCGTCGTTGTCGTAGTCGCCGATCAGGCCGCCGCGGCTGAGCAGCTCGGCGCGGAAGCAGGCGCCGGCGCGCGGCGAGGCGTCAGTGAAGCGGCCGTCCCCGGTGTTCTCGAGCAGCAGGTCGGCGCGGCCGGTGGGGTGGTGCAGGTCGCCGTTGGCGAGGTACAGGTCGAGGTCGCCGTCGTTGTCGAAGTCGAACAAGCCGCCGCCCCAGGACACCCGCTGGGCCGACGCGGCGGCCACCCCGGCGCGCACCACCTGGTCCTGGAAGGCGCCGCCGCCCTGGTTGCGGTAGAGCGAGCCGTAGGAGGTGTCGGTGACGCTGAGGTCGGGCAGGCCGTCGCCGTCGTAGTCGCCGAGCGAGCCGGCCATGGCCCCGGTGGCCTCGCCGTGGACGCCGTAGGCCACCCCGGCCATCAGGCCGTCCTCCTCGAAGCGGCCGCCGCCGCGGTTGCGGAACAGGAAGTTGGCGGTGGCGTCGTTGGCCAGGAACAGGCCGGTGCGGCCGTCGCCGGCCAGGTCGGCGGCGGTGACGCCCATCGAGCGCCCGGGGGCGACGTCGAGGCCGGAGCCGGCGGTGGCGTCCTCGAAGCGGCCGTCGCCGCGGTTGCGGTAGAGGCGGTCGGCCTCGGCGGCGTAGGCCAGCGGCCCGGGGAAGGCGTCGGGGGAGTAGTGGGCCTGGTAGTCCGGATCGAAGCGCAGGTAGTTGGCGACGTAGAGGTCGAGCCGGCCGTCGCCGTCGGCGTCGAAGAACACCGCCGCCACCGAGCAGGAGTCGTCGCCGACGCCGGCCGCGGCGGTGGCGTCCTCGAAGCGGCCGTCGCCGCGGTTGCGGTAGAGCCGGGTCGGGCCCTGGGTGCAGATGTAGAGGTCGTCGTCGCTGTCGTCGTCGAAGTCGGCCACCGCGGCCGGGAAGCCGAAGCCGGGGGCGCCGACGCCGGCCCGCTCGGTGACGTCCTCGAAGCGGCCGTCGCCGAGATTCCGGTAGAGCCGGTTGGTGGCCGGCGTCGCCGGCGGGCGCCCGCGGCTCACGCCCTGGCGCCAGGCCGAGTCCACCAGGTAGAGGTCGAGCCAGCCGTCGCCGTCGAAGTCGATCCACGAGGCGCCGGAGCCGATGCTCTCGAGGACGTTGTCCATGCGGCCGTCGCCGAGGTGGTGGACGAAGTCGATGCCGGCGGCGGCGGTGCGGTCAACGAAGAGATCGCCGTCCGGGTCGAACGGGGGGATGGTGGGAGTCACGCTCGCCGCGGCGACGATCTCTCCAGGTTGATCGGGCGGCCCGCAGCCGGCCAGCGCGCCGAAGGCCGCCGCCGCCGCGAGGCCGGCGTGGAGGATCCGAGGACCGGAGCTCACGCCCTCCTGGGGAACGGCCGGGACGACCGCTCCTGCTCCTCGCGGGGCCGGATGTCGCGCACGATCTCCGCCAGGACCGCGGGGGTGATGGCCTGGTAGCCGTCGCACAGCGCCTTGTCGGGGTCGGCCTCGGGCCCGATCACCTCGATGATGAGGCCGTGGGCGCCGGCGGCGATGCCCGCGCGGGCGGCGGAGGGCACCATCTCGGTGTCGCCGGTGGCGTGGCTGGGGTCGACGATCACCGGCAGGAAGGTCGCCCGTCGCACCGCCGGCACGACGTTCAGGTCGAGCGTGAAGCGGTTGTAGCCGCCCTGGGTGAAGGTGCGGATGCCGCGCTCGCACAGCACGATCTGGAGGTTGCCCTCGGCGGCGACGTACTCGGCGGCGCCGAGCCATTCGTCGAGGGTCGCGCCCCAGTGGCGCTTGAGCAGCACCGGCTTGCCGAACCGGCCGACCTCGCGCAGCAGGGCGAAGTTCTGCATGTTGCGGGCGCCGATCTGGAGGCAGTCGGCGTAGCGCCCGACCTGCTCGACCAGGCGCGGGTCCATGACCTCGGTGACCACCCCGAGGCCGGTCTCGGCGCGGGCCTCGGCCAGGATCTCGAGGCCGGGCACGCCGAGTCCCTGGAAGTCGTGCGGGCTGGTGCGGGGCTTGAACGCGCCGCCGCGCAGCAGCACGGCGCCGGCGGCCTTCACCGCCCGCGCCACCGCCAGGGTCTGCTCGCGGCTCTCGACGGCGCACGGGCCGGCGATGACCACCGGGGTCGGTCCGCCGACGCTGGCCGGGCCGATCCGGACCAGGTGCGGGAAGGCGGCGTCGCGCGATGCGCGGCGCTCCTTGCGACAGATCAAGCGATAGGGCGCGTTGTGGCCCATCAGGGGTGCCTATTCGGGGGGGAATCGGGGAGATGGCTTCGAATTCATGTTTCGGCCATCAGGTTCGATCCTATACCTCAAATGGAAACCAGGCATGATGCGTCGGCATCATGCCTGGTTCTCGTTTGCCGAATTGTCCATGGAATCATCCGTTCACGGCTCGAACCCGTGGATGATCGCGCCAGGCCGCCCAGGCCGCCCAGGCCGCCATGGACTCCAGGGCGAGGGCTTCGGCGTCCGCCTGGCTGAGCGAGCCGTCGCGGCTCCGCAGGAACCGCTGATCCCGACGGAACCCCTCATTCCTGGCTCGCGACGAAGGCCTGGTAGCGCGCGGCGACCTGTCCGCCGTCGACGCCGCCCCGGTGGACCAGGACCGCCACCCGGCCGCCGATCCGCTCGCCGCGGCCCAGCCGGAACCGGGTGCCGCTCCAGTCGTCCGGCCGCCGCGGCCCGAAGGTGCCGTACTCCCGCGTCAGCCACTTGCGCGGCTGGCCGTCGTCGGGCAGGAACACCGCCACGCCTTCCCGGACGCCGTCGACCTGGTTCGAGTAGTCGATCCAGCGGGCGTAGCGCTCGTTGGTGGCCTCCTGGCCTCTGCGGCCCTGGTCGTCGCGGATGGTGCCGCCGTGCTCGCCGCTGAAGTCCGGGTCCATGCGCAGGTAGGGCCAGCCGTAGTGGACCCAGTCGCTCAGGAAGCGGACCTCGCCGTAGTCGGCCCGCAGCTCCCAGTCCAGGTGGAGCAGGAACTCGCCGTCGCCGAGGTCCTCGAGCTCGAAGCGCAGCGACTGGCCGAGGACCGGCTCGCCCTGGGCGATCCAGGTCAGGTCGGCGGTGGCGGCGGCGCTGCGCTCGCCGGACCGCAGCTCGCGGAAGCCGTCGTGGCGGATGAAGCTGTGGTGGCCGAGCCCGGGTTCCTCAGGGTCCCGCAGGTTCTTCCACTCGTGGTAGAAGTCGGTGTCCGGGCCGCCCTCGAGCTGGACCCGGTCGACGACCCACAGCGAACGATGGTGGGGGAAGGGCTCGGTCCGCTGCACCAGCAAGGACCGCCCCGAGGGGCTGCGGAGCGGCCAAATGTGGGGGATGGCCCAGGCCTCGCCGTACTGGTAGACCAGCGCCTGGCGGCCGTCGACGGCGAAGGACAGCGTGCCGGCGGCGTCGTCCCGCACCGCGGTGACGTGGACCTCCGCCGTCGGCGGGCTGCTGCAGCCCCCGGCGGCCGCCCAGACGCAGCCCAGCGCCAGGATCGTCGACCAGGGCCTGGAGGAACCGCGGCTCACAGCTCCCAGCCCGGGCGCCGCTCGAAGTCGAGCAGGGCGTTGGCCTCGCCGTCGCCGGGGAAGGTCTCGGTGGCCGGATCCCACTTCAGCTTGCGTCCGAGCAGCATGGCGATGTGGGTGATGACGCACACGGTGTTGGAGCGGTGGCCGACCTCGACCGGGCAGATCGGCTCCCGGCGGCTGCGCACGCACTCGAGGAAGTTGCGGTAGTGGTCGCCGCTGACGTAGAGCTTCTCCTCGCCGTCGCCGACCACTTCCTTCAGGATCGAGCCCGGTCCGGCCGAGATGCCGCCGCGCTTGACGAACAGCCAGCCGTCGCTGCCGGTGAAGGTGACGCCGGCCTGCGGGTCGGTGCGCTGGATCAGCGGCACGCCGTCGGCCCACTTGCCGCTGGCGTAGTAGAAGGTGTGGACGTCGAACAGGCCGCGCTCGGGGAAGAAGGCCTGGGCCTCGATCTCGGTGATGCCCGAGTCCATGTCGCCGCCGTGGCCCCACTGGGCGATGTCGTTCATGTGCGCGCCCCAGCCGCAGATCATGCCGCGGGTGTAGCCCTCGCGCTGCAGCCAGCCGGGCCGCCCGTAGCCCTGCTGCGGGTGGACGCCGAGCTCGTGGTAGGGGCGCTCGGCGGTCGGGCCCATCCACAGCTCGTAGTCGAAGCGCGCCGGCTTCGGGGTCGGGGTCGGCTCGGCGCGGCCGCTGTCCGGCGGCAGCCACACCTCGACCCGCTGCAGCTTGCCGAGGCGGCCGTTGCGGACCAGCTCGCAGGCGTGGCGGAAGTTCTGCTCCGAGCGCTGCTGCGAGCCGACCTGGAGGATGACGCCGTTCTCGCGCACCGCCTTCACCAGCGCCTGGCCCTCGCCGATGGTCAGGGTCATCGGCTTCTGGATGTAGATGTCCTTCTTGGCCTTGGCGGCGGCGACGCCGTGGCCGGCGTGCCAGAAGTCGGGCGTGGACACGGTCACCGCGTCGATGTCGTCGCGCGCCAGCAGCTCGCGGAAGTCAGCGTAGACGCTGACCTCGGGCGCCGGCTCGCCGGCCGGAAGCTTGTCGGCGTAGCGCTTCTCGACGTCCCGCTTGGCGTGCTCGGCGCGCTGCAGGTCGGGGTCGCAGACGGCCACGACGCGAGCGTTCAGCGCCGGGTCGAGGCCGCGGTCGAGCAGGCTGAACAGGTCGCCGCGGCCCATGCGGCCGCAGCCGATGGCGCCGATGCGGATGGCGTCGTTGCCGCTGGCGAAGGCGCGCAGGCCGCGCGGCAGGACCAGCGGGGCGGTGAAGGCGCCGCCGATCTTGAGGGCGGTGCGACGGGAGATGGGGGGAGTCGTCATCGCTTGTCGATTGCTTGATTCAGGCGCGCGGGGTCCCAGCGCCCAGGATGGACGAGCACACGGTAGCGGAGCGTGAAGCCGTCGCCGCGGCGCATTGGGTGCGGCTCGTAGCAGATCACCGCGGGAGTGAAGAAGCTCATGTCGGCGCTGCGGATCGCGTACCAGGGGCTCGGGGCGTGGAGGTTCTCCGGGTGGTCGAGGACCGAGATCCCGACCTCGGCGCCGCCGATCCTGCCGTGGTAGTCGAAGGCGCGCGAGCGGCCGCGGAAGCGCTCCTGCGGGTTGAACTCCACCGGGCCCTCGGCGGTCGCGGCGGCGCGCTCCTCGAGCTGAGCCAGCCGCACCGAGAGGCCGGCGTAGCCGCCCCAGGCCTGGCCGTTCGGCTCGCCCGGCAGCGGCGTGCGGTCGAGCAGCACGGTCTCCGCCAGGGCGGTGAAGCGGCTGGTCCAGTCGATGGCGTAGCCGCCGTCGGCGGCCGGGGCGCTGATCTCGAGCTCGCGGGTCTCGGCCAGCATCCGCTCGCCGTCGGGGGAGAGGTAGAGCAGCCGCATGCCGATCCCGGCCGAGTGGTCCGGCCGCAGCGTCTCCTTCAGCTCCTCGATCGAGCTGCGCCCTGCCGGCCGGTCGCGGCCCGGTGCGTTCTCCCAGTAGTTGACGCCGTTGATGTACTTCCACGAGAACCACAGACCGTGGTGGTGGACGTGGTCGGCGGGCGCGTCGACCGTCAGCGACGGCGTGCCCGGCAGCGCCAGCGGGTGGAAGTAGCTGAAGGGCAGGCCGGGGTCGTGGTGGAAGCGCCACAGGTCCTGGCCGTCGGCGCGCAGGGCGGTCGAGCCGGCTGCGGACTCATCCCAGCTCAAGTCGCCGGCGAAGGCCCCGGCCGCGACCGCGCCGGCGGCCCCTCCTGGCGCCGAAGAGACGCCGCCTCGGCTGGCCGCGACCAACTCGGCCAGCTTGTCCTCGTCGACCTCCACTCCCAGCCCTGGGCCGGCCGGCGGCGTCAAGGCGCCGTCGACCACCTCGAGCGGCTGCTTCAACAGGCTCTCGGTGAGGAACTGCGGCCCGTTGAGCGCCGCCGGCTTCTGCAGCCCGAAGGCGCCGTAGAGCAGCAAGGTCGCCGCCAGCGACACATCGGGGTCGGTGAGGCCGCTGCCGAGCCACATCAGCCCCTCGCGCTCGAGCAGCTCGATCTGGCGCCGGGCCGACAGCAGGCCGCCGCAGCGCGCCGGCTTCATCGCCACGCCGTCGAGCATGCCGAGGCGGATGAACTCGCGCAGCTCGACCGGCGACACCACCCCTTCGTCCATCAGGATCGGCAGCGCGCCCTGCCGCTTCAGCGCCTGGTAGCCGGCGATCTGATTGGGCTTGATCGGCGCCTCGAAGACGTCGACGCCGGCTTCGGCCAGCTTCGGCGCGACCTCGAGCGCGGTCTCCGGGGCGTAACCGCCGTTGGCGTCCGCCCACAAGAAGGCCTGCGGCGCCAGCGCCCGCACCTGCCGCGCCAGCTCCAGGTCGAAGTCCGGGTCCGGCGCCACCTTGATGTTGAAGTCGCGGTAGCCGCGACGGCGGCCTTCGGCCACCAGCGCTTCGGTCTCGTCCAGCGTGCGCGGGTTGACGGTCCAACTCAGCCGCAGCGGGTCCGTCGCCTTCCGGCCCCACAGCTCCGCCACCGATTTTCCGGCGCGCTTGCCGATGAGGTCGTGCAGCGCCAGATCGATGCCGGCGCGCGCGATCGGCATGCCGGAGGAGAAGCCGTCCGCGACGGTCGCCCCCATGGTGCGGTGGGCGCCCTCCAGGTCGGCGGGGTCGTGGCCGAGCAGCGCCGGGCCGAAATATTCCCGCAGCACCGTCGCCACCGTCTCGAGGGTCTCGTAGCTCCAGCGCGCGATCGGCACGCTCTGGCCCCAGCCGACCAGGCCGTCGGCGGTGGTGATCTTCACCAGCACCGAGGCGCGGCCCTTGGCGCCGTGCGGCCCGGTGAAGAACTTGAAGTGCCCGGTCATCGGGTAGCGCAGGGCGAAGGCCTCGATGAGCTCAATGCCGTCGGCTGCCCCCGGCCAGCGAGGTCCGCGCACGGTGACCAACGGCAGCGCTGCGCAGGCCTGGAGGAAGCGGCGGCGGGTGGGAGCTGGGGACGGGTTGCGTCGCATCGGCGGACCCGAGCTTAGGTCCCGCGCCGGGGCGAGCGGGCGGCCCGGCGCCGCAATCTCCTACGTGGAGGGAGGAGCAACATCCCAAGGCGGGCCTGGAGACAGGTGATATCGTGACGGGATCGCGGGGGAGCCTACTCCCCTCGGAGGTCCCTCCATGCTGTCGCAACCGCTCCGCCCCTGCCTGCTCGCCGCCGCCCTGCTCGCCCCCCTCCTGCCGGCGCAGTGGAGCAGCGACCCCTATCTGAACCAGGCCGTGGTGGCGCGCCCCGGCGACCAGGCGCTGCCGAAGGCCGCGGCGACCTCCGACGGCGGCTGCTGGGTGGCGTGGTTCGACAACGCCTCCGGCAACTACGACGTCTACCTCCAGCGCTTCGACTCGAAGGGCCAGGCGGTCTTCGCGCCCGGCGGCATGCTGGTCAGCAGCCATCCGCAGAGCTCCTCGCTGGTGAACTGGGACTTGATCAACGCCGGCGGCGACCAGGCGGTGCTGGCCTTCACTGACACCCGCGCCGGCGGCGACCTCGACGTCTACGCCTACCGGATCAGCTCGGCCGGTGCCTTCTCGTGGGGGCCGGACGGCGTCGTGGTCTCGGCCAACGCGGACTTCGAGGCCGACCCGCGGCTGGCCCTGGCCAGCAACGGCGACGTCGTGGTGGTGTGGAGCTACCTCGGCAGCCCGGCCGCGGTGCGGATGCAGCGCTTCGACGCCGCCGGGAACACGCTGCTCGCCGCGGGCGGCGTCACGGTGGCCTCCGAGACCGGCCGCTCGCCGGGCTTCGCCGAGGTCGTGCCGGCAGCCGGCGGCGACGTGATCGTCTCCTGGGTGCGCGACATCAGCTTCTTCACCTCGGTGAAGCACCTGCGCGCCCAGCGCTTCGACGCCGCCGGCGCGCCGCGATGGCCCGGCCCGGCCGAGGTCTTCGACGCCCACAACCTGCCAATCGCCTATGCGCCGCAGCTGCTCGCCGACGGCGCCGGCGGCGCCGTGTTGTGCTGGCACGCCAGCAACCCGGCCACCAACCTGTTCGATGGCTACGTCCAGCGCCTGGACGCCTCCGGGACCGAGGCCTTCGCCCACAACGGCGTGCCGGTCTCGACCGCCGGCGGCATGAACCACCTGTCGCCGAAGGCCTCCTTCGTCCCCTCCAGCGGCGACACCATCGTGTTCTGGAACGAGAAGGACTCCTCGCAGAACCTGAGCGGCCTCTCAGCCCAGCGGATCGACGCCGCCGGGGCGCGGCAGTGGGGCGGCGGCGGCCTCTCGCTGATGACCGTCAGCACCTCGCCGGTCTATCCGCCGAGCACGGTGCCGGCCGGCGACGGCGCGATGGCCTTCGTCACCTGGGCGCCGACCTCGAGCTTCGGCCAGGACCAGCTTCTGGCCTTCCGCCTCGACGCCAGCGGGGTTTCGCCGTGGGGCGGCGCCCGCGACCTCTGCACCCGGCCGAGCCAGAAGTCGGTGCGCCACGCCCTGGCGCCTGCGGCCAGCGGCGCGACCGTCCTCTTCTGGGAGGACGGGCGCAACGGCGACGACGACGTCTACGGCCAGAACATCGGCGCCGACGGCCAGCTTGGCGTGAGCTACCTCGGCGTCGACGTGGCCTCGCTCTCGCTGTCGGCCGGCGGCGCGGCCCACTTCGCCCTCGACGCCGGCGCCACCCACCGCGGCCGCAACTACGCGCTGCTCGGCTCCACAACCGGCACCAGCCCGGGGCAGTTCGGCTACGGCATCCACCTGCCGCTCAACGACGGCGCCTACTTCCAGATGACCCTCAACCGGTCCACCCTCGGGATCTTCTCCGGCTTCCGCGGCCGGCTGGGAGCAGACGGCAAGGCGGCCGCCGCCCTCACCGTCCCGGCCGGGAGCAACCCGGCGCTCGCTGGGTTGACCGTCGACCACGCCTTCGTGGTCCTGTCCGCTCCGGGGAGCATCGTCCTGGTGAGCGAGCCGCGGGCCTTCCTACTGACCCTCTGAGCTCGATTCCTTGACGAATCCGGGCCCTCCTTGGATGGAACCGGGCACTCGCCGCGAACCACCGCCTCCGCCCTGGCGCCGGGCGCCTGGCGGCCATAGAAATGGGCCGGAGATCCCCCATGCGAGCCGGCCTCACGCGATCCCTCTTCCTGCTCCTGCCGACCTCCGTGGCCGGCGCTTGCGGCGCGCCGCCGGCGGCTGAGGAGCCGCCCGCGTTGCCTGCCCTGGTGCAGGACTACACCGAGACCATCCGCGGCGCCGAGGTCGGCTTCGACCTGGTGTGGGTGCCCGAGGGGAACTTCTGGATCGGCCGCACCGAGGTCACCTGGGACGAGTTCCTGCTCTACTGCGACTTCGAGGCCACCGGCGCGGTCGCGCCGGACGCGGACGCCGTCAGCAAGCCCTCGAAGCCGCTCGACTGGGCGCCCTACGACCACGACTGGGGCGCCGGCCGGCGCCCGGCCGTCGGCATGAGCTGGAACTCGGCCCAGAAGTACTGCCAGTGGCTGTCGCTCAACACCGGCCGCGAGTACCGGCTGCCGACCGAGGAGGAGTGGGCCTTGGCCTGCGGAGACGGCGGCGCCGGTCCGCTGGCCGCGCGGGCCTGGTTCGCCGACAACAGCGGCCAGATGACCCAGGAGGTGGGGCAGAAGGCCCCCAACGCCCGCGGCCTGCACGACATGCTCGGCAACCTCTGGGAATACTGCGCCGGCCCGTGGTCGGCCGCCGAGCCCGAGCGCGCCGTGCTGCGCGGCGGCTCGTGGAAGGACCCGGCCGAGACCATCGGCCCGGACGCCCGCCTCGGCTTCGACGACGACTGGAACCTCGAGGACCCCAACTTCCCGCCCGGCGTGTGGTGGGTGCCCGAGGGCGACCACCTCGGCCTGCGGGTCCTCCGCTCCGGCCCGAAGGAATAGACTGACCGGCTCGCCATGACCCAGACCTCACGACGCTCCTTCCTCGGCCAGAGCCTGCTGGCCGCCGCCATGGCGGCCGCCGCGCCGCTGACCCCGGCCTACTCCCGCGTGCTCGGCCGCCCCAAGGCGGGTCCGAACGACCTCCTGCGGGTCGGCGTGATCGGCGTCCGCGGCCGCGGACGGGCCCACATCGGCGGCTTCAAGAAGTCGCCCGACTCCGAGGTGGTGGCCCTCTGCGACTGCGACGAGGGCGTGATCGGCCCGGCCATGAAGTCGGTACCCGACGCCGAGTACTTCCGCGACTTGCGGCGGATGCTGGAGGACGACTCGATCGACGTCGTCACCATCGCCACGCCCAACCACTGGCACTCGCTGGCGGCGATCTGGGCGCTGCAGGCGGGCAAGCACGTCTACGTCGAGAAGCCGGTCAGCCACAACGTCTCCGAGGGCCGCAGGCTGGTCGAGGCGGCCGCCAAGTACCGCAAGATCGTCCAGGTCGGCACCCAGGCCCGCAGCCAGCCGGCCACCCGCGAGGCCATGCATTGGCTGCACGAAGGCGGGCTCGGCGAGGTCGAGCTGGCCTACGGCCTGTGCTACAAGCGGCGCGAGAGCATCGGCAAGGTCGCCGGGCCGCAGGAGCCGCCCGCGACCCTCGACTACGACCTATGGACCGGCCCGGCGGCGCTCCAGCCCTTGATGCGGGCCAACCTGCACTACGACTGGCACTGGGACTTCAACACCGGCAACGGCGACATCGGCAACCAGGGCGTGCACCAGATGGACATCGCCCGCTGGGGCCTGCAGCTCGACCGCCACCCGGAGCGGGTCGTCAGCCTCGGCGGCCGGCTCGGCTACGACGACGACGGCAACACCCCGAACACCCAGATCGCGCTGCTCGACTACGGCGCCGAGCAGGTGGTCTTCGAGGTCCGCGGGCTCGAGACCAAGGCCTTCCGCGGCGCGAGCGTCGGCGTCGTCTTCATCGGCGAGGGCGGCTACCTGGTCAGCGCCAGCTACGAGAAGGTCCAGGCCTACGACGTCGACGGCAAGCTGATCCGCGAGTTCAAGGGCGAGGCCGACCACTACCAGAACTTCCTCGACGCGGTGAAGGCCGACGACCCCTCGCTGCTGAACGCGCCGATCCGCGAAGGCCACCTGTCGGCGGCGATGGGCCACCTCGGCAACATCTCCTACCGGCTCGGGCAGGCGCAGCCGCTGCTGGCCGACGCCGCGCCGTTCGGCGCCTCGGAGGCCGCCAACCGGAGCTTCGCCGGCCTCTGCGAGCACCTGGGCGGCAACGGCATCGACGCCCAGGCCTGCCGTATCCAGCGCGGCCCGGCCCTGCGTTTCGACGGCGCCGCCGAGCGCTTCACCGGCGAGGCCGCCGGCGCCGCCAACCCCCTGCTGACGCGGCCGGCGCGGGCCGGCTTCGCGGTGCCGGAGTCGGTCTAGGATCAGACTCGTCGCCTCCCGCCTCCCGCCCGATGACGGGCGGTAGCATGTGCGGCGACCATGAGCCACGCCCACCAACCGGGGATCCTGGCGGAGCTGCCGCCGCAGGCGCGTTTCCTCCACTTCCAGCTCTCGGCCGAGGCCACCGCCGGGCTGGTCCGCGAGGAGCTGTCGGCGCTGCCGATCGATGAGGGCCTGGTGGTCGGCGTCGGGCCGCCGGTGGTGGCGCTGCTCGGCGGCGAGATCCCCGGGCTGCGGCCGATGCCGCACCTGGTGGGGCCGGGGGTCGAGATGCCGTCGACGCCCGCCGGGCTCTGGTGCTGGCTGCGTGGCAAGGACCGCGGCGACTTGGTGCACGCCACCTACGCCCTGGCCGAGGAGCTCGCCGGCTGCTTCGAGCTGGTCGAGGTCAGCGACGCCTTCGTCCACCGCGAGGGCCGCGACCTGAGCGGCTACGTCGACGGCACCGAGAACCCGGTCGGGGAGCGGGCGGCAGCGGTCGCCCTGGTGTCCGGCGCCGGCGAGGCCCTCGACGGCTCCAGCTTCCTCGCCACCCAGACCTGGTTCCACGACCTGAACAGCCTCCATTGCCAGCCCCAGGCCCAGCAGGACGATGTCTTCGGCCGGCGCCTGAGCGACAACAGCGAGTTCGAGCAGGCGCCGGCCTCGGCGCACGTCAAGCGCACCGCCCAGGAGAGCTTCGAGCCCGAGGCCTGGCTGCTGCGGCGCTCGATGCCGTGGGCCGATCCCAGCGGCGAGGGGCTGGTCTTCGTGGCCTTCGCCGCCAGCCTGGAGCCCTTCGAGGCCATCGCCCGGCGCATGGTCGGGCTCGAGGACGGGGTGGTCGACGCCCTGTTCCAGTTCACCCGGCCGCTCACCGGGAGCTGCTACTGGTGTCCGCCGCGGACCGCCGACGGGCGGCTGCGGCTGGACGCGGCGCTGGGCGCCTGAGGGGCGGGCCGCGGCGGGCTCACTGGATCGTCGCCGCCACCCCGTTCGAGAAGGTCGCGCTGCCGAGGTCGAAGGCGTGCAGCCACACCTGGGCGCCGGCCGCCGCCGGCGGGACCGGCGCGGTCATGCCGGTGCTGCCGGAGGCGTCCGCAACCAGCACAGGCAGCTCGAAGTAAGGCGGGCTCAGGAGCAGCGCCCCGGCCGGGGTCGAGACCGGGCCGCCGCCGGCCAGGGAGTAGCCGCTGCGCACCAGTCCGCCGGGGGTGGCGAACTGGACCCGGATGGTGGCGACGTAGCCGGCGACGAGGTTGGTCACCGACAGGAAGGGGCCGGTCGGTCCGGTCGAGCTGATCAGGATGTCGTCGAGCTCCCACTCCGAGGCGTAGTCGCCGGTGTAGCGCCAGGCGACCTTCACTCCGTTGATTCCGGCGTAAGCAGACAGGTCGGTGACCAGGGTCGAGATGCCGTCGAGGGCGAGGTCGTCGGCGACGTGGATGAAGGTGTTCCCGCCGTCGAGCGAAACGTCGACGTAATGGTGGTCCCGCCAGGAGGCGTAGGTGACCCCCTGCTGGCAGGAGGCGGACACCGCCGAGACCGCGCTGAAGTCCAGCGCCGGCGTCACCAAGGCGTTGTCGTTCCAGCCGAAGAAGTCGTCGTGGAAGGCGTGGTCGCTGGTCCAGAGGACCCCGGAGCCGGCGGGCTCGAGCTCCCAGCCGACCGAATTGCCGTTGTTCTCCTCGGTCCAGCCGGCCGGCGGCACTTGCAGGGAGGAGAAGTCCTCGGCCAGGAGGGTGGTCTGGGCCGCCAGCGGGGCGGCGAGGACGGCGAGCAGGAGGAGGGGTTCGAATCTCATGGACGGTGGTGGCGCGGAGCGGTCCTCCGAGGATCGGGGGAGCCGGAGCCGGGCTTTCCCGTCCTAGCGCAAGCCGGCGGGAGAAGCCCTCAAGCCTCGCGGCCGGCCAGCTCCTCCCATCGCCTCAGGTCCGCCTCGAGGGCCTTCTGCAGCTCGTCCCGCTCCGCCTGCAGCTCCCCGATCCTCTGGTGGCCGGACTGGTAGGTAGCGGGGTCGGCGAGGGTCGCGTCGAGGTCCCGGAGCGCCTCCTCGCCGGCGCCGATCCGCTCCACCACCCGCTCGAGCTCCTGGCGCTCCTTGAAGCTGAGCCGCCCGGGGGGCCGGTCGGCGGGAGCGGCCTTCTTCTTCGGCGGCGCCTCGGCCGGCGGCGGCGCCTCCCGCTGGGTTGCCGCCCGCTCCATCAGCGAGCTCAGGTCGCCGGTGTGCAGGAAGGCGCCGCCCTGGCCGTCGAGGTGCAAAACGTGGGTCGCCACCCGGTCCAGGAACCAGCGGTCGTGGCTGACCACCACCACCGCGCCCTCGAAGGCGATCAGCGCCTCCTCGAGCGCGCGCAGCGTGCCGAGGTCGAGGTCGTTGGTCGGCTCGTCGAGCACCAGGACGTTGGCGCCGGTCAGCATCAGCTTGGCCAGCAGCACGCGGCCGCGCTCGCCGCCCGACAGCGATCCGACCGCCACTTCCTTCTGGTTGCCCGGGAACAGGAAGCGGTCGAGGAAGCCGATGATGTGGATCGCGCGGCCGCCGATGACCACGTGGTCATTCTTGCCGGCGACCTCCTGGAGCACGGTGTTGGCCGGGTCGAGGTCCTCGCGGCGCTGGTCGATGGTCGCCACCTTGACGGTCTCGCCGACCACCACCTCGCCGGCGGTCGGGGCCAGCCGCTGGAGCAGGATCCGCAGCAGGGTGGTCTTGCCGGCGCCGTTGGGGCCGACCACGCCCAGGCGCATGCCCTGCTCCAGCCGCAGGTCGAGCTTCGGCAGCACCACGCGCTCGCCGTAGGCGTGCGACACGCCGCGCAACTCGACCACCTTGGCGCCCAGCCGCGGCCCCCTGGGGAAGGCCAGCTCGAGGTCGTTGGGGTCCAGCGCCGGCGCCGAGTCGGCCAGCTCGTGGTAGCGCTGGATGCGCGCCTTGGCCTTGGTCGAGCGCGCCGGCGGGCCGGAGCGCATCCAGGCGGTCTCGCGCCGCAGCAGGTTGAGGCGGCTGCGCTCGCCCTTGGCCTCGCTCTCGAGCCGCGCCGCGCGCTGCTCCAGGTAGCGGCCGTAGCCGCCTTCATAGCCGTAAACCCTGCCGCGGTCGACCTCGAGGATGCGCGTGACGACCCGGTCGAGCAGGAAGCGGTCGTGGGTCACCAGCACCAGCGGCACCTTGAGCGCCGCGAGCTGCTGCTCCAGCCAGGCGACGACGAAGGCGTCGAGGTGGTTGGTCGGCTCGTCGAGCAGCAGCAGGTCGGGGCCGCTGACCAGCAGCCTCGCCAGCGCCACCCTCCGCGCCTCGCCGCCGGAGAGCGAGCCGCACAGGGCGTCGCCGTCGGGCAGGCCGACGCCGTCGATGGCGGCGGCGACGCGGAATTCGACGTCGTGGCCGCCGAGGGCGTCGAGGCAGTGCTGGAGGTGCTCCTGGCGGTGGCTGAGGGTCTCCAGCCGGTCCGGGGCGAGCTCCGGATGGGCCAGCTCCTGGTAGAGCCGGTCGAGCTCGGCGAGGAGGGCCTCGCGGCCCTCGAGGCCGGCGCGGACGATCTCGCGGATGCTGGACCGCTCCGGGAAGGACGGCTCCTGCTCAAGGTAGCCGACCTGGAGGTCGCGGCGCTGCACCCGCGTGCCCTCGTCGGGCGCCTCGACCTCGGCCATGAGCTTCAGCAGGGTCGACTTGCCGCTGCCGTTGGCGCCGATCAGGCCGATGCGGTCCTGCTCGCCCACGACCAGCGACACCTCGGTGAGCAGCGGGCGCTTGGGGTCGTAGGTCTTGGTGACCCCGGAGAGGGTGAGGAGGGCCATGGAAGCCCGGCAGTGTAAACCGGCGGACCGCCCCGGCAGGGCCGGGCGCGGTCCGGTGGAGCGCCCGCCGGGGGCGCCGCGTCGGGCTCAGAAGGTGTAGAGCGCCTGGAGCTGGATCAGGTCGACGGAGTCGTCCCAGATGTCCGGCACCCGGGTCCACTCGAGCCGGATCGCCACCTGGTCGATCACCGCCGCCTGGACCCCCAGTCCGTACATCGGCGAGTTGCCGTCCTTGTTCTGCTCGATGCGGAAGCCGGCGGCGTTCTCGTAGTAGTCGGACTGGTAGAACAGCATGCCCAGGCGGCCGACGACCGAGAACATCTCACTCAGCGGCACCATGCCGAGCAGGGACACGTGGGTGGAGCTGGTGCTGACATGACCGCTGTTCGGCGCGCCGTTCCAGCGGCCGTTCCAGGAGTGGCTGCCGAGGTCGGCGACGCCCGCCTCGAGGCCGAAGTTCTCGCCCAGCGAGGCGCCGGCGCCGACGTTGAGGATCGCCGACTGCTCGTCGACCGAGCCCTGGAATTTGGGGCTGTCGCCGGTGGAGCTGTTGGTCCTGGAGATGCCGGTGCCGGCGTAGATGTAGGGCAGGGTGACCAGCGCGCAGCTGGGAAGGACCACGAGGGCGAGCCCGGCGAGCAGGGGGGAGAGTCGGAGGAGACGGTTCATGGGTGGTGTATGGGAGGTGGGGGCGGTCCCAGAGAGTGGTTCATGAAAAGCTAGGCTCGCCGGTGGCGTGAGGCCAGCCCCGCGGGGCCGGGGCGGTGGCAGGATGGGCGGGTGGCTCTCCTCTCCGCCCTGTTGCTCGCCGCCCTCTGTCCAGGCCAGCCGGCCCAGGAGCCCGCCGCCGAAGCCGCCCCGCCGGCGATTCAGGTGGCGGTCGACCCGCGGGTCGAGCTGCTCAGCATCGTGTTCCGGCTGGCCGGGAACCCGGAGTACCAGCGGCAGGAATTCCGCCGCTACGCCGCCGCCATCGAGCGGCACTTCGGCGGCTTCCGCGACCATCCAGCGGTGGTCGAGGCCCGTCGGCTGAGGGCCACGCGCGGGGTCTCGTACGACGCCGTCATGAGCCTGGCGGTCCACCTCGACGGCGTGCCCTTGCTGCGGCCGCGGCTGCGCTTCGAGGACTCGCTGCTGGAGAGCCGCTGGAGGCCGGAGGAGGCCCGGGCCTTCCTCGGGCTGCTGCGGAGCTTCGTCGAGGACACCGGCTTCGAGGCCTTCCTGGCCGGCAAGGCCGAGCTCTACGCGCTGGCCGAGTGGCGCATGCGGCGGCTGATCGAGGAGGAGGTCGAGCTGGACTGGTTCGAAGGCTTCTTCGGCGCCGCGCCCGAGGCCAGCTTCCACGTCCTGATCGGCCTCGGCAACGGCCCCAGCAACTACGGGCCGAAATTCCGCGGCGCGGACGGCGCCGAGCAGCTCTACGCGGTGCTCGGCACCTGGCTGCTGGACGAGGAGGGCGATCCGCTGTTCGACGAGAGCCTGGTCGGCACCCTGGTCCACGAATTCAACCACAGCTTCGTCAACCATCACGTTTACGCCCACGAGGCCGAGCTGCGCGCGGCGGGCGAGCGGCTCTACCCGCTGGTCGAGCAGGCGATGCGGCGCCAGGCCTACGGCTCGTGGCAGACCATGATGCACGAGTCGCTGGTGCGC
>JACKQG010004049.1_pt1 | contig 17314 bp, 13 predicted proteins | sample 8237621 | NCBI WGS metagenome assembly JACKQG01 (sample SAMN15677084, study PRJNA649215) | marine metagenome | biome: marine; feature: Black Sea; material: saline water; isolation source: suspended particulate matter (SPM) from the Black Sea western gyre | collected 2013-06-09/2013-06-10 | depth...
GGACAAGGGGCTGACGTCTTTGCCTATCCTGCTTACGCCTTGGGTCCGTCCGCCCGGTGAGACCTTCGGTAGGGGGTTTGTGGGTTAGGTGCGAGCCAAAAAGAAACTAAATGATCGGAAACGGCTATCTTATGAAACTAAATACTAAAGTTTTAATATACTTAGTTATGTTCGCCATAATCGATACAGTAATTCCTATTCCAATTACAGCGATTATTTTAATTTATGTTTTATCTGAAAAACCTGTTTGGTTTAAAGACATCGTAATGCAAATTTATAATTCGTAGACTTATCCGAAATAGGAATGGGGCCGCTGATAAAAAAGATTGCAGCGCTATTTTGGTGTTGAAGCGGCTTTGTATGGCTGGCGGCACTCAGAAAATTCCGCATACGTTGAAGCTGTTTCTTAGAAATTGACGACCGGTTTCAGTGCCACTTCCGGATAGATCTGGCCGTGACATGGGGGCATGGAATTGTACACCCATCCGATGTCGATGATTCCTAATGAAACACCTCTGAAGCGCTGAATACCGGAATACATTCCCCTTATGAGGACGTCTTCCATCCCCATGGTGATTGCGAAGACGGCGACCTGGGTCCCTGTCGGGATATGGAGGATCTCCTCTTTGTATGCACCAGGTGAGAAGGCGAGCCGTGTGCTGTCAGCGGCCTGACACTGGACGACCGGAACAATGACCGGGAACCCGCCCTCACCCACGTAGGCAATGAATTTCAGGGAATCCATCTTGTTGAACAGGGCTTCCGCAAAGGGTTTGAGTATCCGTTTCCGTTTGCCTGTCCCGGCCCCACTTTTTGCCATCCGGGTGAGAAGGGAAGCCCTGACGATATGTGACATGGGGAGGGATTCTCTGCCAGAGGTCTGGATGAGATCCAGATAGTGTACGGTGTTTATCCCAAAATAAGTATTATACCTAAACATCGGAATGTCGTTATATATCTCATACTCCGGCCCCTCTCTCTTGAGGTGTGTCCATTTTGCGTTTCCTCTCCACATTTTCTTGTCAAGGGTCATAATGAGGAAAGCGATGTTGGGGTTCTTCTGTATGTATTCCTTGCTTTTTCCCTTGCAGAATTCCCCGAGAGTGATCTGTGTGGGATTCGCTGCCATGATGGTAGTGATAAGGGTGATATGAGGGAGCCCCGAGGGGTCTATCGAAACGATAAGACCGATCTTTTCCGCTGGCCTGAAGGCCTCGATCTCATCCTGACTGAACGAATTCCTGTTCAAGATATACCTCCTCAACCGTCAATCCTTTGTTTCTCCGCTCCAGTGAACAATATCAGGATCTACTCCGGAGCTTTTAGCCACATCCGCAAGCCCGGCAATCAGTGACCGGTCCAGCAGTTCTGCTTCCTTGAAGTCCCAGTCCAGATCTAAGCGGATGTATTTGTCCCTGCAAAGGTTGTTGAACGTACATAGCTCCCACCGGCTTACCAGGTCGCCTAAGTTCGATGCAATGAATCTGCTGATCCCTCTGATATTCTCTTCCCTCGCAGTGGCGCCCGGAATAACAGGGGTCCGTATCCAGAGCTTGAGGTCGTCCTGTGTCTTCATGTAATCGCAGACGTAAAGGAGATTTCTCAGTATCTGTTCGTTACTGCTTCCGGTGAACTCTCGATGTTTCTCCGGATCGATCTCCTTGATGTCATAGAGGATCAGCCTGGTATAGGGGATGAGTTGAGCAAGGGTCTCCTCTTTACACATCCCGCATGTGTCCAAGGCCGTATCTATTCCCTCTGCCACGAGTCCTTTTAGTAAGGCGCGAGCAAACCCTGTCTGCAGGGTGGGTTCCCCGCCGGACAGGGTAATGCCGCCGCCCGACGTTTCGAAAAAAGCCCTGTCCTTCAAGACCTCACGGATCAGATCGTCAGTCATCCATGTTTTCCCCACCAGTTCCAGGGCAGTGGACGGGCATTCCTCAGCACATGATCCACAACCTTGACACGCTTTTCTGTCTATTGATACACCATCAGGCCTGAATGATATGGCCTTGTGGGTACACACCTCCAGGCAGGTCCTGCAACCGATGCACCTTGAGCCTATCCACTGGACCTGGGGGTGCGGGGATACGCTCTCGGGATTGTGGCACCACGAGCATTTGAGACTGCAGCCCTTTAAAAAAACCGTTGTCCTGATACCCGGGCCATCCTCGGTGGACATCCTCTGTATCTCGAAGAGGGTACCCCGGGGCATGCCCGTCTGTTCACGGGCCCTTTTCTCCTCTTGTTGAGTATTCCAGCTTATGTCCTGCAGGGTTGAAACGTCGTTCATCATCATTCGCTTTGCTGTTATTCAGTTGTCGTAACACTTTAGCGGCGGCTTGAAAGAAAGCCGGCGACCGTGAGGGTCTCTTTCCCAAAGGACGTAACAAAATTCTCCAGAGCCTATAGAACGCCCCCTTGACGTTAAATACAGGTTCCTGGCAGGCAGAGGCGATATCCGTTTAAATGGGTACTTTCTTCCGGGGCTGTCCTGTGACGAATTTCAAGGCCTCACTGCCGTTCCTATGAAATGATCCACTTATTTACGTCCTTTGGGAAAGAGACCCTCACGGTCCGGCAACCTACGAATGATTGTTTCAAAACGGTAAACGGATACCAGTTGTCATTCAACCGAGGCAAAGAAGTGCAAAGGGATTTAGGGGTTAGAGCTTATTGTGGTCGATCCTGGCGATGACTTCATCCTGAAGCTCTCTGCCCACCGTGGTGAAATATGCGTTGTAACCGGTGATCCTTACTAACAGGTGACGGTAGTCCTGGGGATGTTTCTGGGCCTCACGGAGCATGGCAGGGTCAAGCATGTTGACCTGCAGGGCCGTACCCCCGTTTTCAACATAGCCCCTCAAAAACGCCTTGAATTTCTCCCTGTGCTCCGTGTCGCGCATCATGGAAGGGTTGAAGGTGATCGTGTGGCTGGCCCCGTTGGGGAGACAGTTGAGGTATTCACCCCAGTCTCCCTTGCCTTGAAAAGATTTGCCGCCCAAGGCCTTTCCTACCGAGTTGGCATTGGCCGTTGGGCCATATATGTCAGCCCCGTTGGAGGGGCAGATGGCATTGGAAAGAAACTGTCCCTTGGGCCTGCCGTCGGCGCTTGCGGCCATGACGTATCCGTCTCCGGCCCAGTAATTCCAGCTCAGCATCCCGGGTCTGAACTGCCGGCCGGTGGAGCGGGTCTTGTGCTGCCAGCACACCTCACACCAGAGATCCATCACTTTTTTGGCCATCAGATCAGCCGCGTCATCGTCCCGACCATATTTGGGCGCCCTGTTCTTGGCCTTGGCCTGGAGGATCTCGTGGCCGGCCCAGTTTGCCTTCAAGGCGTTGACCAGTTCCTCCATGGTGCATTCTTTAGTGTCATAGACCAGATACTTGATGGCGAGGAGGGAGTCTACCGTTGTGGCATATGTCACTGTCTCCAGTGTTGTAAGGTTGATTTCCGCACCCCCCTGCGTGATATCGAGCCCCTTTTCCGCACATCCCTTTATCAGACAGGAGAGGTAGGGTGTGGGGAAAAACCTTTCCCGGATTGCCTCTGACACCTCGTAGGTATCCACGCACTTCCTGATGATATAGATGGTCTGCTGTTTATAGGCCTCCCAGAAATTATCCCAACCCCTGAATCCGGAGGGGTCTCCGGTGTCCGGGCCGTCCTGTCTGATCGCTTCCGCTTTGCCGGTCATGGGATTGACATACGGCAGAAGATCTTTACCGCCGGTGAGTGCGAGTTCCACCGCCTTGAGCAGGTTGAGGTTGTTATCCACGGTCCCGGATCTGTCGTTCCCCACCATGGTATTCTCAAGACAGCCCACCGGCGCATAATCATGGACATTGTCTTTGTGGATCAGATGAGGAATCCCGGCCTTTTCGGCCTCGAGCATCATACCCGCCATGGACCGCTCATCAAAATTCAGGAGAAACGGGGCCCCCTGGCTTGATGAGATCATCTCCACGAGCTTGTCCAGCAGGGCGTCCGGTGAATTCCGGTGGAGTCTTACATTTGGCTTGGGCTCGAGTATGGGGGTCATTTCGTCGATGACCTCGAGGAAGGCATAGGTGAGGTCATTGGTCATGTCCCTGCCGCCCGCGCCCATTCCCGAAAGGGTAATGAGCTGGCCAAAACCTGCAGTGATCCCCTGGTTGCCATTGCGGATCATAGCGTCATAGACCGTGTTGCAGTGCACCCAGAAGCACTTCATGATCTCTTTGCCAAAATCCCGCGACATTCCGTCGGCCAGGGAGCGTTCCCAGTAGGGAAAAAGGTGCTGGTCGATCCTCCCGAAGGAAACCCCGGGTCCGGGATAGTTCTCATCGCTCATGATGAGCATATGGTTGATCCAGAGTGCCTGCATCGCCTCCCAGAAGGTCCTTGCCGGTTTCCAGGGGACATGCTCAAGATTCGCGGCCATCTGCAACAATTCATCCGTCCTGACCGGGTCGTTTTCCCTTGCGGCCAGGTCTCTGCAGAGTCCGGCGTACTTCTCCGCAAGATCCCGGGGCATGGTTGCAGCCATCATCATGGCCCTGAGCTGTGAACCTCTGGGGCCCTGCTGCTCCTTTCTGTTGAGCCGGTCGTAACCGGATTTCAGGTCGGCATGAATCCCTTCCCAGCCCAAGGTAAGCGCTCTTTCATGCCAGGGTATGAGATGTCCGCTGGTTGCGCCTGCATTTCCGTAACCATGATCGTGGAACCGCTTCATAGTTGCCCTGGCGCCGTTCTTCCCGAAGACCATCCGGTCATACTCCCTGCGTTCTTTCTTGGTAAAACACATGGATGTCTGCACATTAAACCGCCCGCCGGCAATCAGATCTCCCGGTAGTATCTCCTGCGGCAGATAATTCACCATTACCTCTTTGAGGAACCATGCCCTTCTCTCCGGGAGGGACCACGACCAGAAGTCTTGATGGAGGTCAATCTTTCTTGCGGCCTGATGATAGGTCCCCCCCAGGGTCTGGAGGAGCGTGTATGTCTCAGGAACAATGTAATATGTCATCTCATTGAACTGCAGATCCCACGGCGTGCCGGTGGTCCAGGCGGTAAACTCGTTGTTCCAGTTTCTTTCAGTCCCCCTGAAGTAGTAGTTCCTCAGCCACTCGATCCTGGGGGAGAGTCCCTTTGGTTCCTTCATGCGGTGTTCTACTCTTTCTGCTGTGGCGACACTCATGGCACTCCCCCTTTAAGCTGTAAAAGCTCCAAACCTCTGAACCCCCAAATCTACCATGCAAAGCTTTCTTCGGCGATCTCCATGATAGGATCATACGAAAAAAGGCTGTCCGATGTCAACGCATTAGGAAAACAAGGCCGGTATTTCGAAGCCTAAAGTGAAAAATGCTTGACAAAGTAAGTGACCTTTACTAACAGAAATAACTAATTGATATAAAATCAAGTTATATTGTATTCCTCAGCGAAGGGTAAATGCACCTAACTCAAATGAAGGACCGATGTGGGATCGCCCGGTCGTGTTGCGTGTTGAGGGGAACTTCAATATTTTTTAACAACTTTCATGCCTTATTTTCAAGCCCGTGGGGCTTGTCAAGGATAGGGATATCTTTCGACTCGAAAAGGCGATGCGAGGAAAACAGGAGGTGAAGGGCGATTATGGTTGACGTGGAGAGTCCCAGCAGATCTGTTAGTCCTGTCACGGGACAACCTTTCCCGCCTGGCCGGATAAAAATCGCGGAAGCCCTCCGAGTGCTGCTCGAAAGCAAGGATTTCGGTTCCATTACAACGGCGGAGATCGCCAGGACCGCCGGCGTAACAGAGGCACTTATTTACAAGTATTTCAGGGACAAAAAGGATCTTCTGTATCAGGTCCTCAGCGAGTATCTTGAACACTACGATACCCGCTTTGAGATAGATGTAAAGGGCATTAAAGGGGCCTTGAACAGGTTGAGAAAGCTGATATGGTCACATATAAATGTTTATGCCACTGATCGGGTCTTTGCAAAGATCCTGCTCATTGAAGTGAGGAGTTTTTCAGACTACTACACAAGCAAGCCCTATGAACTGGTCAAGAAATACAGTAATATCCTGTTGACGATTATTGAGGAGGGGATCGCAAATGGAGAAATCAGAGAGGGCATCTCTCCGTCCGTCATGCGGCAGGTGATTTTGGGAGCACTGGAAAATGTCTGTCTGACGGGAGTGGTCTTTGATCGTCAAATCTCCCCGGATGATTTGACCGAAAGTCTTTGTGATGTCATATTCGGCGGGATAGAAAAGAAGACGGCCGGGAGATGAGGGGCTGATCCGAAAGAGAAAGCTCGGAAAATCTGTTTTGAGGAGATGAACAATATGGGAAAATGGATGGATGGGTATCTTGAAAAACTTGTCAAGGTTCGAGAAGAGAATGCCCGAGCCGGAGGAGAGGACCGGGTTGCCCTTCAACACAACCTGGGGAAACTGACGGCGAGAGAAAGGATTGATCTCTTAGCCGATCCCGGAACATTCGAAGAACTTGGCTCTGTTGTAAGGGAGTTCAGCCGGGCCCCGGGGGGTGGGGGAAAACCGAGCCCGGCAGATGGTGTTGTCATGGGGTTAGCCAGAATATCCGGAAGAGAGGTCGTGGTCTACTCCCTTGATTTCACGGTCATGTCCGGGGCCATCGGGGACCAGGGAGTATGGAAGATTGCGGAACTGGTCCGGATGGCCGGGCAGGAGCAGGTGCCCATCATCGGCATTTTTGACTCGGCCGGCTCCAGGCTTGGTTTCAAGAACGGTTTCATCGGATTGCACGGCATGGGTGATCTGGTGAGGGGCTATTGTCTCTATTCGGGGGTGGTACCCCGGATCGCACTGGTCCTTGGACCCTGCACAGGGCCACTGGCCCAGGTTCCGGTACTGTCCGATTTCCTGATCATGAACGAAAATACCGGGTTTCTGTGGATGGGGGGAGAGATTCGGTCGGAGAAAGCGGGTTCGGCCGAGTTCCACATGGGAAAAAGCGGTCAGTGTCACCTGGTGGCCGAGACCGATCAGGAGGCCATCAGCATGGCCAGAGATCTGCTTCAGTTCATGCCCCAGAACTGCTGGGGAAGACCCGAGGTGATAGAGACCGGGGATGACCCCGAACGAAGGGAGGAAGCGCTGCTGGACATCATGCCTGAAGATCCCAAGTTCACCTATGATATGCACGAGGTCATCGACCTCATCGTGGATAACGGGGATTTTTTTGAAATACAGGAGGACTTCGCCCCCAATATGATCGTTGGGTTTGCCAGATTTGACGGCATGGTTGCAGGGATTGCCGCCAGCAATCCGGATGAGCTCAGCGGGATCATGGAACCCGATTCCTCGGACAAGTATGATCGGTTCCTCATGTTCCTGGATGCGTTCAACATCCCCCTTGTGACCATGTCAGACACCACCGCATTTCCTCCCGGGGATAAGTGGGAACGGATGGGGGTCATCCGACACGGGGCCAAGAACCTGCATGGGTACTCGCACCTGACCAATCCCAAGGTGACCATCGTACTGAGACGGTCCTACGGCGGGTCCAACATTGTGATGGGGTGCAGCAAGATGGGCCCCGACTTTATTTATGCCTGGCCCACCACCGAGTTCGCACCTACGGGACCAGAGATGATTGTTCACGCGGTGTTCCACAAACAGTTAGCCCAGGCAAAGGAGGATGGCAACTACGACGATGTCTATAACTTCTTTCTGAACATCCTGAAAGAGGAATTCAGCGTCATGACCTTTGGCAAGATGTACACCACCTGGTACACGGTCAACGAAGTAATTGACCCCAGAGAGACCCGTTCCAGGATTGTCCGGGCGCTCCACGCAACCGTGAACAAGAAGGAAGAGATGCCGGAGAAGAGACGTTACATCAAACCAGCTTAGGGGCGGAATAAGATGAACGTCGAACATCGAACGTCCAATATCGAATGAAAAACAAGTATTAACTTTAGGCACTCCAAACTTCAAACTTTAGGCACTTTAGTTCACTTTAGGCATTTTTCCGGTTTATCCGCGTTAGGAGGTATGGCGATAATGGGGGAACGAATGGAAGCGGCGGTCAAGAGATATCATGAGATTCAGGAGAAGAACCTCCAGGGGGGAGGCGTCAAGCACATGGAAAGACAGCACAGTCGTGGCAAGCTGTCTGCCCGTGAACGGATCGAGACCCTGATCGACCCTGGGACATTTAAAGAGCTGGGCTCCTGTGTGGGCACCACCAGCGTGCGTATAGATGGGCGGATACCGGAGGCCCCCTGTGATGGTGCCGTGGTGGGAACGGCAAAGGTCAACGGCCGTATGATAATGGTTCACGCGAGCGACTTCACGGTCTTGGGCGGATCAGTGGGGGCCCAGCATATGCTTAAATTTGCCAGACCGATCGAAATGGCTGCCATGTGGGGGATCCCCTATGTGATCCTCCTGGACTCCTCAGGGGGGAGGCTGGGTTACAGGGACGTGCCCATGGCCGGTATAGACTGGCAGTTCAGGGTACAGTCTGTCTATTCCGGGGTTATCCCCCAGATCACCGTGCTCATGGGCCCGTGTATTGCCGGAGGTGCTTATATCCCGGCCCTTTGCGACTTTCTTATCATCAGCAGGAACTCGGGCAACATGTGGTTAGGGGGACCACGGCAGACCCAGGCTGCCACCTCTGAGATCATAGACAGGAACGTGGGAGGCGCGGATTACCACATGCAGTTCAGCGGAACCTGTGATCTTGTGGGGGATACGGACGATGAATCGATTCGGCTGTGCCGGCAGCTCCTCGGTTATTTACCTCAGAGTTTCAGGGAGGCGCCCCCCGGATGGGAACAGACGGATGACCCTGAACGGGAAGTGGCGGTCTTGGCCGATCTTGTACCTGACGACTATGAAAAGACCTATGATATGCATGATGTCATACGGCACCTCGTAGACGACGGAGATTACTTTGAGATCAAGGATGAATACGCCAAGAACGTGATCACCTGTTTCTGCCGGTTTGACGGGCAGGTTGTGGGACTGGTGGCCAACAACCCACTTTATCCGGGCAGTATTTTGGAGCCGGATTCGTGCGACAAGTACTACCGGTTTCTCCAGGCTCTTGACGCCTACAATATTCCCCTGGTGAACCTGGTGGACACGCCCCCTGTGGTTCCGGGGGAGTCGGATGAGGCAAGGGGTCTGATCAGACACGTGGGCAAGATCGCCGATGTCTATGCAACGGCCACGGTGCCCAAGATCAGCGTGATCCTCCGGGAGGCATATGCGGATGCCGGCAGTATGATCATGGGGGGTCTCAAGAGCATGGGGGCGGATCTGACGTACGCCTGGCCCATTGCCCGGTTTGCGGTGGAGGCCTCGCAAATAGACTATCGTCAGGCCTACGGGAAAGGGATCGAGGAGGATGCCTACACATCCTATCTGGACCGGTCAAGGGAAAAGGTGGATGTCTTTGAGGCGGGCCGCACATGGACCGCCCAGGTCGTCGATGAAATCATCCTCCCCAAAGATACGCGCAAGAAGATCATCGAGGCCCTGGAAATCACCCGGAATAAGGAGGAGAAACTTCCGAAGAGGGCAAAAAATCATGGCACGCCACCGATCTGAGGATTGATGATTGTCGATTGATGATTGTTGATTGATGATTGTTGATTGGGCCTTTGTCCGTCATTGGTCATTAGACTTTGGACTTCGGACTAACATGTTTTTCAATAGTCAATCCAGAAGGTTACGTGTTGCAGGTTGCGGGTTTTTCAATCAACAATCATAAATCAACAATCCAAGGGGGGGATAAGATGAGCGAAAAGACGGTTATTACCTGTGCGCTGACCGGACTGCTTACGGACCCGGCGGTACACCGTGTGCCGGTGACGCCTGAAGAGATGGCAGACCACACCCAGCAGGCCTATAATGCGGGGGCAACAATTGTTCACTGCCATTTCAGAAACCAGGAGAAGGGGATGGGACATCTGCCGACGTGGGACCTGGATACTGTCGGGGATATTCTCGGGGCCATCAAAGAGAGGGTTCCCGAAATCATCATCTGTATGAGTACGGGCGTCGTTGGGCCTGACATCTCAGGCCCCGCGGCCTGTCTTGAAAAATATAAGCCAGAGATGGCCGCATGTAATGCGGGATCGCTCAACTACCTGAAACTGAGGAGTAACGGGTCGTGGGCCTGGCCTCCGATGCTGTTTGATAACCCCGTTGAAAAGGTTAAACACTTTTTAGACGTAATGACTGCAAACGGCGTGGTTCCGGAGTTTGAATGCTTTGACTCGGGAATTGTGCGGAGTGTCGGGCTTTACAAGGCGAATGGGATGTTTGAAGGGGACCCCCATATTTCGTGCGTGATGGGAGTGGCCAGCGGTATGCCGGCAAAGCCGGAATGGCTTCCGCTCCTGGTTAAGGAGATGATCGATGGGACCCATTATCAGGTCATCGCAGTGGGAAGGGAGGAGGTATGGGACCTTCACCGCAAATGCGTTGAATTGGGGGGAAACGTGAGGACCGGCCTTGAGGATACCTTCTATCTCCCCAACAATGAAAAGGCCAGGAGCAATGGAGAGCTTGTGGAGGCCCTGGCAAATATTGTTCGTGAGGTAGGACATGAGATTGCCAGTCCGTCTGAGGCCCGGAAGATACTGGGTCTGAGATCCGCATGATTCAGGTGGAGAAGATTTAACGATCATTAAAAATGAGAAAAGGAGAAGAAAAAAACAATGAGTGGAGCCGAAGATAGTGCCAAGCGGATTGAGGTGAGAGCGCCCATGTCCGGGGTGTTCTACAGAAGGGCGGCGGCTGATCAACCTTCATATGTGGAGGTTGGGGATACTGTAAAAAAGAAACAGGTCCTGGGTCTCTTAGAGACCATGAAAGTTTTTCAGAAGATCAAGTCTCCTTGCGGCGGTAAGGTCATGGAGATTGTGCCTGCGAACGAGGCAACGTTGAGGGATAATGACCTCATCTTTGTCCTGGAGAAGGAATAAACCATGTTCTCAAAGGTCCTGGTAGCCAACAGGGGAGAAATCGCGCACCGTATTATCCGCGCCTGCAGGGAATTGGGGATAAAGAGCGTTGCGGTTTATTCCGAGGCGGATGTCGATTCACTGCACCTCAAGTTAGCCGACGAGCGGGTATGTATAGGCCCTCCGGTCAGCGCAAAAAGCTATTTGAACATCCAAAGTATTTTAGATGCGGCAAAGGGGGCCGGGGCCGATGCCATACATCCCGGTTATGGATATTTAGCGGAAAACGCGCAATTTGCGACTGCATGTGAGGAGGCGGGTATTGTTTTCATCGGCCCCACTCCGCAGAACCTGAAACTGGCAGGCGACAAGATCACGGCCAAGAAGATCATCAAAGAGAAAGGCGTCCCGGTCATTCCAAGCAGCCCGGCCGGTGTTGGGACTGCTGAAGATGCGGCAGTTATATGTAATGAGATCGGGTATCCGGTAATGGTCAAGTCATCGGGAGGGGGCGGAGGCCGGGGTATCCGGATATGCAAAAACCGGGAGATGCTTTTCGAAGAATTCCCCATCGCGAAGATGGAAGCGCGTGCCGCCTTTGGGAACGACGAGGTATACGTTGAAAAGTATATTTCGGAGCCGCGGCACATCGAGTTTCAGATACTCGCGGACCGGCACGGCAATGTTACCCATTTGGGTGAGCGGGAATGCACCATACAAAGGCGATATCAGAAATTGATTGAGGAATCGCCATCTCCTCTGCTGACACCCGGGCTCAGGGAGACCATGGGTCATGCGGCTGTTGCCGTTGCACAGGCCGTCAATTACTTCAATGCGGGCACAGTGGAGTTTCTGGTGGATGGGGACGGCAACTTCTATTTTATGGAGATCAACGCAAGGATTCAGGTGGAGCATCCGGTAACGGAACTGACAACCGGAATCGACCTGGTCAAGGAACAGATCCGGCTGGCATCAGGCGGGGATCTTGTGTACTCGTTTGATGATCTCGACAGAAGGGGCTGGGCCATGGAGTGCAGGATTAATGCGGAGGACCCGGAAAGAGGCTTTCTCCCTTCCCCCGGCAGGATTGAAGCGTATCAGCCCCCGGGCGGGTTCGGGGTCAGACTGGACACACATCTGTACCAGGGGTATGAACTCCCCGTATTCTATGACTCGCTGATCGCAAAGCTGATTTCGTATGACCTGACAAGGGAGGGGGCGATCCGTATCATGAAGCGTGCCCTCGAGGAATTTACGATAGAACCGATCAAGACGACCATTCCCCTTTACCTGAAGGTTATGGATGATCCCGCGTTCCTTAAAGGCGATTTCAACACCGGTTTTATCAGGAAGTTCCTGCCGGAAGACGATGAAGATGATGAGGACGATGAGTGATAATATCTGAGGCGAAAGGCGTAAGGCGTGAGGGGTAGGAATTTGGACGGGTATCCAGCATCCAGCACAATGAGTGTCTAAAGTTTGGAGTGCCTAAAGTAGACGAAGTTTGGAGTTTGGAGTGTGAAGTGCCTAAAGTGAGCTAAAGTGCCTAAAATTGTAGCTGGCATTTGAAGATTGATCGGTCAAATCTATTTGCGGAAACCGTGTAGAACAGAGAATTCATCATTTAGAGATATCTGAAAACTGGAAACGATTTTTCAGGAATCAAAATCCAAAAAAGATCTTCTGGTCTTTATAATTTCTTTTCAAACGCTAAAGGTTTAGACATCAAGAAATTTCCATAACTTTAGTTCACTTTAGGCACTTTAGCTCACTTTAGTCACTTTAAAAGGAGGAAGCCATGGAAGAGAGGATTTGGCACAAGGCATATGCCCAAGGGGTTCCGGCCAGCGTGGATTACGAGAATATCACTTTGCCCGAAGCGCTGGAAAGGACGGCAAAGCGGTTCCCAGATACAGTGGCCCTGATCATGATGGGGAAGAAGATCAGCTACAGGGAGCTGGACGAACTGGTAAACCGTTTTGCCGGTGCGCTGGCCGAGCTTGGCATCCGGAAAGGGGACAAGGTGGCCCTCCTGCTCCCCAACATGCCCCAGGCGGTGATTGCCTCCTATGCCGTATTCCGTCTGGGCGCGGTAGTGGTCATGAACAACCCTCTTTACACCGAGAGTGAATTAGAGCACCAGCTTAACGACTCTGAATCTAAGATGGCCATATGCCTCGATCTCCTGGTGCCGAGGATGCATAAGCTGAAAGAGAAGACCGGCCTCGAGAGCATCATTGCCTGCCACATCCGTGATTACCTCCCATTCCCCAAAAAGCAACTCTTTCCCTTTGTAAAAAAGAAGATGCACCGGAAGACCGACCCGAACGAGGGTGTCCATGACTTTCTGGACCTTATTAACCGGTATCCTGCTCAGGCGCCGCAGACTGAGGTCGTCTTCGATGATCTCGCCGCTCTCCTTTATACCGGGGGCACAACAGGGGTATCCAAAGGAGTGATGCTCACCCATAGAAACTGTAGCATCTGTGTCCAGCAGCTAAAGGCGTGGATCCCCGATGCGGAGGAGGGGAAGGACAGCATGCTGGGCACGTTTCCGGTCTTTCATATCGCAGGGTTCACGACCGGTATGAATACGGCTATCTTCAGGGGACTGACATTTGTTCTGATCCCGCGTCCCGAGCCGGGAATTGTCCTCGAAATGACCCGGAAATATAAACCTGACTGGTTCCCCTGTGTCCCGACTATCTTTGTGGGTGTCTTGAACCATCCTGACTTCCCCAAGACCGATTTCTCTTTTGTAAAGGGATGCCTTTCAGGCGCTGCGCCCTTAGCAGTGGAGACCATCCGCCAGTGGGAGGAGACAGTGGGGGCGGGTATCGTGGAGTGCTACGGCCTCACAGAGACCGCCGTTCTCTCCCATGCCAACCCATGGAGGGGAAAGACCAAGGCAGGGAGTGTGGGTGTCCCGGTCTCGGACACGGACTGCCGGATCGTGGATATTGAGACCGGCACGAAGGATTTGGCACTCGGAGAATCAGGTGAGATTCTGCTCAAAGGCCCTCAGGTCACAAAAGGGTATTACAAGAATCCCGAGGAGACCGATAATGCCATCCGCGATGGTTGGTTGTACACAGGGGATATCGGTTACATGGATGATGAAGGGTACCTGTTTATTGTGGACCGGAAGAAGGACATGATCATCGCGGGTGGATACAATATCTATCCAAGGGATATCGATGAGGTCCTCTATGCGCATCCCAAGATACAGGAGGCCTGTGCAGTGGGTCTGCCGGATGCGTATCGCGGGGAAACAGTAAAGGTGTTTATTGTCCTGAAGCCGGGCGAGACCCTTACGGAAGCGGAGGTGATCGCGTTTTGCAAGGAAAAACTGGCCGCCTACAAGGTTCCCAAGTTAGTGGAATTCATGAATGAACTCCCCAAGAGCACTGTAGGGAAGGTGCTGCGTAAGGAATTGCGGGAGATGGAAATGAAGAGGGCCAGTCAAAAAGAAGGTTAGGAGGGGTTATGGGAGCGTATGACGCTGTTGTCATCGGGGCGGGGAATGGTGGACTGACCGCGGCCGCGGGGTTGGCGCAGAAAGGGCTCAATGTCCTCCTGTTGGAACGACACAATATCCCGGGTGGCTGCGCCACCAGTTTCTGCAGGGGCCGGTTCGAGTTTGAGGTGGCTCTCCACCAGCTCAGCGGGATGGGAACGCCTGAAAAACCGGGACCCCTCAGGATGTCCCTGGCCAGCCTCGGAGTTCTCGATGATCTGGAATTTGTGGAGATGTCAGACCTCTTCAGCGTGTCCATGTCCGATGGATTCAGGTTGACGCTCAAGGCGGACAGGGACCAGGTCGTTTCCGCGCTGGAGAAAAAATTCCCACACGAGAAAGCTGCGATCAACAGGTTCTTCGACCTGGCCTACAAATATGCGAACGAGATGTTGGCCGCTTTCTACTTCAAAGACCCGGACCCCTCCCGTGAAAAATATCCGGTCCTCTATGGTTACGCGTTCAAGCCTGCAAACGAGGTATTAGATGAAATTTTTTCAGATCCTCTTCTAAAAGGGGTTTTATCTGTTTACTGGGGCTATCTGGGATTGCCGCCCAACCGGATCTCCTTTGCCTATCTGGCCATGCTCTTTTTTGTGTATATCGAATTCAAGCCGTTTCATATCAAAGGGGGTTCGCAGGCCCTCTCCAATGCCATCACCAGCAGATTCCTCTCAAACGGGGGAACGGCGCGGTTCAATTGTGGGGCGAAGAGAATAGTTGTGGAAAACGGTGCTGTCAAAGGCGTCGTAACCGATGACGGCGATCAAATTCAGACCAAATATGTGGTCTCCAATGCATCGCAGGTCACTACATATGCACAGCTCATCGATCGTGAAAACGTCCCTGATCAGATCTTCACAGAGATGGGGGGGCGAAGCCTCAGCCCTTCAGCATTCACCATGTTCATAGGTTTCGATTGTGAGCCGGACACGCTGGGGATCACCGAATCGACAAACTTCCTTATCGAGCGGTTTCAATCGGATGATACTGTTTTCAACCGTATGCGGAGCATCGATATCACCGACGAGACCATGGTCCTGAGCTGCTACGATGTGTCTGATCCTGAGTTCTCACCGCCCGGAACGTGTCAGACGAATATCGTTACCCTGAAATACGGCGAACCATGGATGCACATCCCTCCCACACAGTATTACCGGGCAAAATACCGGTGCGCGGAATCGATGCTGCGTCGAGTTGAAGCAATTTTCCCGGAGGTCAGGAAACACATCGAGGAGCTGGAGGTGGCGACGCCCTTGACCCACATGCGGTATCTCGGGCATCCCAACGGCGCGATTTACGGGTTTGAGCAGCACACCAAAGATTCCATGTTTTTTCAGCCGGGGCGCTATTCTCCCATAGATGGCCTTTATTTCGCCAGCGGGTGGATCGGCGACTGCGGATTCCAGCCCACCCTCCATGCCGGGATGTCGGCCGCCAAGTCTATTATACGAAAACTGGATGCAGCGTAAGGAGAACCATGAAAAAGGCGGTATTTGAGGAATTTGATGGTTACAAAGGCATCGTTGATGAGATCGGCTTCAGCAGGAAGCATGGGACGGATTACACGGTTTACCGGGATTCTGTGGCTCAGCAGATCAACCTGCTGCATCCAAGCCGCATGACCCTCCGCGTCTCGGACATCATTGACGAGACCCCGTCCACAAAGACACTGCGGTTCGTGTCCCGGGACGGCTACCTCCCCCCGTTTTTAGCGGGGCAGTACATCGCCCTTTTTCTGGAGGTGAAGGGGGTGCGCACCAGCCGGCCTTACTCCATATCATCCCCGCCCAACCAGACCGGCTATTATGATATTACGGTCAGGCGTGCTGAAGGGGGACTGGTATCCAACTACCTCCTTGATGAAGTGAGGAGAGGGGATCTCTTAGAGAGTTCAGGGCCTTCGGGTCATTTCTATTTTAACCCGCTCTTTCACGACACGACCCTGGTCTGCCTTGCGGGCGGGAGCGGGGTCACCCCCTTTATGAGCATGATCCGGGAGACGGTGGAGTGCGGCCTGGACAGAGCGCTCTATCTTTTTTATGGGAACAGGACGCTCGATGAAGCCATATTTCATGACGAACTGAGCGCCCTTTCAGAACGGTTCGAAAACATCATCTATGTGCCGGTCATTGAAGACCCGCTCGAAGGGTATGAAGGCTTAACCGGATTGATTACCGGAGATCTGATAAGGGAAACTATCGGTGATTCTGCTTTAAAGACCTTCTATCTCTGCGGTCCCCAGGGGATGTATGACTTCTGCGTGCCCGAGCTGGAACGTCTGGGTATCCCCCGGCGGAAAATCAGAAAGGAAGTCTACGGCCCTCCGGCCAACATATGGGAGGACCCGGGATGGCCGGAGGGGGTAAAGGCCGAGGATCAATTCCGTGTCAGCGTGGCCGGGGCTGATACCATCGATGCCCGGGCCGGCGAACCCCTGCTGACAGCCCTGGAAAACGGGGGGATTCGGCCCCCGTCTCTCTGTCGTTCCGGTGAGTGCAGTATGTGCAGGGTCAAGGTCCTCTCCGGAAAGGTCTTCCAGCCGGCCGGTGTGCCGGTCAGAAAATCGGACCGGCAGTTCGGCTATGTGCACGCATGCGTTTCCTACCCATTAGAGGATCTTGAGATTCTAATTTGAAACTGGATACTGGATGCTGGATACTTGAACCCAATAAACCCAAGTAACTCAATAAACTCAACAAGCCCGAAAATAGTCGTTATTGTAACAGTTCAGCCACTAAGGCACAAAGGCTCAAAGGAAGGACATGAATTTTAAACCCCTATCAAAAAGAGAAGAATCTATTGCTAAAAAAATTGTAGATGCGGCATATACCGTGCATAAGATATTAGGACCGGGTTTGCTTG
>JACKQG010004050.1_pt1 | contig 17310 bp, 9 predicted proteins | sample 8237621 | NCBI WGS metagenome assembly JACKQG01 (sample SAMN15677084, study PRJNA649215) | marine metagenome | biome: marine; feature: Black Sea; material: saline water; isolation source: suspended particulate matter (SPM) from the Black Sea western gyre | collected 2013-06-09/2013-06-10 | depth...
ACATATTCGGTCAATTTTTGCGGTCGAAATCATATCCGACGACCTTTCATGCGAGTAAGTCGGAGGATTTGATAGCCCGCCAGTTTCTGGGCTCTTTGAGGACTGAAAGACAAACCGAAGGCGTATCACTATTGCTGCGGTCCAAGACCTCGCCCATGACATTCCAATACAATACCAGCAAAACCGACCAGGACGAGCTAACTTCATTAGCGGCGGACTTTTTCGAAAGGGATGATGAGCGGTTCAGATATTCTCTTAATCATGAGTTTAGTGAATCATCGCATATGAGTTTTGATTTTGACAGGACGGAGGTCTCACAGCGAAGCGTGGGTATATCGCAAAATACGGACACGGACAGATACTCTTTTTTGCACGATTTGAGTTTTGGCAATGACGAGGAAAACAGGCTTGATTCGCTTTTTAACTTTACCGATCAGTCCGGTTCATTCGATTACAAGAACTGGCAGTGGGAAGAACGATTAAGACTCCAGCACTCGAAGCGTTTCCAGACTCATTATGACTTCAGGTTTTCGGAGTTAAAACGAGAGACCTTCAAGAACCAGGAAACTCGCGGTCGGGCCGGCTTTGAGCATAAGATATATGACAACATGGTCACAACAGCCAACATCTTTACTTCAAAGACCGACCTTGATACTCAGGGGGACATTAAACAAAATGGCGGTTCAGTTGCAATTAATTACTGGAAGAACAATCCCTGGGGCACATTGTTCAGCACTTATACGGCAAGTCTTACCAAAAGCGAACAATCAGGCGGCGCCGGTACAGGAGTCGTGATAGATGAATCGCATATTTTTACCGACCCGTTACCGATAACCCTGGACAGGGTGAACATCGATACGTCAAGTATTGTGGTAACGGACAACACCGGAGCGAATATATATACAGAGCCTGATGATTACACTGTTACGGAAATAAACGGGCGGATACAGCTAAATATGACCACTTTGGGAGGCGTTCCTCCTAATGTCAGTAATGGCCAGGAGATTTATGTAGATTATAATTTTTTCATCGAGCCCGAAAGAGAAGAGGACACGACTCGTCAGAACTTCACTATCAAGGAACGTTTCAGCAACGGCCTTTCTTTATACTACGCTCATCGGCGGCAGGATGAAGATGTCAGCTCGTCGCTCACGGAAATTTCGCCGGATGAGTTCACGGTCAATACTGTAGGCGCCGATTATATTAACAAAGGTCTCTTTTTGCAGGCAGAGTACAGCGATGAAGACTCTACTCAGATTCCTTCGACGAGTAAGATGCTTCATGGCAGATATAGCTGGCCTGTAAACAAAGATACCAGAATGAGTCTGCGGGTCTCAAATCACTGGCTGGATTTCGATGAACCTGATAATCGGGATGTTGAGCTCTTCAAGAGTGGTGCGGAGATATTCAGCAGGTTAACCGGCGAATATAGTATTTCCACACGTGCCGAGTATCGTGATGAGGATGATACGAGGTTCGGCTCAACCCGGGGCTTTCAGTTCAGCTCTGAAGTTCAATATAACTTCCGCCAGTTGAGCCTTACCGCCGGCGTCGAGATAAACTCACTCGATCGTAGAAATGATACAATCGATGGTGACTTCTTGTATTTTCGACTTAAACGCTCCTTCTGATTAGTTCAAGGGAATGTACAATATGGCTGCAAAATATATCATGTTCGAAAAATACATCATCTTTGTAAAATTACACCTTTTGGTTATTGTCCTGATGTTATTTGGCGGCGGATGTGCCGGTAATCAGGAACAGTTACTTTCATCTCCTGAGGAACTGCTTGTCTGGCCACAGCCGCCGGAAAAGCCGCGTATAAGATACATCGGAACATTATCGACCGAGGCGGACCTGGAAAAACAAGTTTCATGGACACAGGGTTTGGGCGAGCTGCTCTTCGGCAAAGAGAAAATAGGTGTCCTTGTTACCCCTTATGCCATTACTGTTGACCGGCGCGACAGGTTATTCGTAGCTGATACTACAGGCGGTGTAGTACATGCCTTCGATCTGAATACACGGGCTTATACACAATTTATGGATATACCTGACGGCAAGAAACTGTCGAAGCCCGTCGGCTTGACTATAGTTGACGATTGGATTTATGTTGTCGATAGTGCGCTTCGAGAGGTTTGTGTTTTTGATGGAAAGGGGAAGTTCCGCGGCAGGTTTGGTTCGGAACGGTTCGTCAGGCCAAGCGGTATTGCATATTATGCCGAGCAGGACGAGCTGTATGTCTCGGACACGGGAGGCCATGTCGTTAATGTCTTTAATAAGAGTGGTGATTATATCAGGACGATTGGTTCCCGCGGGATTGAGCCCGGGCGGTTTAATTTTCCCACCCATCTTTGGGTTGATAAAAGCGGCAAACTGTATGTCAGTGATACGCTGAACTATCGGGTACAGGTTTTTTCGAGCCAGGGGCAGTTCTTGAATATGTTTGGGGAACACGGCGACCACCCCGGCAATTTTGCTCATCCATGTGGCATTGCAACCGACAGCTTTGGTAACATATATGTTACTGATCGTCAGTTTGAAAACGTGCAGATATTCGACCAGCAGGGGCAGATACTTATGGCTTTTGGACAGGAAGGAAAGCAGGCCGGGCAGTTTTGGCTGCCGGCCGGTATCTTCGTAGATAGACGCAATAGAATTTATGTTGCCGACACATTCAATAAAAGAATCCAGATATTCGAATTGACGGAGTAACTCGATAAATGAAAATCAGATTGACTGAATTAATAAAACTACTCGTGCTTATTGCCGTCGGCCGGTCAGCGGTAATAGCTCAAAATCAGATTGATGGCTCGCCGCACGATTTGACCGCAGTGGCCGGAGGAAAAACTTCCTGTAGTTTCTGTCACACTCCGCACGGAGCCCTTACAGGTACTCCGCTCTGGAGCCATACACTTTCCACGGCTGTTTATAAAATTTACCAAAGCTCTTCGCTGGAGGCCAATGTGGGCCAGCCAACGGGTTCCAGTAAGCTATGTCTGAGCTGCCATGACAGCACAGTGGCTTTGGCTGAATCCATAAACAGCGACTTCTCAGGCGGCACTTATATTAATCCCGGTGCAGCAAACCTCGGTACCGATTTGTCGGACGACCACCCAATCAGTTTCGTTTACTCTGCAGCACTGTCCGCCGAAGATGTACAGATACGCCCGCCTTCGACCTTGCCCGAACAGTTGAAGCTCGATGGATTAAGCGAGGTACAATGTACCACTTGCCATGAGCCCCATGATAACCAATATGGCAATTTCCTGGTTATGCCGAATAACCGCTCAAGAATGTGCGTGTCCTGCCATGATTTATCCGGATGGATACTTTCGGCTCATGAGAGTTCGACATCTTTAGCTTCTGTCGCAAATGATTCATACCTGCAGGGCAGTGAATATTCTACAGTAGAGGAAAACGGATGTTTATGTTGTCATAAACCTCATTCTGTTGGAGGGCATGAGCGGCTGCTCCATTTTGCCCGGTCGGAAGAAAACTGCCTGAATTGTCATGATGGCTCCGTGGCAAAAACCAATCTGAGGGCGCAGCTTACCAAATTTTCCAGACATGATGTCGTTCGATATCATGGCATTCACGATCAGGAGGAATCACCGATGGCAGCGGCAAAGCATGTTGAATGTGTTGATTGCCACAACCCGCACGCTGCCAAAAATACATTTTCACAGGCCCCGGTCGTACCGGGTGTAATGCGTGGGATTTCAGGTGTAACGGCCTCAGGGGGTACGACACAATGGGTTCAGTACGAATATGAGGTGTGCTTCAAGTGTCATGCAGACAATCCCGGTCGTGTTGAATCTCGAATTACCCGGGACATAACTCAGACGAATACAAGGCTGGAGTTTGATCTCTCGGGCCCTTCTTTTCATCCGGTTGTATCGCCGGGCTTAAATAAAAATGTTCCCAGCCTCAAGCTGCCTATGACAGTCATCAGCATGATATATTGTACTGACTGTCATAACTCAAGCGACGATTCGGGTGCCAAAGGTCCTCACGGTTCGGATTATCCGCCACTGCTTGCCGGCAATTATGACACGGCCGACTATACTTCTGAAAGTGAATTTTCATATCAGCTTTGCTATAAATGCCATAGTCGAAACAGTATTCTTAATAATGAAAGCTTCCCGAAACATAAGGAACATCTGGATAAACAAATTACGTGCTCGGCATGTCATGACCCACACGGAATAAGTGCGGTACAGGGAACAAGCACAAATAATACGCATCTGATAAATTTCGACACTTCTATTGTGCGAACCCACACTGCAACTGGACGCCTGGAGTTTCAGGACACGGGTATATATCACGGGCTATGTTATTTGGAATGTCACAACAAGACGCATTCGCCTGAAACCTATTAATTTGTTTTGGACGCATAAATAATGGCGCACGCCCAGGGTATGGAAAGCCTTAACCTGCATGAAGTGTATAAATAAAAAGGGCCGGCAACATATGCCAGCCCTTTACTCCGTTTTGGAGTTTGTTATAAAAGATTCAGTTACGGTCGAACCATACCAGTTATATCAACCGTTACTTGTGTGGCCAAACTTTCAATACTATGCACTTACTGCAGAGCCGCTATACCCGCTTCTAACAAAGCCTTTGTATAAGGCGGGTTGTGGACGCCAAGGCTGCCATCCTCTATGGAGATAAAGATATAGTTCCATAGGGCAGAAGCCTGCGCTGCGGGATAAATCCCGACAACCGGATGTCCCGCTTCATCGAGCAACCCCTTGGCTTTCAGCAGATCGCCAAGCTGGACGATCAGTGCTTCTACCTCAGCCTGCTTACCGTCAATGTCGAAATCTTCGCCGTGGCATTCCGCGCAACCCGACGTGATTGCCTCAAAAGTGTGCTTCATGTCCGGGCCGATGTGGCAGGCAACACAGGTATCAGCTATCATCCTGGAGTGGAAACTGGGTTTGCCTGCAACGTCGCCAGCGCCGCCTACACCGAGCAGCATTGCGCTCTGCGGACCGTGGTGGGGACCCCAGTGAGTGCTTGTGACGGCAATATTGTCATTAGGATCCGCAGCATCAATCGCTCGGCGCGGCTGGTGACAGTTGGCGCACAGGTTGCCCTTACCGCCGTCATAGATTACATTTTCGAAAGCGTAGAGATTCACCGGGGCAGTGGTCTCCAAAGCCCAGTCCGCTTCGGTGTTGGTAGTGTGAATCGCATGACAAGTTCTGCAGTCCTGGCGGGTCGGGTTTGGATCTCCTGCCTCGACTTGGTCTGGTCTAAGCCCCTGGGCAACCATAGCGCTAAAAGCGCCGCCGGAGTGGCAACCGGCACAACCGGCACTTGTTCCACGCACATAGGCTTCACCAGTTCCGTGCACGGCCTCGCTCAAGCCAGTTTGCTTGCCAGTGATTAACGTCGTGTCATCGTGGCAGACCGTACAGCTAATGTCCTGAGCTATCACACTTGCAGTACCGGCCAACAAGACGACAAGGGTGAACACTAAAGCCATTAATCTTACTCTTGTTTGCATCATACTCTCCTTAATAAATTAACATTGAAATATTGGTTTAACTGACATTCTTCTATTTTCAAGACGGGGGCATAGAGATGCTCCGTACCTTTATATATTCAATAGCAAACTATATACCATGATGCATAGATAAGTTGCTGGGATCGTGTTGAAATTCCTCTTAAGTTAATGTTATCAAATTACTTATTAAAAACAAAGAAAGAAATAAAATTTTGGGAAAAAGGATTTGTTCAGCTATCATTCTCATAAGAGAGAATAATGTCGGATGACTATTCTCATTTGTGAGAATTGGCAAATGACAGGATTGTCTGACAATGGGGGCTTTCAGTTCTGGAATATATGTACAATTAAGGATTTCCGACTGATAAAGCGTATATCCGTGAAACTTGTCAATATTCGCGCGATGTCGATTTACAGAATCGCCGACATCAGGTGCGAATTTGTGTGAAGCTTAACGAGCCACACGAAATCCAATGTAGTCGCTGTCGCCCGGTCCGACACCGCCGCTGCTGGGGGGCAGATACCAGCCCCTGTAAGCACAGCGGACATTCAGGGGGCCGTCATCCCAGCATCCGCCTCTGACGAAATAAAAGTCATTGTGTGCAAATGGCTTTGGATTGCCAGGGTAGGACTTAGCGAAATCTGCGACCCATTCATAGGCATTGCCTACCATATCCATACACCCATAGGGGCCGGCTCCATCTGGATAACTGCCCACCGGAGCACTTTGGTTCGTTTTATATCCACCGCCGGCGGGATTGTGGTCTTCAGGATTATTGCACTTTTCCGGGTCCCAGGTATTGCCCCATGGCCAGGTGTTTGCATGCTGGTTCTTTTCATCCCATCTGGCAGCTTTTTCCCATTCGGCCTCAGTCGGTAATCTTCCGCCCGCCCATGTGCAGTAAGCTTCTGCTTCGTAGTATGTTACCCCCACAACAGGATGGTCATCCGTTTGGGTAAAGACTGGGTGTTTGTACCCGTGTCCGATCCATTCCTGTTCGGGTTCCCAATGCTCCGGCTGATTACGTTTTTTTTCTTTGTCTGGTCTGGTGGTGCTACTATATTTGCCGTACATTCCGGCATAAACGATTACATCGCTCTGCTTCCATTTCCAACCTTCATCCGACCAGTAGTTTGGATCCTCGTATCCTCCGGCTTCGATAAACTTACGGTACTGGCCGCGTGTTACTTCATATTTGCCTATCTGGTAGCTCGGAAGGAAAACAGAGTGCTGAGGGAACTCCTCAGGTCCTTCAAATCCTTCTTGCCCGTTATTGCCCATCAAGAAACTACCGGCAGGTATGGTAACCATTTCTCCAAGACGATTATTAGTGTCGATTGCTTGTGTTTTGTTGGCCTGCTTTAGGCTCTTTGTGGCGCAACCGGCCAGAGGCAGCAGTACAATAGAAAATATTAGCCAAATCAATTCTTTGTGCATTGCAATCCTTCTCCAAAACCGCTTCCTGAAAGTATATCCTTCGGGTATTTCGTTCTTGAGTGACAAGATATGGCAAAAAAAGGAAAAGTCAACATAAAAACAGAGAATTGGAGATTGGAGAAGACGGAAGGCATAAGTACATAAAAGCACCACGGTGAGATAAGCGTTGCTATTTAATGTGGAAAAAAAAATTGAATAAGCTGGGAAATCTGATATAATGGATTAATGTAAACCATTCAAGATGGTTTTTCATTAGGGATACTATGGAGAACACGGAGGATTAAGGATGCTTAGTATACAGGTATGGTGGCATTTATGCACAGGCCGAATCCGGTAAGAAAGGTTTTTTATGACGTGTGTTTGCAGCAAAGAGATGTTTAAGAGGATAGTGCCGGCGATTTGGATTGTTGTTTGTTTGTTTCTGGTTGGATGTGCGGTTACGCCAGAAGAATACAACACAATCGGGATTTCCTATAGCGAGAAAGGCGAGTATGACAAGGCAATACTGGAATATAACAGAGCCGTAAAGGCAAACCCACTATTCGCTGAGGCCTATTACAACAGGGGCAGGGCCTATGGCAGCAAAAGGGAATATGACAGGGCTATTATAGACTTTAATAAGGTTCTTGAGATATGGCCGTTGTTTGCCGAGGCCTATAACAATCGCGGGGCGGCCCGTGGCGCCAAGGGCCAGTATGAGCTTGCCCTCTCAGACTTCAGCAGAGCACTTGAGATAAATCCGAAATACGACCAGGCATACATCAACCGGGGGCTTGTTTATTATGACAAGGGTCAACATGACCAGGCCATCTCAGATTTTGCCAGAGCGCTTGAAATAAATCCGAAGTTTGCCGAGGCCTACTGCAATCGGGGAGCAGCCTATAACGCTATAGACGAATACAATAAGGCCATCCTGGATTTCAACAGAGCTATCGCGCTAAATCCAGAGTATGCCGAAGCCTACTATAACCGCGGGCGAGCTTATGCAGTTAAAAATCAGCATGACGTGGCCATCTCGGATTATACAAAAGCCCTGGAGATAGACAAAGCTTATGCCCAGGCGTACTACTATCGCGGGCGTGCTTACGGTGTGATAGGCGAATATGACAAGGCAATCGCCGACTTCAGCAAAGTAATTGCACTGAACGCCGGAAACGGCGAGGCCTACTGCAATCGCGGGGTGGCTTATGCCGGTAAACGCCAATTCGATAAGGCGTGGGATGATGTTAATAAGGCAGTGGATTTAGGTCACCAGGTTCCAAGGGAGTTTTTGGTGGCACTTCGCGCGGCCTCCGGGAAAAAAGGATAAATTAAGGCGGCGGAGTCACCCAACAAACACAGATTAAAAGCCGTGGAAATTTCCGGGACAAGCTTCGCCTGCCCGCTGCCGTGTACGACTCCACTTCCCGGTTGAAATCCGTAGCATTGAGTTAGAAGAGTGAAACAGTCATTCGAATTGTCCCACCTAATGTCACCGGTTTTGATTATTTTTTAAAAATATATTTTTGTTGACAAAAGGTCGGATACCGCTGTATAAATATGCAATAAGTTATTTGGGTATATTCTCACGTCTCTCAAGAATATTCTCTATAACAAAATCTGAGAGACACATTTATGTTATGGCCTTGTACAGGCCGAAGGAGTACCAAAGTGGCTCAAGGTACAGTAAAATGGTTTAATGGGAAAAAAGGCTTTGGATTTATTCAACCCGATGACTCCGGCGATGATTTGTTCGTTCATCATTCGGAAATCAAGACCGAGGGCTATGCCTCTCTTGATGAAGGGCAGAGGGTGGAATTCGAGATTGGACAGGGCAAAAAAGGTCCCTGTGCGACCAATGTAATCCCCGGTTAATCCTCAGCAACATCACCTGAAAAACCAACGGGCTCCGTGACAAACGGAGCCCGACTCATTTCATGTCCCGGCAGAGCTTAAGCGGGAATGCAAACAAACGAGAACGGCTAAAATTGCTTTATCAAAAGAGTAGAGCATAAGAGTCCGTCTAATGCAGGATAAACTACAGGGCATAAAGCACTCCGGTTAGATAAGCTACACTATCTAACCGGGCAAGTTTCATGGAGTGAAGGGCTTATTTTATTGTGGGGGCCGGATGTAGCCATAATGACGACCGCCCCAGTACGGCAGCAGCCACCAGACGCCATCGCTTTCAGTAAGTCCTCCATCTCCCTGAACGGCCCTCCATGGATTTTCGTCCCAACGGATAACGCCGCACTCATCCGGCGGCAAAAGACGATTGGTCTGGAGCATTTCCAACTCGGGGGTGCGCACCATATGGAGGTCCTCGCGATGTGAGTTATCAACGGTCCAGCGGACGAGGTCGAGTGACGCATCGCGGAGGTACTTAACGGATGTTTGCAGTTGAGGAGCTTTGCCAACACAGGCGCCGTAGATAAAATTGAAAAACGGGCTGCGGTCGGCTTTGGCTGCGGTGTACCAGTGGTCGAGGCTTTCGCGATATAAACGAAGCAACTTAGGTTCATCTTCGTGCATCAACAGGCAGGGATAGGCAAGGGCAAGCAGCTCGTCGTCGATGTGAGTGCGCCAGGCGTGATTGTAGGTCTTTGCATGCTTTACGTTGTCGGCGTAATTATGCTCGCCAAGCAGGTTTAGATATTCTTTCTGATAGCGCTTGTGGCCGGACATATGATAGGCGAGCTTTAGGAATGAGAGTATCTCGACGGAGTTTACGCCGCGTTCGGGTTTCCAGTCCGGGTCGTGATTTAGCTTTTGCGGGGACCAGACGCCCCATTTTGTGTGGGTTCCGTCGATGCCCTTGAGGACGTAGCCGTTGTCGATAATATAATCGACAATATTGAGGACGTGTTTGCATACGTGTCTTCGTTCGGCGCTATCGGCGACCAAATCGTAGTAGAATAAATAGCCGAACATGTGGCCGGTAATTTCATCACTGCTGGTGTCGCTTTTCCAGAGCCACTTGCCATCATTAGAAGGACGCCATCGGGTTTCGACCCTTTTTTCACGCGGATTGTCAACGTACATCTCGGACCACTGGCGGTCGGATATTTTGCGGTTCGGGTCGGCCATTCTCGTCCATGTGCTCGGAATAACAGTGCGCGCGACAAAGCCGGGCGTTTGCGTGACGGTCTGTAAGAATCGCAGGGCTTCGAATGCCTTTTTGGCGTTTACCTTTGCGCGGGGGTCTTTTGTGGCGGCGTAACGAAAGCTTTCCATCGCAAGGTACATAGCGGTATATTGGCCATCGTTATCGTCGTCGCATGGTTTGAAATTGCTCGTATCGCCGGGAGTGGTGAGCAGGCATTTTTCGACCAGGTATGGCTCGCGGATGTGGCGGGCGAGGCATATATCGAGAAAATAATCGGCCTTCTCGGCCAGAGTCATCGATTTGCGTTTAATAGCACTGACACCGCCGGCTGTCGCAATCCAGGCGGTGCCATCCGAATCAAAGGCAATGTCACGGACATCATCATTGACCAGCCAGCGTTTGCTGTGGCGGACGGAGAAGTCCCTGCCATCGTATCTTGCAATGCCAAGCTCGGTGCCGACCCACATAAGACCATCAGGGCCTCGCGCAACACATTTTACAGAGATACTCGGCAGGCCTTGTTTTGGAGTAAAGCTTTCCGTCCGTTTTGGACCTTTGTAAACTGTGATGCCGCCCAGACATCCTATCCAAAGATTGCCTTTTGAATCGAAGGCGATGTCGTAGAGGTCTGGGCTGAGTAATTCAGATTCTGTCTGGTATAATTTGTATCCTTTATCCGTGTGGTGGTATAAACCCAGACCTGTTGCAATCCATAAGCCACCCTTTTTAGCGGGTAATACTGCGCGAAAGCCTTTTGAATAGGGAACTTCTTTAGAAGTGCATTTGCCATTGGCGAGACGGTAGATGCTCCCAGCGCCTAATGCGATAATTTTATTATCTGTTGCACATAAGGCCGGGATGGGGTGGTCTATGGGCGGCACTCTTTTAAGGCCGGATAGTGTTGATTGGTATATTCCATTCCAGGCACCCGCCCAGACAGTACCAGTATTATCAACGATGATATCGTAAGCGGGGCCAGCATCGGCCTCTTTCATAACTGGAATCCATAGTTTTTCACCTTTATTTAAGCTATAGACACCTGCGGCAGTGGCGGCCCAGATGTTGCCGGCTCTATCGACCGCTATTGCTCGCACATCATTAGCTGCGCTTTCCGGGGTGATTGGATAGGGCTCGTGGTATTCCTGAACAAACGGTGTATCGGGCAGACCGGCTCCGAGACATACGGCAGATACACTTAAGAACAATAGCAATGACAAGAACAATATCTCAAAAGAATACGATGGTTTATTAATGACTTTGCTTTTGCTTCGAAAAATCATAGAAATAACTCCTGTGTTTGAATAAAAATAAAATCACAGATATTTTAAGAGAAAGGACTATAAAAGGCCACTTGAATATTCATAACTCTTATAGCATGGAGCGTATAGCTTATCGGTAAAATTTATCTTTGATACACGAGGCTTGTATCTCGTTGAGTATGTAGCGTACCAATCTCCGCTTTTCGATAAGAAGGGCCTTGCTTGTGCCTGGTGAAGCGTGCACCCAAGAGATGTAAGTGGATGTGTGCAAGCAAGGCCCGATTTTGGATGAAAATATTAGAAGCAGTTTCAAAACTCAATTTCAGCTACGAATGGCTGCAATTTTCGCTCGTTATCGCAACGAAAGCAGCTTTGAAACCGCTTCTGCATATCCACACTTCAAGAGACGTCATATCCGTCTGTGAAAACTATTCTGCTTCACCGCCTGTTGTCAAATTCAAACTCGTATCCAATGCCTCGGAAAGGGGAGTTACAATAGGAGGTTGCATGCTGCCCGACCACTCCACAAGGTCTACCCAGCCGCAGTCGTCTCCTTCATTTCTATTGTAATCCTTAACGTATCGCCACTCCAAAGTATGTGTACCAGGTTCGATGATTGTGTAAGCAACCTGACGCCAATCCTTCGAACCGGTTATTCTGTCATGAAGCATTCCGTCAATGTAAAATTCCAGGAAATCAAAACCGGTCTCAGAAGATACCTTCCAATAGAAGCTAATCGTTCCAGCCCCGTCAACCGTCATTTGTAAAAACGATTCCTGATTGCCTCCGACATTTCCACTCTGGGCCGCATCACCATCAAAAAACGCCGTATCCGTATGGGAAAACCAGGCTGCTTCACCTCCTGTTGTCGAATTCAAACTCGTATCCAATGCCTCGGAAAGGGGAGTTACAATAGCAATAGGAGGAGGTTGAGTTCCGCCCGACCACTGCACAAGGTCAACTCGGCCGAGATCGTTTCCATTACTTACCTCACCGTCCTTTTTGTATCGCCATTCCAACGTATGCGGACCCGAATCGGAGATTGTATAAATCATCTGATGCCAGTTCACTAATCCACTGATTCGGTCCTGAAACACTCCATCAATGTAAAATTCCAGGAAATCAAAATTAGCCTCAGAAGATACCTTCCAGTAGAAGCTCAACGTTCCTGGCCCAGGTATCGTCGTCTGCATCCACGACCACTGGCCATTCCCAATATCTGCGCTCCGGGCCGCATCACCATCAAAAAGCGCAATATTCGTTTGGGAAAACCAATCCGCATCACCACCCGTCTCGAAAATTAGACTTGTGTCCATTGCCTCTGAAAGACCATTAGCAGATACGGCTCCGATAATCAGCTCCGATGCCTTGGAAAGTGAAGTTACAATAGGAGGTTGCATGCTGCCCGACCACTCCACAAGGTCTACCCAGCCGCAGTCGTCTCCTTCATTTCTATTGTAATCCTTAACGTATCGCCACTCCAAAGTATGTGTACCAGGTTCGATGATTGTGTAAGCAACCTGACGCCAATCCTTCGAACCGGTTATTCTGTCATGAAGCATTCCGTCAATGTAAAATTCCAGGAAATCAAAACCGGTCTCAGAAGATACCTTCCAATAGAAGCTAATCGTTCCAGCCCCGTCAACCGTCATTTGTAAAAACGATTCCTGATTGCCTCCGACATTTCCACTCTGGGCCGCATCACCATCAAAAAACGCCGTATCCGTATGGGAAAACCAGGCTGCTTCACCTCCTGTTGTCGAATTCAAACTCGTATCCAATGCCTCGGAAAGGGGAGTTACAATAGCAATAGGAGGAGGTTGAGTTCCGCCCGACCACTGCACAAGGTCAACTCGGCCGAGATCGTTTCCATTACTTACCTCACCGTCCTTTTTGTATCGCCATTCCAACGTATGCGGACCCGAATCGGAGATTGTATAAATCATCTGATGCCAGTTCACTAATCCACTGATTCGGTCCTGAAACACTCCATCAATGTAAAATTCCAGGAAATCAAAATTAGCCTCAGAAGATACCTTCCAGTAGAAGCTCAACGTTCCTGGCCCAGGTATCGTCGTCTGCATCCACGACCACTGGCCATTCCCAATATCTGCGCTCCGGGCCGCATCACCATCAAAAAGCGCAATATTCGTTTGGGAAAACCAATCCGCATCACCACCCGTCTCGAAAATTAGACTTGTGTCCATTGCCTCTGAAAGACCATTAGCAGATACGGCGCCACTAATCAGCAAAAATAATATTGATGTAAATAATATCCTTCTCATTCTACTACCCTTTCAAGAATTGTTATTGTTTTCTTTCCTGGTTTGCAGTACCATTAAATGAGCCTTGCCTTGGGCGCGCAAACCATACGCCTGAGTGGGGCTGGGCCGGTGAGTCTTTTGCATTGTGGTGCGACACTCACCGGCTGCTTTTTTGAACTACAACTTGTTTGAAATTCTGCTTATGCAAACTAATGGCTCTTATATAGCACTACCTCCTTTCCAACACTAAATGTGATTTTGGTTTTCATCATACGTTTCTCCATGATTGTTTTGGTCTCGGTTTGCAGTACATTTATATGGCTCTCGACTCGGATGTGCAAACCAATCTGCCCGGGCCAGTTTTATCGCCTTGTTCCGGGGCTAATCTCGTCCTACTTATGCGCACTACATAAGCAGCATTTTTTGTAAAGATTTCACATCCTTTCTTTTTGTCGCTGCTTGGCCTCGAGGGCGTTGATCCTTGGCAGTAGGAAATATCCCCAGGAGTGTCCAGTCGCACTCGGCATCTTCCATGAGCATGGTATCCGGGCATCCCTCCTTAAGGCATGGAAAATATAGATTTACTTACTCATTTTGCAGAACTTCCAAATAAGGTTAATAATTTGGCCAAACTGATAACTCACTCCACCCAACTATAGTAATAGACGTTTTAAACCTCAAACTGTTACAATTTTTTTTGTAATTTTATCAATATTATTTTCTTTAATCTTTATTCTATTAGTTTCTCATAGAGAACTGCTGTTTGTTTAGGTGATCTTATGTCTGTAAGGAGTGAGGTCAAAAACAGTTCGATTAAACTTTATATTTTCAAAGTATATTCACTTTTGTCTTAGCAGCATTATTTTCTCATTGAGTTCACACAATCCAAAGCCTTCCGCTCGTACGCCACGGCCCGGATTTGTTGTAGTGCGGGCATCAAAATTGCCATTATCCACACTTCAAGAGGCAGACTATCCTTGCAATTATTTTGACCTTTCAACTACATAGGTTAAAATCTGCCCATCTCGCTGGATGGTTAGCGTCACTTGTTCACCAGGGTCGCCATGAAGGGCCTCTAAAGCGCCACTTATCGTCGTAATGTGTGTTATATCCTTATCGTTAACCTTTAGAATTTTGTCACCGTTTTGCAAACCTGCTTTGGCTGCAGGCATTCCGGGTACAACATCCACAAGCGGCCAACGCTTGTCATTAAGCTCAAGGCCAAGCAATCCTTTTCTCGGTGCTGCCGATGCGCCGTAATCGCTTCGAGTCATATAGATAGCGATTATTTTATAGTCTAAGAACCATAAGCGGACGTTCTGGTCGGAGCGGGCATAATAACAATGTCCCTTTCTGCCATCGATATCTTTATACAGAACACCATTTTCAAACTTATTTTCTTCGCCCTGGACAATTTTTTCAGGATGCCCTACTACTTCGAAAACTTCATCAAGGGACGAGCCGAACCGTAGTTTGCCACTGAAGACATAGTTAAAACCAGATTCGTGTCGAATCTCTACAATCTTATTGTTACTCATGAATACACGAAACTGGCTGGGATAATACAGGATATATCGTTTGGGCAGGTTATCGTCTGTGAAGGTTTCTTTGCCCCAGATATATTTAAGGGGTTTACCGAAAATCTCTTTCACTCGTTCAAGATCTGCCGTATCAATATCCAATTGTCGAATCCTTGCCGGAAGTTCTCTGGTAAATTCCTCATTTTCTTCATCGTCTTCATCGTTTTCCTCATCGTCATCATCTTCCTGCTTAGAAATCCATACTTTATCGAGTGGTCCTGACGTTTTTGATGAGACTTTCTTCAGAACATAATATGAAGGTTTTGTATATCTTATTACATAATCGCCGCTCTTCCATTCATAGAACATGTAGGTCGAACCTTCAATATTTTTAATGGTGTATTTACTGGCAGTTTTATCACCACCTGAATGGAATATAAGCCCTTTTGTCCAGGTCCACCAGGGCTTAAACGTTCTGCCATTCGGTTTGAAGATAAGCCCTTTGAGATATAAATCTCCTTCTCCGTCTCCCCATTGTTTCTCGCCGGCCTTGAATTCTTCCATCTCACCGACAAAATCTACACTCTCCCAGGTTCCTATGAGTTGCGGGTCATTTACGAAGGGCCAATCGATTTTATCAACAATACGACCCTCCTCGTTGATGTAACTGGTCGGAGGGATATCTGCTTTTTTGCCGTACTTTGGCTCATACTTTAAGCTTTCAAGTAAGACTTTCTTCAGGACATAATATGCGGGTTTTCTATGGCGAATTGTATAATCACCACTTTTCCACTCGTAGAACATATAAGCTGAGCCATCTATTTCTTTGATGATATACTTGCTTGCGGTATCATCACTAAGGACCAAACCTTTTGTCCATGTTTGTCCACTGCGGAGTATAGTACCGCCTTCTTCAAAGATAATATGATTGAGCCAAATTTCACCTTTCCAACTTTTCTTTGCGGGATTGAACTGGTATATCTCACGGACGAAATCTACACTTTTCCATCCGCCGATAACTTTCGGGTCATTAACAAACGGATAATCGACTTTGTCAACGATACGGCCCTGCTCGTTGATAGTACTTGTCGTAGGGATATGTGCTTTGTCGTCGCCCATTATCTCATCTTCATCATCTTCCTGCTCAGAAATCCACACTTTGTCGAGTGGTCCTGAGGTTTTCGATGAGACTTTCTTCAGAACATAATACGCAGGTTTTCTATGGCGAATGGTATAATCGCCGCTTTTCCATTCATAGAACATGTAGGTCGAACCTTCAATATTTTTAATGGTATATTTACTGGCAGTTTTATCCCCTGAATGGAATACAAGCCCTTTTGTCCAGGTCCACCAGGGCTTAAACGTTTTGCCATTCGGCTTGAAGATAAGCCCTTTGAGATATAGTTCTCCTCCTCTGCCTTTCCATTGTTTCTCGCCGGCCTTGAATCCTTCCATCTCACCGACAAAATCTACACTCTCCCAGGTTCCTATGAGTTGCGGGTCATTTACGAAGGGCCAATCGATTTTATCAACAATACGATCCTCCTCGTTGATGTAACTGGTCGGAGGGATATCTGCTTTACGATCACCACGATCGCCTTCTGGATGATAAACCACTATTTCGGCTATGGTTTTGTTCTTCTTGTCGATTTCGAATGCAAGCCCCCTGGCGTGGTAACAGAGATAATCCTTCCCAAGGGCCTCTTCGGGCTTGAAGTCCTCACCGAAGACTTGTTTAATTCTCTGCTCCGAGTTACCCACTCTCAACCCGTTGCTGAGTTTGTAGAGACGACTACGCACAAAAATCATGCCGACTGAATCGTCCTCGATCCCAAAGGAAACGTCACCAAAGACCATAAGATACTCTTTCGGAAGATCGTTAAGGTTGTACTTTTCTTCCCCGAGATGATGAACAACCTCTTCTTTTTCCACGAGTTGAATGGCCTCCGGTTCTCCCAGCTCCTTCAACACATCGTCTTTGCTAATCCCAAGCGTATACTCACCAACTCGCAGGCCAGGTACGATTATTTTGTCTGTAACGCGGCCATCCTTAACAGATGCTGCTAAAGCAGTTTGTTCAGCGGGATTGCGTCCCATCGGCAAAATAATAGCGCCAATAACAACTATTGCTATTAATCCAAGATTTCCAAGTTTTGAACTTTTTGGTACAGGTCTGTTTAACATGTGATTAATTCTCCTTTCTAAAGCCTTCTTTGATTCTACTACGCCAAT
>JACKQG010004051.1_pt1 | contig 17307 bp, 16 predicted proteins | sample 8237621 | NCBI WGS metagenome assembly JACKQG01 (sample SAMN15677084, study PRJNA649215) | marine metagenome | biome: marine; feature: Black Sea; material: saline water; isolation source: suspended particulate matter (SPM) from the Black Sea western gyre | collected 2013-06-09/2013-06-10 | depth...
TGTTGTTTTCTGTGTAATAAAGTATGGTTTGAAGTTTATTATTTAACATATATTACATCCTTTTTTAATTTACAAAATCCAAAAATCAAATAAATGTCAAAAATCAAATAAAAAATTTAATATCAGTCTGCCAGCTGGCGAATGAAATTCATTTTATATTTTTAATTTGATATTTTTCATTTTTCATTTTTTCATTTCAAATTATTTTTTACATTCGAAATACTCCAAATTTATGTTCCGGAATTGGTGCATTGAGCGACATTGCGATTGACAATCCGAGGATTTTTCTCGTATCCAAAGGATCTATGATTCCGTCATCCCACAATCTCGCGGTTGAATAATATGCACTCGATTCATTCTGATATTTTTCCAATATAGGTTTTCGTATCTCCTCGATTTCTGCAGCAGTCAATTTTTTTCCTTTTTTTCTAAGCGATTTCACTTTCACATCGGTAAGAACATTTGCAGCTTGTTCACCGCCCATCACACAGATTTTTGCATTTGGCCACATCCAGAGAAGACGCGGATCGTAAGCGCGTCCGCACATTCCATAATTTCCTGCACCGTAAGAACCACCGATTATTACTGTAAATTTTGGAACTTGTGCAGTTGCAACAGCATGCACGAGTTTCGCTCCATCTTTGGAAATTCCTTGATGTTCGAATCTTTTGCCAACGATAAAACCTGTGATATTTTGCAGGAACAAAATTGGAATTTTTCTCACAGAACAGATTGATACAAAATGCGCACCTTTCTGAGATGATTCCGAAAAAAGTACACCATTGTTTGCTAAAATCCCGATAGGATATCCCATAATTCGTGCAAATCCGCAGACAAGAGTTGGCCCATATAACTCTTTGAATTCGTGAAACTCGCTTCCATCAACAATGCGCGCGATAACTTCTCTCATATCGAAAGATTTTTTCTGAATTTTTGGAATAATTCCGTAAAGTTCTTCAGGATTATAAGCAGGTTCTTCTGGTTTTGATCTTTCTAAAAAATGTTTTTTCGGAGTGTTCAAATTTTCCACGATATTTCGTGTAATTTCGATAGCTTGTTCATCATTTTCCGCGAAATGGTCAGCAACTCCAGAAATTCTGCAATGCACATCTGCCCCGCCAAGTTCCTCTTCTGTAACAACTTCTCCAGTTGCAGCTTTAACAAGCGGAGGTCCGCCAATATAAATTGTCCCGACATTTTTCACAATCACAACTTCGTCGCTCATAGCAGGTTGATACGCTCCGCCAGCAGTGCAAAACCCCATAACAACCGAGATTTGCGGAATGTTCATCGCAGACATTCTTGCTTGATTAAAGAAAATTCTTCCGAAATGATATTTATCCGGAAAAGTTCCACTTTGAAGTGGCAAAAATATTCCGCCTGAATCAACAAGATAGATACAAGGAAGATGATTTTCCATTGCAATTTCTTGAGCGCGAATATGTTTCTTAATCGTTTCTGGAATGTAAGTTCCGCCTTTTACAGTTGCATCGTGAGCGATAATCATAACTTCACGACCATTCACAACACCAATTCCAGTAATGATTGCAGCGGACGGATGCTTGTTCTCATACATATCAAATGCGGCTAAAGAATTTAATTCCAGAAAAGGCGTATCAGAATCCAAAAGCAGATTCAAACGCTCTCGAACAAAAAGTTTTCCGCGTTTTTTATGCTTTTTGTACATATAATCTGGACCGCCTTTTTTGATGGTTGCAAGTCGCTCTTTTAATATTTTAACAGCATCTTTCATTGCCACAGAATTTTGCTTGAATTCTTGACTGTTCGGACTAATTTTTGATTCGATTTTGTACATAATTTTCCTGCTTAAATTTTATCTCAACCTGAAATGATTGAGTTACGCCAAAACTGCTTTGTATCCGTATTTAATTATACCTGTTTTTCCTTCTTCTTGAATTTTTCTGAATACAAGTTTGATTTCGTTTCCAATTTTTAATTTTTCTGGATTGCAGTCAACAACTTGAGTCGTTAATCTCACTCCGTTTTCAAGTTCTACTATCGCAATTGCATAAGGGACTTCTGTTTCAAATTGTTGTGGTGCGACTCTAATAATTGTGAATGTAACGATTTTTCCATTTTCTGGCAATGTTATTTTTTCGAATTCTTCGGATTTACATTTATCACAAATCAATCTTGGCGGGAAAAAAACTTTTCCACACTTTTTGCATTTTGCCGCTTCCAATCTGTATCTTTGCGGCATCTCTCTTCTGTATTTTGGTGATGGCATTTTAATCCTCCATAAATATAAATTACTAAAAATATAAATTACTAAATTTCTAAACAAAATCTAAAAAAATCAAAACCTCCAAAATTTATTTTAGAATTTTAGTTATTTAGTTTTTTTAGTCATTTAGTTTTTTAGTCATTTAGTTTTTTAGTTTTTTAGACATTTATAAATTATTGTTGATAAAATTTTTATCAATTCCAGTGATTCATCAGTGAGCGGTTGAGTTAATTCTATTTGTAATAATTTTCTGTCAGCAATTAATCTTAACCAATATCTCGCCTCCTTACATTCTTTGAAAGAAATGTCAACTCTATAAACGAAATCATTTAAGGTGAGTGAACCATCGGCTTCTTCCAGATTTGCACCAACCGATGAACCTGCTTTAAGTAATTGTCTTTTAATAATCCGTGCTTCATCGTTATTTCGAAGTTTTGAACACAATTCAAAACTTCTTAAAGCGAATTTGTATGTCCTCTCACGAAGTTCTTTGCTGATACTGAATTTCTTTTTTAAATTTTTACTCATTTTCAATTTAGTTTTTTAGAATTTTAGTCATTTAGTTTTTTTAGAATATGAACTACCGACGACGCCCCGGAACCGCCCATATTCTGTGCTAACCCGATTTTGGCATTTTTAACCTGTCTTTGACCGGCTTTTCCAGTTAACTGCTCATAAATTTCTACAACTTGTGCAATACCAGTTGCTCCGACCGGATGTCCTTTTGATTTCAAACCGCCAGAAGTATTGACCGGAATTTTTCCATCTAATGCTGTGTTTCCATCTTCAACGAATTTTCCACTTTTTCCTTTTTCACAAAAACCAAGTTCTTCCATTATGCAAAGCTCTGCGATTGTAAAACAATCGTGAACTTCTGCCAAATCAATATCTTTTGGTTTCAATCCAGCCATTTTAAAAGCTTTTTTTGCTGAAACTTTTACAGCATTTAGAGCCGTAATATCTTTTCGCTGGTCAAGTGCGAGGGAATCTGTTGCAGCTCCTGAGCCAATTATTTTAACCATTTGCTTTGGAAATTTTTTAGCAATTTTTTCTGATGCTAAAATCACACAAGCTCCGCCATCGGAAACAGGCGAACTATCCAGAACTGTCAAAGGATCCGCAACCAAAACTGCATTTTTGACTTGCTCAAGCGTAATTTTTCTTGGGAATTGAGCATTCGGATTCATCGAACCGTTGTAATGATTTTTTACAGCAACCTGAGCAAGTTGGTCTCTTGTCGTTCCATATTTTTTCATATGAGCACGTGCTATCATCGCATAAAGTCCAGGGAATGTAACGCCGTGATAGCATTCATATTCCTGGTCTGCAGCAGTTGAAAGCGCAAAAGTGACATCTGCTCCATCGTTCATTTTTTCCACTCCGCCAGCAAGCACGATATCGGAATTTCCAGAAGCAATGTCGAGAAATCCAATTCGAACAGCCATTCCACCAGAACAACAAGCGGATTCCACGCGTACAGCTGGAATTGGAGCAACGCCCAAATAATCTGCCATCAACGCGCCAACATGTTCCTGACCGACAAAAAGTCCAGATGTCATCGTTCCGACGTACATTGAATCAAGATGGTCAATTCCCGCATTTTTTATCGCTTTCAATCCCGCTTCCACAAATAAATCTCTGAAGGATGACTTCCATATTTCGCCAAATTTTGTCATTCCGCAACCAATTACATAAACATCTTTCATTTATTTTCCTCCTAAAATTTTTTCTTCACAAAGGCACGAATGTTCAAAAAAAAAGAATTTATCTTTGCGCCGTTGTGGTTGCGTTTTATTCATTCATAATAATTTTTTCACGGAATTTCGCATATTGTCCGTAATCCAAATAGATTGGATTATCAGCGAGCATTTCACGAACTTTCTCCGCTTTGTCCTGAACTTTAGAAATTTTATCAGTAGCTTTGAAAACGAAAGCATCGCTTCCAGCACCTGATCCAAAAGAGACGAGCAAAATCAAATCACCTGATTTTGCTACATCAAGTGTGGCGGAAAAACCTGTTGGAGAAGAACCTGAATAAGTATTTCCCATCAGATTCACAACCCAGCCGGGCTTCATCTGCTCATTTGTGAAGCCGAGTTTTTTTCCAACTCGTAATGGAAACTTTCCGTTCGGCATATGAAAAATTGCATATTTAAAATCTTCCGGTTTGTAACCGCTCTTTTTCAAAATCGCTTTTGCAGCTCCTTGAACATGCTTAAAATATGCCGGGTCGCCTGTAAATCTTCCTCCGTGATGAGGATAAAACGCGCCTTCTCTTCGCCAAAAATCTGGCGTGTCTGTTGTGAAAGAATCCGTGAACAACAACTCTGCTACAATATTTTCCTTTCCGAAAATGAATGCTGAACCGCCAGCAGAAGCAGAAAATTCCAATGCATCTGCAGGAGCACCTTGCGATGTGTCAGCGCCGATTGCCATTGCATATTTCACTTCTCCAGCTTTGACTAATGCTTGAGCAACAAACATTCCTTCCGTTCCTGCTTTACAGGCAAATTCAAAATCCGCAGTATGAAAATCTGGCACAATGCCGAGTGCTTCTCCGACAACAGTTCCCGAAGGTTTGACTGCATAGGGATGAGATTCTGAACCGATGTAAAGTGCGCCAATTTCTTTTGGATTGATATTACACCTTTTCAAGGCATTTTTTGCCGCTGCGACCGAAATCGTTATCGTATCTTCATCCAATCCGGGAACAGATTTTTCTTGCAACATCAATCCGCGCTTAATTGATTCTGCATCTTTGCCCCATTGATGGGCAATCTGCTCAGCTTTTATCCGAAATTTGGGAATGTACGAACCATATCCGATAATTCCTATCATTTAATTCTCCTTTCTCTCTTAATTTTTTATAATAATTTTCTCTCTTTCGCCTCTTTTTCAAGCATTTCACGGAAATCAGGATGAGCAATATTGATGAGTGCTTCTGCTCGCTGACGCAAGTTTTTTCCGTGCAAATAAGCAATTCCAAACTCTGTAACCACATAATGAACATCTGCTCGTGTAGTTACAACTCCAGCGCCGATTTTCAATGTAGAAACAATTTTGGAAAATTTTCTATTTTTTGTAGTGGAAGGCAACGCTATAATTGGTTTCCCACCTTTTGATTTTGCTGCACCTCTAATAAAATCAACCTGTCCACCAAATCCTGAATAAATTTTTGTTCCAATAGAATCTGAACAAACCTGTCCAGTCAAATCAATCTCAACAGCAGAATTTATTGCGACCATTTTCGAATTCTGTCCAACGATAATAGGACGATTAGTATAATCTGAGGGATGAGTTTCAAACACTGGATTATTATCAATAAATTCATACACTTTTTTTGAGCCAAGATAGAAAGTTGCAATTACTTTATATGGGTGCAAGGATTTTTTAGCACCTGTAATAATTCCTGCTTCCATTGCCTCTATTACACCATCAGAAACCATTTCAGTGTGAACTCCAAGGTCTTTTTTATCAAACATAGCTTTTAATGCAGCGTTTGGAATACCACCAATTCCCAATTGCAATGTTGAGCCATCTTCAACCAAACTGGCAACATAAGAGCCAATTTTCTTTTCAATTTCTGTAAATGGAACTGGCTTTAATTGTGGAAGTTCTTCGGAAATTTCAACAATCTTTGCTACTCGCGAAATATGGATAAACGAATCGCCCAATGTGCGTGGCATTTTATCATTTACTTGTGCAATAACAATTTTTGCAGTTTCGGCAGCAGCTTTTGAAGCAAGACATTCTACGCCAAAACTCATAAATCCGTGTTCATCAGGTGGAGAGAGATGTAGGAAAACAACATCTATTGGCAACTGTCCAGAATAAAAAAGGTTTGGAATTTCATAAAGAAAAACTGGAATATAATCTGCTCTTCCTTCATTGACGGCTTCACGGTCACCTGGTCCGACGAAGAGTGAATTATGTCTGAAATGTTTTTCCATTCCTGGTTTTGATAATGGGTCATCTCCTAAAAGCAAGACATGAGTTATCTCGACATTTCGCAATTCATCTTTTCGCTCCGCCAATGCTTTTGTAAGTTTGAATGGAGTTGCCGCATTGCCACTAACATAGACACGCTCATTGCTTTTCACAACCGATACAGCTTCTTTAGCACTTACTTTTTTCTTTTTGTAATTATCAAACCAACTCATTATAAAAGCTCCTTTCGGATTGAACCTTTTTCTGCACAGATTCCATTTTTCAAATCAAGATTTTTCTTCAAAGCGTCTTCAAAACCAACTTCTAAAATTATTCTCAAATACGGAAAAACACTGGAAGTAATTGCATGCGTCGCTGTTCTGGCGACCAAAGTCGTGGCATTTGGCATACAAAAATGATAAACATCATCTACAGAATATACGAATTTCCCGCTTGGCGTAATTTTTGCGGTTTCAATCGAGCCGCCTTGGTCAACATCAAAATCAATTATAACTGACCCTTTTTTCATAGATTTTATCATTTTTTTCGTGATTAAAATTGGAGTTTTTTTTCCAGGAACTAAAACTGCGCCGATGATTACATCAGCGAATTTTGTTAATTTTTCAAGATTATGTCTTGTCGCAAACATTGTCGTGATTTTCATACGATGTGATTTTGAAGCGAGTTTTACGAGTTTATCTCTCTTAATATCAAGAACGTAGACATTTGCTCCAATTTCCGCAAATGCCCTTGCAGAAACACTTCCCAAAGTTCCAGCACCAAGAATTACAACTTCAGCTGGTGGAATTCCCGGAATTCCCGAAAGCAAGATTCCACGCCCACTTTTTGGGGATTCCAATTCTCTGCCAGCTAATTGAACGGAGAGCTTTCCGGCAATCTCGCTCATTGGGCTTACTAAAGGAAGTTTGCCATCAGCTTTGCGAATTAATTCATACCCGATGAGTGTAATTTTTTTATCCTTCACAACTTGAATAAACTCTTTCGAAGCAGTAATTAGATGCATAAATCCCATCACGATTTCCCCTTCTTTGATATAGGAAAATTCCTCTTTTTGAGGTCTTCGCACTTTTAGAACAATATCTGCTCTGCGATACACCTCCTCTTTGGAATATACGATTGTCGCGCCAGCTTTTTCATAATCCAAGTCAGAAAAACCAGCACCTTTACCAGCTTTTGTCTCAACATAAACTTCCGAATTATACAACATTAATTCTTTCACGCCCATTGGTGAAAGTCCGACTCTGAACTCCGGAATTTTGTCAGACAATGATATCTCTTTTGGTACGCCAAAAATCATTTATACTCCTTCATTTCATTTATTTTTTGATTAATTTATTCGATAGAAATAAGCGAATCTCCGCTGTTAACTGTCTGCCCATTTTTCACATAAATTTTTTTCACAATTCCATCTTTGGGAGATTTCATTTCGTTCTGCATTTTCATTGCTTCGACTATCATAATTCCCTGATTTGCAGAAACTTTGTCCCCTTCTTTCACCTCAATTTCAACAATCAAACCGGGCATTGGAGCAGAAACAATCACCTCTTTTTTTTGAGCAGAATCTGGACTAGTTTTGAGCATTTTTTGAATCTGTTCATCGACAACTCCAACTGCATAATCTTCATTATTCACCGAAATTTGATTCTCATTTTCAGAAACAATATTATAGAATTTATTATCGATGAACAATGTCATTTGTGAGCCATTATTCGATACAACTTCTGCTTGAATCTTTCTGTTATTCAACAAAATAGAAAAGTTGTTTGATATGTTTTTTATGTCAACTTTGTACTTTTTTTCATCAATTTTTACGATATAAGCCATCTCAATTTTTCCTCAACATTGAGTTGCGTGCAGCAAGTTTCCACGGACTGACAGATTCAACTTTTTCATCTGAAATCAAAATTCGCATCTCTTTCATTCTTTTTTTTATCACAACTGCAATCGCCGCAATCTCATAATTTTTCTTCTTGTATTTAATTTTCCCGAGAACATTGTCAATAAAAGTAGTGTTATAGTCACCATTTTTGAATTTCTCATTTTCCATAACGAGACGATGAAACGGAATTGTCGTCTTTATTCCGTGAATTTGATATTCGCGAAGTGCTCTTTTCATTCTGGAAATAGCTTCTTTTCTTGTTGAAGCCCAAACAAGGAGTTTTGCAATCAATGGGTCGTAGTAAATTGGAACTTCAAAACCTTCATAAACACCACTTTCAATACGAATTCCCGGTCCGCCAGGTTCGAGAATTTTAGTTATTTTTCCGGTCGATGGAACAAAATTATTTTCTGGGTCTTCAGCAGAAATTCGGCACTCAATTGATGAGCCATTTATTTTAATATCATCTTGTTTGATTAACAATTTTTCGCCAGAAGCAATTCTAATTTGCTCTTTCACAATATCAATTCCTGTGACAAGTTCGGTAACTGGATGTTCGACCTGCAGACGCGTATTCACTTCCAGAAAATAGAAATTTCTGTTTTCATCAACCATAAACTCAACAGTTCCAGCATTTGAATAATTTGATGCTTTTGCTGCGCGAACTGCGGTTTCACCCATTTTTTTTCGCAAATCAGAAGTCATAATTGGCGATGGCGATTCTTCTATTAATTTTTGATGACGGCGTTGAACTGAACATTCTCTCTCACCGAGATGAATCACATTTCCAAAATTATCTGCCAGAATTTGAAACTCAATATGCCGCGGCGATTCGAGAAATTTTTCTATAAAAACAGCAGAATTTCCGAATGCGGATTCTGCTTCATTCCGTGCCTGTTTGAGAGAGGAAATCAGTTCTTCCTTTTTTCTGACAACTCGCATACCCTTTCCACCACCACCTGCAGCAGCTTTTATCATAATTGGAAATCCAATTTTTTTAGCGATTTCCAATGCTTCTTTGTTATTTTTCAGTTTACCTTTTTCGCCCGGAATAACAGGAATTCCTGCTTTCGTCATTGTTTTTTTGGAGGCAATTTTATCTCCCAAAAGTCGGATTGCTTTCGAAGTTGGACCGATGAAAATCAGATTGTTTTCCTCACATTTTTTGGCAAATTCTGCATTTTCAGCAAGAAATCCGTAGCCGGGATGAATTGCATCTACTTTCGCTCTTTTGGCAATTTCAATAATTTTCTCGATTTTTAGATAACTCTCATTTGCTGGAGCCATGCCGATATAATGCGCTTCATCCGCATAGGAAGTGTGTAGCGCTGTCTTATCAGCATCAGAAAAAATAGCCACGGATGTGATGTCCATCTCTTTGCAAGCTCTGATAACTCGCACCGCGATTTCGCCACGATTTGCGACAAGAATTTTTTTAAACATAATTTCAAAATCCTAATTTCTAATTACAAATAGAATGTCAAAGTTCTAAACTCAAAACCACTTTAATATACATCAGCCCAGTCATTTGTTATTCGACATTTGACATTTTATTTGATATTTGTCATTTGATATTTGACATTTCTATAATGGAATATTTCCATGTTTTCTGGGAGGATTTGTGTCTCGTTTATTCTCAATTACCTGCAACGCTTCGATAATTCTGGGTCGTGTTTCTGAAGGTCTGATAATTGCATCGATATATCCTTTACTTGCGGTGATAAAAGGGTTTGCAAATTTTTCAGTGTATTCGTCAATAAGTTTTTTTTCTAACTCTTTTGGATTTTTTGCATCTTTTATCTTATTTTTATAAAGGATTTTCACCGCTCCTTCTGGACCCATCACAGCAATTTCTGCGCTAGGCCAGGCAAAATTTATGTCTGTTCTTGTGTGCTTGGAACTCATCACGCAATACGCACCGCCATACGCTTTTCTTGTGATAATCGTTATCCGCGGAACTGTGGATTCACAATATGCGTAAAGAAGTTTGGCACCATTTTTGATTACGCCGCCCCATTCCTGTGCGGTTCCCGGCAAAAATCCCGGCACATCCACAAAAGTGATTATCGGAATATTAAAGCAGTCACAAAATCTGACAAATCTCGCGCCTTTCATCGAAGAATCTTTATCCAAAACTCCAGCTAAAACTGCTGGCTGATTTCCAACAATTCCGACAGATTTTCCATTCATTCGTGCAAAGCCGACAATCAAGTTTTTCGCATAATGTTCGTGAATTTCAAAAAAATCTCCATCATCAATCACTTTTTTTATCACTTCGCTCATATCATACGGTTTGTTTGGACTGTCTGGAACAATTTCATCCAATTTCTTATTCATTCGATTCACATCATCATTTGGTTCGATAGGAGGCGTGTCTTCAAGATTATTTTGCGGAATAAATGAGAGAAGTTTTTTTATGAGCTCAACTCCTTCAATTTCGGAATCAGCTGAAAAATGTGCAACTCCAGATTTCGCATTATGAACTCCTGCACCACCAAGTTCTTCAGATGTAACTTCTTCGTGAGTGGCAGCTTTGACGACATTTGGACCGGTCAAAAACATATACGAACCTTTCACCATTATGATAAAATCCGTCATAGCCGGCGAATAGACGGCTCCGCCTGCGCAAGGACCCATTACGGCAGAGATTTGCGGAACAACTCCAGATGACATTACATTTCGCAAAAATACATCCGTGTAGCCAGCCAAACTTTCCACCCCTTCCTGAATTCTCGCTCCGCCCGAATCCTTAATTCCAATAATTGGGCAGCCCATTCGCAATGAAAAATCCTGCAATTTGCAAATTTTTTCAGCATAAGCGTGCGATAACGAGCCGCCAAAAACCGTGAAATCTTCGACAAAAATGCACACTTTTCGTCCATTTATTCTTCCGTATCCTGTAACGACTCCATCGCCGAGAATTTTCTTTTTATCCATTCCAAAATCTGTGCAACTATGAGTGACGAATTTGTCAGTTTCGCGGAATGTGCCTTTGTCAAGAAGCAGTTCAATTCGCTCTCTTGCGGTAAGCTTTCCCTTTTTGTGTTGAGCATTTATTCTCTCTTTTCCACCGCCGAGAAGCGCCTGTTTTTCCAATTCTTCGAGATGTTTTATCTTATCTTTTATCTTCATTTTACATCCTCATAAAATTAAATATAATTATCAAACCCAATGAATTCTTCCATCTTTTCGTGGTGGAGCAGGTGGTTCTTTGTCATAATATCCAAGTGCAATTCCACAGAGAAATTCCAGATGATTGGCATCAAGTAGTTTGCTGACTTCATCTGCCATTTCAGTAACCCGTCCTAAAACGCAAGTCCCCAAACCCTCTTTGTGAGCAAGCAGAAGCAAATTCTGAACTGCCAGAAATACACTGCCAATCGAAGTGATATATTCTTCCCCGGCTAATTTTTTGGAGAAGACAAGAATTACAACGGGCGCATTTCCAGTTGTCTGAAAAAAATTTTCTGTTAGTTTCAAAATTTTTGGCGGCAATTTATTTTCAAGTGTAGGTTTGACATACTTCCAAAATTTTCCGTATAATTCTTTGAATTTTGTAAGTTTCTTGTTTTTAAGAACATAAAATTGCCAATTTTGATAATTTTTTCCAGATGGCGCCCAGATGGCTGTTTGCAGGATTTTTTCCAATAATTCGTCAGATACTTTTTTATCATTAAATGAACGAATACTTCTTCTCGTTTTAATAATTTCGTAAATATCGTTTGAAAATTTCATATTATTTTCTCCTGTTTTTTCCTCTTTCACAATCAAGATGCTTGTGTTACATTTTTTTCTCAAAATAATAGTTCTTCCCATCTTCTGTTAAACGAATATAACCGAATGGATTTTCCACTTCATGTTCCAAACATACCAGCCAATTTTCCGCAATTGCTCTTTTGTAAAGTTCTTTTCTTTTCTGCATAATTTCCACCGGATAAAGGTCAAATCCCATTGTATATGGAATTTTTATATGAGTTACAGCTGGCAAAATTCCTCCCCAATACGAGGCAATCTTTCCGTTTGATTTGGCAAATACAATTTGATGATATTGCGTGTGACCACCTGTGATTTCCACGCTGATGCCGGGAACGATTTTCACATTTTCTTCAATCAATTTTACTAATCCCGCTTCCATTAAAGGAAGATAATTTTCGAGAAAATAGGTGCCTTTTGTGCGTTCATTTGGATGAGTAGCATCTTCCCATTCGTTCTTTTGGAAATAATGGATGGCGTTTTTAAAAGTGGGGACAATTTTTCCATTTTCAATTTTTGTGCAAGCTCCCACATGGTCGAAATGAAGATGGGTAGCGACAATGATATCAATGTCATCTGCCGTCATTCCAATTTCTGCTAATGAATTTTCGAGTGTTGGTTGATATTTAATTTTGAATATTTTTTGCTGTTTTGCAGAATATTTATTTCCCAAGCCGGGATCGATAAGAACATTGTGTTTGTCTGTTTTCACTAAAAGCGGATTGCTGTTTAATTTTACTCTATTCAATTCGTCAGGTGTTGTTAATTTTTGCCAGATAACTTTTGGTACAACTCCAAAAAATCCACCTCCATCAAGCCAAAATTCTCCATCTCGGAGGGAGAATAATTCAAAATCTCCAAGTTTTACTTTTTTAACTATTTTCATACAAACTCCTGAGAAATTTCTAAATCCTAATTATCTAATTTCTAATAAAATTTCAAAATCAAAATATCAAAGTTAAGTAATTTTTCGCTTTTTGAGATTTATTCATTTTGTATTTTATTTGATATTTGAAATTTGATATTTATCATTTATAATTTTCTGCTATTTTATTACCTTTTTAATAAATTCAATAATCGTTCCAGTTGGAGTTCCTGGTGTGAAAATTTTTTTTACTCCCATTTTATACAATTTTTCGATGTCTTCTTCTGGAATGATGCCACCGCCAATAACCAATATATCTTCCGCATTCTTTTCTTTCAGAAGTTCGATAATTCTCGGAAATAAAGTCATATGAGCACCGGATAAAATCGAGAGCCCGATGACATCAACATCTTCCTGAATTGCCGCTTCTACAATGCTTTCGCTCGTTTGGTGAAGTCCAGTGTAAATGACTTCAATTCCGGCATCTCGAAGTGCGGCTGCAACTACTTTCGCTCCGCGGTCGTGACCATCAAGGCCTGGCTTGCCGACTAAAACTCTTATTTTTTTCTTCATAAAAACTCCTTTGTAAATTTCTAAATCCGAATTACCTAATTTCCAATGAAATTTCTAAATCCGAATTTCTAATGTCTAATAAGATTTTAAAATCCAAAAATCAAAATTACATTTGCGATGCTGACTTTTTTGAAATTTAATCATTTGGTTTTTTATTAGAAATTAGAAATTTGTAATTTGTCATTTTCCTTTATCTTTTCTTCCTTGATTTAATTACAATAGATGAAAATATGAGATTTAGCTCATTCACTTCTTTCCATAAAATTTTTGCTTCATTCTTTAATTTCGGAACTGCTTTGGCAATCATTCTCAACCAAAATCTTGTTTCTTTTGATTCTTTTTTGCAGATACCGATTTTATGCTCAAAATCTTTTTTTGATTCAGCACAATCAGCTTCGTTATAATTCGCTCCGACGCTTGTTCCTGCTTTAATTAATTGAGTAATCAAAGATAATGTCACCGGATTTTTTGGAATTTTCTTTGCGAATTCAATTAGATTCTCGCCCAATTTAGCAGTTCGTTCTTCCAAATCATATATTTTTTTCGTCTTTTCTGTTTCATCATTTGAACTATTTTTATTTTCTCGATCCATAACTTTAAATCCTTTCAGATAATTTCTAATGTCTAATCAATGTCAAAATCCAAATGTCAAAATCCGTCTTTTCTTTTTTTGAAATTAATTCATTTGGATTTTTATTAGAAATTAGAAATTTGTAATTTGTCATTTTCCTTCTTGTTTCTCTAAAAAATTATCGGTTCTCGATAAACACCAAATTCTTCTTTTAATGTTTCGCACATCTCACCAAGAGTGGCATATTCTCTAACACATTCTATAATTTTAGGCATCAGATTTTCACCATTTTTTGCTGCATTTGAGAGTTTTTTTAAACTCTCTTTAACTTTTGCGTTGTTTCGTTCTGTCTTGACTTTTTCCAAAGTTTTTCTCTGATTCTCCTCAACTTCCTTAGGAATTTTCAAAGTTTCGATATCAACTTTTTCCTCTTCATCAAAAATATTTACGCCAATATGATATTTTTCCTTTTTGTCGAGCGCTCTTTGATATTTGTAAGCACTTTGGGAAATTTCTCTTTGGAAAAAACCTTTGTCAATTGCGGAGATAACTCCACCTAAAATTTCAATTTTATCGAAATATTCATAAGTTAATTTTTCCAGTTTATCAGTCAAATTTTCCACAAAATATGAGCCGCCAAGTGGATCGATTGTATTTGGAACACCTGTCTCATAAGCGATAAGTTGCTGTGTGCGGACAGCGATTTTTACTGCTTTTTCCGTCGGAAGTGCATAAGTTTCGTCCATCGAATTTGTGTGAAGTGATTGCGTTCCGCCGAGAACAGCTGCTAATGCTTGAAATGCAGTTCGGATGATATTATTTTCAGGTTGCTGCGCAGTTAGCGAGCAGCCAGCGGTTTGAGTATGAAAACGCATAAGATGCGAACGGGGATTTTTTGCTTTGAATTTTTCCTTCATCATTCTTGCCCAAATTCTGCGTGCTGCTCGGTATTTTGCAATTTCCTCAAAAAAATCCAAATGTGCATCGAAGAAAAAAGATAGACGAGGTGCAAATTTATCAACATCCAAACCAGCTTTGATGCCATATTCAACATAAGTCAGTCCATTCGCGAGAGTAAAAGCAAGTTCCTGAAGTGCAGTTGAACCCGCTTCGCGGATGTGATAACCAGAAATCGAAATCGTATTCCATTTGGGAACATTTTCAGAGCAATATTCCAAAATATCAGTAATAATTCGCATCGAAGGTTCAGGCGGATAAATCCAGGTTTTTTGCGCTTGATATTCTTTGAGCATATCATTTTGAATTGTTCCTGTCAGTTTTTCTGGAGGAATGCCTTGCTTTTCTCCAACTACAATATACATTGCCAGAAGCATTGCTGCTGGTGGATTTATCGTCATTGAGGTGGAAATTTTGTCAAGTGGAATTCCATCAAAAAGGATTTCCATATCTTTCAGCGTATCAATCGCAACGCCGCATTTTCCTACTTCACCCAAAGCCATCGGATTATCAGAATCGCGCCCGTAAAGTGTGGGAAAATCAAATGCAACAGAAAGCCCTGTTTGACCGTGTTTGAGAAGATATTTGTATCGTTTGTTCGTATCTTGTGCAGTTCCAAATCCGGAAAATTGCCGCATTGTCCAAAGTCGCCCACGATACATATTTGTGTAAACTCCGCGTGTATAAGGATATTCGCCTGGAAAATTCAAATCTTTTTCAAATTGGAAATTTGGGTTGTTGGAAGGCGCATAAATTGGTTTTATTGGTAAATTTGAGATAGTCGAAAAATCTTTTTTTCGTTCCATATTTTTATCGTATTTTTTTTCACATTCTTTTTTAATTGTCAAATTTACCTCCATTTAATAATTTTTGATAAATTTCAGTAGCGATTTTATAAGGATTTGACTTGCGCTGATAAGTTTTTTCAAGTAATAAATTCAGTTCGCTTTGGCTAATAATATTTTTTTTGAGATGAAATCTGACATTCTCTTCGATAAGTTCGTGAATTTTTTTTGAGAAATTATTTTTTCTCTTTTCCTCGAATTGCCGACTCTTAATGAGATACTTTCTGTGAGATTTAATTTCTGAAACAAGCTCTTGAATGCCAACATTTTCTGTAGCAATTGTCTTCAAAATTGGATAATTCCATTCAATTTTTTTATCTCGTAAATCAAAAGCGAATTTCAATTCCATCATTAAGATATCAGAACCTTCTCTATCACTTTTGTTAATTATCACTATATCTGCAACTTCCAAAAGCCCCGTCTTCATCGCTTGAATGGAATCACCTGATTCAGGCACAAGAGCGACGACCGTCGTGTCGCAAACTTCTGCAATATCAAGTTCTACTTGCCCAACTCCCACTGTTTCTATGAGAATAAAATCCATTCCAGCAGCATCAAGGACGAGAGCGACATCCTTAGTTTTTTTTGCGAGCCCGCCCAAACTACCGCGTGTTGCCATACTTCGGATAAAAACATTTTCGTGTAAAGCCAAATCATTCATACGAATTCTATCTCCGAGCAAAGCACCACCAGAAAATGGAGAAGTTGGGTCAACTGCAATGATGCCGATTTTTCTATCATCTTTCAGAAGTTTTTTTGCAATAGCATTTACGAGTGTGGATTTTCCCGAGCCAGGAGGTCCTGTAATTCCAATATGATAAGCATTTCCAGTGTGCGAAAAAATCTCTTCTAATATTTTGGTGTCAGTGCTATTTTCTACTGCGGTGATTGTTCTTGCAATTGTGATTTTATCAGCATTTAATAATTTCTGTAAATTTTTCATATTTTATTGAAGAGATTCCCAAAGTATTTCAGAAACATCCATTACCTGCACATCTAAATCCATCGTTTTAATTGTCTCTTCAAACATTTGTAGGCAATAGGGACAGGCAACAGCGATGATTTCAGCACCTGTTTCCATTAGTTGCTGAATTCGGACATTGACAATTCGTTCCTTTTTTTCCCATTCGAGCCAGAGTCCACCACAACCCGCACCGCAACAGAGACTGAAATCTCGGTTAAAATCTTTTACTTCTACAAGTTCTAAATCTGGAATATTTTTCAAAATATAGCGTGGTTCTTCATAAATATTATTTTGCCGACCGAGCGTGCATGGGTCGTGATAGACGACTTTTTTTGCAAAAGATTTATTGGGTTTAATTATTTTCGCATCAATAAGTTGTGAAAAATATTGGGTAGTGTGAAGCACCTTAAATTTTGCGTCCAATGTAGGATAATCATTTTTGAAAACAGTGAAACAATGCGGTGAAGAGACAAGAATATTTTTCACTCCTGCTTTTTTAAAGGTAGTGATATTTGCTTTGGAAACTTTTTGAAAAACTTTTTCGGCACCGACTCGTCTAATCCCTTCGCCACAACAATTTTCATCCTTTCCGAGAATTCCAAATGAAGTTTTATTTTTCATCAAAATCTTCACAGTATCTTGTGCAACCTTTTGCATTCTTTTGTCATATGCGGAAATACAGCAGGAGAAATAAAGAAATTCCATTT
>JACKQG010004053.1_pt1 | contig 17301 bp, 15 predicted proteins | sample 8237621 | NCBI WGS metagenome assembly JACKQG01 (sample SAMN15677084, study PRJNA649215) | marine metagenome | biome: marine; feature: Black Sea; material: saline water; isolation source: suspended particulate matter (SPM) from the Black Sea western gyre | collected 2013-06-09/2013-06-10 | depth...
ATGCTTTCGAGTAATAGTAAGTAAAAGTTTTTATTTATTTTATAAAGTAAAATGTTAAATTAAATTATAAAGTAGGGCAAAAGGGAAGCTGTAGCAAAATGGGAAGTTTAAGTGATAGAAATAATAAAAGTTATAAATACTTTGATGTAATAGTTGGATTGTTTGTAGCTGTGCTTCTAATATCAAATATTGCTTCTACAAAAATTGTTTCAATCTGGAAGTTCACATTTGATGGTGGTACGATCCTGTTCCCACTTTCATATATTTTTGGGGATATATTAACAGAAGTATATGGGTATAGGAAAAGCAGAAAGGCAATATGGATAGGCTTTTTGTGTGCATTAATAATGTCTGTTACACTGGGATTGATAGGACTGATAAGACCTGCTGAGGGCTGGGAGCTTCAGGATGCTTATATGGCAATACTTGGCCAAACTCCCCGTATTGTAACTGCATCCCTGATAGCTTATTTTGCAGGGGAATTCTCTAATTCTTATATCCTGGCTAAGATGAAGGTATGGACAAAGGGAAAATGGCTGGCTGCCAGGACTATAAGTTCAACAATTGTAGGCCAGGGAATAGATACCTTGCTTTTTGTGCTTATTGCATTTTTCGGCTTGTATTCCAATAGTCTTATTTTACTTATAATTATATCAAATTATGTTTTTAAAGTTTCTCTTGAGATTGTTTTTACTCCACTAACGTATAAAATAGTTAATTCTTTGAAGAGGGCTGAAAAAGTAGATTATTATGACTACAGAACTAATTTTAACCCTTTTAAATTCTCAGAGTAATGCCGATATTAATTATGAGTGATTTTGAAATAATATAAAAATTATTCTATTTCCTCATATGGATTTGGATAGCGGTAATGGCCAACAACTTTGTATTCAGAAAGGACATCTACTTCGCTAACCTTGCCAAAATCTTTGGAAATCATTATTACGAGTGGTATGCCATCGTCATTGCTGCGGGATGATATGAACCCGCCTAAATCCTGGTAAGGATCGTCAGGATCAAATTGAAAGTAGACGATATCTCCAGGCTGCCACTGGATAGCATTATCCTCATTATCTATGATAAATTCATTATCCAGCCCAAGGGCATGGCGCTTAAAAAACTGTTCCTGAAAAAAAACATGCCTAAAATCCAAATGTTTTAAAGGTTCATTCCTGCCTTTTATATCCAGAGGGTAATCTTCGTTGTGTTCTAGCATATCATTATAAATAAGTTCCATTAAATCATATCCACAGTCTCTTAAAACTACAGATATAACATCAGTTGATATCCAGATATTATTTGTGGGATAACCAGTTTCAGGGAAAGTTTCATATCCATATTCTATATCTTCTTCTATAAGTTCCATAAGTCTTAAGATAATTTTTTTCTGAATGTCACTTAGTTCCATTCCTTCAATGCTATTGGAATAATTTTCGCTTGGCTCATCTAGAATTGTTTCTGACTGGTCTGTGGCATCCTCTTCTTGCAACGTGCTGGGACCATTATTATAAGTACCATTTGTTTCTTCTGGAGAACTGTTTTGGTCACTAACGCTTTCTGTAGCAATAAGTTTAGATTCTTCATAACTTACACTTATGGTCGATTCAATGATAGGAAATTCTCCAGGTGCTGAAAATAAGTCATCTGGTAATTTAATTTCAAGCTCCTTATAGTAAGTCTTTAATAACCAGAATTGGGCAGCTGCAATTATAATTACTAAAAATATTATGTACTTATATGTACCGCTTTTTCTAATTTGCATTCTTCTAGTTTTATCTCTCATAATTAGTTACTCTCATATTAAATATACATTATATTAAAAAGAAAATAAAATAAAATTAAAATAGATGATATTTTAAGTCGGTAATTAATCTTTTTCTTAATTTTAGAACTTTACATTTAAAGTTACTTATATATACTATATAACTTAATTTACAAATCACATTACTTTATAAATTTTTTAGTTTATAAGATGAAGGAATAATTGAAAGTTTTGAAAGATGTTAAATTACTAACAGGTAATGAGGCAATTGCCAGGGGTGCATATGAGGCCGGTATTAAAGTAGCAACAGCATATCCTGGGACTCCTTCTACAGAAATACTTGAAAATATTACACATTACAGAGAAATATATTGCCAGTGGTCTGTTAATGAAAAAGTTGCAATGGAAGTTGCTTCAGGTTCAAGTATTGCTGGTGCAAGAACCCTTGCAGCCATGAAGCATGTTGGTCTTAATGTAGCTGCAGATCCTTTTATGACTCTTTCCTATACGGGGGTAAATGGTGGTTTGGTAATTGTTGTAGCTGACGATCCTTATATGCATAGTTCCCAGAATGAGCAGGATAGTAGATTTTATGCAAAATTTGCAAAAATTCCCTTACTTGAACCCTCTGATAGTCAGGAAGCTAAAGATTTAATAAAAGATGCAATAAATATCAGTGAGGAATTTGATACACCTGTTATGCTTAGAACTACGACAAGAATATCTCATTCAAGGTCTCCTGTAAAACAGGGCGAAAGAATTGAAGTAAACTTAAAAGGATATAAAAAGGATTGTCAGAAATATGTTATGATACCTGCTTTTGGAAGAATTAGACATAAGATTTTGCTTGAAAGATGGAATAGATTATGTAATTTCTCAGAAAAAAGTAAATTAAACAAGATTTATATACCACAAGGTGATGATAGCAGCAAAGATAGAGGAAGTTCCAATCTTTCTAAAATAGGAGTAATTACTTCTGGAGTAAGTTACCAGTATTCCAGAGAGATTTTTTCAAATGTTCCTATCTTAAAGCTTGTAATTTCAAATCCTCTGCCTGCAGAATTTATTAAAAAGTTTTGTACAGGTAAAGAAATTATTTTAATCATTGAGGAACTAGAACCCTTTTTGGAAGAACAGGTAAAAGCACTGGGTATTAAAGCAAAAATAATAGGTAAAGATTTTTTTCCACAATTTGGAGAACTTAGTTTAGGTACTGTAGAGAATGTATACAATCAATTATTTGGAACAAAATTATTAAGTAGCAGCAATTTACAAAATGAAAATGCTCATGGGATAAAAAGCAGTAAAAAAAATACCAGTACAATCTATAATTATTCAATTCCAGGCAGACCTCCTGTCCTCTGTGCAGGGTGCCCTCATAGATCAGTTTTTTATATTTTAAAAAAATTAAGAGTAACTGTCATGGGAGATATAGGCTGCTATACGCTATCAGTTCTTCCCCCGCTGAGCAGTCTGGACAGTTGCCTTTGTATGGGAGCAGGAGTTGGCCAGGCTCTAGGAATGGAAAAGGCAAATCCGAAATTAAAAGGAAAGATAGTGTCAATTATTGGTGATTCGACTTTTTTCCATTCTGGGATTACACCTCTTATAGATAATTTATATAATAAAGGCAGTGGAGTTATTATAATTTTAGACAATAGGACAACAGCTATGACAGGTCATCAGGTGCATCCAGGTGTTGGAAAGACTCTAATGGGTGAAGAAACAGCAGCGCTGAAACCTGAGAAATTGGCTGAGGCTGCAGGAGTAAAAAATATAAAAGTTGTTGACCCATATGATTTGAAACATCTTGAGAAAGTATTTAAGGAAGAATTAGAGAAAAGGCAGCTTTCAGTTATAATTTGCAGGCAGAAATGTGTCCTTTTAGAAAAAACTCAGCTTAAGAAAAAAGTAACTATTAATTTGGGTAAGTGTGAAAAGTGTGGTCTATGTTTAAAATTTGGCTGCCCTGCAATTGAATATAAAAACGATCAGTATAGTATAAATGAGCTTCTTTGCACAGGCTGTGATGTATGTATTGGCATATGCAAGAAAGGAGCTATTGAATCGGCTGAAAAGTGAATAAAGTTATAAAGGTTTTTTAATTAAATTTTTAAAAAATTATAAAACATTTTACCGTTAAAAACGACAATAATAATAATAGTTTCAAGGGTATTAAAATAGAAAAGCAAAATTTTAATTATTATTTTAAAAAGTGGAGACAGCTTTTAGATAAAGGCAGTACTTTATCAATTTTATTTGCTGGTGTTGGGGGGCAGGGAATAATTCTTGCGACGAAAGTTTTAGCAGAAGCTGCACTCAAGAAAGGACTGGATATTAAGGTTTCGGAAGTACATGGAATGGCTCAGAGAGGAGGCAGTGTTTTAGGGAGCGTTAGAATTGGAAGGGAAGTTTTTTCACCTACGATAAATAAAGCTGATTTCATTATAGCACTGGAAAAACTGGAGGCATTGAGATATATAGATAAGCTGGACTGTAGTGGTTTTATTATTATAAATGATTTTAAAATATATCCTATATCTGTCTTTTCTGGTAGTGAAAATTATCCTGAGGATATAATTTCAAAAGTAGAAGACAAAACTCCCAACTATATATTGGTAAAAGCAGTAGAGATAGCTAAAAGGTTAGGTGAAATAAGAACTTCAAATATAATACTGATAGGGTGCTTATCAAATTTTATTCCAATTGAAGAAAAATTCTGGATACAATCAATAAAAGAAAGTGTTCCTGCTAAAGCAATTAATGTAAATATTGAGGCTTTTAAAGAAGGCAGGCAAATAGTAAATAAGTATTAGGAGGAGAAATGCCCGTTAAACAATTAACAGTTTTTTTAGAAAATCAAACTGGCAGATTAGCAGAAGTAGCAAAAATTTTAAAAGATGAAGATATAAATTTACAGGGATTTTCCACAACCGAAGCAAGGGATTATGGTATTTTGCGCATGGTCGTCTCTGATGTTAGTAAGGCAAGGCAGCTGCTTAAAGAAGCTGGATTTACTACTCATGTTGCCAATGCTGTATGTGTGGAAGTTATTGACAGACCGGGGGAACTTTACAGGATTCTTGATATTTTAGCCAGTAGAGATATTAACATAGATTATATATATGTTATTGCCGGTACCAGAATAGTCTTAAGTGTTAGTGATGTTAGAAAGGTGGAAGGTATTCTGGTTGAAAATAATATAAAACTCTGCAGTTAATTTTAGCTGCTTGAAAATTTCTTTTATTAAAATTGAAAAGAATATAAAAATTGAGAGGAGGTAATATGCTTGGGTTTAGCGGTTTTTCAATTGTTCTTGTCTATATTCTATGCATTTTAAGTGCAATTTTTTGCATAGTTTATGGCGCAGTTATGTGGAACAAAGACAGGTAATGCAAAGTGTAAAAAAAATTGGAAATTTTTAGGGAAGGAGAATTAAGTGAACATACCATTATTTAGCGTAATAGTAATTGTATACCTACTGGTTATAGGCTATCTGAGTTATTTAGGTTACAGGGGTACTAAAACTTCTGGAGATTATATGATTGCAGGCAGACAGATTCATCCTTATGTCATGGCTATCTCTTATGGTGCAACTTTTATTTCAACATCAGCAATAGTAGGCTTTGGCGGAGCAGCAGGAGTTTTTGGAATGGGTCTTTTATGGCTGACTTTTCTAAATATTGGGCTGGGTATAGCTGTGGCATTTATTCTTTTTGGCAAGAGGACAAGAAGAATTGGATTAAATCTGGATGCTCATACTTTTCCTGAATTTTTAGGCAGGAGATATGATTCTAAATTTATCCAGGTGCTTGGCGGTGTAGTAATATTTGTATTTATGCCTCTTTACACAGGAGTTGTTTTAATTGGTGCTGCAAGGTTTCTTGAAAGTACTTTTAATTTAAATTTTGTATTAGCACTGGCAATTTTTTCTATTATTGTTGCTGCTTATGTAATTGTTGGAGGGCTGAAAGGAGTTATGTATGCAGATGCTCTTCAGGGAACAATAATGTTTATTGGTATGATAGCTCTGTTAGTGCTGACATATAAGAGTCTGGGAGGAATAATACCAGCTCATCAGGCTTTAACTGATTTAGCTTCTAAAGTTCCTGATAGCTTAGCGGCAGGAGGTCATCAGGGCTGGACGTCCATGCCATTACTGGGTTCACCATTATGGTGGTCATTAGTTTCAACTATTATATTAGGTGTAGGCATTGGAGTGCTTGCCCAGCCTCAATTAGTTGTAAGATTCATGTCTGTAAAAAGCAATAAAGATTTAAACAGGGCGGTTTTAATCGGAGGAATTTTTATCCTTGCCATGACTGGTGTGGCGTTTGTGGTTGGCTCACTTTCAAATGCTTTTTTCTTTAAACAAACTGGAAATATTGCGATAGCAGAAGCAGGAGGAAATACTGATTTAATAATTCCTGCTTTTATTAATATGTCAATGCCTCCCTGGTTTGTTTATATTTTTATGTTAACACTTCTGGCTGCAGCAATGTCTACAATAAGTTCTCAGTTTCATGCTATCGGTACGTCTTTTTCAAGAGATATGCTTGGAGCTGGAACCAGAACATCTGAGAAAGATGAAGAAAAAAAATCAGGAAAAGTAATAATGGTAACAAAAATTGGAGTAGGAATTGGGCTTGTAATTAGCATAGCATTAGGATATTACCTGCCTATAAGTATAATTGCAAGGGGAACTGCCCTATTCTTTGGTGTTTGTGCTGCTGTATTTTTACCAATGTATGTTTGCGGGCTGTACTGGAAGAGAACTTCTAAAGCAGGAGCGATTAGCGGAATGGTGGTTGGTTTGGTAACAAGTGTTTTCTGGATGTTTTTTATTCATAAGGCAAATGCTGTTATGTTAAAGTTAGTAATAGTTTTAACTGGAAAAGAGAGCTTACTGGGATTCCCATGGAATGCAGTTGATCCAATTCTTATTGCTTTCCCGCTGTCATTTATAGTGACGATTATAGTTACTCTTGCCACCAGGCCAGTTCAAAAAGAAATCGTGGATAGATGCTTTAAGTAAAAATAAGGAAAGGAGATCATCTTATGGCTAATGATTATTGGGAAAAGGAAGTCGAGACTCTGTCCAGGGATGAACTTAGAAAGATTCAACTTGAGAGACTTAAAAAAACTCTTGTAAATGTTTATGAAAATGTAGATTTTTACAGGGAAAAATTAGACGATGCAGGGGTAGATCCTTATAATTTTAATAATTTAGGTGATGTAGAAAAAATACCTTTTACCACAAAAGATGATCTCCGAGAAAATTATCCTTTTGGATTATTTGCAAGAAGTATGGATAATGTTGCAAGAATTCATTCTTCTTCGGGAACGACTGGAAATCCAGTTGTTGTTGGTTATACAAAAAATGATATAGCTGTATGGGGGAATTTAATTGCCAGACAACTATTTAGTGTTGGAGTGAGAGAAAAGGATATTATTCAAAATAGCTATGGATATGGTTTATTTACAGGCGGACTTGGACTGCATTATGGAGCTGAACTTTTAGGCTCTACAGTAATACCAACGTCAGGGGGGAATACTGAGCGGCAGATAAAAATAATGGCTGATTATGGTTCAACAGTTATCTGCTGCACACCTTCTTATATATTATATATTGCAGAAGTTGGAAAAGAGTTAGGTGTTGATTTTTCGAAACTTCCTTTAAAGATGGCTATTCTGGGAGCTGAGCCCTGGACAGATGAAATGAGAAAGGAAATTGAAGCCAGGCTTTTTATTGACGCTATTGATATATATGGATTAAGTGAAATAATTGGACCTGGCGTATCCCTTGAATGTTTATATAAGTCAGGCCTGCATGTTGCTGAAGATCACTTTCTTGTTGAAGTAATTGATCCACAAACAGGCAAAATGCTTCCTCCGGGGAAGCAGGGTGAACTTGTATTTACTACTTTAACAAAAGAGGCAATACCACTCCTGCGTTACAGGACCAGGGACCTGTCAGTTTTAAATATAGAAAAATGCAGTTGTGGTAGAACACATGGGCGGATGAAAAAACCAATGGGAAGAACTGATGATATGTTAATTATTAGAGGTATAAATGTTTTCCCGTCTCAAATAGAAGAAGTACTTATGAAAGTTAAAGAAATCGAACCCCATTATCTTATAGTTGTGGATAGGAAAAATTATCTCGATACCATAGAGTTATGGGTAGAGGTATCAGAAGATGTGTTTTCAGAGAAGATGAATGATCTTGAAAATTTTGAATCATCGATTGAGCATAAACTTTTTTCTACAATTGGAATAAAAATAGATGTTAGATTAAAAGAACCAAAAACAATACAGAGAAGTATTGGTAAGGCAAAAAGAGTTTTGGACAGGAGGAAGGGGGAAACTCTTTAAAATATGAAAGTACAAAAATTCTGGGACGCGGGTATTTCAGAAAGCAGTGAAGATAAAATAAGAGAAACTCAGCTTGCTAATTTGAAAAATACTTTAAAGCACTGCTACTGTAGTAATGAATTTTACAAAAAAAGAATAGACGAAGCTGGTCTTAACCCAGTTAAGATAAAGAGCCTGGATGAAATTGAAAAACTTCCTTTCACCTCAAAGGATGACCTGCGAGATAATTATCCTTTTGGTCTTTTTTGTGAACCTGTTGATAAGATTGTAAGAGTTCATTCATCATCAGGAACCACAGGCAATCCTACTGTTGTTGGATACACTAAAGAGGATCTGGAGATGTGGGCTAATGTTCTGGCGCGAATTATGTATGATGTGGGAGTTAGGAAAGAAGATGTGGTGCAAATAAGTCATGGCTTTGGTTTGTTTACAGGAGGTTTTGGATTTCAATGTGCTGCTGAAAAAATTGGTTCTCTTGTAGTTCCTGTATCAGGCGGCAATACTGAGCGTCAATTAAAAATAATGTCTGATTTTAAATCTACTATACTTTGCTGCACTCCATCCTATACATTGTATATGGCAGAAGTTGCAGAGAAAACAAATATTGATTTTAGCAAGCTAAAACTGAAGCTGGGTTTTCTTGGTGCTGAGCCATGGTCAGAATCCATGCGAGGTGAAATTGAAGAAAGGCTTAACATAAAAGCTCTGGACAGCTATGGTTTAAGTGAGGTAATTGGCCCGGGTGTATCATGTGAATGCCTGCAGCAGGAAGGACTGCATATTAATGAAGACCACTTTCTGACGGAGGTAATTGATCCTGAAACTGGAAAAATACTTCCGATTGGGCAAAAAGGGGAGCTTGTGTTTACTTCTCTTACTAAAAAAGCATTTCCAGTAATAAGGTATAGAACCAAGGATATATCATATTTAATAGGTGGGAAGTGCAGTTGTGGCAAGACATTTGCAAGAATGGCAAAACCAATGGGAAGAACTGATGACATGCTTATTATAAGGGGAGTGAATGTCTTCCCATCTCAGATAGAAGAGGTTCTTATGAATGTAGATGACCTGGAGCCGCACTATTTAATAGTCTTGTATAAAAAAGATTATATGGATAAAATTGAAGTCTGGGTTGAAGTATCTGAGAAGATTTTTCATGAAAAAATTATGGATCTTGAAGATTTTGAAAAATCTATAGAGGCTAAGCTATATTCAGCTATTGGTATTAGAATAAAGGTTAGTTTAAAAGAACCAAAAACTATTGTCAGAAGCCAGGGTAAGGCAAAGAGAGTATGGGATAAAAGATAAAACGATTGAAAATTCAAAAAAAATTATAACAATTAAAAAACACGTCAAGCAGATTGTAGAGAAAGAAATAAAATTTGTTTCTGTATTGTTTCCTCATAATATAAAAAAACATTATAATCCTCAGTTAATATACAGTCAAAATCTGTTATCGTTTATAAATCCTTATGATAAAAAATCTCCAATACATTCTGATAACTTTCGAAAAAGACTCACAAATTTATTGGCAGGAATTGAAATTTTAGCGATAGGCACTTCTTTTCATAGTTTTAGTGTAGATAATTTTATAAAGGAATACAGAAATAAAGAAGACAAAGAAAGGTGTGAGAGAAGATATATCCCTGACCTTCTTTTTGGAGATATATTATATTCCAGATCTATTATTTATTTGCTCGAATATGGTGATTATATAATTTTTAATGGTATTTTAGACTCACTTAAAACCATTCACAAAAACAGGCTGATGCTTCATCAAAAGCTTGTAAATACTCTGAAGAAGAAAAAAGAATTTATAAGTGAAATAATTAAAGACACAACTTTAATCTCAGGTATAAGCTCTTTAACCAAAGATTCTTTTATGATGGGATGGGGAATATTCTATAATTATAGGAGTGCAGGATATTTGCGTATGCCATATGAAATCATTAATGAAATTACTTTATTTAAGATTTTTAAAGATTTAGAGGGTTTCTTTAGGCAGATTTCTAAATTATATCCTGATATTATCAATATAAATAATATGGTTGATAGAAAAAACTGTATTAAGAATAAAGTGAATAATTGTGTATCCAAACTTAGGCCGGAATGGCTGAAGAATAATTTCAAATCACTGATAGGGATTTATATTTAAAAGGAAAATTTCTGTGATAAAAAAATTAAAAATTTTTAATTTTTTGGTAAAAGATATAGAAAAATTAGAAAAATTCTTTTTAGAATTTGCTGACAGCCTGGATGGGATATTAAAAGAAGCTATAGTGAATACTTTAATGGTTAAGGGTAAGAGGATAAGATCTATACTATTTTTAATTTGTGCAAAGAATAAGAATTATAATATAGATTATTTACTGAATGCTGCTGCTTCAATAGAAATAATTCATACAGCATCGCTTATACATGATGATATAATTGATAGTTCGTTTTTGAGGAGAGGGAAAAAAACAATTCATAATATATATGATAAAGATACAGCGAAATTTGTAGGTAATTACCTGTTTACGCATACATTTTGTCTTCTTAATAAGTATAATAATTCTGAAATATTGAGAGAAATGTCTACTGCTTCTCAAAATCTTGTTAAGGGAGAATTTGACCAACTAAAAACTAAGAAAGATTTAAAGCAAAACCTGGAAATTTATTTTAAAAAAATAGGTGAAAAAACTTCTTCATTGTTTAAGTTAAGCTGTGCTTTAGGCGGAATACTTTCTAATTCTACTAAGGAAGATATAGAAAGAATGAAAAAATTTGGAGAATATTTAGGAATTTCTTTTCAGATAAACGATGATCTTTTAGATATAAATCCTGATAGACTAGCAGGCAAAGCTCGCAAACCTGCCGGTAATGATATAAAACAGGGTAATGTTACCCTTCCTTTAATATTTGCTTTAAGGGATCCAGAGTTTAAAAAGATTGCCAGCCCGATTTTAAGTAAGCAAAAAATAACAGATAAGGAAGTTGTAAAAATTATAAATATGATATCTAAAACTGATGCTGTAAGGATTACAAGAACTAAATTTGATTACTATTTAAAGAAAGCAAAAGAAGTTGTAGATTCTATTAAAGGAGCAGATAGAAGAGCATGCTTGGTAAAGATATGTGATTCTATTAATCCGGAGGTTTAGGAAAGCGAATGAATGGTTTTTTTGGATTGTTACTAGAAATTTTAAGTATAACAGGCCCTATATTCATAATCATTGCACTAGGATATTTTATAAGGTTAAAAGGCATTTTAAAGGAAGATTCTGTAATAATTTTAAATAAGCTTGCCTATAATGTCGGCATGCCTGCGATTGTATTTTTAAGCATAACAAGGTATAAGTTTTCGGATATATTTAGCGTTGACATAATAAAAGTAATATATACAACATATATTATAGTTATATTGCTAATTTTTTTATCTGTCTATCTATTTAGGACTGATAACAAAACAAAAGGAGCTATAATTGTCTCATCTTTTAGGTGTAATATGACATTTATGGGATTTCCTATTGTGCTGGCAGCTTACGGTAGTCTGGCTATTGCTAAAGCCAGCATTGTGATTGCTTTTTTAATTCCAGTTAATATTACTTTAACAATAATAATTTTTATACTGCATAATAGAAATGAAGAGAAAGCAAGATTAAAGAAGGTAATATTAAGTCTGGTTCTGGATCCGATAATGATCGCAGTTGCATTAGGGATAATTGTATCTTATTTTAATTTTATTATACCAGCACCAATATTTAATGTTTTAGATATTTTATCTGGTCTGGCAGTACCAGTAGCATTAATGTCGATTGGTGCCTCTTTTAAATTTTTCCATATCAGGAATAATATAAAGCTGTTATCATATATTAGTTTTGCTAAGCTGATACTCTTGCCTTTAGTAGCGCTTTTACTTTGCATATTTATATTTAGGGTAGATGGTTTTGATAGAAATGTGATTGTTATATTATTTTCAATGCCGTTGGCTGTAATGGCTTTTGTTATGGGGAAAGAATATAGCTCTAATTCTAAATTAATATCTTCTGCTCTTATTTTAACCACAGTACTGTCAGCTTTAACAATATCTGTCTGGCTGCTTGTACTAAGATTAATTTAAATTCTAATAATAAATTCTGACTTCCGCGCTTTTTTAAAAATTTAAGTTCAAATGCCAATTTTCATGGCACTACATTTTTCATTTTTCTATTATATCTAGAGTAATTATGAATTACGGATAAAGTATCTGATAAAAATAATAGCTTCCCATTACTTTCTTTATATAATTTCTGGTTTCATCATATGGTATGTTTTCTATAAATTCATCTATATCTTTATTGCCTCGATTCGCAATCCATTTACTCATAGCTCCAGGGCCGCCGTTATAAGCACCGCATGTATAAAATTTATTTTCACTAAAGCTGTTTAATTGTTGTCTTAGGTAAAAGGTTCCCATCTTTATACTGGTTTCAGGGTCAAGGAGCATGCTATTATCAAAGTCGGATATTCCTATTTGATTGGCAATACCCTGTCCTGTAGATGGTATAATCTGCATAAGACCTAATGCTCCTGCAAATGAGCCGACTTCAGGCTGAAATCTGCTTTCTTCTCTTATTACTGCAAGTGTGAATAAAGGATCTATATTATTTTGAGCACTATAGTAATCAACATAATCCTTGTAGCCATAAGGATAGGAAAGGTAATAAAAATAGTCTTTATACGGGCTGCTTAGATCTGATTTGAGTGTGGAGTAATATTTACTTATAAGTTTTTGTGAATTAATGTAATCTTTTGCCAGAAGGTATAGTGTTGATACCTCAAGGATTTTTACCGAATCTTCTTCAAGTTCAGTACTGCCTGCTTCTATTTCCAGGGATGCACTTGTATAAAGCTCAAGTTGCAATAGCTCTTTTGCTTTTTCGATATGGTTTATATCCTCATGATTTTCACTTCCATCAATTTCTAAATCCTTATAAACATCTGGAATTATTTTGGCAATTTCAGGATTGTGCGGATATGCTGAAGTGTTAATTTGCTGAATCTGTACTTGTTCTTGTAATTCTTCAAGATTTTTCCTTGAGGCAAAAGTATAATAAGAAAAGCTGTTTAGGTTAATTATATTTTTATAAAGCTGGATTGCCTGGTTGTTTTCTCCAATTTTATTGCAGCATTTTGCCTGCCAGAAAATAGCTTTTTCTCCAAGTGAGGTTCCTTTAAAGGAATTAGCCATGCCGGAGAAGGTATTTCTTGCGGCTTCCCATTCACTTCTTCTATATTGTATCCACCCAAGTTCCCAATAGCCTTCAGCTATTCTATCTCCCTTTGGGTATTCATTAATTATTCTCTGGTAATTTATGGATGCATTTTCATAGTCATCCCTGAAAAAATATATTCTTCCTAACCTGTAAAGTCCGTCATCACTGAAATTACTCTGTGGAAATTTGTTTATTAAATCCTGATAATAGGAGATTGCATTATCATCTAAATCAAGATTGGTATAAACCCTTCCTAGAAAATATAGACAGTCATCAGCATAACTGCTGTTTGGAAAGTTATTATAGCTTAATGAAAGGTAGTCTTTTGATTTAGAATAATCTCTTAAATTGTAGTAGCACATGCCTAATTTGAATAAAGTCTTGCTGTGAAGTTCGGCTGATAAGCTGGATATATAATCTTCTCCTAAAATTATGTTAAACTCTTCAATGGCATTGCTGTAAAGATATTCACTAAAAAAGATCTCACCTCTGCTGTATATCTGTTCGGCAGTTGGAGTAAACGGTAGTATAAGCTCCCTGTTTGTAAGATTTATAATATTATCATATGCAATTTGTGCATAATCATTTGCAGGATAACCAAACCATATTTTCCTGTAATTTTCAAATGCACTATCAAATTTTTGGTTTTTTTCCTGGCAGACTGCTAACTGGAACAGGCAGTATGGTATTAATTCGGAACCTGCAAAATTATTTAAGAAATCAGTATATTTTTCTTCAGCCAGTAAATAATCTTCTGTTAGAAAAAATAAATCAGCAGCTTCTAAATTAGCTTTTTCAGACCATATGCTATCAGGGAAATCCTGTATTAAATTTAAATAATTTTCTTCTGCAAGGTCATATTTTTCCTGCATAAGCAAACTTTTGGCTAAATAGTAAAGGATATGATCCTGGAGCACTATATAATTGTCTTTAATCTTATTAAAATAATATTCTGCTAACAGATAAGACTCTTCCCCGAAATATTTTAATCCTTCTAAAAAATATTCTCTCTGTTTTGAAATCTCTAAATCACTATCTTTACTTCCCTCATTTGCTGATTCTGCAGATGAATAATCATTATATTCATTGTTGTTGGTATTTTCAGCGTTATCGGCTTCTAAATTACTGCTGCTTAAGTCGTCATTTGATTTTTGGTCTTCTCCAGGAATACTTTCATTTCCTGCTTCTAAATTATCTAAGTCCTGCGAAGAGCTGTTACTGCTTTCTTCAACTTCGGATTTAAACATACTCAGATTTAATTTATCACAACCTGCTGTTGAAATAAGGATTGAAATACTTATAAATAGGATTATTGGATATATAATATATATAAGAAATTTTAAAGAGTGCTTTTTTTTATTAAAAGAGTTATATTTTTTCTTCATTAATAGAAAGTTTATTTAAATATATTAAAAAAATTTTACTCTATAAAAATTTTATTGTAAATAATATAGAAGGGCAGTTCTTTATTTACTGTTGTAAAGTTTATATAATTTGATTATAAGAAAAAAGAGAAAGATAAGTGTAGCTTTAAGTAGTGGAGCTGCAAGAGGACTTTCTCACATAGGGGTCCCGGGCAAGGCTAACCAGGATGATTTATGAAGTAGATCCACATACCTGCCCCAGGTGTAGAGGAGATATGAGGATAATTGCATCGGTAGAGGATTACAAGGTTGTGAAAAAAAAACTTGATTATCTTAAGATATATGAATTTGAAAGGAAAAGGCCGCTCCCTAAAATACACACTTGCTGTGGTGAATTGTTGACTGGTATCGTGATGATTGTATAGACTTTGATTATGTGGATTTTTAGATTAACATAATTTACTGTAGATTAAGCCTGCCCGAACATAGACAATGATTCGTGATATTGACATTTACATGAAACTTGATATATTAAAATGAATAAATTTAATACGGGGGTTCAAATGCCAGTGACTATTACAACCAGAGTTGATGATAAATTGGCTAAATTAATAGATAAAATAGCTGAAAAAGAAGGAATGGACAGGTCTACAATTCTAAGAAGATTTTTAATTAAATCTGCAAATAAATGGCTAATAGAAAAGTCTCTTAAAGATTATGAAGAAGGAAGGATAACTTTAAACCAGGCTGCAAAAGTTTGTAATTTATCTTTGTGGGAAATAATAGATGAGGTTAAAAAGGGAAACATCCATGTCCCATATACTCTTGAGAATCTCCAGGAGGATTTAAGGGGATTGGATGAGTAATATTGTTTCTAATTCTACTCCATTAATTTATCTTGCTAAAACCAAAAAACTTGGTATGCTAAAAATTATTTATAACGAAGTTTTCATTTCAGAAGAAGTAAAAAAAGAAGTGGTTGATGAAGGTAAGAGGTTAAAAAAATTAGATGCTAGTTTAGTTGAGAAAGAAATAAACGAAGGAAGGATTAAAGTTAAAAGGGTCAGCAGCTTAATTGAAGTTCCGATAGAGTTGGATAGGGGAGAGTCATCTACCATAACACTTGCAAAAAAGTTAAAAATCAAGGAAGTTCTAATTGATGAAGCTTTGGCAAGAACAGCAGCTATGATGTTAGAACTGATTCCCAGGGGAACATTATTTGTTTTATTAAAAGCACTAAAATTAAACAAGATTGATTTTGACGAATTTTTAAAAGTCTTAGATAATTTGCTTAAAGAAGGCTTTAGATTAAGAGAAGAAGTTTATCTAAAAGTTATAAAGGAAGCTAAAAGAATTTCTCAAAGTTCGTAATGAGTAGATTTAATATTTGGGGATTTTGGCTTTTTTGATTTTATTCATGGGAAAGAAATTATTGAAAGAGGTAGAATAGCAGCAATAAAAAAAATCCCTGAAATTAAGGAAAAACTACGTTTAAAATAGTAATGCAATTTCTAAAGCTGGTGAGCTTTATTCAAATTCCAGTGAGAAATCAATTGCAGGTGCTGAATGAGTAATATAGCCTACTGATATTAAATCAATACCAGTTTTACAGATGTCTTCAAGATTGTCCAAATTAACATTACCTGAAACTTCTATCAGGCATAAATTACCTCTTTCTTTTCTTATTATTCTAGCAGCTTCATTAATCTGGCTAGTGTTCATATTATCTAACATGATTACATCTGCCATGCAGTTTATTGCTTCTTCTAATTCTATAAAAGTCTTTACTTCTACTTCAATTTTTAAGCTGTGTGGAATTTTAGACTTTATTTTATTTATAGCTTTTTTGATTCCTCCTGCTGCTGTAATGTGATTATCCTTTATGAGTATGCCATCAAAAAGACCAAATCTATGATTATAACCGCCTCCGCACAATACTGCATATTTTTCAAGTTTTCTAAGAAGAGGTTTTGTTTTTCTTGTATCTACAATCTTTACATTATAACGGGAAGCTATAGCAGCAAACCTGTTGGTTACAGTAGCTATTCCAGACATATGCTGAATGAAATTAAGGCAGGTTCTTTCTGCCTTTAGAATTGACAGTGTAGAGCCGTTTATCGTGCAGATTTTATCCATATATTTAAGATTGGTACCATCACTTTTCAGTTTCTTGAGTTGTATGTTTTTGTCTATCTCTTCTAAAATATAACCAGCTATATCTATTCCACACAGGACAGCACCGTCTTTTTCCTTACAAACTATATGAGAGGATATTTTATCATCAGGTTGTATTAAATATTTAGAGGTTATATCGCCATAACCACCTAAATCTTCAGAAATTGAAGCTCTTATTATATTTAGTATTTCATTTTTATAAATTTTATTTTTCATTTCCATTTTTTATTATAACTTACTGAAATTATTATATTCTAATAGTCTTTTACATAAAACAATTGTATATTCAGGCAATAGCTCGTAATAGCTATCCTTAGCTAGGAATTTATCCTGCTGGTTCGAAATGGAATTTATCTTTTTTTAGTATTATATGTTTTTTCCAATGTTT
>JACKQG010004054.1_pt1 | contig 17300 bp, 14 predicted proteins | sample 8237621 | NCBI WGS metagenome assembly JACKQG01 (sample SAMN15677084, study PRJNA649215) | marine metagenome | biome: marine; feature: Black Sea; material: saline water; isolation source: suspended particulate matter (SPM) from the Black Sea western gyre | collected 2013-06-09/2013-06-10 | depth...
AGCTAAATTAAGCTCGACCGACTCTGAACATTTACAGAAACAACGTTACACCAACCGGAAATGAGCGACAAGAACAAGACCGATGAACGTCTTGATGAGGGTTCGTCCTGGGTAACACTTCAGTACGGAGGTCTATACGATTGGTATGACGATTCCGATGACTACACGCACGACGCCTTTATCGGAAGTTCCGTCCATAACCACAACGATAAGTTCTTTTCCAACGACACCGCCGGCAATCTAGCAACAGGCACTGCTGCCACCGAGCGTGAAGAAGGGTCCAACCATAGCGAGCAGTACGACTACGACTACGACACTGGCGTTGGCACGTACTACAAAGATACCACAACCGACATCGTCATAAACTTGATCGTTGGAGGGTATGAAACTTGGGCCAACATTACTACCGAAGGAGTAGAATATACGAAGCACGTTTACTGGGTTGATTGGTCGGCTTTTCCGTTAGCACAGGTGACCGACATATACAATTGGTTTGATGATTGGACAACTGTGATGGCAGAGACGTTTCCCGACGTTGACTCATTTGAACTTGATCCATTCGATATCGGCGACCCATTTGGGCTTGGTGACGAGGGCCTCATGGAGGGCTCACTGGAGGAGGGCGTGTAACATGTTTCCTGTCTGGTACGCTGTTTTTCGGCGATGGAACTGACGAGCAGCGTCTTCCGCGACATAAAGACAAGGTAAACTTCACATGCAATTCAAAAACCTCAACACAAGATTGCCAGCAATCGCTGTAGTTGCCTGGTTATGCTGCGCATTGGCACAAGGTGACGCTCCACAAATTGATCGAATCAACGATCCAAGCGGGGGCTACGACGCGCTGCAGGACGTGTTGCAATACGCCAGTGTACGGGAATCTTTCGACTTGCGTCCTGAGCAGCACGCAGCGTTGCAGAGGCTCAATTCCGAAAACAAAGTGGCAACACAACATGCCACGGCTACGTGGCGTGCGCTTCCGTCCGCTGATCGTACGGCAGATCGCCTGCAACGCGAGCTGCGAACTGTCAGAAGCATGGTGTTGCCTGGAATAGAACAAGCTCTCGACGCTTCCCAATTCCAACGTCTCCAACAGCTGCAGTTGCAATTGCGAATTCGCCGAAGTCTATTCAGCCCCTTGTACGCAAATGACGTCACGTCCGAATTACAACTTACTTCAGACGGCCTTCGCAAATGGAAAGAGACAATCGACAACCAGCAACGCAGCTATCGTGAAAAGATTTCGGAGCTGCACGCGAACGTACCTGAACTGTTGATGCGTGAACTAACAGCGGAACAACGACGCAAGTACCAAGAAACATTTGGGAACCGCTACGCTGATCCATCAACTCTACCCAAGATCGACGACGATAGAGTGCCCGGACGCGGCTTCCCACCAATGCTCAATCTTGCACGCTATCCAGGTATTCGCCACGAGCTGGAAATTGTCGATGAGCAGCGGGAACAGATTTCAATGCTCTTGTCGGACTATAGAAGACGGGAACGCTCGCTTACACTTCAATGGCGAGCCCGAGATGTAAGGCGCAACCGCCCGCCGTCAAACGACGATAAGGGCAAACAAGAGGAGCTACGTCGAAAGGAGGCAGAAGAAGTCTTGCGGAAGAAGGAATTGCAAGCACTGCAAAAAAACACGCGTTCGACTTTGGATGAGATGTTACTTCCACCTCAGATTGAACGCCTACAGCAACTCGTGCTGCAAGCGCGCGCTCAGAGCCAAAGCAACTTCTGGATCCTTACGGACGTCGCCGCCAAGGTGATCGAAATCTCGCCAGAACAACAATTGAAACTCCGCCAAGTGTTCGAGACGGAATCGGTCAAGATTGGGGTACAAAGCACTCGCTTGTATGAAGAAACGCTGGAGCGGATTCTCGCAACTTTGACAGGAGAGCAGAGGGTTCGTTATAGCTTACTTGTCGGAGTACCGTTCAAACTCGACTCCGGAAACTGAACTTTAGCAGAAATGCTGGCGGTCAGCGATGGTCAATCGACTGATCCAGTGACCAGTGTCGAGAGCAGTCCGACAACATGTATTACATCTAGCCGACGGACCGCTAAGTGAGTAGACATCGTTGTGCCACCGCGACCTTAACGTGTTCGCCGCTGCGAAAGATCAAGATCGTCGCACTTTCACTTCCCTTCGGTTGAAGTTTCTTTCGCAGCTCTGCGGGATTGATCTCAACTCCGCGGACTTTGATCTCCAACGAACCGACTTTGTGTTCCCGAAGTAGGCGTTTCAGACGCCTGACATCAAGATTCAGTAGTTCCTGGACCTCGAACGCTTCCATAAGCGCCGACTCCCGGTATTCGTCGGCAGTGTAGTACGACAGGCCATAGCTGGTCGCTCGCAGTTGGAGTTGGTCCGCTAACCCACCGACAAGTCGCGAAGCGAGCAAAGTTGAATCGGGAGCAAAGAGATAACGACCACACGGGGCAACATCGACCTGTAACTCCGCTTCGCCGGTGAACGAATGGCTCTCTCCCCACCGGTCCAGGACCGTGGCCGTTCTTCGACCTGGGTGATGAGCCAAGCTCCCTATCCACACAACTTGCTGACGACACTCGCGACGGCTTCCGATCCATTCCAGTTCGACCGACATGTCGTTTTGCCACCGATCGGACAATTGCGCTCCGGGCGCAAGTTTGATTGCTCCATGATCGATTCTTTGACGCAGCATCTGAATCACATCCAAGCTCGGCTCGGAGTAAACGGCTTGCGACGTCCGCTGCACGGCGACGCGGCGGTCTGGATCGATATGCCACGCGGCGGATTCAAGGTGCCCGTCTAACGATCGCACGTCAGTCTCCTCGCACGAGAGTGCGCCAACGCCTAAGACTCGACCGTTCGCCTCCACCAGCGTAATCGCAACCGGGTCGCGATCGACAGCCACACACGGCCCACGTTGCGCCAGCGCCAGTGAATCGCCGCCGATCCCGCAGCACAAATCGGCAATCGGCTGATCGCTGGGAAAGCGACTCGCTTTGTAATTGGCGATCTGCTCGTCGGTGGACTGCTCCAGTAGCTTTCGCGTGAAGAACATGTTCTCCGGCCGCGAGAACTTCACCCGAGCCCGCTCGCGAAGTTCTACCTGCTCTAAAACGAGGTGCGTGCGTTCCGGAGTCAACACAGTTCGCAATCGCTTAGTCAACGCGACAAGTGATCCGCTCGGCGACGCAGCTTCTTCTAGGAAAGGTTGAGCCTTATCGCTCACCAGCCAGCGATAGTCGTCGATCGTCGGTTCAGGCACTTGGCATTTTATCCGGGGCGGGAGATGATGGTGGCATGTCCGATCAAGTCGACCGACTCGCTATCTTTCTGCATCTGGCACGAGCCAGCGAAATGCGGCAGCGGATGCATGTACGTGATCGATTCCTCGTGCTCGCGGCGGTCCTCGCCGCACGCTCGGACCTGCCGCGCATCGCCGCTTATTGTCGTCAGCGAATCGTGCAGCACAACCCGCAACACATCATCCAACGATGGGATACCGTTTGGCAAGCGGCCGGCGATCCCGACTTTGTCCACTTCCTGCGTCACATCGAACGCCGGTATCCACACGAGACGGCGGAAGGAATGTTGAGTTCTCTCGGTCTGGAAATGGGGCGCGAACGTGACACTTATTACGACGACGAAGAATATGCGGCATCTCTACTCGGTGTGTCGCTCGACGATCTTGCGGATCAGTTTGGTGAAGCCTCGTAGCAGTTATGCTTGATCCAATCGTTCGGAAAATGCTTCACGTGCTGATCGTACTTACCACGCAAGCTGCTTGGGGATCATTAGGCATCGCGAAGTCCGCCACTTCAACAACCGATCTCTGTCGATAGGGAACATTCCCACCAAGGAGATCGCGAATATGTTAAGACCCATTCGATTTCTATTACTACTCGGCGCCGCGATCGGAATTCCCTACGCATGGTTCAATCAAGACTTTGCACCGAGCGTAAAGAGCAAGTTGCACGAGTGGACAGCCACCATCAAGGAGAAAGATTGGTCGTTCTCGACCGACGCAACTCAACAATCAAGCAAGCCACTCTTTCGGCCTGATCGGTTGCCGGGTGTGAGTTTTGCTTCGCCCGATGCGAGTTCGGATTTGACGGGTGGAATTGAGGAGCTGGCTCAGATATTACAGTTCAATATCACGCCCCAATGGATCATGCAGCGTTGGTCTCGCGTTTCGACGATCCACACCGACACGGGCTTGGAAGGGTTGCGCGTCGCACTTGTCACTGGGACAAATGTCGATGACATAGCTGGATCGCTAACCTACTATTTCGACGACCAACAGCAGTTGCGCCGCATCACGCTGGACGGACTAACAGGAGATGATCGCCAACTCGCGAATCTCGTTTCGCAGCAATTCAATCTGCGACCAGAACCCGCGCTCGGTGCAGGGCTGTATATCGCTCGTTGGAACGGACGCCCGACAGGCGTCCTGCATATCACGCATGCACCAGTCGTCCGATCACGGCGTCCGCACGAGCGTCTTGAAATCATGCTTGAGTTGAATCAGCCAGGAATCGGTTACGGCCTAAGTACTCACGCGCAAGAGACGCTCAATCTGAGCGGACTGACCAAGCTGTAGTCGATCGGCAGAACACCCGCGTTCTACTGTTCGCGCCGGCTTTCAAGTTGCTTCTCGACAGCCGCAAGTCTCGCTCGAACCACATTGAGTTCTTGCTGAAGCAAGCTGACTTGTTCGCGGAGCAACGCGGTCTCACTTGCGACAGAATTCGGCTGACCGAGCGGAGCGGCACCGGTTACAGGGGCGACGAGTCCGTCAAGTAGTTGGCCGAAGCGACCGAGGACGGGACGCTGGCCTTGGCCGCCGAGTTGCTCCTCGAGCGATGGGCCACGTGATAGCGGTTGTGGGTCGCGTCGAACTGGTCCGGGAGCAGCAGGTGCATTTCGGATAGCAGAAGTCTCGAGCAATTGAACACGCTTGCGATAAAGACGGTCTCCGTCATAGTACGATAACTCAACGGGGCGATCGGTGGGCGCTGCCCGAATTTCAGCCACGAGATCGGCAGGTGAATCGATCCTTCGACCATCCAATGCCACGATTACGGCCCCGAGCGGCAAACCAGCTCGATCCGCCGGGGCGCCCTGCACGATGGCAGTAATAATCGCGCCGCTCCGAACGGGCAAGCGCCGTTGCCGGACGATATCATCGGTTAGCGGATCGACGGTAACTCCCAGTGTGGGACGCCCGGTGAACGCTCGTGGCGTGGGTTGCGGAACAGGAAGAGCTTCCGGCACGACAACTTCAGGAGGCAATTCGCCGGCCTCTGCTGTCGCTGCTGGCGGAATCTCTGGTGTTAAGGCTTGCTGTACTCGCTCAAGCAAGCTCTGAGCATGCGCCGACGAAGAAATCGAAACAGATACAAATCCCATTGCCAAACAAGTCTGCCAGCGTCGCATAACATCGCCTCCTCGGGTTTAATTCAGAACTCCGTTCTCGACACTCATTATAGCAGCCTGTCCAAAGTCGTCTCGGCGGCGGGCTGACTTTTCGGATATCTTGCTCGAATGGACAATGACATAGACTCCGTAGAATATGCGGCCGTCAGCTCCCCGCAGCGGGCCGAAGCCCTTGCGATGTTAGTCTCGCAGGAACCGGCGTCCGAACGAGCCGGGCGCGTTGCGACGATTGCGGCGGCCTTTCGCCAAGGAGATAACTCCACACCGACATTGGTGGGTGCCAAGCAAAACGAGAAACTCGTAGGCGTTGCGTGGGGGCAAGTCCTACCGGGAAAGACGGCACTCCTCTGGCCACCGCATATTTTGAAGGGCGAACGCGAAATTATCGGTGATCGTCTCCAGATGTTTCTGGACACCCAGCTCGAAGCTTTGGGAATTCGAATGGCACAAGCCGTTCTCCCAAATCGTGAACACGCTAGCGCCAAGCGACTCACGCGTGTGGGGTACAGTCATGCCGCAGATCTGCTTTATCTCGCCACGCAGGTCGACCGAGTTGATACGGGTACGGCTGATCGCGACATCGAGTTTGAGCCTTTTGCATTGGCCGACCGCGACCGGCTAGCAGTACTCATTGAGAAGACCTATATCGACACCCTCGACGTTCCCGCGTTGGACGGCGTCCGCGACATCGGCGATGTGTTAGACGGTTACGAGCAAACGGGCGAGTTTTCTCCAGATCGCTGGTTCTTTATTCGCAACAACCGCCAAGACGTGGGGTGTTTGCTGTTGAGTGATCATCCTAGCCAACAACAATGGGAGCTGGTTTACATGGGAATCGTTCCGGAAGCGAGGGGGCACAGGTGGGGCCTACAAGCAACCCGCTTCGCGCAACAGCGCGCCAAGGATGCAGGACGGCAACGGTTGATCCTCGCGGTTGATGCTTCTAACGATCCCGCTGTCAGTGCGTACACTAAGGCTGGCTTCTTTGAATTGCTGCGCCGGTCCGTGCTTCTAAAAATATTCAGCGTGTGAATTGCGACTTGCTCCGTACGATGGCCCTCAGCGGTCGTCAATCCTCAAATCCTCAGCGATCAACAGCTTCGGACCGCCATCGTACTTGAGAATCGCGACAAGTTTTCCACGGGTGGCCACGCGTGGACGAACTTCACAAACGACGGATTCAATTTGGTTAATTCCAAATAAATCGACGGTAATTCGAAGCCTCGAAAAAACTTTTCGGACATCGGTGGCAAGAGGTTTGACACCCGTGCTAGCAAGCGTAGAATCAGCCCTCACGTTGATTGTTAAGCAACAGAGTCGACTCCCGCATTCTCGGGTGTAAGGCTTTTAACCTTTTGACCTTGCGCTATTTCCCTACCGGCATTCGGACTCCGATATTTGGGTCTGGGTTGCGCCTGGACGGCGTGACTTCGGTGCAGCGCATAAAGGATGACACAGGAAGTGACTAGGGACGCACAGGAAGTCGAAAGAGACTTGCGCAAGGGCCTCGCTGCCCGAATCGGAACCGAGCGTTTCGACCTCTGGTTTGGCAAGCAGGTCCGATTCCAGTTGTCTGCTGACCAGGTTTCTGTGTGCGCGCCGGATCAATTCTCTCTGGACCGTCTTCGCAAGCAGTTTCGATCGGACATTTTGATCGTTGCACGTGAGTTGATCACGCGCGAGATCACGTTGGACTTTCGAGTCCTCCCAAGTTCGAAGCCGAAAGCTGTGGAGCGAACGGGGCAATCCAAGTCGACCGCGACTGATCCACAGTCTCCTCCGACAGTCAAACTTCTATCGGTGCAGCCAGCACGGCGTCCGCAGCGGCGAGAACCCTGTTACTCCCGAACTCTGGACAGTTTTGTGGTGGGTGTCGGCAATCGTATTGCAATGACGGCGGCAAAGTCGGTTTGCGAGCGACCGGGCTCCATTTCGCCGCTGTTCATTTATGGACCGCCTGGATGTGGCAAGAGCCACTTGCAAGAGACGATCTGCGGAACGGTTCGACAAACGCTTGGGCTACGACGCGTTTTATCGCTGTCATCCGAACAATTCACGAGCCACTTCTTGGACGCCCTTCACGGAAGTGGTCTGCCGAGCTTTCGACGCAAGTGTCGAGACGTTGATGTGCTGGCAATTGACAACGTACAGTTCTTTGCCGGCAAGCGTGCGACGCTCGTCGAGCTTCAGCACACGATGGATTCGCTGCTCCGCCAAGGTCGCCAATTAATTCTGACAGCCGATCGCCCACCAAATGAACTTCGGCAGCTCGGACCAGAGTTGGCAGCACGCGTATCCGGCGGATTGCTCTGCGGAATCGAACACGCCGATTACGAAACACGCCTTGGGATCGCGAAGCAAATGTCCGTTCGATCTCGACGTGCAATTCCAGAGCGCGTCCTTCAGCTTGTCGCTTCCGAGCTAACTGGCGACGCACGGCGAATTGCTGGCGCGTTGCACCGATTGGAAGCCACTAGCGAAGCGCTCGACCAGACAATAACGCTTGATTTCGCTCGATCGACGTTGGCCGACATCTTCCGAGCGACTGTTCAAGTCGTCCGATTGAGCGACATCGAGCGAGCCGTGTGCGATACGTTTGGTCTCGACTCGCGAACGCTGAAGGACGGCGGTAAAGCAAAGTCGTCGAGTCATCCGCGCATGCTTGCCATGTGGCTGGCGAGAAAATACACACGAGCCGCGTTCTCCGAAATCAGCGAACACTTCGGTCGCCGCAGCCACAGCACCGTAATCTCGGCTGAAAAGAAGGTCAATCGCTGGGTGTCGGACGGCGCCACGATCCAGCTTGGGCAAGCAGCATGCAATGTCGAGGACGCCATTCGACGCATCGAGACACAACTACGGACGGGATAGGGTAAAGCGAACCGCTTACCCAGGCTTCAGCCTGGGAACAAGGGTCCATTACGCGAACTTCGTCGTACCGGGCACGGCGATTTCTGGCACTGAAATGTCACCCCACTCGTAGGCTTCCGGCGTCAGGTTCTGCTGCGAGTTCATCGCCTCTTCCCAAGTGATCGTCTTGCCGGTGTAGCACACCTCGCGGCCCATGATCGCGAGCAGCGTGCTGTAACACATATACTCGCCATTGTTGATGATATTGCCAGAACGAATCCCGGCGAACAACTCTTTGTGTTCGACGTCGTACATGCTGGGCTTGTCACCCTTGTACTTCCATTCGTTCTCGCCTTCGATGCTGTTCTTCAGAACTTTGGCGCGGCCTTTTGTACCAAGTACATAATCTTCGACGTCGTTCTTACAACCGGACATTTGCCGCGTGTAGGAATACGTCTTCACGCCGTTGGCCCACTCGTAACACACCGCAAAATGATCGTAGATGTGTCCCCATTTGTCTTCGGTGCGAACTTGCCGGCCACCGAGTCCCGTCGCGCTAACAGGAGGAATATCGTCATTAAGCCAAAGCGATTTATCGAGACTGTGGATATGCTGCTCGACGATGTGGTCGCCCGATAGCCAAGTGAAGTACAACCAGTTGCGCATCTGGTACTCCATCTCGCTCCAATCCTCATTGCGACCGCGGTGCCAGAGCGTTCCGGTCAAATAGTTCTCCTGAATCGCAACAATGTCGCCAATCGCATTCTCTTCTTTGATCTGCTGCATCGTTGCTCGAACACCGTGGTCGTACCGCCAGCACAAACCTGACACAATCGTCAAGTTCTTTTCCTTGGCCATCTTCACGGTTTCGAGGACGTGGCGAACTCCGGTCGGGTCAACTGCGACGGGCTTCTCGCAAAAGACGTGCTTGCCAGCTTCGATCGCGGCACGGATCTGCATCGGGCGAAAGTGTGGAGGTGTACACAGACATACCACGTCCACGTCGGACTCCATGACTTGCTTGTAGGCATCAAAACCGACGAAGCAGTTATCGTCGGTGACTTGATACTTCTTGCCGATCTGCCGCGACAAGATATTCTTGCAATGATCTAGACGATCGGGAAACGCATCGGCCAGCGCGGTTAACTGCAAGTTGTCCTCGGCACGCATGGCATTCACGGCGGCACCGGAACCTCGCCCGCCACAACCGATCAAACCGACTTTCAAGATATCGCTACCCGAAGCATGGACTGCTCGATTCGCGCCAAGCGTCGCGGCAAGTGATCCCGCGGCGACAGCAGTAGTCGAATTCTTTAGAAAGTCACGGCGTGAAGCTTGGTCCGACATTGCGAACTCCTTGAGGCGGGATATTTTCTGAGAGCGGAATGGCTTGTGTTTCGTAGTCGATATGATAGCCAGCAAGCGTGGATGACTGCAAGTTTACCGAAACGGAAGCGGATCGGGAGACGAAGACCGAATCGCACAGCCAGAGCAACGATTAGCGCACCGTCCGCATATACCGGAGAAACTCAGTATTTAACTTCTCGACGTCCTCACCAAAGCACTCTTTGAATAGAGCCTGACGGTCTTTAGGATCATCGTAGCGCAGAGGAAGTTTTTCGGACAACACCTTCATGTAGGCCAAGTAATCCTTCGGATGCTTGTGGATCAGAAAATAGTTCAGCGCCCACGCCTCAGCATAAGCGTCGCTCGCGATCCTTGGATCTCGAAAACGTTCATCATTGGAGACGAGAGTCGCCAATGAATCAGACGGACGGTTGCGCAAGTAACGCCGAAACTCGGACAGGCGCACTCGATTCACGCCGCCGATATTTCGCCAGCCTTTAGAGCTTCGCAAGTCCGGTGTCTCGAAGTAGATCGCGACTCCCTCGCTGACCCACAACGGAATGTCGGCATAACGAGTTTGCAGGCCACAATTGAACGCGATCTGATGCGTCGCCTCGTGAATCACGGTTGCTACCGTCCGTTCAGCACCTGGCCGCATCAGCAATCGATTGATGTGAGCGGCTGTCGCGCGGCTGTTGCCACCACCTGCCTCGGAGCCAGTCAAGTCGTACATCACCACGCGGTTCGATCGCAAGCTGTAGTAGCCGATGATCTTCGAGGTCGCTTCACCCAATTCTGGCCTGGCGTACGCGGCATAGCTGCGTTGAGAGTCGAAGACAAGTGCGACCAGCGGAATTTCGGGTTCATGAAGCTTAAAACCGCGATTCTTCCAATACGTGTTGAAAGCCAGGAACAAACGCTCGTAAAGTGCGCCACACCACTGGGCATACGCTTGCGACGTGTTGTAACAGACAAGGTAATGAGCGGTTTTGTGAACACGAAATCCGTCGGGGAACTCTTTTAACAGTCGCTCGCTCATCGCGTCGTGATCGGCTGGGGCGAAGGGGATCGCATCCGAATCGCGATTAACGATCTCGTCAGGCGTGATGGCCCAAAGTACTCCGCTAGCGTCTTGAACGAGCAATCCACCGTCCGCCGCTTCGACAATGATCTTCCCATCCACATGAATCGACTTGCTGTCACGTTCGAGCGAGACATGCTCTATCGCGAAGGCGAAGGTACTGGAAAGCGTGGCGATCACGCAGGCTGTTAGAAGATGCCGGAGATTCATGGATCTATTATACTCTGTCATCCGATATTGCCCGAGGCGACATTTTCGCGGGTCGCATCAGCCAGAGCAAGAACCCGCCAATCAGGATGAAGCCCCATACCGTCGTTAAGCAGATTCCAGCGACCTGATCGTCTACGCCCGAATGCAACAACCCAAAGACGCGAACAGGAATCGTCGTGACACCCGGCGGGACGACAAGAATCGATGCCGCTAAGTCGCCAGACGCAATCGCGAATGCGGCGAGCCATGCCGCGATAAGCGATTTCCAGCGACTTGGCACGCCAATTCGAAGAATCCTTCCAATTGGCCCGGCACCCTCGGAACTTGCGTTCTCGAGCAATTCATCTGAGATCGTTCGCAGTGCATACCACAGAATCAAGATCGCTATCGGCAACGCCTTAACCAGCATTGCCAGCCACGGAGCGAAGATCGTTCGATCATACAACCACACGAGCAAATCCGATTGCTCTCGGTTCAACAACCAAATCACCGACAAACCGACCATCGGACCAGGAATCGCAAGACAAATCGCCGCAACGCCAATCGCCGGTACAGATCGCATCCATCCACGGCGAGCGAGCCAAGCCAGCGGCGTCGCGATTATAGCAGAGGCCGTCGCAGCCAGACCGGCGATCAAGAACGTCCAACCGTGTTCCTCGCCGAACTGCCGTGGACTGCTGACAATGATGTTCAAGAATGCCATTGGTGACCAGTGCCGCAATCGAACTCCGTCGACTTGTTCAACAACCAGTCCAGCTTTGTAGATCACGTTCAATGGCGGGGTGCCGATCAGAACAAACACCACCACATAGCAAGTCAGCGCAATCGGCCATCGCCAACGACCGAGTCGAAACACGCGACGCCGCGTGTGACTTGGAAAGTGTTCGGGGGGAACCAAGCGTGACAGCAACAACAACGTGACGGCGACGAGACTGCTTACGAGCAACGCTGTCGTCACGCCGGTCGGACGCAACGGTTGAAGCGTATCAATCGCTCCGACGAAGGGGACGTCGATATAAATCTCTTCAGCAAATGTTCGCACACGGTAGAGATCTGTCACCGTCATCTCTGTGCCAACGGTAACCAGAATCCAAAGTACTGCAACGACCAGAAAGGGCAGCGTGCGTCGCGACGTGATCTTGAAAAACACGGTCAACGTCGAACCGTCCAGCATCGCCGCCTCTTCCAGTTCAGGTTCGACCAGCCACAATCCAAGTCCAACGATCAGAATCACCCACGGCATAGCGGCCAGTCCGTGAATCCAAATCGCGGCTCGCCAGCCGTCAAGTATCGGCATCGCTGCGGAACCGTGAGCAAACGAGTACCAACCCTGCTTACCAAAGCCTGCGTCCCAACCGGCTGCTTGAAGATACAGCGGAACGAAGAGCATCGCGCCGAAAACCAACAGCAGAATCGTTCGCCCGGGCAAATCTGTTCGCAGGAGCAAGAACGCCAACGCCGCGCCGATCGGCACCGCGAGTGCTGCCGCGCCGCCGGCCAGTGCCACCGTATTTCTAACTAACAGCCAAGCTCTCGGATCGATCAACATCGTTGCAGCGACTAGCGCGGTCGCGCAGCAAACCGCAACAACTCCCACCCACGACGATCTAGAAACTCCCTCACGCATTGCATCAGTTTAGATGCCAACGCTCGCTGAGCGAAGATGCTCGTCAGTAAATGACGACGCTCGGGAATAATCCTCAACAAGCCAGGATCAACGATACAAGAAACCTCTATGTGAGGTATCTCGTCTTATCGAACGTCTGCCCAGTTCTGTCGCGACCTACCAAGGAGCCTAGATCATGTTGTGCAAATGGTGTGCTTGGACTTTGCCAGGAATTTATCTCGTCTCACTGGCTGGATGCGGCGGGACGGCACCGACGGGAGATCGAAGCTCCACGCCAACTGCCTCGCCTCAATCATCGACGATACGACCTGCCGAGGACGAATTCGACAAATCCTACGTGTACTCCGAGAGCAGCGTGGACGGCGCGAGTGCCAGGGAGGTACAAAACTTGGCTGAGATAGCGGAAGAGACACCTGCCCCGGCTTCAAAAGCCCCAGTCGTACGGCAGAACGAATCCGTTCGACAAGACCAAGGGCACGGTCCCGGAGTCGGTGGCGATAAGTATGACTTGATCGTCGAAAAATCCTTCGTTCCAGTTCGAGAGCAGCCGCTTTCTACTTTCTCGATCGACGTCGATACGGCCTCCTACTCCAAAACTCGGATGCACCTACTTCAGCAGAACTCGATGCCGCCAGTCGATGCCGTTCGGATTGAAGAGCTCGTGAACTATTTCGATTACGATTATTCTCCTCCGGTTGGCGACCAGCCGTTCTCCGTGAATGTCGAAGTTGCCAACGCACCTTGGCATCCGCAGCATCGCCTCGCACGAATCGGTTTGAAGGGGCGAGAGATTCTACAGCAGCGCCCTTCGAGCAATCTAGTCTTCTTGCTAGATGTATCTGGCTCGATGGACTACGCGAATAAGCTGCCGCTCGTGAAGCAGGGTTTGCGACTTTTGACATCGCAATTGGGCGAGAACGATCGAGTCGCAATCGTTGTTTATGCGGGAGCCGCTGGCTTGGTCCTGCCACCGACTCACGGCGATAACAAGCATCGGATTCTCGAAGCGCTGGACCAACTGCACGCCGGCGGTTCAACGAATGGTGCCCAGGGCATTCAACTCGCTTATCAAGTCGCCAAACAGAATTTTATCAAAGGTGCCGTCAACCGCGTGATTCTGTGCAGCGACGGCGATTTTAATGTCGGCACTACCAGCACCGGTGCACTCGTGCGACTGGCCGAGCAAGAATCGAAGGCGGGTGTGTTTCTTTCGGTCCTCGGTTTCGGCATGGGCAATCATAACGATGCGATGATGGAGCAGTTATCGAACAAGGCGAACGGCAACTATGCCTTCATCGACAATGAGGCCGAAGCTCGCAAAGTTCTGTGCGACCAAATCAATAGCACGTTGGTCACGATTGCCAAGGATGTGAAGATCCAAATCGAGTTCAATCCTGCGCACGTGGCCGCGTATCGCTTGATCGGTTACGAAAACCGCCATCTCGAGGCCCATGAATTCAACGACGACAAAAAGGACGCTGGCGAAATTGGTGCCGGCCACGCGGTGACAGCTTTGTACGAAATCGTCCCCGTTGGTGAAGAAAACGACTCCGGTATCGCCACGATCGATCCACTGAAATATCAGAAGACGAAGTCGGATACATCGAGTGGTGACGAATTGATGACAGTAAAACTTCGCTACAAGCAACCAGACGCACACAAGAGCCAGCTAATCGTCGCCCCAGTCAAGAACACGCCAGTGCAGTTCGAGCAAGCGACAAGTGATTTCCGTTTCGCTTCCGCGGTCGCCGCCTTTGGGATGCTGCTACGAAAGTCCGAACATGCACCCGACGCGAACTACGCCTCGATCCTTGAAATCGCAAACGCGACACGCGGCGAAGACAAACACGGCTATCGCAGCGAGTTCATCGAGATGGTAACAACCGCGGGTCGTCTCGCCGGCGAACCACTCGCCGTGACCACCTGGAAAGTACCCGTTTGCGAAGTCCCACCACCCGCCGTCACCTATTACTCACAATCGCCGGTTTACTATTCATCGACTCGCGATTCGTTTGCATTCGCACCTTGGCTGATGATTGGCGGAATCGCTTTGAGCGTATTACTTATTTTGTCCGCAACGATAGCCGCGATCATCCTTTCGGCCCGCTTCCTCGTTCTTCCAAGCGAAACGTCGGTCGAACAATCCAGCTGGCCCTGCACTGCAAAGCAACGAGCCTGCGTTCCGCAGAAACCACCGATTCGTATCGGTCGTGTATTCTCCCGTTGAGAATATCGGAAAGGTCTAGGGAGGCGGTTGCTGACTGTGTTCGGCACTAGGGACGAGGCTACCTCACGATCAGCGATCGGCATCGCATCCAACAGTCGATCCTTGGTGCACCTCACGCGCGGTAGCTTGCCGGGACAAACGACCGGCGTCGGCTGGCTGGGCCCCCAGGTTGATCGGGCGATGGCAGCCATTAGGTGACTCAGAACGAAACCGCCGTGTGCCTGAAGCGATTTCGCGGTGGATCACTTTGACCCACGCTTACCCTGTTCACCTGTTCTAGCGACGTCGTGAATCGAATTGATTAGCAGCGCGAATGTGCGGCAACTCGGAAGAATTGACGCATTCAAAAATCGCGGAATAAGTTCGGACCCAATGGAAGACGTAGTTTCCCCGTCATCGAATGAAGGCGTTCGATCCGGAAGACGGAAGCTCGATCAGCGGGTTTACGGGGACCGCGCCACTGTCGAAGTGTTCGCCGAGAACGGATCAGTCCATTGTGCGGAAGGCCGGAAGCACCTGGGCGCGCCGCTTAAGGACTTCATGATTTCCGTCGACGGCGTATCCGCCAAGTGATCGAATGACTAAGGCGTTCCGGGATGCAACGTAGCTCACGCTGAAGACAAAGATCAAACCCCGTGGCCGCTCAACTCCTGATGCGGCCGATAGATCTTGTTTGGTTGGGTAATACGCGATGTGCATCGAAGACTCAGAGAGCCTCTGGATACGCGCTGAACTTTCTTCGTTCCAGCAACGGTTCAAAGCACAACAGGCGAGCGCAACCTTCTCGTTCTTGCTATCATGTTCTGAGTTTGATAACCACCGAATTAGACCCAGAGAGCATCAATCGTGAACGCCCTTCGCACGTGTGTTATTGTCGCTGCGGTTACTTCAATTTCTATTGGAACATGGGCTCGCGCCGATGAGGGATTGATCGGCCATTGGAAGCTGGCCAACGATGCCCGGGACAGTTCGGGACATGGGCATCATGCTATCGTGCATGGCGTCAAGTTCAGAACAGATCGCAATGCCGTGTTCGACGGGATCGACGACTGGTTGGAAGTACCGGTCTCTAAATCGTTGAGCCTCGGCAAAAGGCCGTTCTCAATCTCGACTTGGATTCACACGGACGAACAGCTCGACGACGTGTTGGGCGATGTGATTACGTGTTACGACGCCGACTCTCGGACTGGGTTCACATTGAGTTTGATGAACTATGCCGGCGTCACTTCGGCTCAATCTAATTGGCGCAATGTGTTATTCGGAATCGACGCGGGACATGTTGACGCCGAATGGACTGATTGCGGACGTCCTGGAACCAATCAGCAAGTCAAGTCGCTGGTGGTCTTCGGCGGAAGTCTCTACGCAGCGGTTTGGGAACCGGGAGAGGGCGAGTCCGGTCGAGTCTATCGGTATTCCGGTGGCAGTCGCTGGGAAGATTGCGGAGCCCCGGACAAAGCGAATTCCATTACAGGAATGGCCGTCTTCCAGGGAAAACTCTACGCCGGTTCGGAATTGTATAGTGGCGGTGGATCGTCATTGCCGCTCTCTCCCAACCAGAATCACGGCGGCACAGTTTATCGTTATGAAGGCGGAACTCGCTGGACCAACGTAGGCAAAGTCGCCGATGTCCGCAGCATCAGCGGCCTGACAAACTACAAAGGAAAACTCTACGCGGGAACAGGCACAACCGGTGCTTGGCGTGATACGCCTCGCACACGGGGCATGTACCGCTTCGACGGAAACGGCAAATGGACATCGTGCGGATGCCCTGATTTACGAGTCGTTCACATGAGCGTTTACAACGGCCATCTTTTTGGCTTGAGCTACGACGCAGCTGGATTCTTTCGTTACGACGGCGGAACCAAGTGGACGCGACTTGGTCCAGTTCCAGACACCAATCAGGTTTACTCGACCGCCGTCTATGAAGGTCGCCTTCACGCTGGCACATGGCCGACCGGTTCCGTCTTTCGTTACGAGGGGCCTCAGAAATGGATCAACACAGGTCGACTCGGTGAAGAAAAGGAAGTCATGGGAATGGCGGTCTATAACGGCAAACTCTACGCAGGCACGTTGCCGTTGGCAGAAGTTTACCGCTACGACGGCCAAGACAAATGGGTCTCCACCGGGCGACTCGACAAGACGCCCGACGTGCGATATCGAAGAGCGTGGGTGACCGCCGTTTACAACGGCAAACTATTCTGTGGAGTGCTTCCGTCGGGACACGTCTTATCCCTCGAAGCTGGCAAGTGCGTTACGTACGACCGTGCCCTCTCGGCAGGCTGGCACCATTTGGTGGCAACCAAATCGGACAATAAGTTGAGCCTTTACATCGATGGCAAGAACGTCTCCAACAGCACATCCTTCGACTCAACACAATTCAATCTGTCGACCCAGGGACCGTTAAAGATTGGCTTCGGACAACACGACTATTTCAACGGCAAGATAAAGGATTTGAGAATCTACGATCACGCGTTATCTCAAAGCGAGATCAACCAACTGTCGCAAACCGATCAATAATTGG
>JACKQG010004055.1_pt1 | contig 17297 bp, 12 predicted proteins | sample 8237621 | NCBI WGS metagenome assembly JACKQG01 (sample SAMN15677084, study PRJNA649215) | marine metagenome | biome: marine; feature: Black Sea; material: saline water; isolation source: suspended particulate matter (SPM) from the Black Sea western gyre | collected 2013-06-09/2013-06-10 | depth...
CTTTTACAGGGAGACATAACAAAAGAAAAAACAGATGTAATTGTAAATGCTGCAAATTCTTCTCTCTTAGGTGGCGGAGGAGTGGATTGTGCAATTCATCGTGCTGGTGGAATAAAAATAATTAGAAGAATGCAAAGAAATAAGAAGAAAACAAGGAATATGCCAAACAGGAGAAGCAGTCATAACTACAGGTAGAAACTTAAAAGCTAAATATGTAATCCATACGGTAGGTCCTATCTGGCGTGGTGGCAATCAGAACGAAGATACTCTGCTTCATAATTGTTACATTAATTCACTGAAACTTGCAAAAGAGAGAAGAATAAAATCAATTTCTTTTCCATCAATAAGCACTGGTGCTTCTCGCTTCCCAATTGAAAAAGCAAGTAAAATTGCAATTAAGACAGTAATTGATTTCCTAAAAGATAATGAATTCCAAGAAGTTAGATTTGTTTTATTCACTAAAAAAGATTTTGAAATATATTGTAAAAATCTTTAGAAAATTATTGACGCGACAAAATAAAAGTTCAAAAACTTATTTTATACTTTTCTGAAATTTATACCTAATATAAATTAATAATTTTTTTTACAATATTTACTATTTATTACGATAAGTTGAATAATTCTTGACAAATTTTCCAGTACGAACTTCTGGTGAGTTAAAAAAATAAATGAGGAGAAATTATGTCAATAAATCTTCAGGAGTTGTTTTCAGTTAACGCAAATGGAATAAAGAAATCGGTTATTCGCGAATTGCTTAAATTGACATCAAATCCGGAAATTATTTCGTTCGCCGGAGGGCTTCCGTCGCCCGAATCATTTCCAGTTGAGGAATTGAAAGAGACGGTTTTGGAAGTTTTGGAGAATGAACCAAAAACCGCTTTGCAATACACCTCTACAGAAGGCGATACGATTTTATCGGAAGAATTGGTTAAGCATTCTAACGAAAATGGAATGAATGTTTCTGATAAAAATATTCTCATCACAACAGCATCGCAGCAAGGTTTGGATTTGATTTCAAAAATTTTCATCAATCGCGGCGACAAAGTAATTGTCGAATTGCCTTCGTATGTCGGTGGACTTGGTGCTTTCAATGCTTATGGCGCAGATATGATTGGTATTTCTATGGACGAAGAGGGAGCAAGCGCAGATATGCTCAGAGAGAAGCTTTCCGAACTTTCTGCAAAAGGTGAAAAACCAAAATTCATCTATCTCATACCAGATTTTCAGAATCCAGCTGGCGTTACGATTAGTTTGAAACGACGAAAAGAAATTCTCCAAATCGCATACGAATTTGATGTGCTGATTTTGGAAGATAGTCCATATCATGAACTCCGTTTTGAGGGCGAATCGGTGCCATCGTTGTATAGTTTAGATGACAAAAATCAGGTAATTCTTCTCGGAACATTTTCAAAAATTCTCGCGCCAGGATTTCGCATTGGATGGATTGTGGCTCATCATAAAATTATTAATAAATTGATTGCGGCAAAACAGTCGGCAGACCTTTGTTCACCATCATTTTCTCAAAGAATTATGGGACGATTTCTGCAAAAAGGACATCTCGGAAGAAATATTGAAAAAATCAAAATAATGTATCATAAAAAACGCGACCTGATGATTGCGGGATTTGAAAAACATATGCCGAAAGGTGTCAGCTGGACTACTCCAGAAGGTGGACTTTTCCTGCTCGTGAAAGTTCCGAAATATATCGATACGGATAAACTTTTCGATATCGCTCTGAAATATAATGTCGCTTTTGTGATTGGCTCTGCATTTCATTGCGATGGCTCGGGACACGATACGATGAGAATTAACTTTTCTTACGCATCTGAAGACCAAATTGAAATCGGCGTAAAGCGGTTAGCAAAAGCAATTAGAGAGTATCCTAAAAAATAATATCTGAAAAAATTGCAAAATATTTATGCAAAAAATATGAACAGAATACTTTCGATAAAAAAGCCAGAAGAGATTAAAGAAGAATTAAAAAAAATTGGTGTAACTTCTGGCGGAATTATTTCGATGGCTCCGAAAGCAAATTCTGTTGCGCTGAAATTGAAAAATATCAAAGTTGGCGCTGCGAATATTATCAAGCAAGATATGCTCAGCATCGGCGGCGATACTGCAGTTTCAAGAGGAGTTGTCGATGGAAAAGTCAAAAAATCTGATATTATAATTCTCGGGAATTTGCATAAAATTAAACTTCTTCTGAAAAAATTATCTCATCAAGATATTTTTGAAATCCCACAAATATGCAAATCTATCGAAAATTTGATTCAAATCGAAGTAGAATTTTCCACAAAAAAACTTACAGCACGAAAATATATTTTGCCTTTGGACCGCACTTTGATTATGGGAATTTTGAATGTGTCGCCCGATTCTTTCTATGATGGCGGAAAATATAGCACTTTGGATTCTGCGCTATTTCAAATAGAAAAAATGCTCAAAGATGGTGCAGATATAATCGACATCGGCGGCGAATCCACACGCCCTTATTCAGAAAAAATTTCGGTTGAAGAAGAAATTTCAAGAGTGATTCCAATTATCGAAAAATGTGTTTCAAATTTTGACATCCCAATTTCTGTTGATACATACAAATCAGAAGTTGCGAAAAGTGCTCTGCAAACTGGCGTCCATATTGTGAATGACATTAGTGCACTTCGTTTTGACAAAAAAATGGCGGCAACTATCGCAAAATATCAAGATGTGCCTGTCATTCTGATGCACATTAAAGGAACTCCAAAAAATATGCAAGACAATCCCACTTACGATGATGTCGTCGAAAAAATTTTGGATTATCTTGCAGAATCGATAAACATCGCAGAAGATGCTGGAATAAATGGCGAAAATATCATCATCGACCCAGGAATTGGTTTTGGAAAACGAGTTGAAGACAATGTTAAAATTATCCAGAAAATTTCTGAGTTTCGCTCTCTTGACAAGCCGATTTTGCTTGGATGCTCAAACAAAAGTTTTATCGGCAAAATTCTCGATGCTGAGAAAAATGATAGATTGGAAGGAACATTTGCGGCCAATTCATTCGGAATTCTAAATGGTGTAAATATAATTCGAGTGCACGAAGTCGCTCAGCACAAAAAATTGGTTCAAATGCTCGATTACTTCAGAAAGGAATAATTGATGAATTTTCTTCTGCCGAATATTTTAGATATTCTGGACATAATCGTCGTTGCGTACATCTTTTACAGAATTATTTTGCTCGTCCGCGGCACAAAAACATATCAAGTTCTTTGGGGATTGCTGATACTCCTAATTTTCTATTTCGTCGCCATAATTTTTAATCTCAAACTTCTCGGTTCGATTATCAATATCCTGAAAGATTTCTGGATTATCGCGCTTGTCGTGCTTTTTCAACCTGAAATCAGAACGGCACTTATCAAGTTTGGGCAGAAACCAATTTTTCGCTCGCTCTTTCCGCAAAAACAACAAATAAAATTCACAAAATTGCTCAATGCAATTCGAAATATGTCATATCACAAAATCGGCGGAATCTTCGTAATAGTCAACAAAGTTGGCGTCGATGATTATCTGCCAACTGGCGAAGTTATCAATTCAGAATTATCAGAAAAGTTGATTCTGGCAATCTTCAATAAAAAGTCCATACTTCATGATGGCGCAATTATAATCAAGAATAATCGTATCATCGCAGCGAAAGTAGTTTTGCCTTTGACAACTCAAGAGAAATATGCAAAAAAATTAGGCACGAGACATCAGGCTGGAATTGGAATTTCAGAGCAGACAGATGCTTTTGTTATCATTATTTCAGAATATTCGGGAAAAATTTCAACTGTAAAAAATGGCATCATAAGTGAAGATGTGCCGATTGATATTCTCTCACAAACATTAATTGATGAATTGGAAAAATAAAGTAATAATCGGCATTACTGGCGGTATTGCTACTGGCAAAACGACCGCTACAAACTTCTTTCAGAAAAAAGGATTCTATAAAATTGATGCTGATAAAATCGGACATCAGATTCTTTTGCAAAAAAATGTGAAAGAAAAAATCCTCGCAAATTTTGGGAATAAAGTTATTTCAGAAAATGAAATCGATAGAAAAAAACTCGGCAAAATTGTCTTTCAAAATAGAGAAAAATTAGATTCGCTTAACAAGATTATTCATCCGATTTTGATAAATAAAATTTTCGATAAAATTGAAACAACAAAATGCAAAAAAGTTATTATCGACGCAGCTTTACTTCTTGATTGGAAGTTAGACAAAATCTGCAAATATGTAATCCTTATCACTTCCCAAAATGAGAACAAAATTAAGCGGCTTATTTTAAATCAAAAACTCTCAAAAAAAGAGGCAATAGAGCGAATTTCTTCTCAGAAAAAACTATCTGGAGAAATTGATTTTGTAATAAAAAATAATTCTACACTTTCAGAATTTGAGAAAAAACTCAAAAAGATCTGGAATGAGATGAAACTTGAAATTTGAAATTTGGAGTGCTGAAATGAGGAGTTCCAACTTGTCGGTACGACGAACTTTCAGCATTCGCTTTTGCGAGAAGTTCTTCGCCAGCTGGCGGATCATTCTCGAACGCCAAAATAATATCTAATTTAAATGATACTTAAAAACATCCAATATTACAAATTTTGCTTTTACGGATTCTTGAAAAATTTGCGTTTTTTCGATCCATTTATTATTCTATTTTTCCGTGAAATTGGCTTTTCATTTTTGCAAATCGGAACACTTTATTCCATCCGCGAAATTTCCACAACGATATTGGAAATTCCAACTGGCTTAATAGCAGACACTTACGGAAGAAAAAAATCTATGATTCTCTCTTTCACTTCATACATTTTATCATTTCTTATATTTTACTTTTTCCCAAATTTCACAATTTACATTTTTGCGATGATTCTATTTGCAATTGGTCAGGCATTCAGAACCGGCACGCACAAAGCGATGATTTTGGATTATCTGAAAATCAAAAATATCTCTCATCAAAAGATAGAATATTACGGACATACTCGCGGTTTTTCTCAATTCGGCTCTGCAATTTCTGCTCTGATTGCCGGCGTTCTCGTTTTCTATTCAGGAAGTTACAAAATCGTATTTCTCGGCTCGGTTTTTCCATATATTTTAGGACTGATTTTGCTGATTTCTTATCCAAATGAATTAGATGGCAAAATCGAAAAAATAAAAGAGAAAAAAACTATAAAAACAATTTTCAATAACTTCAAAAATACGATTTTAAGTTTTTTCCAGATGTCCAAAAATCCCCTTCTGATAAAGGCGCTTTTCAATTCATCTCTGTACGATGGTCTGTTCAAAACCATCAAAGATTATCTTCAACCAATTTTACAAACTTTTGCATTATCAATTCCAATCTTGCTCTCAATTGGTGAAAAAAGAAGCACGATTTTCATCTCATTGACATACTTTTTCATTTATTTACTGACCTCATATTCTTCGCGAAAAGCAAGCAGATTTTCCAAAAAATTTAGTTCATTAGCATTTGCAATAAATTTTAGTTTCATTTTGGGAATTATCTTAACAATCGCATCTGGACTATTTTATGCAGTTGATTTGAAAATTCTGACAATCGTGGTTTTTATAATTTTATACGCAGCACAAAATATCAGGCGACCGCTAAATATCGGCTACATAAGCGAAAATATCTCTTCAAAAATAATGGCGACTGGACTCTCAGTAGAATCTCAATTAAAAACGCTTACAATCGCAATTCTCTCACCTATTATGGGATTTTTTGCAGATACTTTTGGGATTGGTCTTGCTCTGATTATTTTATCATTTTTGATAATAGTTTTATATCCTGTTATCAAAGTAGTCAGATATTCCGGTGTCGAAAAATAAAAAGTATTTATGCTCTTGCTTTTTTTATTCCCCTATCAGTTGCTTATATTTGTCAGCAGAAAGGAGATTTTCAATTTCGTCCATATTTATGATTTCAAGCTTTGCAATCCAACCATTTTTATAAGGACTGGAATTTATAAGTTCTGGCGAATCAGCCAAATTTGTATTTACATCAATAATTTTTGCACTAATTGGAATACAGATTTCTTCGACAGCTTTGACCGCTTCGACTGTCGCCAAAACTTCTGCTGCTGCTAATTCTGCGCCGATTTCTGGTAGTTCAATAAATACAATATCACCCAACTCTTTTTGAGCATAATCGGTTAGACCAATTGTCGCTTCGCTGTTGTGAATCTTCAGCCATTCGTGAGTTTCTGTGTATTTTAATTCATCTTTAACCATTCTTTCATCTCCTAAAATATTTTTACATTTTCAGTGTTCCATTCTTGTAAAATGGCGGGTTGACAATCTCTGCTTTTAGATATTTCTCTCTGATTTTTATCTCAATTTCTGTTCCGATTTTCATAAAATCCCTTTTTACATATCCTGTTCCGATTCCGATATTCAAACTTGGTGAGATTGTTCCGCTTCTGACTTCGCCAATCTGCTGACCATTTTTGAAAATTTCATAATGCGGGCGCGGAATCCCTTTCTCGCTCATTTTGAACGCCACAAGTTTTTTTTGTATTTTTTCTTCTCTGATTTTTAATAAAGTTTCTTTTCCGATGAAATCGTTTTTTTTAAATTTTACAATCCATTTCAGGCCAGCTTCGAGCGGATTTGTATTCTCATCAATATCATTTCCGTAAAGTGGATATTTCATCTCCAATCTGAGTGTATCTCGTGCCCCCAAACCGATTGGCTCAATTTCAAATTCTTCACCAGCTTTTTCGATTTTGTTCCACAAATTTTCAGCTTTATCAAGTTGCGTGAAATATATTTCAAATCCATCTTCGCCTGTATAACCCGTTCTGGACAGGATTACAGGAACATCAGCAATTTTTGTTCGTATGAAATAATAATATCTTAAATTCACAAGATTTTCATTTACAAGTTTTTGCATTACCTTTTCAGAATATGGACCTTGCACTGCGATGAGCGCAGTTTTGTCACTGACATTTTGCAATTTAACACCTTCAATGAGATTCGTTTTTAGCCACTCAAAATCTTTATCAATATTTGACGCATTGGCGACAAGATAGAAAATATCCTTTTCACGATAGACAAGCAAATCGTCAACAATTCCGCCATTTGGATAGCACATATTTGTATATTGAATCTGCCCTATTTCTAATTTTGACGCATCATTTGTCGTCATTTTCTGAATAAAATCCAATCTCTTTTCCCCTTTTACGATGAACTCTCCCATATGCGAAAGGTCAAACATTCCGACCGATTTCCTTACCTTTTTGTGTTCTGACACAATTCCATTTTCATATTGAACGGGCATTTCGTATCCAGCGAATGATACAATTTTAGCGTTTCTCTTTTTGTGAATGTTATAGAAAGCTGTCTCTTTTGGCAAATATTTTTTCATTTATTTTTGTGCTACTTTTTCGCCTTTTCCATAAACGAATAATTGATACGCTTTCTCAATTCTGTCCCAATTATGTTCTCTGTCCATTGCCCATTTTCTACCGATTACTGAGGTGAGTTTGCCAAGTCCAATCTGCTCGCATTTTTCTTCAACTGATTCGATATAATGTGCGCCACTTTCTGGTCGTTCACCTCTTCTGCCTAACATTGAATGAATGTAGAGATTTTTCGTGTCAAATTTTTTCGCCATTTCCATCAAAGCGAATAGATGTTTGATAGAGCCGTGCGAACTGTAGAATGAGACAATTCCGAGCAGATGCAGATTTGTGCCATTTTTTTTTGCGCCGTTTATCGCCCATTTGAATGCCTCATTTTCATAGATTGAACCATTTTTCAGAGAATTATCAATCCGCAATCTGTCTGACAAAACCACTCTGCCAGCGCCAATATGAAGATGTCCTGCTTCAGAATTTCCGACCGTTCCGTCTGGCATTCCGACATATTCTCCCGCTGCATAAAGTGTCATAAAAGGAAATTGTTTTGTCAAATTATCCATATTCGGCGTATCTGTTTCTCGGATAAGATTTCCATAACTTTCTTCTCGAAATCCCCAACCATCTAAAATCAGAAAAAGAACAGGTTTTCTTTCTGATAAATTCTTTTTTTCTATCAATGAATTTCCTGTCATTTCGGCAGGTTTTTCCAATCCGAGTAAATTTAGAATCGTTGGGGCAACATTTGTCAAATCGCCATTTTTTTTCAGAAAATTTTTATGCTCGCAATCTGAATCTATGAAAATGAATGGCACTTTGCTATTCGTATGTCCCGTATCAACCGCACCTTCGGGATAAAATCGCTTTTCAACTGTGCCGTGGTCTGCGGTAATTATAATTTGCATTCCATTTTGCCGAGCAAGAGAAACAACTTCACCAACTTTTCTATCAACAATTTCGATCGCGGTTTTTATTGCTTGCTCATTTTCAGTGTGACCAACCACATCGATGTTGCAAAAATTTGCGATAATCAAATCATTTTTTTGCTCTTCGATTTTTTCTTTTACTTTTTCAGAAACTTTTTCGATACTCATTTCTGGAATCGAGTCGAATTCTTGGACTTTTGCTGAATCAATGATGATTCTTTCTTCATTTGGAAATGGCTTTTGCTTTCTGCCGTTTAGAAAATATTTTAGATGAACCTCTTTTTCGGACTCAACAATTTTGACCTGTTTCATTCCCGCTTTGCTCACAACTTCGCTGAGAGTATTCTTGACAGATTTCTGGTGAGGAAATGCAACTTTGACATTCAATTTTGGGTCATATTCAATCATCGTGACGAAATTTAGATTCATCTTTTTTGTGGGGAAATGTGAAAAATTGGGTTCAGTTAAAGATTCTGTAATTTCAACTTCTCGCTCGCCGCGAATGTCGTAAAATATCACATAATCGCCATCCTGAAATCTGCCGACTGGATGAGATTTTGATTTATCATAAAGAGCAATTGGGCACATCGTTTCGTCATTTTCGCCCTGAGAATACAATTCAGCAACTGCTCTTGCCAGTGGAAAGTGATATTTGAATTTTGTCATTTTATTTGACATTAGAAATTAGGATTTAGAAATTTATATGTCTTTATACACTTCTTTACAAATAATATTCTGTAATTCTAATTCTTTTAAAACTGGTTCATAAATTTGTGGTTCAACAGGAATTTTCACACCTTTCGCTTTGATTTCGCCATTCAAAATCAATTTCACTGCAATTGCACCTGGCAATCCTACTGTTCGCGACATAGATGAATCGCCATTTGGAATTCCATAATCAATCATTGTAGAAGTAATTTCTTGCTTTTTTTCAGGATATTCTGCGAGAAATTCGTGATGCAAAACAAGCAGGTCTCTTTCGCCAGAATCATATTTTAATTTATCCAAAAGAATCTTGCAGAAGATATCCATTGCTGTCCCTTTCTCAAGTCCAATCTTTTCATTTCCGAGAAGTCCAATCCAATCCATTCTATGAATTGCGTCCGAAGATTCGTCCATTTCCCATTTTTCTGCAAGTGCTTTTTTCAGATTATCAGATTCAGAAATATTCAGAAGATTTTTCATAAAATCGGCATAAGTTCGACCTTCCAAATCGTATTCCTTCTCATCGTCAAGAAGCTCGATATCCACAATTTTTTTTATTGTGATGCACCATCCAGGATAACGCAGAGTTCCGCGAAACATTGTGTTTGTATCATCAATATTATAGATATTTCGGTAAGGCACAGAATTTCGATTTGGATACGCTTCCAATTTTCCAAAACCCGGAATATCAACTTCCCAATGATTTGCGAAAAGTTCCGGTCCGGGAATGTCGGTGATTTTATTATCCATCAGAAATTTTGCGGAATTTTTTCCCGCCATCACAACACCTCGTGGGCTCCAAGAAAATTTATAACCCCACGGATTTGTGTTTGCTTCTGGCGCTGGCAATCCGCCGCAATATGACTTGAAACTGGAAATTTTTCCGCCCTCGTTTTTCACATTGTTAATCACTCGCATTGCAGACATATGGTCAATTCCTGGGTCAACTCCGATTTCATTGAGTATAAGCAATCCAGCTTTTTTTGCCTCTTCATCCAATGCATTCATCTCATCGCTGACATACGAAGTTGTCACCATATTTTTCTGATGTTTGAGACACAATTTCGCAACTTTCACATGATAAGTGTATGGCAACAAACTAACCGCGAGGTCGTTCTCAGAAACCAATTTTTCCAACATTGCATCATTCTTCACATTTAGCGAAAGTGCTTTTCCTCGCGGATGGTCTCCAACCAACTTCTCAGCTTTACTTACTGTCCTACTTGCCACTGTGACCAAAAAATCTGGCTGGTCAAGCAGGTAATTTACATGTGGTCTTGAAACCAAACCCGCACCTAAAATCAGTACTTTTTTCATCATTTCTCCTTTGTTTTTTTTAAGTATTTTTCTAAATATTTGAAATTTTTTGTAAGTTTTCCATAATTGACAATTAATGCTTTTTGAATCGATTTCGGAAGGAGAGATTTCTTCATTTTTCCAGAAATATGAGCATTCATAATTTGAGGAATAAAACCGACCAATTCATCGCTGAAAAATTCTGATGATTCTCTTGGAATTTCGCAAGGAAGGTTATCTCTTGCAATTACCACAACTCCGCAACCTGCGATTCCATCGATAGTTTCGTCAGAGATTGGATTGTAAACATAAGCAGGATTATCGGGTTCAGTTACTTTGGAAGTAAATTCAATCGATCCATTTATATCGCAACTAATGTCACCAATAATTTTCAATTTGTGCTCATTCTCATTTTGATAAAGCGATTTCAAATTCTCTTTTGTTATCACTTTTGGATATTGCGGCGCCCAGTAGATGCAATTTACAAGCAGAGATAGATGTGGAATATATTTTTCAAATTGAGATTTATATTTTTGCGGATTTTCATAATAATCTTGCAGTTCAAATTTGTCTTCATTTTTCTTCGGTAAAACAAGATTTTTCTCTTTGAAAATTACTTTGTAAATATGATTTTTCGATGCGTTCTCGCTTCTTAATTTTAGAAGTTCAAAAGGAGAAATCTCAATAGTTGGAAGCCAATCAAGTATTTGTTGCGCACCTTTGGAGACATTTCCATAACCTGTAATTCCACAAACCAATGGAAGTAATTTTTCTGGAATTCCATCTCTTGCAATTTTCTTGCCAATTTTTTTTATGATATTTTCTGCTTGCTTTAGCGAATCATATTGATATGCTTTTTTTATCTCGTGAAAATGGTCTGAAATTTTTTCTGATTTCAATCTCTGACCAAATGCCCAAAGTGCGTCTATCATTCCAGCGATGCCAGCATGTTTTCCAAAAAATATCAAGCGATTATCATTATCATCAACAATTTTTTCATAATCAATTAAATTGCATTTCAAGTCCAGTATTTTTTGAAGCATCGACATATTATACGGTTGTCCTTTTATGATATGTGAGAAAAAGATGTAAGTTTTTTCTGATGAGAAGAATGATTTCGGCATCTCTTTCACGCCTAAAATAATTTCACAATCTGATAAATCTTCTTGAATATTTGCTCCAATTTTTCTGTATTCTGAATCTGAAAAAATTCGTATTTTTGACGGTTGCAATACAGTTTGAATGTTATATTTCTTTTTTAGAAATTTTATGTGGTGCGGTGTTAATGGGACTCTTCGTTCCCATTTGCTTTTATCTTCTCGTCTAATTCCGATTTTCATTTTGAAAATTTTAATTCAATTCTGCGAAAACTTTTTTGATGATTTTGATAGCATCGCTAAGTTGCGATTCCGTGATAGTCAAAGGTGGCGCAAAGCGGATAATATTTTTGTGAGTCGGTTTGCAAAGCAAGCCATTTTCAGCAAGTTTGATGCAGATATCCCACGCTTCTAAATTATCGCTCGGGCTGATTACAATGGCATTTAATAGGCCTTTGCCGCGAACTAATTCGATTAAAGACGAATCAATTTTTTTCATTTCTGCACGGAAAATTTTTCCGAGTTTTTCGGCATTTTCAGTTAAATTCTCATCTTGAATTACTTGCAAAGCCGCTTTTGCAACAACGCAAGCGAGCGGAAACCCACCAAAAGTCGAGCCGTGCTGGCCAGGTTTTATCACAAGCATAATATCTCTGTTTGCCAACACCGCAGAGACAGGAAGCACGCCGCCAGAAATTGCTTTTCCAAGAATAAGAATGTCCGGCTTCACTTTTTCATAATCACAAGCGAGAAGCCGACCGGTTCTGCCTATGCCTGTTTGGATTTCATCTGCGACAAACAAGGCATTGTATTTTTTGCAAATTTCAAAAGTTTTTTTCAGATACCCTTCATCAGGAACAATCACTCCCGCTTCACCTTGAATTGGCTCAACCAAAAATGCACAAACTTCATCTCCATTTTTCTTCAAAATTTCTTCTAAAGCTTCAGGATTATTGTAAGGAATTTTAATAAAACCGGGCAAAAAAGGTCCGAAATTTTCAGTGCAATCTGAATCAGTTGACGCTGAAATTACTCCAATTGTGCGTCCGTGAAAATTATTTTCGCATACCACAATTTTGGCTCTGTTTGACTTAATTCCCTTCTTCTCATATCCCCATTTTCGCGAAAGTTTTATCGCGGTCTCAACACCTTCTGCGCCAGTATTCATCGGAAGAAGCATATCATATCCAAAAAATTCTGAAACAAATTTTTCATACTCTCCAAGTTTGTCATTAAAAAATGCTCGCGAAGTAAGTATGAGAATTTCTGCCTGCTTTTTCAGTGCATTTATAATTTTCGGATGACAATGTCCTTGATTCAAAGCAGAATATGCAGAGAGAAAATCATAGTATTTTTTCCCTTCAATGTCCCAAACAAAAATGCCCTTGCCTCTCGCAATTACAACAGGAATCGGATGGTAATTATGTGCTCCAAACCTATCTTCTATGTCGATTATCTCTTTGTAATTACGAACTAAATTTTTAGCCATTTCATCCTCGTAATTTTTTGAACTCTTTTGGATTTATGATTTTTTAATGTCAAGTAGAATGGATTTTATCAGAAAAAAAATTTAGTATAAAAAACATTTTTCTAAAGTTTTACTTGACAAGATAATTTAGCTATTAAAATTTTTACTAAAATTTGTTAGACAAATACAAATTTAAATTTCAAGCGACACAAAAGTTAAGGAATTTTATAATTTTGCAATTTTAATTTTATCACAAAATAATTTAATTCTTACGAAAGGAAATTTATGATAAAGGAAATCGGACGACTCAATGGAAATGAAGAATTGGAAATCAAAAATATGACAGAAAAGGCGCTTCAAAAGTTGGAAAAATCTCAAAAAAGTGGTAAAATTGCTTTTGAAAAACTTGCATCTTGTAAAAATTATTTCGGGAGAATTTCAATTGCGAAAGTTGCAGCTTCTTCGCCTTTGAAAGATAAAGTTGCAAAAATTATCAAACCTCTTCTTGACTCAAAAAATTACGCCAAGCGCGCGACAGCACTATATTTTTTCTTCTATTATTATTTTGACGAACCGGAAAAAATGATTGAAATTGTGAGCTCATATTATCATTCAATAAAGTGGGAAGCGGAGAATATTATGGATCATTTTTGGAAAGGATATCCCAAATTGATGAAAGCAAATATGCTGAAATGGATTGAGAGTCCAGACGAGAAAAAACGGTCATTATCTTTTCACGGTTTGGAAAATATTTCTCAGAAAGATCCACAATTTGTATTGGAATTTATCGAAAAAATTATCGATGATGACAGCATCGAAGTTCAGAAAAAAATCACGCATACGTTAATCCAAATTGCACGAATTCATCCAGCCGATGTATATCCGCATCTTATGGAATGGCTGCGAGATGCAGATGAAAAAAGAATGAAAACTATCTGGGTTTCTATGAAACGATTGGCAAATACTGTGATAAATTCTCGGGGGAAAGAGCAAAATGCCGACCTTACACTTCTCACAAAAGAGACAATAAAAAATTGGAAATCTGATAAGAATCCACATATTTCTGAAATGGGTAAAAAATTATTCAAAATTATTAAAAATAAGAAAAACCATTCCGATATTTTCTTCTAAAAATTGACAGAAATTTTCATCCTAAATTCTTCAAATCAAATTTGAAAGGTCTAAAAATAATGAGAAAATTATCGTTTGTTTTTTATTTCCTTCTGATTTTTACAAATTTTTTATTGGGAAAATCTTTGCAATACAGATATAATTTTGAAAAACCTTTTGTGGAGAATAACTTGATTAAATCAAATCTTTCTTCAAAAAAATATATTTCTGGGAATCCGATTATTCCTTATTATTCGGCAAAAATTCTGCTTCCATTTGGAACTGAATTATCCGATGTCAAAGTAAATCATTCTGAATGGCTAACTATTCAAGAAAACATTTTTATTGACTTTGCAAAAACTCCTCAGCCAATAAGTTCAAAAAATATTTCAACTACACAAAAAAATAATAAAATCTACAAATCTGATAATCCATATCCATCTTTTGAGTTTGAAATTTTGGAGACGCAAATTTTGGCTGGACATTATATCGCATTCGTCAATCTCTTTCCATATCGTTATCTTCCGAAATCTGGAATTCTGCAATTTTCACAAAATTTGGAAATAAATATCAGTTTGAAACAGAATTCAAAAACAGCAAATTATCAATCAAAAATGTTATGCAATTCGAATTCAGTTCAGAAAAAGCTTGAAAGATTGGTTGGTAATTTTGAGGAAAATATTTCATATTTCAAAAAAGGACAGAATAACTTTTCTAAAAACGGTCTTCCAAGTTCTGAAAATCCATATCAGATGATAATCATAACTGATGAACAGAGAAAGCCATTTTTTTCTGAATTTATTGAATGGAAAAATCAGCAAGGAATTGAGACTGGAATTTTTGTAACTTCCGATATTTATGCTTATTATGGCGGAATTGACAATCAGGCAAAAATAAGAAATTTCATTCTTGATGCATACATTGTTTATTCGCAAACAGACATTCCGCTCGAATATGTTTTTCTCGGTGGCGATGACGAAATTATTCCAATTCGCGGAGCATATGGTGAAGTTGGAGAAGAATATGTAGATTCCCATATTCCCTGTGATTTATACTATGGATGTTTGGACGGAAATTGGGATGCTGATGGAGATGGAATTTATGGCGAAGTTGCCGATTCTGTTGATATGCTCCCAGAAGTAGCAGTCGGAAGAATTCCTGCTGAAACTCAAACGGAATTCAGTAATTTCTTTGATAAAAATTATTCTTATGTGGAAAATACAACTGTGAGCAATGACATCATTTATATGGTTGGCGAAAATTTGGATTGGGACCCCGGAACTTGGGGCGCCGATTACAAAAATGAAATAATTCCAATTGTTGAAGATAGCTCAGAATTCAAAATTTTCACACTTTACCAGAAGGATGGAAATTATAGTGGCGATGCCGTGAAGAATGCCATCAATTCTGGATTTGCAATTATGAATCATCTAGGACATTCTAATCATTCATTTGTTTTTGGACAGAATAATGGCTATGTGAATTCTTACATAAATGATGAATTTGGTTTCGCGTATACGCAGGGCTGTTCTCCCGCAGCATTTGATGAAAATACAAGTCACGAAAGTGAAGCAATTGGAGAAAATTTCGTCAAAGCTTCAAACGGACTTTTTGCCTTCATTGGAAATACACGATATGGTTGGTATATGCCCGGAAGTACAGAAGGCGCATCGCAATTTTACGATATTGAATTTTTCAATGCGCTTTTTAATGAAAATATCAGACAATTGGGAAATGCTTTAGATTACTCAAAAGAAGTTTTAGTCGATGCTGCATTGGACACTTCGCAAACCGTTATGCGATGGGTTTATTATGAATTAGTTCTTTTTGGCGACCCATCAATTTCTCTAAAAGATGCAAACGGAAATTTCCCTTTTCTTCAACCTGTCGATGCAACTATTGACGATGTTCAGGGCGATAGCGATGGAAATATAAATCCTGGCGAAACCATCAATATCAATGTTACAATTGAAAACTTGGAGGATTGGAATGTTGCAAATAATGTTTCAGCAATCATAAGTTTTGAGGATGATACAATCCAATTAGTTCAAGATTCCGTTTATTATGGAGAAATTGCGAATGGCGACACATTATCTTCTCCAAATCCATTCGTAATAAACATTCCAACTGATTGCAATTACGATTCTTACACATATTTTTTAGATGTCTCGGCTCAAGTTTCCGATGAAATCTATTTCAATAAAACATATTCTTTAGATTTGAATGTCTCACTTTTTCAGCAAAATTGGCCGTGGGCAAGTCCTTTTTCCATAAATTCAAATCCGATAATTACAGATTTTAATTCAGATGGAACAAACGATATTCTCTCGATAGATGTCTCGGGAAATGTAAATTTATTGAATATCGATGCTGAACAAAATGAAAATTTCCCGTGGAATTATGATGAAAATATTTGGAAAAGTATTGCATTTGGCGATATTGATGGAGATGAAAATGAGGACATTGTTATCGCGAGCAGAACGGGAAGAATTTTTGCGATTGATAATCAAGGAGATTTAATATTTGATTGTAACGCCTGCTTCGACCAACAGTTGTTAACTCCAATAATTTCAGATGTTGCCGGCGATAACTCGCTTGAAATAATCAGTTTTGGTATCGACAGAAAATTGTTTGTGCTAAATTCTGCTGGTCAAGTTTTGGATGGATTCCCAATAGAATTTTCCAATATAAGTATTGCCGAAATGGCGTCAGCTGACATTAATCAGAATGGAAAAAATGAAATTCTCATTGGAACTTTGGACGGAAAATTAAATGCAATTGATGAAAGTGGTGGGAATATTTCTGGTTTTCCTGTAGAATTTTCAGCTGGAATTTGTGCTGCGCCGACTGTACTTGATAATTATAAAATTGTGCTCGGAACTTCAGATAATAAACTTCATATTCTCAATCAGAATGGCGAAATATTGGTTGAGAAAAATTTGGAAAGTGAAATTGCAAATTCAGTAATTGCAGCAGATTTTGATGATGATACAATTTTGGAGATAGCTTTTACAACTCAAAATGGTGGAATTTATATTATCGAACAAGATGGTTCGAATTTTACTGGCTGGCCAATTTTTATTGATGAACGAATTTCAAATCCGCCGCTTGCAGTCGATTTGAATGGAGATGATAATTTAGATTTACTTTGTTTTGCAGGAAATAGTGATTTTTTCGCTTACAATTCTGATGGAAGCGAAATTGATTTTGCTCCAGTTCCTATTGGTCTTATCGGAAATATTCCGGCAAGTATCGAAGATATTGATAATGATGGTGATTTTGATATTTTGAGCGGCTCATCGAGCGGAATTTTTATTCTTGATTCAAAAC
>JACKQG010004056.1_pt1 | contig 17296 bp, 13 predicted proteins | sample 8237621 | NCBI WGS metagenome assembly JACKQG01 (sample SAMN15677084, study PRJNA649215) | marine metagenome | biome: marine; feature: Black Sea; material: saline water; isolation source: suspended particulate matter (SPM) from the Black Sea western gyre | collected 2013-06-09/2013-06-10 | depth...
TAAGCTGTCGACATATCCCGGCAAAATATATGAAGATGGCATACAGGCTTTGGTTGATACTGTAATGAAATCTCGCAAGCCGATAAAAGTGGTCGCAGTCGGTCCTTTGCCTAATATCGCGGCCGCACTTGAACGCGAGCCGCAGATAGCTGAGAAAGCGGAATTTGTCGGAATGCACGGCAGTGTTTACCGTGGATACGGGAACAGCTCGGAACCGAGTGCCGAATATAACGTCAAGGCTTGCGTTAAAGAGGCCCAAAAAGTCTTTGCCGCAGGCTGGAATATGACAATTACACCTCTGGATACATGCGGTATAGTCCAGCTTAAAGGCCAAAAATATCAAAAAGTCCTGAACAGAAACAGCCCTTTAACACGGGCTTTGATTGAAAACTATCGTGCATGGTACAAACAGGGAATACTGAACGAGAATAAAGATTTGAGCGAGGCAGAGGTCAATAAAAGGGTCGATAAAAAACTCAATTCGAGCAGCTCAACGCTTTTCGATACGGTGGCTATTTATTTAGCTATGTCAACCGACCTTGTTAAGATGGAAAGACTCCGAATCAAGGTTACCGACGATGGGTACACAAGAATAGACAAAAACGCCAAAGTGATTAACTGTGCCACTGAATGGAAAGATTTGAGCGCTTTCGAGGATTTCCTGGTTGGCAGATTAACGAAGTAATAGACTTTTCGCCGAATTGCTCTGAAAAAGATATTCAGTATGAGGGCAAACGATTAAAAGAAGCAAATCAAAAATTGTCGTCGTTGGCAGTTCTAATATGGACTTGGTGGTAAAATCTCCGAGAATACCTGCTGTGGGGGAGACTATTTTAGGCCGAGATTTCATAATGACTCCCGGCGGTAAAGGCGCAAACCAGGCGGTGGCTGCTGCAAAATTGGGGGCCGAAGTTTATTTTATAGCCAGGCTGGGTGATGATATTTTCGCAGAGCAGTCTTTAAGTAATTTCAAAAAAGAGGCGGTAAGCACGAAATATATTACCCAAACCAAAGAAGCTCCCTCCGGAGTGGCCCTGATTACCGTTGATGATGCCGGTAATAATGTAATTGTAGTAGCTCCCGGAGCGAACCAAACACTGTCCCCCGATGATGTTAAAAGAGCAGAGTCTGATATTGTTTCATCGGGAGTATTGGTTGCCCAGCTCGAAATTCCATTAGAGACAGTCGAATATGCTGCTCAGTTGGCAAATAATTGTGGTGTGCTTTTTATCCTGGACCCGGCTCCGGCCCAAAAGCTCAGTCCGGAGCTTCTTAAGATGGTTGATATACTGACACCTAATGAAACAGAAGCTCAGATTCTCACCGGCATAGAAGTAGCAGATGAGGAATCGGCCTGTATAGCGGCAAAGAAGTTGTTAGAATATGGAGCCAAATCAGTTATTTTAACTATGGGTGCAAAGGGTTTTTTGATAGCCGGCAGTGATAGAATGGAATTTGTTTCTGCTGTAAAGATTGATGCTGTCGATAGTACGGCTGCAGGAGATGCTTTTACAGGAAGCTTGGCGGTCTCTCTGGCTCAGGGAAAAACATTATACGATGCCGCCTTATTTGCTAATCATGCGGCGGCTCTTTCCGTAACTAAAATGGGTGCACAGTCTTCGATGCCCACCAGGGAAGCTGTAGAAAGTTTTATGAAATAGTCTGCTCAAGGAGTAAACGATGAGAAAGTGTAATAGGTCAATTACAATTGTTCTTATTTTCTGTACTGTGATTTTATCCATTCTTGCAGTTGGTTGTAAGCAGCGCAAGTCGGACAAACCGGCAGTTGCATTGATAATGAAGTCTCTGGCCAATGAGTTTTTCAAGACGATGGAGGAAGGCGCCAGAACGCATCACAAAGAACACGAAGATGAATACGAGCTTAAAGTAGTCGGTATCAAAGACGAACAGGATGTAGGCAAGCAAATCGATTATGTCGAGTTGATGATTGCCCAGAGGGTGGACGCAATTGTGATTGCCCCGGCGGATTCCAAGGCTTTGGTACCGGTTTGCAAGCGGGCAATGGATGCAGGGATCATAGTAGTTAATATCGACAACAAATTTGACTCTGCCGTTTTAGAAGACAAGGGTGTCAAGATACCATTTGTCGGGCCGGATAATCGCAAAGGTGCAAGACTTGCCGGTGAGTATCTGGCTGGCAAACTAAAGTCGCCGGACAAAGTGGCAATTATCGAAGGAGTGCCCAATGCATTCAACGGCATTCAGCGAAAGCTTGGTTTCGAGGACGCAATGAAAGCGGCCGGAATGAGTATTGTCAGCTCCCAGTCGGGGTACTGGGAGACGTCGAAAGCCGAACCGATTGTCTCGGCGCTAACTACGGAGTATTCAGACCTGAAAGCAGTCCTTTGTGCCAATGACAGTATGGCCCTCGGCGCGATAGCGGCAATTAGGGCCGCAGGCAAGTCTGACGACATTCTCGTTATTGGCTTCGACAATATCACAGCGGTACAAAGATTGCTTAAAGAAGGAAAGATTCTTTGCACCGTTGACCAGCATGCGGACAAATTAGCTTTGTACGGTATCGAATACGCCCTTGAAATGCTTAAAGGAGGTACGCCTTCAGATAGAGAGACTCCCGTTGAGCTTATTACAGTTGAAAGCCTTAAATGAAATCCGCTATGAGTGGAACACTTTTCAGAGCATGTGACATTAACAAATCATTCCCCGGTGTGCAGGCTCTTTCTGCGGTCGATTTTGATTTGAGAGCCGGTGAGGTCCACGCCCTGGTGGGTGAAAACGGTGCCGGCAAAAGTACACTGACGAATATCATAGCTGGCTTGGAGAAATCCGATTCGGGTAGGATGGAGCTTTATGGACAGCAGTATCGGCCAAACGGCAGAGCTGATGCCGAAGCACATGGTATCCGGATGGTAATGCAGGAGCTTCATCTTATTTCCAACCTGAGCGTTGCGGAAAACATCTTTATCGAAAAATTGCCAAACAGATTCGGGTTTATTAACTATAACAGGCTTAACCATGATGCAGCTGAAATTATGGAACAAGTTGGTCTTGGAAACATTGACCCCGATATGCCTGTGAGGCTGCTGGGAGTTGGGCAGCAGCAGATGGTTGAAATAGCGGCAGGATTATCAAGGCGATGCAGGATACTGGCGCTGGACGAGCCGACAGCGTCACTTACCGATAGGGAGATAGAACTTCTTTTCGCTCAAATCAGTAAGCTCAAGGCCGAAGGAGTCGGCATCATCTATATCTCACATCGTATTGAAGAGGTTACTCGTATAGCTGACTGCGTTACGGTGCTGCGGGACGGAAAGGTTATCTCAACTAATCCAACGAGTGAGCTGTGTGTTGACGATATTATTCGTAAGATGGTAGGCTGTGACTTAGAGCATGAAAAATTGCGCTATCACTCAGAAACCAGCGAAGTAGCGCTTCGTGTTGTCGGGCTTAAGCGGGGCCAAAAAATTAAAGATGTTAGCTTTGAAGTTCGTCGGGGTGAGGTTCTTGGTGTCGCAGGGCTGATGGGTTCAGGCCGGACTGAGACGATGCGAGCGGTATTCGGAGCAGACCGACCTGACAGTGGCCAAATATATTTATATGGAGCAAGTAAACCGGTCAAAATCCGCAAGCCTCGTGATGCAGTTCGAAATGGCATCGCTTTCCTTACCGAGGACCGCAAAGAGCAGGGATTGCTGTCGGGATTATCTGTGCGTGTTAATATCTCGCTGACGCGGTTAAGAGGTATTAGCAGGCTTGGATGGATGGATATAGCTGAGGAGCGGTCTGTAGCGGATAGATACATAGCTGCTCTGGGTGTACGCTGTTCATCTAATGAGCAGACAGTTGGGCAGTTGAGCGGAGGCAACCAGCAGAAAGTAGTTATCGCGAAATGGATATACAGAGACTGTGATGTTCTTATTTTCGATGAGCCTACCAGAGGTATTGACATTGGGGCCAAATTCGAGATATACCGCATGCTCGCGGAGCTTGCGGAAAAAGGGAAAGCTATTATTATGGTTTCATCGGACAACAAAGAGCTTATGGCTGTTTGTGACCGTATTATGGTGATGTCGGCGGGTTTGGTTGCGGCTACATTCGGGCCGACTGAGTGGAGCCAGGAAAAAATAATGTCTGCCGCTTTTAGTCGGTACTTAGGCGTCTGAGCAATAGCAAGAGAAGATTATGCGAAAGATAAATAATAAGGTTTTTTTGAATCTGCCGACTTTTGTTACGGATTATATTGGCATGGCTTTGGCACTGGTCTTGCTGTTAGTTATATTCGGCCTTTCCGCTCAGAACTTTTTTACCCTCACGACCTTCAAGACAATCGCCAATCAAATACCGGATATAACTATCGTAGCTGTCGGGATGACATTTGTGTTAATAATTGCGGGGATAGATTTATCGGTAGGGTCCGTTATGGCTTTAGCCAGTGCGGTGTTGGGTCTTTCTCTGGTCAAATTCAATTTCCCGCTCCCGGCAGCAATTGCAGTATGCCTTGTGGTAGGTATTCTTTGCGGTACGGCTAATGGTCTGGTAATAATACGGTGGAAGCTGCCGGCTTTTATCGTTACTTTAGGAATGCTGGAAATAGCGCGTGGTGCTGCCTATCTTGTAACAGATTCACGAACTATATATATTGGCGGACCTGTGGAGGTAATCGCCGAGGCTTCAATTCTTGGACTTTCTCTTCCATTTATCATAGCCGTTGCGATTGTTGTTGCCGGGCAGTTGCTTCTTTCACGTACCGTTTTCGGACGCTATCTCATAGCCATTGGCACAAATGAAGAGGCGGTGCGCTTGTCCGGAATCGATCCGCGCGGGCTTAAGCTCGCGGTCTTCGCACTGTGCGGTTTTCTGACATCTATAGCGGCGGTGATACACACGGCAAGGCTTTCATCAGCCAATCCCAACACCGGTTACGGTTTGGAGCTTCAGGCTATCGCAGCAGTGGTCATTGGGGGCACAAGTTTGATGGGCGGCCGCGGGTCGGTGGTAAGCTCGTTCTTCGGCGTACTTATCATTGCGGTTTTAGGTACCGGCCTGGCACAGATTGGAGCACAGGAATCGACTAAAAGGCTTATCACAGGCTGCGTTATAGTAGCGGCTGTTATCCTGGATCACTATCGCCATCGTATTCGCAACCATCAAAAAAAAGCGTAATCTGTGTATTTCGGCGGGTTTCCCGACGATTTTGTTTAACAGAAAACGTAACAATAAAGTCTTTTTTTGGCCGTATTTTGTCGTTTTTTTATTATATTCGATATACAGGTAAGAGTTTACTTGACAAATGGGCGCGAATATGGATAATAGGGGGCAGAGGTAAGTTCATATTTAAATATATGGAGAGAAAACAATGCGTGTGCTTGTAAAACAAAGCGACGGTGCCACCAAAGAACTCCAGTTTACCGAAGGCCCGATTTCCATTGGCAGAGGGGCAAACAATCGAGTTTTTCTACCAGATACAGGGGTCTCAAGAGAGCATGCGGTAATTCGCGACTCGGGTGGTGGAAGATGGATGATTGAAGACTTAGGCTCGTCTAACAAAACATATCTGAACAATAAGGAAATTCACAAGGCCGAAATTAAACACGGCGATTGTCTTCGTATAACTGATTTTACCCTTGAAATCATTCTCGAAGAAGAAGCCCGTGCTGATGAACCAATTCACGCCGAGGATACACTTCTTCATGTTTCGGCGGCCCTGACCACACCTAAGCACGAAACTGTTGTAAGAAGACCTGACGCCCAGCACGCGCCTGCTATGAGATTAGCGGCCAGGAGATTGTCGGATTTTTCGAAAGCAACCAATATTATTTTTGAAGCCGGCAGTCTCGATGGGATGTTATTGACCTTGTTGGATGTTACTTTGGAACAGTTCAGTGCATATCATGTTTGGTGTGCTTTGAGAAAAAAACCAACCGGACCGATGACCTGTCACGGGGGCAAAAGACGAGATGGCACACCGGTTCAGCTTAGTGAATTACAGCTCAGCGAGAAAATAACTCAGGCAGTTGAAAAGGGGCAGTTTTTTGTAATGCCGAGTGTATCAGCTCAAGTGGAGAAAAAGGACAAAATACGTTCGGCTATGGTTGCGGCGATTATGCGTCCGACCGGTTGTTTCGGTGTGCTGTATGCTGACAACGCTATGATACACGAGCATTACAGTCTCAGCGATTTGGACTATCTGATGCTGATTGCAATGCATACGGCCGCTATACTGAAAAGATTTCTGGGTTAGCAGCTCCGCCGGGCAAAAACAACGGTCTATTTCCACTCAGAGTTGCTTCCGGACAAATTCTGAAGATGTTAACTGTTTCAAAATGTGTACCTGAATAACCTGCTTGTTATCCATCTTATCTTCCACAAATGAGTATAATAACGTGCGTTTGAAGAAAGATCCCGCAATAGTTGATATGGTTTCGCAACGCGAATTTCCTTGCATTTGATGGACATTTGCTTTATTCTTGGCGTTCAAGTAAAAAGCAGGGTGACAATACTAAGTAAGGAGAAAACACAGATGGCAAAAAAAGAACAAACCAGAAGACAATTTATTAAGATAGCGTCAATAAGTGCGGCGGTTTCGCTGGCTGGCGCAAGAAGCTCTCTGGGGCAGGTTCGTGGTTCAGCACCGCGCCAAGCCGCTAAGCAACGGTTCAAATTAGGCCTGGCCTCGTACACCTTAAGAAAGTTCAACCTGGATGATACATTGGCGATGACCAAACGGGTTGGTTTGAAATATGTATGTTTTAAGGATTTTCATTTAGCAATGGACAGTACACCCGCTCAAATCCGGGCTGTCGTGGCAAAAGTCAAAGAAGCTGGACTGGTACTCTACGGCGGGGGAGTAATCTATATGAGAAACCGGGAGCAGATGAATCAGGCTTTTGATTATGCCAAAGCTGCCGGGATGAAGGTGATTGTCGGCGTCCCAATCCCTGAATTGTTGCCGTTGATTGATGAGAAAGTGAAGGAATACGACATTAAAGTGGCCATTCACAATCACGGGCCGGGGGATAAAGTTTATCCCACGCCGGCCAGTGTCTATGAAAGAGTAAAAGATTTGGATAAACGGATTGGTCTTTGCAATGACATCGGACATACGACCCGAATAGGTTCGGATCCGGTGGTTTCAATTGAAAAATTTGCGGACAGATTGTTGGATGTGCACATTAAGGATGTTTCGGAGGCAACGGCAAAAGGACATGGAGTGGAAATCGGACGAGGAGTGATAGACATCCCGAAGTTCTTAAAGATGCTCGTAAAGATCAAATATTCGGGCATCGTTTCGTTTGAGTACGAAAAGGATGCTGATGACCCATTGGCAGGGCTGGCCGAGTCGGTTGGATATACCAGAGGGGTACTGGCGGCCATCTGATGATAAGTCATTCATTATTAAGATAAGTGGTATTTACATTACAAAGGTGATTAGGTTATGCCATATAACATCCGATTGGTCAGTACATACCCGCCGCGCAGGTGTGGTGTAGGTACGTTTTCACGCGATCTGGCCTCTGCGCTGGAACACTTTACTGCCGAAATTGGCTATATAAGAGTTGCAGCGATTAACAACAATAGTGGGCCGTATGGTATTCCAGTTGACCTTATTATAGATCAATATACTCCTCAATCCTGGGCCGATACGATCCGGCATATCATGACCCGTGCAGGCGAAAGTAAAAATCCTACGGTTGTTTTACTGCAGCACGAATACGGACTTGACCCGGATAAGGATGGAAATGATGGCCAGGGGACTAATTATGTTGACATGGCAAAAGTTTTTCAGAAGAATGGATTGACTACTTTGGTTTATCTGCACACTGTTCTGGATGAACCGGATATCCATCAGAAAAAAACTATACAAGAACTCGCACAATATAGTGATGGGCTGATTGTTACCACGGAAAGTGCGATTCATATACTCGAATCCGATACTTATGGAATCGACCACTTAAAGCTAAAGCACATTGATCACGGCATCAGGATGCACAATCCTTCTCAATTTGATCGATTGGAAATAAAGAAGGAATTGGGGCTTGAGAACCACTTTCTTGCCATAACATTAGGTCTCCAGTCCCCCGGCAAAGGTTTGCAGTACAGTATTCAGGCGTATGGCAGGTTTGTAAATGAGTCATGTACGGACGAGCAAAGAAAAAAAATGGTTTATCTGATTCCCGGCCGGTGTCACCCGGATTTTGTTAAGGCCGAAGGCGGTGTTCCGTACCGTGAGTATCAGGAAATGCTGGGTAAGGCGCTTGAAAATGCCAAAGTTAGTTGGTGCAAAGTTAGGGATCTTGATGGTGTTGACTTTTGTAAATATGACATTGTGTTTTATGATACTTTTCTGAACGAAAGCGATCTGCTTCAATTCTACGGGGCCACGAATGTGATGCTTTTGCCCTATTTAAATATGGAGCAGATATCAAGCGGAATACTTGCCGATACGCTTGGTTCCGGCAGGGTGGCCATAACAACAAAATTCAGATATGCAGTAGAGTTAATTCATTCGAATAAGCGATGTCCGGAAGACGTTATCATCGGACGGTATTCCAGAGGCATTTTGGTAGATCCGGGGGAGCCTTCAATCGAGCAAATAGCAAAAGGTCTCGATTATCTTGTTTTCAACAAGAATAAGCGACTGATGATGGAAAAGCAGGCCCACCAGAGGGGTTATCAGATGAGCTGGAACAATAGCGCCTGGGGATTATTGCAGTATATAGACTTTGTAAGAGAGCAAAAGGAGATTGTTACGGGCAGAGGTATAACGTTTACGCGAGAGAAACCTTCTGTTCTGCAAATACCCAAACGCCGAATCCCGGAAATTGTTTAGTGCGCTATCAGACAAGCTTAACAGGTTTCTGCTCTTTGGCGGACTTATATATTGCCAGAATCACTTCCACTGCCTTACGGGCTTCACGTCCATCGATCCAGAAGTCTTCACCGCTTTCCAGCGATTCGATAAATGCTTGAAAATTACGCGTATGATTCTCATATGAGATGGCTGCCGGGTCGGAGACGCCGCCGCCGCCTTCGATTTCGCCGAATTTTTTTCGGATTTGCTCGTCTTCGGGTTTTTCGTCAACAAATTGCCAGTGTGTAATGCTGTTTTCGACGTTTATAACAGTGCCTTTTGTACCGGTAATTTCAAAACGCCTGAATTGTCCCGGGTGCGAGGCCGTTGTTCCGTAGATAACGCCCAATGCACCGGTGGTGTATCGCACCACAGCAGTGGCGGTATCTTCTGTTTCAATCTGAGGGTGCCCCAGTTTGGCCGTGAATGCCTGCAAAGATTCGATTGGCGGCATTACATCGCAAAGCATATCAACCATATGAATGGACTGGTTCATCAGCGCTCCCCCGCCGTCAAGTTTCCATGTGCCGTGCCATGAGTCTTTGTAATACTCGTCGGTGCGCCACCAGGGAACATATATGCTGGCGTAAGTAATCACCCCGAAGCGTCCGGAGTTTATAGCTTCCCTGAGAGGCACCATCATATCGTTAAATCGATAAGGAAATATGCCGCCCAAACGCGTGCTGCTTTTTTCATGGGCTTCTATCATGGCGTCGATTCGTTCCAGTGTAATCTCCATAGGCTTTTCGCATAATACATGTTTGCCGGCCTGTGCTGCGGCAACCGTCGGCTCCATATGAAATCCGCTCGGTGTGGCGATAGTAACAATATCTATCTTCTCGCTCTTAAGCATATCTTCGTAACCGTCAAAGGCCTGAACGTTGAACTTATCTGCAAGTTGTTTAGCTCTTTCCGGAACCTTATCGCAACAGCCGATTAGCTTAGCGTTGGGAATATCACCAATGGCTCTTGCATGAAAATCAGCGATTAGTCCGGCGCCAACGATTCCAAAATTCCAGGTTTTCATCTGTGTTTTCCTTTCCGTCTGAAGCCCGTTAGAAATTCTCTCTTTCTAATGGGCTAAAATTAATCACAAGCCAGTCCGACCTCGGCTGAAAGCTCTCTAACGGCGGCGATGGCCCTTGAAAAAAGCTCAGGACCTGTCGAGCCTCCGAACTGACCGCCGGATTGCAGGTGAGGCTCCATCGTAAGACAGTCGTCGTAGTTCATAGCCGCAAGCTCTGCAAGTAGCTCTTTGATTTGCCCGTCGCCTTCTCCCGGTATGCTGCCTACGTCTTTTGCACCGAGCTTCCAGTCTTTGATGTGAATATGGACAACATAAGGCTTCATAATTGGCCAGCAGGTCTCGACATTATCTAATTTCTTTTCTCCCCATACGAAATTAGCCGGGTCATATACCAGACGAAGTTTAGGTGAATCAATGGTCTTCACAATATCAACGCAGTTCTCCGCTGTATGGCCGTAAATATGAGCCTCATTTTCATGCACCATCGTAACATTGACATCACTTAGTATCTCAACCTTGGCGGCCATCCGTTCCATAACCTCCTCGCGATAATCATCGATATTTTTACCTTCCGGAGCATAATAGCTGAACATTCGTATGAATGGAGTTTCAAGAAACATGGCCAAATCAACGGCGTGTTTGAATTTATCCAGGTGCGGCTCGAAGGGCTCGTCGAGTTTTACCTTGCCTATGGGTGAGCCGATGGCGCTAACCTTCAGGCCGTGGTCCTGTATCATCTTTTTTACTTCATTCAGCTCGTTTTTTGTCAGGTCCATCAGGTTTTTTTTATCGACAAAACGTGGTTCAATATAACCGACATGTTCGCCGGCCAGGTATTTAACCTGCTCTAAAAAGCTGTCGGTTACTTCATCCGCGAATGCACTTAATTTCGCCATTTTCAGTTACTCCAAAATTTAAGGATAAAAAAGTTCAGAATTTACTTTTCAAAACTTGCCGCTTTTTCCGGCAGGTCTCTTTTGATTTCATCAAGTCTGTAACCAAAACCCGGGCCGTTTATTGTCGATAAGTCAACCTGGCCGTTACGTCGTCGATAAAGCCCCGGGTGTACCACCTCCTCCGGCGCCGAAGCTGCAGGATAGAATTGCATCGCATTGGTCTCAACACCCATGATTGTTCCCGCATGCGCCGCTAAAAGAACGTGAGGAATCTGTGCCAGCATCGGATTGGTCAAGTCCTGCACCATCAGGGTCATCCCATGCGCCTTGGCCCAGCACAAGCTCAGCAATGCACCGGTTTGGGTTTTGCAGGTTTTGAGCGCAACTCCTGTCCAGCCCAGTTTTCTTCCGAGTCTGACTATTTTCCAGTCATGTGCGCTTTCGTCCATAAACAATGGCTTTCTCGCCGAGACACTGTGAACATCAATCTGGTTCTCTTCAAGATTGTATGGAAACGGCTGCTCAACATATAAAAGCTGCTGGTAAATTCGAGGATGCTCTTGCACCAATCTGTCAAGGATGTCATTCACATAGGCGGGATCGGTAACAGTGCAGTTAAAATCGCTGGTCAGCCATACAACATTATTCTCAATTGCGATTTTGCCGACCTTAATCAAACGTTCGTAGTCCCACGAAGAATCGTTGCCGCGCAGTTTCACCTTCAAACACGTCAGCCCATCTCGTTTTATCCAGTCCGGCAGTAAAACCGGATAGCCGTCGTCTGGTTCCTGCCCTGTTAGCTCTGATGTGTCGAGCAAATCCTTACCACCTACAAGGTGCCATGCAGGCAAAGCCTTCGCAGGAGGGGCGGCGAGAAAATCTTCAGGGTATTTGCCCGCAAATGATATATCTGCATTCTCGGCCGGCTCGATGAAATCGGACAGATCAGTGTTCATAAATTCGGCATTGTAAGTCGTGTACACATCCCGCCCCAGAAGCTGACCGTAGGCATCGTGTATGGCAACATCGAAGGCCGAGCTGCAAACCAAAGCCGCCAGATGTGGCATCGGCCCTACCTGTTCTGTCCATTTATTGTTGAGCTGGTCGAGAAGGCCGGGCATTATCGATTCAATAAAATCATGACCTAATTCCATCGGATGGCCCTGCCGGTCGAAATCTACCCATGCCTGAGCAAGCATCCGGCAGAAATCTTCCATCACCTCGTTTCTTTCATTATGTCCCAGGCTGCTGCTGGGCCATGCCCATTCGGCACTTAGTGGAGTTTCCCCCCATCCTTGTGCTCTCTTTCCTTGTTTGTTCGCCACCGTTACACAAACCCGAACACAGGTAACATGTGTTACTACCTGGGTTCCGAACTTAAGGGGAACTCTTGTTTCCACAGGAATAAAGTACACATCAACTGATACAGGGCTAATATCGGTTTTCATATTTTCCTCGTTGTAATTGTCCGATTATTTTCAATCATTTACCGATGATTCATTAGAATGATTTATAACTTACGAATGATTATTGTCAACTCTAACTTTGCCGCAATCTCAAACTAACCCTTTATTTCAACAAGGTAGTAAAATTGTTTTGTAATTATTTCTTTTTGTATGAGGTCTTGTGAAAGGCGAAAGTTTAGGTTATATTTATCATTCCAAATTAGCCAAAACCTCTGTATTCGAAAAGGACGTCTTTTTGGGTTGATTTGTCGGCCTGTATCTATATAATCTTGAAAAGACGTTTTGTGGGAGGCAGTAATCTTTAAAAAATGTATTTGTGAACAGTTTCAAAATAAAGGATATCATTTCGAGGTATTATTGAAAGGAGCAAATATGAAACTCAACCGAAAATTGAAGATGGGAATGGTTGGTGGCGGGCCGGGTGCGTTTATAGGTGAAGTACACCGCAAGGCGTCAAGTTTGGATCATGGTATCGATTTGGTGGCCGGGGCCTTTGACATTAATCCCAAAAAATCCAAGCAAATGGGGCGCGAGCTTCTTCTCGAACCCAGGCGTGTCTATGGTACCTACCAGCAGATGATCGAAGGCGAGCGTAAACTTGCCCCGGGTAGAAGGATAGATTTTGTCGCGATTACTACGCCGAACAACTGGCACTTTCCTATCGCCAAAGCTTTTCTGGAAGCCGGTTTCCATGTAATGTGTGAAAAACCAATGACGATCAACGTCAAAGAGGCGAAGGAACTACAAAAACTCGTCAAGAAGTCCCGCTTGGTCTTTGGCCTTATGCATAATTACACCGGTTATCCGATGGTCAAGTTAGCTCGGGACATGGTACGAAAAGGTGAATTAGGTAAGATTCGCAAGATAGTCGTACAATACCCGCAGGGCTGGCTCGCAACCGCTCTTGAGAAAACTGGCCAGATGCAGGCCGCCTGGCGGACCGACCCTAAGCAAAGCGGCGGCGCCGGCTCAATGGGTGACATCGGTACGCACGCCGAGAACCTCTCGGAATATATTACAGGATTGAAGATTACGCAACTCTGTGCCGACCTGACCATTTTTGTTAAAGGCCGTCGCCTGGATGATGATGGCAATGTCCTTTTAAGATTTAACAATGGCGCTAGAGGTGTCCTTCACGCCAGCCAGGTATCCATAGGCGAAGAGAATAATCTGGCCATCTGGATTTATGGTGAAGACAAAGGACTGGAATGGCATCAGGAACATCCCAACTACCTGTATGTAAAATTCCCGAACGCTCCTGAGCAGGTTTGGAAGCGGGGCAATCCTTATATCGCTGCAAAAAGCGCCGCGGCGGCCCGGGCAACACGACTGCCCTCCGGTCATCCTGAGGCCTTCTTTGAAGCCTTCGCAAACAATTACCTCAACTTTGCCGATACCGTGCGGGCGAAAATTACAGGGAAAAAACCGAGTCCGCTGGCACTGGACTTCCCGAACGTGGACGATGGCCTTCGCGGCATGCTGTTCATAGAGACTGTCCTGGCCAGCACTAAGAGCAAACAAAAATGGACTAAATTTAAAAAGTAGTGGTTCTCTTATATTGTTTTCACTGCTTTGTATCTTGAGTTTTATAAATTGAAACCGTGTGGTTTTTAAGCCGCACGGTTTCAAATGTGTTATTTTAGAGGAGATTTTAGTGATGTCCAGACAAGAAAAAATTACTCGGCGTCGGCTCCTTAAGCAAGCGACAGGAATTACTGCCGGCGCAATATCATTTCCATATGTCGTGTCTTCATTCGCTTTAGGTAAATCTGGTGGCGTTGCCCCGAGCAATCGTATTGTGATGGGCAGCATTGGTGTGGGTGGTCAGGGCACCTCGAAGATGCGTGCATTTCTGAGCAATGAGGATGTGCGGGTTGTAGCCGTTTGTGATGTTGTTACTGACCGCCGGCAGAAAGCCAAAGATATTGTTGACGGCCGCTATGGCGACAAGGGCTGTACTGCTTACAATGACTTTCGCGACCTGCTCGCTCGCAAAGACATTGATGCCGTGGTGATTGCTCCTCAGGACCACTGGCATGCGTTAATGGCTGTTGCAGCCGCACGGGCCGGTAAAGATATTTACTGCGAAAAGCCCCTGGGTGTGGCGGTAACAGAAGGCAAGGCGATTCGCGATGCAGTGCGAAGGTACGGCCGGGTATTCCAGACCGGCACACAGCAGAGGTCGGACCGCAAATTCCGTTTCGCCTGTGAGCTTGCGCGAAGTGGATATCTTGGCAAACTCCACACAGTAAAGGTAGCTGCGCCAGGACCTGAGTACAAACGGTCATATCTCAAACCTACAACCGAAGAGCCGATTCCTCCTGGGCTCGATTACAAAATGTATGTTGGGCCGGCTCCCTTGAAACATTACAACGCCGGCAGACACGCCTGGCCGGACTGGTACCTGATATGGGATTACTGCGCTGGTTTCATCGTCAACTGGGGTGTTCATCATCTGGACATTGCTAACTGGGGCTGTCCGAGCCTAACAAAAGAGCCGTTTGAATTTAAGTGCACAGGCAGCTATCGCAACGATGGTCTCACCGACAATATTAATGATTGGCAAGCTGAATTCAACTACGCCAGCGGCCTGCGAATGGCTTATACGGACACCGGCAACCCAATTAAACAAGGCTGTCGATTTGAAGGCGACAAGGGGTGGGTACATGTCAGCCGCAGCGGGATTTGGGCTGAGCCGGCTTCACTGTTAGAGGTAAATATTAAACCTGATGAGATCCGTCTCCACGAATCTAAGGACCATCATCGTGATTTCCTGGATTGTGTTCGAACACGCCGAGATCCGGTATCTCCGGTTGAAGCCGGTCACGAAGCTTCCTGGCTCGGTTTGGTCGCCGAAATTGCTGCAAGACTAAAGCGCAAGCTCAAGTGGGACCCGGCCAATGAGCGGTTCATCAGTGATAATGAAGCGAACCGAATGTTGACCCGGCCTATGCGGAGTCCCTGGCGTTTATAAACGAATAAGGTCAATGGTGAGTGCTCAATTAATCCATCAGGTTACTGTTACAAAGTTTTTAGAAAAGCATACTACTCTGTCATTCCCGCGAAAGCGGGAATCCAGGAAGAAAACAGGTTGAGATGAATCAACGAACAAATTTCTGTCTAAAAACATATTTACGGTAGTTTAATCATTCACCAATTAACTATTTAAATTAAGGAGCTTATCAGAATGGGCAATATATTTATCGGCTTAAATACCGAATTTTCCCGTAGCAGCGACAAGCCTTTTGAATGGGCTGTTGAGAAAACCGCCGAGATGGGCTATGAGTTCATAGAGCCTATGGTTCACTTCGGACGGGAGCTGATGAGCGAGGCCGGATATTTCCACACCGTCTCGATGTTTGACGATCCATACCGAATAAAGGATGCATGTGACAAAGCGGGATTGAAAATGTCCGCCTTGCAGTCGCACGGTCCTTTGGGCAGGCCCGAGGTTCATGGTGAATACATCAAGATGGCGATTCGTGTCGCCGCTGAGATAGGAGTGCCCGTAATCAATACCGATGAAGGCATCAAGGCTAAATGGACGACCGAAGAAGAAGACCATGTATTGATTAAATATACCCTTCAGGAAGCGGCCTTTATCGCCGAGCGCCGGGGTGTTGTAATCGGCCTCGAACCTCATGCGCAATACTCAAAAACGCCGGATGGTCTGGATCGTATCTACAATCTTGTAAAATCGCCGGCCATCGGCATCAACCTCGATACCGGTAACGCCTATCTGGCCGGGCAGGATGTCTATAAATGGCTGGAACGTGTCGCTGAAAGGCTGGTACATCTGCACGCAAAAGATATTTCAGTAGAACACTCCGAAGCCGAGCGCGGAAAAGTGACCGGCACACCGGTAGGCTGCGCCTGCGGCGACGGCGTTATCGATTGGGCCAGGGTCATCGAAATCGTAAAAAAGAAGACCCCTCGTGACATCGTATTTTCCGTAGAGTGCGGCACCCCAGACCAGGCACAGCGAAGCCTAAACCATCTAAAAGAGTTAGTATAATATTTGCCGACGAGTTGCGAGTTGACACTACTGTCATCCCGACCGAAGTGGAGGGATCTATTTTAAAATAGTTGCCCGAAGGGCGTCCTTATTTTTGCTATTTACACTTTGATTTTTAATTTCCTGCGAAATTGTCATTCCGCACTTGATGCGGAATCCATGCCGTTATCGTTGTAGAGGCTTCTTCGTGACTTGTGCCATAGGTAACCGCTCTTTATATCTAATTCCCCAATGTAGGGGCAACCCCATGTGGTTGCCCTGATATGTCAGAGCCGCGACAGCAATGCGGCGGTAAAAAAAAGACTGTCTTTTCAACCGGAGTGAGTGAAGCGAACGTAGCGGAGAAATCTGGCACACGAAATTACATTTGCACACATGTACAAAAGCAAGCCATACAATCTGAAAAATTCTGAAATTGATTCTGTTAGATAATTATGTTTATCTAACTTGTTCCGTATCCAGGAATCACAAACCTCTATCTTTCACAAGAAGAATCTTGCCTAAGTAAGAACTTTTATTAATACTGAAGCATATTGCAAATTAATTACTTATCTGCTTTGATTCTTCGTATGATACTCCGTGTCACAGGGCATAGGTCCAAATGTTTATTCTGCAGTTGCTCTTCCCTGTATAGATCCTTCTCCTCTTTGTTTCTATTGTTAGCTAATTTTGTTAGGAAATGTTTTATCGCATCTTTTAAATCTTTAACACCCGCATTTTTTACATCTTTATCACTCGCATCTTTTGCGCGTTTTCCATTACGGTAGAACTCGCCGGTGTAAAAAAAATGTTCTGGGATGAACTTGTGCTCAACGTCAAGATTTTCGTTAATTTTACCTATCTCGAAAAGACCAATAATCCTATTAAGCAATTTCCCTTTTGATATCTCACCATCGAGAATAATATCACCTTCGTCCAGATTAATAATTGCCACACGGTCAAATTCAATACCTAGGTCTTCTACAGTAATGTTGATAAAGCAACCTGTGACATCATCATTGACAAGCGGATTCAACTCATAAGTGCAACTGAGTCGCCAAAATTGTGGTGAGTTGGTAT